>Ga0209023_10000090_pt1 | contig 160282 bp, 130 predicted proteins | sample LakOneMetagenome_FD_187468 | JGI IMG/M metagenome (GOLD analysis project Ga0209023, IMG submission 187468) | Freshwater and sediment microbial communities from Lake Erie, Canada (SPAdes) (version 2) | ecosystem: Environmental > Aquatic > Freshwater > Lentic | place: Lake Erie, Canada...
CCCGATCAGGCACAACCAGTTGCGTATCGGCATGACGGCACCTCCCATGTTTCAAGGCTTTGATGGCCTGATGAACCTGTCCAAGCACCAAGGCGTCGATATTCGCCCGACGCTGCTACGCGTGCTGACTGATCTTTATGTGCAGGCCAAAAGTCACAGCAGCGACGAGGAACGGCAATTCGCCGAACTCGCATCGCGTCTGATCGATGAAGTCGATGACGCGACCCGCGCAGCCGTGCGCGCGCGTCTTGCGATCTACCCGCAAACGCCGCGCATCGTTGCGATCAAACTAAATCTGACCGACGTCGCGGACCACCATGGGCCGCAGGCTTTGTTTGCTCCGCGTGCCACGGAAACTTTTCAGCTTGCTCCTGCATCTCATGTGGATGCGCCGACAGCGTCCGACTTGGAAGCCATTGCGGAACCCGAAGCGACACTTGCGCCTGCCGCACCATCGATGCCGCATCTTTCGATGCCAAGCACATCAACACCAAGCCTGTCGATGCAGCCGGACGATGCCGCAAAACTGCTCGAAATGTTTCTTGCCGCTGACAAGAGCCACCGCGCGCGGCTTCTGCACGGCCTGTTGGATACACCGCTGAAGCCATCGACCGCGGTCGATCCACGCCGCGCCGAGCGGGCATTGGCGACACTTGAACAGACTGCCATGGCTGCTGACAGCGCAGGCTTTACGGCGGAGCTCGCCGATGCGCTGATTCTCACATCTCGCGTGGCCGCGCAGATCGTGGACGAACCGGGCGGCGAACAGCTTGCATGCGCGCTCAAGGCTCTCGGCATGCCGGGAGAAGTCTTCCAGCGCGTGCTGTTGTTCCTCAATCCCGCGCGCGGCTCTTCGGTCATGGATGTGTATCGCCTTTCGAGGCTCTATGAAGTCATCGAACTGCGAAGCGCTTTGATCATGCTGGCCGCGTGGCGGGGCGCGACGCTAGCGGCGACACGCGCGAAATATCGCCCTGTGCTCCACGACGACGAGCGCCATCGCGCTCGTGCGGCATCGCCTATTGCGCGTCCTGCTGTTCAGCCGGGGACGAACGTCACCAAGCGCGACGTGTCGCAAGGCTGACAGTAAGGCCTCTAACTATTCAATTTTTTGCAAGATCGAGGAAGTGCCGCCCGGCCCTGTCCTCGATTTCCACGATCCACACATCCGGATCGAAGTTGATTTCCTTGGCAAGCCGCGACTCAACAGCCTGTTCTTCAACGGCCTGCGGCGGCGATTGTGTGAACACGCGCTCAATCGGCCGGCTGTCGTCGTAAGCAGTCTGCGGCGCAGGCGCGAATAGCATTGCCGTCCCATCCATCAGCGCCACCTTGACGAACACCGCTCCGGCTTCCTCTGCGCCACGACGGCGTACCGCGCCGAATACGCCTGCGCTCTGGCATCGGCGCAAATAGCCCGCGACCCAGATGGAGGATTTCAAACGAGACATGAGGCTGAGCCGATCGCGCGCATAAGAGAGGCTACCAGATTCGGACGGCTTCCGGCTGGTGCGAACCGCTCGATTATACGGACCCTATTCGATAGGACGGCCGGTCAGGACGGCCAGATCGTGAAGCAGTCGTTCGGACAACTGGCCCGTGGGAGCTAGCTTGCGATCCCGCTCGAATTTCTGGATCGCGGCCTGCGTATCGGTGCCGATGACGCCGGTCGGCTTCAACTGGCCATAGCCGAATTCTGTGAGCGCACGTTGCACGGCGGCAATGCGCCGCGTGGAAACGATCAGATCGCCAACGGGATCGGTACGGTTCGCAGGCACAGCAGCAGGAGGACGCGCGACGGCAGGGGCAGACACAGGTTTTGCAGCGACGGCGGGTTCTGGAAGTTTCTCAGCGGGACGCGCTTCGGCTTCCGCCGGGCGGACCCGCGGCAAAGGCGCAGGCGTTACGATTGCAGCCGGAGCGGACACGACGGCAGCCGTATTGAACATCGGCGATGGATGACGCCCGGCTTGCAGGAACATCGCATTGGTGATGATGGCCATGACGGCGGCCGCAGCGGCGGCAATTGCCAGCGTATCTTTCGGGCTGCGCAGCAGCACGCGCAGGATCAGGCCGCGTTCCGGCTCTGCAACGGCTGCTACAGCAGCGGCACGGCGGCGGCGGGGCTTTTCATCGTCCAGCGAAATTTGCTTAGGCACGTTTTTTCACCTGATGATCTTGGGTCTCGCCGCGCGAAGGCGGCGCGAGGGTTGTGACATTGCTTGAATTGACGACGGCTGGCGGCGCGAAAACAACCGGCAGCGCGACCGCGACCGTTGTACCCTGGCCGATCTCGCTCCGGATGGTCATTTCTCCGCCGTGCATGGCGACGAGACTCTTGACGATGGACAGGCCGAGGCCGGTGCCTTCGTGGCGGCGCTGATAAGTCTGGTTCGCCTGAAAGAACGGATCGCCGATGCGCTTCAAATCTTCCGGCCCGATGCCCACGCCATTGTCGGTGACCCGAACCAGCAGACGCGATCCCTCGACGGCGGCGCTGACGGTAACTGTACCGCCCCGCTCGGAAAACTTGATCGCATTCGACAGCAGGTTGAGCACGATCTGCTTGAAAGCTCGTGGGTCGCCAGTGATCTGCGGCAAGTCAGTGGGCGCACGGGTCAGGATGTCGATGCCACCTTCGCGCGCTTTCAGCACCATCAGGTTGCAGCAGCTTGTCAAAGACTCGCGCGGGGCGAACAGCTCCGGCACGATCTCAAAATTGCCACTCTCCATTTTCGACATGTCGAGAATGCCGTTCACGACGGACAGGAGATGCAGACCGGATTCATTGATAAGCTGCGCGTATTCCTTGCGGCGCGCAGCATCGATCCTCATCTCGTCTTCGCGGACGATCATTTCCGAGAAGCCGATAATGGCGTTGAGCGGCGTGCGCAATTCGTGGCTCATGGTGGCGAGGAAGCGCGACTTTGACGCGCCCGCTCGTTCGGCTTCCATGCGCGCCATTTCCAGCGCCTGTTCCTGGGTCTTGCGTTCGGTCACGTCGCGCATCACCGCGACCACTTCGACACCTTGCGACGAAGACGCATCGATCGGACGGCAGCGCATTTCCAGCCAAATAAAGTCTGCAACCGGCACCCGTTCTCCGCGTTGCTGGTCACGCCGCAATCGAAACTCGACACTGCGCTCCTCGCCGCTGCGGGCTGCTTCCGACAATGCCGTGAGATAAGCAGGACGATCCGCTACATGCACGCGATCGAACAAGCCGTGCCCCAACAACAAAGCTGTCGGCTTTCCAATGAGCACTTCGGCGGCAGGCGAAATAAAATTGATCGCGCCATTGCGGCTGTGCCGCGAAATCACGTCGCTGATGTTGTGCGCCAGCAGACGATAGCGTTCTTCCTCGACGTTCAGAAGCTGCTTGCTGGTATGAGCCAGCGATTCGGCGCTGAAAGCGAGTGCCGATGCATACGTCGTCGCAGATGCGATCCCCACCGCTTCGAACATCGCGCTCAAGTGGGCGGGAATGCTTGAGACTGGCAAGGCACCAAAGGCTTCCGTCACTACGAGACCAAGCGCGCAGCCCAACGCCAGCATCACAGCAAAACCTACTGCGCGGCGAGAGGCCGACAAAGCCGCATCCAGCGGAACGGCAACAAGCCAGATCGCTGCGAACGACGAAATGCCTCCGGTGTAAAGACAAACAGCCATGACAACGGCGGCGAGCGCGACCGACGAGAAAATGTGCGCGCGCTCGAAAGCGCCGGTGCGCGACAGATAGTAGGAGATGACGATGGGCGCGATCAGCCATGCGAACACCATGACCTCGATGCCTTGCGGCGCGCCGCGCACGACAAGATAGATGGGCAAAGACGCAAGCGCGGCAAAGCTTCCCAGCAGCCGCGGCGCAATGAAAGCGCGGTGACGAGCACTCATCATTGGATCGCGGCGTGCAGATGGATGCAGCAGCGAGTCCAGATGATCGCGTATGACGCCGGACAAATTCACTTTGATCTCACTGTTCGGCCGGTCCATCGAATCGATGCCCGGAACGCCCCCTTTTTTCGTTGCCCAATGGTGTCAGAGCGAACTTAAGCGAACACTAAAGCAGTGCGCCGATTGCAAGTTACGTCGGCTGGATGCGCTGTTTCGTGCATTTTGCGCTGTTTCATTCGGCCGGAATGGTGAACACGGAGTTTCCATCGCAAAGCGCTTATGGTTTCGAAATCGTGCACGATCGAAACCTCGGAAAAAGCGGCTTGTAAAAGCGATCCATCCGTCAATTAAAAATTTACGCCAAACAAAACGATTCAAATTTTAGCGGGCGGGAAAACCGGAGATTTATTCGCATTTGATACGAAGGCCGATGATTGCGAGATCAATCGCAACGGGGCGGAGCCTTCAGAACGAAGCACTCCGGCGAAAAGATACGATCGACGGGGTGTGAGATGTTTTTCCTGCTTCGCATGGCGTTCTGGCTCGGGCTCGTGCTCGTGCTGCTGCCGACCGACAAGACGCCGGAAGCGGACAAGGCGCCGCAGCTTGGTGCTGCCGATGCTATTTCAGCCGCGACCGCAGCAGTCTCCGACATGAGCCAGTTCTGCAATCGCCAGCCGGGCGCATGCGCCATCGGCGGACAGGCTGCGACGGTGATCGGCGCACGCGCGCAGTCCGGCGCGAAGAAGGTGTATCAGTTCATCACCGACAAGGCCGACAAGAAGGCGTCCGAGCCGAACGAGAAAACCGACAACAAGAAAGCTCCTGATCATACCGGCTCAATCGGCACGGAAGGCGCCGACTCCGATCAGGTTGAAACCGCGATCGTCGCCCACCAGACCCTCACGTCTGACGATCTTTCCATCGATTGGCAGCCACCCGCACAAAACGAAGCAACGGTCTCCGAATAACCATCGGAACACGCACGAATTTCAGGCCCGAACAGCTCTGAATTAGTGGCTATCGACGCCTTCCAATCTCATATAAGCCTCATGCCGATCCATCCGACATGAGCTTGTAGGCCGTTATGACCATCGACGAGATACGGGACAATTTCGCGCTGCTGGACGAGTGGGACGACCGTTACCGCTACGTCATCGAACTCGGCCGCACGCTTGCTCCCATGTCCGATGACGAACATTCCGCTGCCAACAAGGTGTCGGGATGCGCCAGTCAGGTCTGGCTGTCGCGCAGCATCGACCGGAGCGGCCTCGAGCCTGTTCTGAATTTCAAAGGCGATAGCGACGCGCATATCGTGCGCGGGCTGATCGCGATCCTGCTTACGCTCCAGTCCGGTAAGACCGCTCGCGCGATTCTCGACACCGATCCAATTGCTGTGTTCGACGAACTTGGGTTTCGCGAGAACCTGACGCCGCAGCGCTCGAACGGTTTGCGGTCGATGGTCGAGCGTATCAAGAACGACGCCCGCGAGACGCTGGCTTCCGCGTCCTGACCCTTTTTCACGTCGCAAACGAAACGTCGTCCGCCAACCACGTCCGGATGCGCGCTTTGCTGTCGCCGACCGTCGACCTTAAACCGTAGTGTCGCGCCAGCCGGTCGAGCGCCAGTTGCAGAACGACTTTGGCGGACCGAGAAGGCCAGCCGCGTTCACGTTCGACATCCTCAAGCCCACGCAGAAAACAGCATATATCGAGCAAGAGCCCTGAGAATTCAGGCCCGCAGGCGTCCAGCGCCAAATTCACGCGCTGGCGCGACGCGATGATAAAATCGGTCATTTCTCCCGCACCGCCGCCGCAACCCTTGCTGTGCCCAATGCCGGACCAACTCGATGTCACACGCGGCGTCATATGGCCCCGCGTGAAGTCTGCGCGCAGACGCTCACCGGCAATGAACTGATCGGGTGCTATCATCGCTCGGCCATCGCGGCCTTTGCGGCGAGCCAGCCATGCCAGCGGGCTTTCGCTGTCGTTGACAATGACTTGCCTGACGCCGGCTTCCGTCATCAGATCGCGCACGGACAGATCGAGGTGCTGCGCGCGAAACGCATCCACGATGTCTTCGGAAATAGGGACTTGTGCTGCCGGTCTGAGAGAGCCTTTGTGCTGCCGCTTCATCGGTCGCCTCTGCGCGACGTGCCGAGGCAGATCGATTCAATTGTCGCCACGCGGCAGTCGAACCAGATGTCGTCGCGGCCGTCCTCAACGACGCGGCAGGCATGGGCGACCGTGGTGCGGTCACGCCCGAATGCACGCCCGACGGCATCGAAACTCAGCCCGAAGCTGACATGCGCCAGATACATTGCGATCTGGCGCGCAAAAGCCATACGCTGCGAGCCACGTAGCGGAGCTTCCAGCTCACGCGCATCAAGCCCGAAGTCGAATGCCACGCAGGCAACGACGCGGCGGCGGATTTCAATCGGGTCCGACGAAATTGTCTCGGGCAGCGTCGGTTGGGGGACAAGCGGCGGGGTATCAAGCATCACGACCTCTCTAGGAATTTATACCTATATCCTAGAGCCGATGCAAATGGCGGGAATATCTATCCCCGCGAAAGCCTTCAAATTTTGACGTTGACTTCGCGAACTGCAGAAATGTGGAATTATTCCTAGACAAACCAACCTTCGCCGTCACTACTTTTTGCGGCGGCGCTGCTGGCCCAGACCCATTTTTTTCGCAAGCTGTGAGCGCGCGACGGCATAGTTCGGAGCGACCATCGGATAATCAGCCGGAAGTCCCCATTTCTCACGGTACTGCTCGGGGCTCATATTGTACTGCGCCCGCAAATGCCGCTTGAGCGACTTGAAACGCTTGCCGTCCTCAAGACACACCAGATACTCGGATGTCATCGACTTCTTGACCGACACAGCAGGCTTGGCCGGCTCGGTCACCGCGTCGGCACCGCCGTTGGACACGCGCACGAGTGCAGCGTGGATCTGACTGATGAGAGCCGGGATTTCCGTCGCCGCCGTCGCATTGTTGCTGACATAAGCGGACACGATGGAAGCGGTCAGATCGACGAAATTCTTGGGCGCCGTCTCGGTCATCCGTTGTCTTCGCTCCTACAGAGGTTTCAAGCGCCAGTATACATGACGCTTCAACCAAACTCACCTGTCTGAAAACCGGATCGAAGCAATTTATACTGACGATTATTCGGCTTCGCCAACCTGACGACGCTTGTAGGTCAGTTGCGCTGGTCCAGATGCGCCCGCAGTTCGTCGATGGAGGCGAAGCGTACCGTGCCCTCCGGCATTTGCGCCTCGATCGATCCGTCGGAATAGAGCGAATAGGCCATCGAATCCACGACACCCGATTTGACGATTGTCACGGACGACGCATCGGCTCTGCGCGGCGGCTGGAAACGCTCGCGTTGCGGCTCGGGGTGATCATCCGGTTCTGCCAGCGGCGGAGTGATGCGGCCGCTCGGTGACAATGGCTGTTCGGAGCGCGTCCGACCGGATTGGGGCCATGCCGCCGCAAACGCATTGCTGGAATCACGGTCACGGGCATCATCAGCAGGAGTGTGCTCGTCAAGCGCATCGAATTCGGTTTCCGAATCGTCGCGCGGAGAAGATTCCGGATTTTTCGAATCACGCCGATGCGACGAGAACATGATATTGCGCCGGACGCGCTCGGCGGGCTTCGCAGGCGCAGATGCCGGGCTTTCCAAGGGAGACGTCGGATCGCGGACGGGATCGGTTCGCCTGTCGACGTAAAACCGGTCCTGCTCCGGTTCGAACGGCTGCTCGCTGGCGAAAAGAGTATCTTCGCGGTCGGGTGGTGACCGCAACGCCGGGCGGACCGGCGGCATCTCTTGAGGCGCGTCGTTGACCAAGTCCTCCCGGGGCGCGGCTGCGGGACGGGCAGCAGGAAGCGCGACCGGCATGTCCACAGGCACAGCCGCTGGCGCAATGCCGCTCTCAAGTCGGCGCGTTAGGTTTCTGAGCTCGCGGCCCACGAATGAAAGCCCGATCAGCATCAGGCCTGTGCAGGCCACGATAGACCCGGCGAGAATCATGGTGTTGCCGAAGCTGAATTCCTTGATCGGCACGCCGTACACGACCGCCAGAAGGCCCATGCACAGAACAACCGTTCCGCCGATCAACAGCGCAATCATGCAAAACTCCCCGCGGCCCCGCCGCTTGCTGCCCCACGCTAAGATACTGTTACAGCGGGGCATTACCAATTGGTAATTTCAAGGCGGGGTTTGGTAGAAGATCTGCCTTCCGATGGCAGGTCAAAAAGGAAAGATCGCTTCAAGCAGATAACCCCCGGTCGACGGTGCCGGTTGCGAAATTTTACCCTGACGAAAGTTATTGCATTGCAATCAGGGAAATTGCGCCACAATTGACAATTACTTGAACCATAAAGTGAGTTACACAGTTCCTCGGGAAACGCCTGGCACAAAACGCGCAGGCACGGGGACGCCGGATTTACTGACGCCATGTCATCCATCACTACATCGGCACTCGATACGCCAACCGGGCGTTCGATCGAGCAGACGTGCGACGATCTTGCGCTCGCGGTGCTGGCGGTTGTCACCGTCATCGCGGGGCTGACGTTCCGTGACTACGGACTCGGTTGGGACGATTACACTCACGCAGAATACGCAGACCTCCTGCTGAAAATGTTCGGCAGCGGCTTCCGCGATACGAGCGCGCTCTCGTTTGCAAATCTCTACATGTACGGCGGCGGCTTCGATATGGCCGCGGCGCTGCTTCACAAGATCATTCCGCTCGAACTGTTTGAGACCCGACGGCTGCTCGGCGCGATTGTCGGCGTCATAGGCCTCGGCGTGAGCTGGCGACTGGCGCGCCGTGTCGGCGGTCCTGTGGCAGGTCTCGCGGCGCTTATTCTGCTCGCGCTGTGCCCCACCTATTACGGGCACATGTTCATGAACCCCAAGGATGCACCGTTCGCGGTTTCGATGGTCATCCTGATGCTTGGGCTTGTGCGGCTGGCGCAGGAATATCCGAAGCCCTCACCGCATACGGTCCTGATCATCGGACTGGGTGCTGGCCTATCGATCGGCTCGCGCATTCTCGGTGGTTTGGCGCTGATCTATGCCGTGATCGGTTTCCTCCCGATCTGGATTTCCGACATCCGCACGCACGGCGCGCGCGAAGCCGCCCACCGGCTTGGCCATGCCCTCTACGTTCTGCTACCCGGCGTGCTGCTCGGTTATCTGGTTATGGGTCTAATCTGGCCATGGGCAATCATCGACGTCACCAATCCTTTCCATGCGCTGACCTACTTCAGCCATTTCTTCGAGAAGCCTTGGAAGGAACTGTTCGATGGCGCCATCGTGTCCGTGCCGGACATGCCTTGGTCCTATCTGCCGACGCTGTTCGCGTTGCAGCTTCCAGAAGTGATGCTTGTTCTGCTCGGCGCAGGCGTGACCGGAACGGTCGTGGCGCTGACGCGATCCGATGTCGACTCCAGGCGCAAGAGCGTCCTGCTGATGCTGACGCTGGCGGCATCGCTTCCGCTGCTTATCGCCATGGTGAAACGCCCTGCCCTCTACAACGGCATTCGGCATTTCGTGTTTGTCGTTCCGCCTATGGCGATCCTCGCGGGCGTTGCCTTCGCTGCCACGATCGGCTGGCTGAAGGAACACAGCCGCGCGGCTCAGGTGGCTTTCGCCGCACTGTTCATGTTTGGCCTGATGCTGCCCTTCAATGAAATGATCCGGCTGCATCCTTATCAGTACACGCACTTCAACCACATCGCCGGAACGGTGCGCGGCGCCGATGACCGCTACATGCTCGACTATTGGGGCCTTGCTCTCAAGCAAGCCTCTGAAGGGTTGCGGCAGGAGATCGAGGAACGGCAGGAACCTGCGCCACGAAATCGCAAATGGCGCGTTGCGGTCTGCGGTCCGCAGCGTCCGGCGCAGGTCGCGCTCGGCCCCGATTTCACCATCGGATGGGACAGTCATGCTGCCGATTTCGCCATGACGCTCGGCGAGTTTTACTGCAAGGGGCTCAACGCGCCGGTGGTTGTCGAGATCAAGCGTGACGACGTGGTGTTCGCGCGGGTCTACGATATTCGCGGCAAAAGCATCGCAAGCCTGCTCGCTATTCCGGCCCCCTGATCTGCGCACTTTTTGAGCGTCACAACATAGTGCCTCTGCGGAGCCGCATGTTGCAGCGGCTATGGCGGAGGTCTAGGCTCGCCCTCAAGCAACATCAAAAATAACGGGAGCAATCGTCATGTCGCCAGCAGAAGCGCGCTTGAAAGAAATCCAATCCAGCATGGTCCCCGGCGAATGGGAGCAGCGCATCAACCTCGCCGCCGCCTATCGTCTCGTGGCCTATTATGGCTGGGACGATCTTGTCGATACACATATCTCGGCCCGCGTGCCCGGACCTGACCATCACTTTCTGATCAACCCCTATGGTCTGATGTTCGACGAAATAACGGCGTCGAGCCTGGTGAAGGTCGATCTCGACGGCAATCAGCTTTCGGAGAGCGAGTACAGCATCAATCCCGCCGGCTTCACCATTCACTCGGCCGTTCACGAAGTTCGCGAGGATGCCGGTTGCGTGCTGCATCTTCACACGCCGGACGGCACCGCCGTCGCAAGCTGTATGGAGGGCCTGCTGCCGCTAAATCAGACTGCACAGCTTGTCACAGGCGATCTCGCCTATCATGACTATGAAGGCATCGCGCTCGATCACGACGAGCGGCCGCGCATCCAGAAGGATCTCGGCACGAAGAACCACCTCCTGCTCCGCAACCACGGCACGCTGACTGTGGGCCGATCCGTTGCCTCGGCTTTCGAGCGGATGTTTCATCTCGAGCGCGCCTGTACGATGCAGGTCCGCACCCGCATGCTCGGACCGACCGCCTATCCGGTCGAGAAGCTGGTGATCGAAAAGAATGAAAAGCTGATCGGAGATCCAGATCGTGCGGAGATGCGCTCCACAAGGCTCGTCTGGCCGCCATTGCTGCGGAAACTTGACAGACTGGACCCAAGCTACAAGACTTGATCCGTCAGCCTCTACACTGACCAGAATCAGCAACGCCGCCCAATTCCGGGCGGCGTTTCGCTTTTGATGCATTCTTTCCGGGCATCCAGCGTGTTTGATCGAACGGATCAAGGTTTTGCTAACGCGGAGCCACTACCGCTGAGGCTCGACGCGGCGGCCACCAGGACCAGACTGATGAATCCATTCGATGTCGTGGTCTGCGCTTTGGCCGTCGGTGCCATGATCATCGGCTTCAATACCGGCATCATCCGCACCGTTGCGACCATTCTCGGTTACATATCGGCAGCGCCAGTCGCAGTTGCGGGAACGCCGCTGCTGACCCGTATCGTCTCGGGTGAGAGCCAACCCTCGGCGACACAAAGCGCGATCATCTTCTGTTGCATCTTTTTGGCGGTCGGAATCGTGCTGGGCGGCTTGATGCGATATTCGGTCGACGGAACGGTCGGTCCGCATCCCAGTCTTCCGGATCGTCTAGCCGGATCGATCTTCGGCGCGGTTCGCATTGGACTCGTGGCCGTCACGATCGTTCTCATTTTCGATCGCGTGCTGCCGCCCGGACGCGATCCTGCCTATCTTGCAGGATCGAAGTTGCGGCCGATCCTGTCGCAGGCCGGACAGCGCGGCTTGCGGTCGCTTCCACCGGAAACGACCGCCTATATCGACCGTCTCAAGAACGGCCAGCGAAGCTGACCGTTCAGCGCGGCGTATCCGCGAACGCCGCAAGAATCCGCGCCCACGAGCGGATACCTTTGTGGAAGCTCTTCAGATCATACTTTTCGTTCGGCGAATGGATATTGTCGTCCTCGAGACCGAACCCGATCAGCACGGTGTCCAGCCCTAGCGTTTTCTTGAAATCAGCGACAATGGGAATCGAAGCGCCGGAGCCGATCAGCAACGCATCCTTGCCCCACTCGTCGGTCAGCGCGCGCTTCGCCGCCGCCAGCGGCTTCATATTCCAGTCGAGCGCAATCGCAGGTGCCCCCGCATGATCGATGAACTCAGCCGTGCAATCCGCCGGAAGCTGTGATGTGACAAAATCGCGGAAGGCTTTTCGGATTTTTTCCGGCTGCTGGCCTTCGACCAGACGGAATGACACTTTCGCAGACGCTTCCGCAGGAATGACCGTCTTGGAGCCTTCGCCGGTATAGCCGCCGACAATGCCGTTGATGTCGCAAGCCGGACGCGACGACACCTGCTCGATCAGCAGACGATCCGTTTCGCCCGCAGGCACCGACAGACCGAGCGGCTTGAGGAATTTATCCGCCGACAGATCGAGACTTTTCCATTGCGCCAGGATATCCGGCGGCAGGTCTTTCACGCCGTCGTAGAAACCCGGAATGGTGATGTGGCCGTTCTGGTCGTGAATGCCGCCGAGAATGCGCGTCAGCACACGGATCGGATTTTGCGCGCCACCGCCAAAAATGCCGGAATGCAGATCGCGGTTCGCAGCCTTGATCTTCACCTCTTCATAGACAAGCCCGCGCAGCGACGTGGTGATCGCAGGCGTGTTCTGATCCCACATGCCGGTGTCGCACACGAGCACGAAGTCGGCGGTGAGGTCTTTCTTGTGCTTGTCGAGAAACGGTCCGAAATTCTTCGAGCCGACTTCTTCTTCACCTTCGATCAGGATGGTGACGTTCAGCGGCAGCGAGCCTGTGACGTTCTTCCACGCACGGCACGCTTCAACAAAAGTCATCAACTGGCCTTTGTCATCCTCCGCACCGCGCGCGACGATGATCTTACGGCCGTCCTTGTGATCCGTGACCACCGGCTCGAACGGCGGCCGATGCCACAGATCCAGCGGATCGACCGGCTGCACATCGTAGTGCCCGTAGAACAGTACATGCGGCCCGTCCTTGCCATTGGCCTTGCCGACAATGGCCGGATGGCCCGCCGTCGGACGTACCTCGGTCGAGAAACCAATCGAAGCAATGTCTGCAGCAAGATGATCCGCCGCCTTCTTGCAATCCTCCGCGAATGCCGGATCGGCGGAGATCGACTTGATGCGAAGCAGGGTGAAAAGCCGCTCGAGGCTTTTGTCGAAATCGGAATCGATGCGCGCGAGAACGGCGTCGAGTTGCTGTGAAGCCATGACGTACTCCGGAGTTCTATGAATCAGCGGCGCAGCAGGCTGCCGAGCACATTGCGAACAATCGAACGGCCAATCGACCCGCCCAAAGCGCCGCCGACCGACTTGCCGAGACCGGCAACGACATCGCCCGCGACCTTGTTGGTGACAGAGCGTGTGACGCTGCGCGCGATCACCTGCCCGGTCGACATCTTTCCGCGCGGTGTATTGGTGCCGAACACGGTGCCGACAATGGCGCCGAGCTGGCCGAGAACGCCGCCGCCGGAACCATCCGCCGGAGCTGCGGTGCCCGCCACCCGCTTCTGCAAAATCTCATAGGCAGATTCGGAATCGATGGTGGTGTCGTATTTGCCCCTCACCGGGCTAGCGGCCATGATCGCCTTGCGTTCATCCGGCGTGATCGGCCCGATCCGTGCCGTGGGCGGGCGCACCATTACACGCTCGACCATAGCGGGCGTGCCATTGCCTTCGAGAAACGACACCAGCGCCTCGCCCTTGCCCAGTTCCATGATGACCTGCGCGGTATCGAGCGCCGGATTGGGCCGGAAGGTCTGGGCTGCCGCTTGCACGGCTTTCTGGTCGCGCGGAGTGAACGCCCGCAGCGCATGCTGAACGCGGTTGCCCAACTGTGCGAGTACCTTGTCGGGCACGTCGATGGGATTCTGCGTCACGAAATAGACGCCGACGCCTTTGGAGCGGATCAGTCGCACCACCTGCTCGATTTTGTCCATCAGCGGCTTCGGCGCATCGTTGAATAGCAGATGCGCTTCATCGAAGAAGAACACCAATTTGGGTTGAGGAGGATCGCCGACTTCGGGAAGCTCTTCGAACAGCTCCGACAACATCCAGAGTAGGAAGGTCGCATAAAGCTTTGGGCTCTGCATCAGCTTGTCGGCGACTAGAATGTTGACCATCCCGCGGCCGCTGGAGTCGGTCTTCATAAAATCCTTCAGCTGAAGCGCCGGTTCTCCGAAAAATTTATCCGCGCCCTGATTTTCCAGCACCAGAAGCTGGCGCTGGATGGTGCCGACCGTCTGCTTGGAGACATTTCCATATTGCGTCGTCAGATCGTCGGCATGTTCGGCGATGAAAGACAGGATCGCGCGCAAGTCTTTCATGTCGAGAAGCAGCAATCCCTGCTCGTCGGCCACGCGGAAGGCGATGTTGAGCACGCCTTCCTGCACATCGTTGAGATCCATCATCCGCGACAGAAGCAACGGCCCCATCTCGGAGACCGTCGCACGAACCGGATGGCCCTGTTCGCCAAACACGTCCCAGAAAACTGTCGAGAACTGATCCGGTTTGAAGTCCAGCGCCATATCCTTGGCGCGGCTGAGAATGAAATCCTTGGCTTCGCCCACTTCCGAGATGCCCGAAAGGTCGCCTTTGATGTCGGCGGCGAACACCGACACGCCCGCGCGCGCAAAACCTTCCGCCATCACCTGCAGCGTGACCGTTTTTCCGGTGCCGGTCGCGCCGGTAACGAGGCCGTGTCGGTTCGCAAGGCCAAGTGTCAGAAAAGCAGGCTGATCGCCCTTGCCGATGAAGATGGTCTTGTCCGTGTCCGCCGATGCGACGCCTCCAGACACAGCCGCTTTGGCAGGCGCCGCAGCTTTCGGGCTGGATGGAGCGTCACCAGAACCTGCGGTGTCCGTTGCTGTCTTTCCGGCAGCGGGTTTGGAGGTCTTCTTGGCCATGTGTTGCCCCTTGAAGGCTTCGATGCTTCGGCATCGCATCCGAAAAAAGAACCGAAGCGTTGTCGCTGATCTTGCAGGCGGCTTTGCGCGGGTCAACCCGTCGCACGCCTAAGTGGATACCGAACTTGCTGGAAACAATCGTTCTCAGATGCCGGTCGACGATTTCGCACTGCTCATACCGACCGGATTTCGGTCCGTTCAACTTTTCTGAAACCCAATCGGATTGCATCACGTAGTTGCAAGCCTTCGGAAAACGAGCGGCAATGACGCTGAATCGGCCCTAAGTCTTGCATCTCGGCAACACTCCGCAAGTGATCGAAGGCGAATCCGGCTTTCAAAAGCCTGCTTCGCTTGTAATTCGCATCACGTCCGATCAAGATAAAACCACAATTGAGGATCCGGCACACAGCCGGAGGGACGGGGCATTCATGGACGAGCTGATTGACATGCTGGCTTCAAAAGCCGGCATCGACAAAGCTGTCGCTGAGAAAACTGTCGGCGCCATTCTCGGTTTTCTTCGCAAGGAAGGACCGGCCGACAAGGTTCAGGCTCTCATTGACAAAATTCCCGGCGCTGAAGCCGCGATCGACTCCGCTGGGGCCGGCGGCGGCGGCTTCGCGAGCATGCTGGGCGGCGGGATCATGGCGCTCGGCGCAAAGCTGATGGGTTTCGGGCTCGGTACGGGCGACATTCAGATGGTCGGACGCGAGTTGTTCAAGTTTGGTCGTGAGAAAATCGGTGCCGATGGAATGGGCGCGATTATCTCCGAGACACCAGGCCTTTCTCAATTCGCGTGACGGTGCGTTTTAGTTCAATCATGTCTTATCCAATTTCAAAAATCGACGGACTAGGTGCGCTGGCTCAGAGCAAGCTAAAAGCCGTCGGCATCCGCACGACGGCGGGCTTGCTGGATCAGGCCAGCACGCCGAAGGGCCGCAAGGCACTGGCCGCCAAGACCGGCCTCGGCGAGCAGCAGCTTTTGGCATGGGCGAATATCGCCGATTGCATGCGCATCAAAGGTATGGGCAAGGCCAAAGCGGAATTGCTGCGCGCTGCAGGCGTCGTGACGGTACGTGAATTTGCGCTGCGTAATCCTCAACGCCTCGCGCAGGCGATGAAAGAGGCCAACGACAAACGGAAAGTGGTCCGCGTTCTACCCTCGGACAAGTCCGTGGCTCAGCTGATCCAGCACGCCCGGAAGCTGCCGCTCAAAATCACGTACTGAGATCGCCCACGGCCCGCATAACAGCGCGTGCCCACCGGCCGTTGGGACATAGCCCGCCCTTCCCTCGCTTGACTCGCCCGCAGGGACCGCGCAAAGCCACGCCATGATGGCGATCCCGTCCCGATCTTCAGATACCGCTGAGGCGCAGCAGCATCCGGTGCTGCAGCCGCTGCTCGCGCGACCTTATCCAGCGGTGATGGGCGTGCTGAATATCACGCCGGATTCATTTTCCGACGGAGGCAATTTCATCGCACCGGAACATGCCCTCGCCCAGGCCCAGCGTATGATCGCCGAGGGCGCGGACATTCTCGACATTGGCGCAGAATCCACCCGGCCTTACGGTTCGCAGCCGGTGTCCGCCGATGAAGAACGTCAGCGCCTCGAAGTGATCCTGCCGCAAGTCGTGGCGCTGGGCACGTCGGTTTCCATCGACACCATGAAAGCCTCAGTCGCTGCCTGGGCGCTCGGCAAGGGCGCGGCCATCGCCAACGATGTCTGGGGCCTACAGCGCGATCCCAATATGGCGCGCGTGATTGCGGACCACGGCGCGCCGGTCATCGTCATGCACAACCGCGACAGCGCCGACGCCTCCATCGATATTATGCAGGATATGCTCGCGTTCTTCGACCGCTCGCTCGACATCGCGACGAAGGCGAACATTCCCGCCGGGCATATTGTGCTCGATCCCGGCATCGGCTTTGGCAAAACACCGGAGCAAAGCATGACCGCGCTGGCGCGGCTCGACGACTTGAGCCGGTTTGGCCTGCCTTTATTAGTCGGCGCATCGCGCAAGCGTTTCATCGCGTCGGTGACGCCGTCCGAACCGCATCAACGGATTGGCGGCTCCATCGCCGCGCATTTGCTGGCGGCGCAACGCGGCGCGAAGATCATCCGCGCGCATGACGTGGCGGAAACCGTGCAAGCGTTGCGCGTGGCATCCGCAATCGAGGGCAAACGATGAGCGACATCATCTTCATCAAGGGACTTCTGATCCATGCCCGTCACGGCGTGATGGATCACGAGGCCGAGGTCGGTCAGCGCTTTATGATCGATCTCGAATTGTCCATCGATCTTTCGGAATCATCTCGGACCGACAAGCTCGCCGATACGGTATCCTATTCCGATGTGGTCTCGACCGCGAGCGCGGCGTTCAAGGGGCACAACTATTATCTGCTGGAACGCTCGGCAGGCGCAGTGGCGGAAGCCATTCTGGCCGCCTTCCCCCGCATCAGTGCGATCAAGGTCACGGTTCATAAGCCACACGCGCCGATTGCCGCAATTTTCGACGATGTCGGCGTCATCATCACCCGCACGCGATCGTGATATATCATGGCTAACGTCCTGATCTCGCTCGGCGGCAATGTCGGGGACGTTCGCGGCACTTTCGTCAAGGCCATCGCCAACATCTGCGGCATGACGCAGGCCGCGTTGATCTCGCGATCTTCGGATTACGAAACGCCGCCCTGGGGCGACGAAAATCAAGGCGCGTTCATCAATGCCTGCATCGAGATCGAGACACCGCTCGATCCGCACGCGCTGCTGTTCACGCTGCACAAGATCGAGAAGAAATTCGGCCGCGACCGTATAAACGAACGGCGCTGGGGACCGCGCACGCTCGACCTCGACATTATCGCCTATGACAACGTGCGTCTGGACAAGCCGGAACTGACGTTGCCGCACCCGCGCCTGTTCGAACGTGCGTTCGTGCTGGTGCCGCTCGCCGAAATCGTGCCGGAACGTCTGATCGCAGGACAGACCCCGCGTCAGGCCCTAGCAACCCTCTCGACCGATGGCATCGAGCGCCTGCCTGATTTGCAATAAACGCTTAAAACAACCATTTGGCTTGTGCGCCGCCACGTGGCATTTTCCGTTTAAACAAGCAGTTGTCCGGGAGCCAACGATCCGAATGTCCGTCAAAACCGACGAGTTGACGCTTGCCGCCGATTTCGCGCCGGCCTCCCGCGACGACTGGCGCAAGTTGGCTGACGGCGTCTTGAAGGGCGCGCCGTTCGAGAAGCTGATTTCGAAAACCTATGACGGCCTCAAGATCGAACCGATCTATGAGCGCGCACGGAACGCGACGGTTATTCCCGCGCGCAGCGCCGGCAGCCCGTGGCAGATCATGATGCGGGTGGATCATCCCGACGCCGCCGCAGCCAATGCGCAGGCGTTGCACGATCTGGAGAACGGCGCGACCGGTCTCACGCTGGTATTTGCAGGTGCCAATAGCGCGCGTGGCTACGGCCTGCCGCCAACGAAAGAGGCACTGACCCGCGCGCTCGACGGCATTTATCTCGATGCCGGAATCGGAATCGAACTTGAGATCGGTCTGCAATCGCGCGACATGGGCCAGCACTTTTCGGACCTACTGGCGGCGCGGAAGATCGATCCGGCAAACGTATATGTGCGCTTCGGTCTCGATCCCATCGGCGGCAGCGGCGTGCGCGGCGGCAGCCCGGGAAGCTGGGAAGCCACATCAAAGATTTTTGGCGAGAAGATTGCGAAGCTCGCAAAGTCCGGCTTTCGCGGCCCCTTCGCGCCAGCCGATGGCCGCGTGATTCACGACGCTGGCGGGTCTGAAGCGCAGGAACTCGGTTACGTCCTCGCGGTCGGCGTTGCGTACCTCGGCGCGCTTGAAGCGGCAGCCGTCCCGCTCAGTGACGCGCAAGGCATGATCTATGCTCGTCTCAGTGCGGACGCAGATCAGTTTCTCACGATGGCAAAATTCCGCGCATTGCGTTTGCTGTGGGCGCGCGTCGAGCAAAGCTGTGGCCTGACGCCCAAGCCGCTGTTCATCGCAGCGGACACGGCATGGCGGATGCTGACGCAGCGCGATCCTGACGTGAACATGCTGCGCGCGACCATCGCGACATTCGGCGCGGGTCTTGGCGGCGCGAACAGCATCAACGTTCTCCCGCATACGCTCGCGCTCGGATTGCCGGATGCTTTCGCACGCCGCATCTCGCGCAATACGCAGCTTGTGCTGCTGGAAGAATCCAATCTCGACAAGGTGGCCGATCCCGCCGCAGGCTCCGGCGGCATTGAGGCCCTAACGCGCCAGTTATGCGAATCGGCGTGGACGCTGTTTCAGGAGATCGAAAAAGCCGGCGGCGCGTTTGCAGCTCTCGAGCAGAACATCATTCAGTCCAAGGTCGCTGCGGTTCGCGCAATGCGCGAGGTAAACATCGCCAAGCGCAAAGATGTGCTTACCGGCGCCAGCGAATTTCCAAATCTGCGCGAGAAAACGCCAGTCGTCCTGGATACAAAGCCAGTTGCACTGCCGCAGGGTGAAGCTTCAACAGTAACATTCGAGCTGCTCGCGCCGATCCGCCTCGCATCGGCCTTCGAGGCATTGCGCGATAAGTCGGATCATACTCTCGCGGCCAGCGGCGCGAGGCCCAAGGTGTTTCTCGCCAATCTCGGAACCGCGGCTGACTTCACTGCACGCGCAACCTTTGCAAAGAGTTTTTTCGAGACGGGCGGCTTCGAAGCCGTAGCCGCTGACGACGGTACCAACCCAGCAAAAATCGCGGAGGCTTTCAAGGCCTCGGGCGCGGCGCTGGTCTGTCTATGCTCATCGGACAAGGTTTATGCCGCTCACGCTGCTGTCGTGGCGAAGACTCTTCACGAGGCTGGTGCAAAGCATATCTACTTGGCAGGCAGGCCCGGCGAACTTGAAGGCGATTTACGCGCCGCCGGAGTGACCGAGTTCGTCATCGCAGGCGCCGATGCGCTCGCGACACTCAAGGCCGCCTATGCTAAAATGGGTGCCGCATGACCCGCATTCCGAACTTTGCAGATATTGCGTTCGAGAGCGTCGCTGTTAGCGGCAGCCCGAGCCACGCCAAACCATGGCTGACTCCGGAAGGCATCGCGGTCAATCCGTCCTATAGCGAAGCCGACCTTAAGGGCATCGATTTTCTGGACACATGGCCCGGCATCGCGCCGTTCCTGCGCGGCCCCTACCCGACCATGTACGTGAATCAGCCGTGGACCGTGCGCCAGTATGCGGGCTTCTCGACGGCGGAAGATTCCAACGCATTCTATCGCCGCAATCTGGCAGCGGGCCAGAAGGGTCTCTCGGTCGCGTTCGATCTCGCGACTCATCGTGGCTACGACTCGGATCATCCACGCGTGTCCGGCGACGTCGGCATGGCGGGCGTCGCCATCGATTCCATCTATGACATGCGCACGCTGTTCGCCGGCATCCCGCTCGATCAGATGAGCGTGTCGATGACCATGAACGGCGCGGTGCTACCGATCCTCGCGTTGTTCGTCGCGGCCGCCGAAGAACAGGGCGTGCCGCCGGAGAAACTGTCTGGCACCATCCAGAACGACATTCTCAAAGAATTCATGGTGCGCAACACCTACATCTATCCGCCGACGCCATCGATGCGGATCATTTCCGATATCTTCGCTTACACCTCAACGAAGATGCCGAAATACAATTCGATCTCGATTTCCGGCTATCACATGCAGGAAGCGGGCGCGACGCAGGATCTCGAACTCGCCTACACGCTCGCCGATGGCGTCGAATATCTTCGCGCCGGATTGGCCGCGGGCCTCGATGTGGATCGCTTCGCGCCGCGACTGTCGTTCTTCTGGGCGATCGGCATGAACTTCTTCATGGAAGTCGCGAAGATGCGCGCGGCTCGCCTGCTGTGGGCGAAGCTGCTGAAGCCCTTCAATCCGAAAGACCCGCGCTCGCTGTCGCTGCGCACGCATTGCCAGACCTCGGGCTGGTCGCTGACCGCGCAGGATGTGTTCAACAACGTGGTTCGCACCAATGTGGAAGCGATGGCGGCGACGCAGGGTCATACGCAGTCGCTTCATACCAACGCGCTGGACGAGGCCCTCGCACTGCCAACGGATTTCTCGGCGCGCATCGCGCGCAACACGCAATTGTTCCTGCAGCAGGAAAGCGGCACCACGCGGATCATCGATCCGTGGGGCGGCTCATATTATGTCGAACGGCTGACGCACGACCTCGCCGCGAAAGCGTGGGCGCACATTCAGGAAGTCGAGGAACTCGGGGGCATGGCGAAGGCCATCGAGTCAGGCGTTCCCAAGCTGCGGATCGAGGAAGCCTCGGCCAAGACGCAGGCGCGGATTGATGCCGGGCGTCAGGCGGTGATCGGTGTCAACAAATACAGACCACAAAACGAAGCCGCCATCGACGTGCTAAAGGTTGAAAACTCGACCGTGCGCCGCCTGCAGATCGACAAGCTCGCGCGGCTACGTTCCGAGCGCAAGCAAGCGGATGTCGATGCGGCACTGGCCGCACTCACCCGCAGCGCGGGCGACGGCAATGGCAACCTTCTGGCGCTGGCGATCGACGCGGCGCGCCACAAGGCCACTGTCGGCGAAATTTCCGATGCGTTGGAAAAAGTATTCGGTCGCCACCGCGCCGAAATCAAATCCATCACCGGCGTCTACAAGCGCGAGGCCGCCACCATGTCCGACCGTGTCGAAAAACTTGCAGTTCTCATCGATGCGTTCGAGGACGCCGAAGGCCGTCGCCCGCGTATCCTTGTCGCCAAGATCGGTCAGGACGGACACGACCGCGGGCAAAAGGTGATCGCTTCGGCGTTCGCGGATGTCGGTTTCGATGTGGACATCGGGCCACTGTTCGCAACTGCCGACGAGGCCGCGCGGCAGGCGGTCGAAAACGACGTGCATATGATCGGCCTCTCGTCGCTTGCTGCCGCCCACCTCACCGCCGTTCCGGAGGTGAAGGAAGCGCTCAAAAAGCGCGGTCGCGAGGACATCATGATCGTGATCGGCGGCGTGATCCCGCCGCAGGATTACGATGCGCTTTATAAATCTGGCGCGGAAGCGATCTTCCCGCCCGGCACCGTGATCGCAGATGCCGCCGAGGAACTGATCCGTAAGCTCAACGTACGGCTCGGCCATGCCAGCGCGGCGGCTGAATAAGACGCGTTTGAGCGCAGCGGGAAAAATCGCCGCCTGAGGACAACCTGCCCAGCTCGGCGCGTCGGCCCTCGCCCCTGAGGCCCATTCGTTGTAAACGGGCGGCATGGTTTCTTTCGCCGCCAGTTCCGAATCCGACCTCGCCGTGCTTGCCGCTGAACTCCGCAGCGGTAATCGCGCCGCGCTGGCGCGGGCGATCACCTTGATCGAAAGCCGCCGTAGCGACCATCAGGCGCAGGCGCGCAATCTGGTGCAGGAGCTTCTGCCGCTCACCGGCAAGGCGGTTCGTGTCGGCATCACCGGCTCGCCCGGAGTCGGAAAATCCACCACTATCGATGCGCTCGGCATGGCGCTGATCGACAAGGGTCACAAGGTCGCGGTGCTCGCGGTCGACCCGTCTTCGGCACGCACCGGCGGGTCGATCCTCGGCGACAAGACACGCATGGCCCGGCTGTCCGCCGAAGACAACGCGTTTATCCGTCCCTCCCCTGCCTCCGGAACGCTCGGCGGCGTCGCCGCTAAGACGCGCGAGGCGATGCTGTTGTGCGAGGCTGCGGGCTTCGACGTCGTGCTGGTTGAAACCGTCGGCATCGGACAATCCGAAACAGCGGTCTGCGACATGACCGATTTTTTTCTGGCGCTGATGTTGCCCGGCGCGGGCGACGAGCTGCAGGGCATCAAGAAAGGTCTCGTCGAACTCGCCGACATGATCGCGGTGAACAAGGCCGATGGAGACAATCTCAAGCGCGCGAAAGCCGCCGCCGCCGAATACAACGCCGCGCTTCATATTCTGACCCCACGCTCCGAACACTGGTTTCCGCCGGTCGTCACTTATTCCGCGCTCACCGGCTACGGCATCGATGCGCTATGGGAGAAGGTGCTCGCGCATCGCACGGCGATGAATGCTTCAGGAGATTTCGAAGCGCGCCGCCGCCAGCAGCAGGTGCGCTGGATGTGGACCATGCTGGAGGACAGGCTGAAGGCGCGGCTGCGCTCCGATCCCACTGTCCGCGCCAAGGTCAAGGAAACCGAAGCCGCAGTCGCCGATGGGCGCATGACCCCTGCCATAGCGGCGGACACGGTTGCTGAATTGCTGGGAGAGTCAGGCGTCGGGTAACGGCGTGCCTAACATTGCATCTTGCCGCCCTCTGCATCGCGGGCAAAATTTATTTCACAAAACATTATTGCAAACAGGAGTCCAAGAATGCCCACCTTCAAGCTGCCGCTTTCGGGAGACGTCACGCAAACGATCAATCCGTGGACGGCGATGTTCAATCCGACGGGCAGCCAGTTCGGACTGGTCAATATTATTCTTGGCCAGTCGAGCGATCCGAATGTCGAGCAAGACGTGCTGTCCGATGTCGGCACTTACGGCAAGCAGCTCGGCCGCATGGGCGACGCGCTGATTGTGCTGCTTGCGCATTTCCATCCGAAGAAGCCGCTATCGCACGAAGAGCAATCCGCGATCGACGCGCTGAAGGACATGCTGAATCAGGTTGCTGACATCAAGCACAAGCATCAGCGTCCGGCCGTGCGGCCTGAAGCGTCGGCTTCGTAGCGGCTGATGCCGGGGCGCATCCTCATCACTGGCTTCGGCGCATTCCCCGGCGCGCCTTACAACCCCACCGGCAAGCTCGTCGCGCGGCTGCTAAATCTGCGCAGGCCCGCGCTCGATGACATCGAGCGCGTCGGGCATATTTTCCCGGTGACCTACGCAGCGGTGGATCGCGAGCTTCCTGACCTCATTGCAAAGCATGCTCCCGACGGACTCTTGATGTTCGGCCTCGCCACGCGCACACCTTTCATTCGCATTGAGACTCGCGCGCGCAATACCATCACGCAAATCTGGCCTGATGCCGCTAACACGCACGTGCGCAGCCGCACCATCGTCAGCAACGCGGATTCGACCCGGCGCTTCGGTCCGCACACGCTGAAGCTATTGCGCGCCGCCCAGAGCACCGGCGTGGACACTCGCGCCTCGCTCAGCGCAGGCTATTATCTTTGCAACTATCTCAGCTGGCGGGTCATCGAGGCGACGCAGACACCCAGCGGTCCGCGCCTCGCGGCTTTTATTCACGTTCCGCTGGTGGCCCGTGGTCCTGTGCAGCGTCGGAAACCCGCCAGAGATCGCATGACATTCGAGCAATTGGCCGATGCTGGCGAAGCGATGCTTTTGGAAATGGCGCATCAGGTGAGGCAGCGACCGAGACGATAGGTAAGATGCCGGTTTCCGTTTGGCAGCCATTCGGGATCAGGCGTTGTGCGACGCAATATGGGCGCATAAGTGATAAGCTTCTCTGGTGAGCTTTTTATGACAGATACAAACGCCGACAGCTGGGTGTCCTCCGCCCATCGTCCGATGGGCTTTCGCGAATTCGTCGCCATTGTCGCGGCGATCATGGCGCTCAACCCGCTTGCGATGGACCTGATGTTGCCGGCCCTGCCGGACGTGGCGTCGGCGTTTCATATCGGCAATGTGAACCGCGCACAGGCGGTGCTCTCGGTCTTCCTCACCGGGTTCGGCGCCGGACAATTCTTGATCGGTCCGCTGTCGGATCGGTTTGGGCGTCGCCCTGTCCTGCTAGGTGGGCTGGTGCTTTACGGCGTCGCCAGCCTCCTCGCCATTATCGCACCGTCGTTCGAAACGCTGTTGCTCGCCCGCGCCTTGCAAGGACTCAGCACGGCAGTAGCTCGCGTAATCGCCACATCTATTGTCCGCGATTGTTACAGCGGCCGCCGCATGGCGAGCGTGGTGTCGCTGGCGATGATGATTTTCATTTCGGTTCCGGTGATCGCGCCATCCTTCGGCCAGGCCATCATGCTGCTCGCGGAATGGCACGGCATTTTCATCGTGCTGTTTGTCTATGGCGTGCTCATGCTGATCTGGACCGCCATGCGTCTGCCGGAAACTTTGCCGCTGACCGAACGCCGATCCCTCGCAGTGGGCGAAGTGGCGCGCAACTTTCTGGCAACTGTAAAAAACCGTCAGACCTTCGGATACGCGCTGGCCGCGGGAAGCGTGCAAGGAATCCTGTTTGGATACGTGCTGTCCTCGCAGCAAATCTTCACGGGCATTTACAAGCTCGGTTATTATTTTCCGCTGGCTTTCGCTGCGAGCGCTCTCGGCATCGCGGTCGCTGGCTTTGTAAATTCGCGCATCGTCGTTCGTTACGGCATGCGCAAGATTTCGCATGCTGCGCTGATCGGTCAGTGTCTGGTAGCTCTGGTGATGCTGGTCACCGCGCTTGCGGGCTGGCTGCCGCTTCCCTTGTTTATGGTTCTTGCCGTCGCCAACATGTTCGGCTTCGGATTGATCTTCCCGAATTTTTCGGCGCTTGCGATGGAGCCACAAGGTCACATCGCCGGAACGGCCTCGTCCTTGTTCGGAACGATCACCACGCTGATCGGGATCGGAGTCGGTGCCGCCATCGGCCAGTACTTCAACAACACGCTGGTGCCGCTTGCGACCGGCGCTCTTGTCAGTTCCGTGCTCGCTCTGATTGTTGTGATTGTCGTTGAAAAAGGCCGTTTGTTTACACCACACAAAGCGTCTATCTGAACGCCTTCGGCCCCATTCCATTAACCCTACCGCCGACAATTGAAGGGCCGCGACCGCCCGCGCGCCGCTAACGCCTTTTCCATGCGTTATCGGTAGCGAAGGAGCGCCGCCATGACCATCAGCCGCCGTCATCTTTTGAGCGCATCCGCCGTGGGCGCCGCTGGCACACTCGTGTCGACCGAAAGCACGCGCGCGGCACCGCTGATGTCTGCGCTCGGGCGCGACGCCACACAGTACGGCGTGCGGCCGAACAGCAGCGACGATCAAACCCGCGCACTCCAGCGCGCGATCAACGACTCCGCCAACGCTCAGATGCCACTGGCATTGCCGCCGGGCGTTTATCGCACCGGGCCGCTGCAACTTCCGAACGGAGCCAAACTTGTTGGCGTGCGCGGCGCGACGGTCCTGAAATTTTTAGGCGGTCCTTCTCTATTCACCGGCGAAGGCGCAAGCGGCGTTTCACTTAACGCTCTCACCATTGACGGAAACGGCATCAAGCTGCCTGATGGACGCGGGCTTGTGCATTTGCAGAATGGCCTCGATGTCCGCGTGCAAGACTGCGACATCACCGGCAGCGGCGGTTACGGCATCTGGTTCGAGAGCATCGGCGGCGAAGTTAGTGGCAACACCATCCGCAAGACCACCAGCACCGCGTTCACCTCGTTCGACGCACTCGGACTTCTGGTCGCGCAAAACACCATTCAGGACGCTTCGGACAACGGCATCGAAATTCTGCGCCGCGCGGCGGGCGATGACGGAACACTGGTCGTCAATAACCGAATTGAGGACATCAAGGCCGGTCCCGGCGGCACCGGCCAGCACGGCAACGCGATCAATGTCTTCCGCGCAAACAACGTCATTGTCAGCGGCAACCGGATTCGTAACTGCGATTACTCCGGCGTGCGCGGGAATTCGGCGTCAAACATTCACATCACCGGCAACAGCCTGAGTGATGTTCGGGAGGTGGCTCTCTATTCCGAATTCAGTTTCGAGGGCGCGGTGATCGCCAACAACACTGTAGATGTTTGCGCTATCGGCGTATCGGTCGCAAACTTCAACGAGGGCGGCCGCATGGTCACCGTTCAGGGCAACATCATCCGCAATGTTCTGCCGCGGCGTCCTGTAGATGCTGGGCCTCCCGAAGCAGGCGTCGGCATCGTTGTGGAAGCCGATGCCGCTGTCACAGGCAACGTGGTCGAGAACGCACCGTCATTCGGGATCATGGCGGGTTGGGGAAAATACATGCGCGATGTCACGATCACCGGCAATGTCGTGCGCGATGCCTTTGTCGGCATCGGTGTATCGGTGGTGCCGGGTGCGGGCACGGCGCTTGTCAGTAACAATCTGATTTCGGGGTCGCGGCTTGCTGCGATCGCAGGACTCGATCACGCCAAGGTTGTCACAGGCGACCTCGTCAAAGACACCGCGTCACGCCCGTCCCAGATCGTCCTCGGTCTCAACGCCAGCCGGTGACACCGTCTCTGTGAATGGAGAGGCTGGTACAAGAGTAGTCGCAGTCTGTGCGATCGTCACTTCGATGGACTTGTCCTGAACGGGATTGGCGGGAGCAAGTTTTTCCCACGTCTTCAAAGCCGCGCGGGCTTCCTCAATCGATCTGAGAAATTCAGGCTCTGCGTAATAGAGCGTCCAGCGGCCACTTTCGTGAAGCTCAAGCAGATAGTTGAGCCGCCGTTCGGCTAGCAGCCGCCAGCGCGCAACGACATTCCGGCCATGTTCGGCTGTGCCCGAATTTCCCATTGGTATTCCGAAAGAGCCAACAAAAGCACTTCAAGACGTATGCAACAGGCAGGCAAAGCGGCCCGCCGGGATGACAGAGTATCCCATGACGTGCCGCAACTTATGTGACCAGCGCGGGCGGGCCATCCTCAACTTAAGTCTAGTAAGTTTCATACATCCGCTTCTCTGCGCGCAGTAGGTTTGCGAAGTGGATGTCAGAACGTCTCTGCTCTAGCGCACCCGCAACTTGATCGCGGCGCGGAACGAACCACGCGATCCAGCCGAAGGCGGCTCTCGGTTCGACACAGCGGCAGCACCCGCATTGGTTGTTCCGGCGATGGTCGGCGCGCCGCCCGGTCTCACAGCTTCGACAGCGATCGAACGTGCGAGTGCAGTCGTATAGTTCGGCACCGGCGTGAACTGATTTTTCTTGAAGTCATGCTGGATGTGGTCGCCGCCAGTGGCTTGCGTTGCGCAGACAGCAGTAACCGTCTCGATACCGCGGTCCTTCATCCGGAACTGGAATGGTGAACTGGTTTCCGGGAAACGAACCGGCACACCAGCCTTGATGAGGTTGTCCTGCTGGAAGCTGTTCGGCAACAGAACTGTCCCCTCGCCGCGCTCGTCGATATCGGTGAGCGTCAGGAAGCAGTCGCGCGGCGCGATGATAGTGAACACCGGAGTGTCGCCGAGATTGTAGCTATCCTTATCGGATGTCAGCGAAAGATCATCGTGAGTGGTCGTCACCACCCGCTTGGGACGCGGTTGCGATTGCCGCACATTGCCGATCTTGACGATCCGCAGATCGGTGAGGTCCGGCGCGATGTCGCGGAATGCGAGTTCGAACTGGTCGCGCGGCACAGCGCCCTGAACAAGCCGGCGTATCAGAGGCCGGAATGCCGGATCGACATCTGTTGCGTTTTCGTTGAAGTCGGACTTCTTGAGACCAAGCTCCGATGCGGCCAACGTCAGGTCGAGATCGTCTTCATAGCGTTTGGCAAGCGCGTTAATCATCTCGATGCCGTTGAGCTTCAATGTTGGATCGAGACCGGCGCGTTTCATCGCATCAGCGAAACGCTTTCCATCGTCTTCGATGAGCGCGTCCATCTTCTCGTGCGTCGGATACAGACCTTCAACGGCGTCGCGCACGTCTCTCGGGAACGTCCTGCCTTTCAGAACGAGTTCGCGAACATCATCCTTGGCCTTGCGCATACCCTGGTCGTGGCAACCCATGCAGGAAATTCCGTTGGTGACGGAGAAATCCTTGCGCGATGGATCGCGCACGATGGACACCGGCCCCTTGTCGAGACGTTCTCCGGTCGCCTTGTTGAGATAATACGCTTGGAAACCGTTCGGCAGGCTGAAAATCGATTCACCGCCATCGTGGTGGAAAGCGTTCTCGCCCTTGGGGCCAAGCGGGAAGCTGAACAGGCTCTGATGATCGCGGTTGCCCGCGAAGTCATACGAAGTCCAGAAATAACCGCTGCGTGATGGATGGCGCTCGATCAGCCGATTGTTCTGGCTAACACCGGATCGCTGAAACGCCGCGCGCTGCGCAACGAAGTTGCGGATGTTCTGGTCGATGTCGATGCCCTGCTCCCGGGTCAGTTCCTGGAATGTGTTCGGCAATTGCAGAAGCACATCGTAGAGCGGCGGCTGCGAGGCCGTGAAGGCAAACCAGTCGGCACGCACGTAAGGCATTGGCGTCTCGGTGCCCAATGCCAGCGTGCGACTGAATTCGGAATCCGCCTCCACATTGTACGGATAGACGGCGATCACATTATCCCAGTCCGAGGCCTTCCAGCCGAGATCGGACAGATTGAAGCGCAGGATGCTGCCCTCAGGATCGATGGTCTCGAGCTTGACGACATCGGAGGAGCGGCCGAGCGAGTTGAGGAATTTCACCGCTGCCTGTTGATAGACTTTCATCGCCGCCGGATCGACGCAGATGTTCGTCAGATGCGTCAGCGTAAGATAGCGCGTCGTTGCGCGGCGCTGTTGCAACTGTTTGTCGAGATCCGAGACCATGAACTTCGCCATGTCCTCGGGCGTGATGAACTTGTGCGTTTCGCAGCTCGCCACCGCCTTGGTGCCGAGCGCGGTGATCCACGCTTCGAGCGCCTTGAGATCCGCTTCGGCGGGCGGCGCCTTGGTCGAGCCTTCGTAGTAGATGTCGTAAGGCATTTCCTTGTCAGCGATCTGCCGGAATAGCTTGGAGCCGAGCGGATTGCCGGGAAGCACATAATGCGGATTGGCTGCGATATCATCTAGCTTCAGGATGTTGCCGAAATTCTTTGCAGGCCGTTCGCGATCCTCAAGCTTGCCGATCTGGTGGCAACGCGCGCAGTGCTTGTCGAGAACATCGAAGGCAGCTTTCGCAACGGGATCGGTCGGCGGCACAATGGCTTCTGCGGGAGCGGCGGTGGACACTTTCGCATCCTGCGCGAGCGAAGCGCCAGTCATGCCGAGGGCGAGGCCTGCGGCGACCATGACGCCGATTGTGCGCAGACCAAACACCGGAATCGCGCTCATGAAAGTCTCCCCCTCAAATCGATGTTCTGGCGGCTTTGCGCCATTCTTGTTGGTCGCTTGATGATGCAGTCGCGTTCAGGCGAACTATCGTCCTGCGGTTGATTGAACGGTGGTGTTGACAATCTGCACCCGGCGATTTTCCTGACCCAACGGATCGGCGGAATTCTTGAGCTGTTCCTTGCCGAAACCTGCAGCGATCAAAGTGTCGGGCGCGAGTTTGTATTGTTCGATCAGAACTCGCCGTACGGAATTGGCGCGGCGCTGAGACAACGACTGGTTGTAGTCCGCGCCGCCAGCCGCGTCCGTATGACCGTTGATGAAAAACACCGAGCCTTTCAAATCCTGACGAGAGAGCGCATTGCCCAATGCAACGAGCGCGGGCACCGCTTTAGGGCTAATGTCCGCCGAGTTGTACTCAAACAGAATTTCAAGATCGATGGCGGGCTTGCCGCGCGCGATTTCTGCGATCTGCGCGCGCTCGTCCGCCGTTGGCGCGGATACAGCCTCGACTGCGATGCTGCGCGTCCGCAAACGATCGACGACCTGTTTTTCCGCAGCGGCTTTGGGGTCAACGCCCACCGTGAGGCTTCGCGTGATCGGCTTTTTGGATTGCAGCGCGGTGCCGATCTGATCTTCCAGCGACGACTGCGCGCGAAGCGAAGCGGGGCACATTGCAAGGGCAAAAGTCAGGACAAGAAATAGACGCGCCGTGAACCTACTCGGATGCTGTTTCCGCATCGTGACAATCCTTGCCAATGACGTTCCGTCGCAATTTTAGAGGGATTCAAGGCCGCATCCTCATCCACATCGACCAAACCGGTCAAGTGCTTCAAAAGCTTATCAAACACGACATTGACCTTCGCCAGATGAACGAGTGCAGGAACACCTTAGCGATTGGCGACACCGTCCGAAGCAGCCGTCACCGGGGCCAACGCGACCGCCGAGACGGCGCTAAAAGCATCGGCCTCTCCGGCCCCAAACTGGTCGTCACGGCCCGTGGGCCCGAGGTCGCGTGCCGTGGACATCAGCGTGTCACGTATCTCGCCGGGCGAAATCGACGGGTTGCGCGCAATCATCAGCGCCGCAACACCGCTCACGAAGGCTGCGGACAGCGACGTGCCAGATGACATCTGGTACTTGCCGTCCGGCGCGGGCGAAAGAATATCCACGCCGGGTGCCGCGATGGCGACATAACTGCCGCGATTGGACTGAACAAATAGCTTGTCCGCCTGGTCGGTAGCCGTCACGGCAATGACATTGCGGTCGGCAGCGGGATAGAGCGGCGGCGATTTCGCGCCGGCGTTACCCGCAGCCGCAATCAGAACGATGTTCTTCGCCGCCGCAGCGGCGAGCGCACGCTCCATTGCAGGATCGTATGGACCGGCAAAGCTCATGTTGATAATCCGCGCGTTCTTGGCGAGCGCATAGTCGAGGCTCTTGAGGATCACAAACGACGAACTCTCCGCGCCGGTCTTTTGCGCACCGAATGCGCGGATGGCCAGCAGCCGCGAAGACGGGGCCGTCCCCATCAGCTTGGCATGCGAAGCGATGACGCCGGCGATGCTGGTGCCGTGCGGATGCGGGCCCTCACCATTGTTGAGAGCATCGAATGTGCCCTCGATGACACCAGCCAACTCCGGATGCGTCACATCGATTCCGGAGTCGATGACCGCAACCGTGACGTTCGCGCCGACCGAAAGCGCATGAGCTTCGGGAAGCCGCATCTTGGCGAGCGCATATTGCGCGGGATCGCCTTCGGACTTGGCAGCAGGAGTAGTTGAATCCTGTTGCACCTTGAAAATGTTGTTGCGCTGGGCGGATTTCACACGGCCACCTGCAACCAGTTCACGCACAACCGTATCGACCGGGCGGTTGTCGGGAATGGTCCACCGGAAGAACGTGCTGTTGGTCAGTGCGAAACTCTGCGACTGAGTGCGCGTCAAACGATGCTGCCGGGCCAACGCGTCGGCCTGCGCATCGGTCAACGTACCTTCGACCTCGATCAACACTTCCTTCGCGACATAGGTTTTGTCTACGACTGGTGTCTGTTTTGACTTCTGCGTTGTCTTCTTTGCTCGGCGAGGTGCGTAATCGTCATCAGGCGGCAAGTCCTGATACACAATGCCGGGACGCGGCCTCGGACCTGGATCGCCGTATCCCTCGTAGCCAATATTCGGCGACAAGCGCACGTTGGGATTCACATTGATGCGTGGACCCATATTGATGTTCGGTCCGCGCATGCCGTAGTTCTGCGCGAAAGCCTGCGGGATCGCGAGATTGGCGATCACCGCAACGATTGCCGCAGATCGCACTGCGAGACCCGTCTTGCGGATCAGCCCACGATTGTTTTTGCGCATCTCGGTCATCTGGCGTCCTCGTCCGGCTGCAAATTCGCGAAGGTCCGAAGCGGCAGCACTGCGGTGGCAGCGGCTCAATCCGCCGACATAACCAGGTTAATGATTTTTTCACCCTGTATCCGCTTCAGCAAATCGTCGGCTTCCTGCTTGGACAGCGTCTTGTCGCCGAACTTAACACGGAACATTCCGGCCTTCGGGCCTGAAACGATCGAACCGTTGTAGGTTTCGAGCAATTTCGCGATGTCGCCGGCATTGGCGTCGGGTGAGAAACGCAACAGGCCGAACGTGCCAACTGTCGACTGGGCCGGGAAGGACGCCGTCTGGAAGTTGCCGCTCGCGCGATCCTTCATAAGTACAGTGCCGATCACACCCGCCTGCAAGACGAGCGCGAACGCACCGGCCACAGCCGAATAAGCCAGCGTGCGCGGCGAAAGGCTGGAGAAAAATCCGGCGATCCGCATCAGCGGGTTGAATGAGCTAGATGCTGCGCGCGCTGGCTCGGCGTCGATGGCTGCGAACAGCTTCTGCATCGCCCGTGCCGACGGCGCGCCGAGGCTCTCGTTCAGCAAAATTGTTTCAGCAAATTCATCCTGGATCGCAGCATATTGCCGCGCGAGATCGGCGTCGGTAGCCAGAGCTTCATCGACACGGCGCGCATCACGCAGGTTGAGCGTGCCCGCAGCGTGGAACGGCAACAGAGCTTCCAGCTCAGTCGGCTCGCGATCGGCATTTTGCTTGTTCGTGACAGTCATGGCCAACCTCGTTCTACGCCGGCTGCCTTGAGCAGCTCAGCCAGTTTCTTCCGCGCATAGAACAGTCGCGTTTTCACGGTGTTCTCAGGAATCCCAACAATTTCGGCCACTTCTTCCACGGACTTCTCGTGGTAGTAGACGAGATCGATGATCTCCCGATGGTCCGGCGAAAGTGCCGTCAGGCAATTCCGCAACGCGTTGCTCGTGTCCTTTTTCGCAACGGCTGTTTCCGGATTGTCGGACGTGTCCTCGATCGCGGCAGCCGTCTCGTCATCAAGTTCCGCGTCCTTCCTCTTGCGGAGGGCAGACAGGGCCTTGAACCTTGCGATCGCCAAAAGCCACGTAGAGACAGCAGACCGGCCCTCAAACTTGCCGGCCTGACGCCACACATCGAGGAACACCTCACTGATGAGGTCTTCCGCAATGGACTCGTTCCGAACGAGCCGCAGCGAGAAGCGAAACACCCGTACATGGTGCCTTCCGTAAAGCACCTGCATGGCGAGCCGGTCACCTTGGGCGATGCGACCGATCAGAACTTCGTCCGAGGTCGCGTGGGTTGCACTCAATGGCCGTCTCGCAAGGTTGGTCGCACGCGACTGGGAAGAGGTTCGATCAAAATCCGCGAAAATTGTCGTGATTTCCCGGAAATACCAAGTTGGCGAGGGGCAAAATGCCCCTGATTCATGAACAAGAGCAAGTCGCGGCGGATCAAGGTATTTAATTACCTATTTCTGACTTTGAGTCGAGTTCCAAAACCGGCGGCTGACGCGTCTATCGATACGAAAACTAAAGGCTTTCCCACCTACAGTCGCCCATTGAATTCCCTTACGGCGAGCACATGCGCGGCGCAGCTTCATCGGCCCCCGGATCACTTCACGACACTGACTCCGGGCGACTTGTCCCGGCGATCAGCGGCCCGTCGCAGGACGTCATGGTTCGGCGTGCGCGGCAACGGCGCTACATGCTCGATATGTCCGGCGTCAGCTACATGGTCGACGCCGGAATCCTGCTGATCTACGCCTTCGCGGGCACCACCAGCTTTGCCACAGCATCGGCCTATGGGGCTTGCGGACTGCTGACAGTAGCGTTCTTCATCATCCTGTCCGAAGCCCGGCTGAACGACCGCTACAAAGACCACTACTTCGTCGTTCAGCAGACCAGCGTCAATCTCGCGATCATGATGCTGTTTTTATACACGGCCCCCGAAGTCGGCTGCGTATTCCTATGTGCGATCTTCCTGATTTTCACGTTTGCATCGCTCCGCTCCACCCCACGCCAGACACTCATCGGTTGGACGACTGCGACCCTTGGACTGGCGGCGCTGTTTTTGTTCACGGACAAATCCATCGGAATGCCGCACGGTACACCTCTGGAGCGTCTCGCCACGCTGCTGGTGTTCGTGTCTGTGCTCGGCCGCGGCATGGTGGTCGGCCTGTTCAGCAGTTCGCTGCATGAATCGCTCTACAGACGCGGCATCGAATTGCGCGAAGCCTATCAGCGTATCGAAGAACTCGCAGAACTCGACGAATTGACCGGATCGTATAACCGCCGCTGCATCATGCAGATGCTCAACGACGAAGTTGTCCGCGCCCAGCGCAGCAACATGCCCTGCACTGTCGTTCTGATCGATCTCGACTTGTTCAAGCAGATCAACGATCGCTTCGGCCATCCGGTCGGCGACGAGGTGCTGCGCACTTTCGCCATCACCATGTTCGCCAATATCCGGAGCATCGACAGACTCGGCCGTTACGGCGGCGAGGAATTCCTGCTCATTCTGCCGGAGACCGCCGATGGCGCCGCGCATCGCATCGTCGATCGGCTGCGTGCCATTGTCGCCGATCTCGACTGGAGCGCGATTTCGCACGGCATGACCGTCACAATGTCCGCCGGACTTGCGATGCTGCGCCCGGAAGATACCGCAGATACCGTTCTCGCCCGAGCCGATCACGTTCTTTATCAAGCCAAGGATCTTGGACGTAACCGGGTCGTGTCGGCCTAGTTTGTATATCACTCCCGTCGGCCAAGAATCTGGCCGACATGTTTCGCCATTCGGCATGTTGGACAGAAGTCATGGGTTCGAGAGCTACGCGACCGGTCAATCTTCTCGACGAATTGCAGACCGCATTGGAACACGGGACCGTTGCGCGACGCGTGGAAACGCTCCGGCGCGTCACCGATCTCTTTTTGCACGGCGTGGTCGATTACACCGACGAGCAAATCGGCGTGTTCGACGATGTGTTTCATTGCCTGATCGAGGAAATCGAAACCTCCGCGAAGGCCACCCTTTCCAGCCGCCTTGCTCCTGTGCCAAAAGCTCCGCCGCGGCTGATCTACACGCTGGCCTTCGACGACCGGATCGAGGTCGCCGCACCCGTGCTGTCGCAATCGGAGCGGCTCGACGATGCGATGCTGATCGAGAATGCCCGCAGCAAAAGTCAGGGACATCTGCTCGCGATCTCAAAACGCAAGACGTTGAGCGACGCGGTTACTGACGTGCTGGTCGAGCGCGGCGACAACGAGGTCGTCGAAAGCGCGGCCAGCAATCCTGGTGCCGAATTTTCTGACAGCGGATTTACGCGGTTGGTCTCGCGCGCCGAAGGCAATGACAGACTCGCGACCTGCCTTGGAACGCGCCGGAATATTCCCCGCCCGCATTACCTGAAGCTGATCGCGCGCGCGTCCGACTCGGTCCGCGCACGTCTTGAAGCGGCAGGATCGCAGCATTCGGAAGACATCGCATCTGCTGTACGAGACGCCGCTTTCGATGCGGGCCATGCAGCGGAAGCCGTCAACGAGCAAACCGTGTGGGCGCACCGGCTTGTGAAATCCCTGTTCGACGATGGACGCCTCGACGAGAAGCAGATCGCGGCATTCGCGGCGGCTGGCCGTTTCGACGAAACCAACGCGGCGCTTTCCATGTGCGCGAATGTGCCGATCGAAACAGTCGAACACATGATGATCGAGTCGCATTCCGAAGGTCTGATGGTTCTGGCGAAGGTCACGGGCCTGTCGTGGACGTCGCTCAAACTGATTCTCTCGATGCGCGGCAACCTATCTGCGGCCGAGCAGGCAAGCATCGATGAACAGCGATCAAGTTATGAAATGCTGCGGCCATCGACCGCCCAGCAGGTGCTGCGCTTCCATCGCATGCGCGAGAATACTGCGCAGCTCAGCCCTTCAACTTAAAGCACCAGCGTCCTAAAATTTCAGGACGCGCGATCCGGCAAACGCACCGATCACGGTGACTAAGCCTATGGCCAGCGTGTACCACGTTGCGACAAACAACGGGGAATCGTCGGTGCAATGCGAGGCATAGAGCGTCGCCGCAAGTCCAGCCGACAGTAGTCCCGCAAACGCACCGGCCAGAGCAGGTCGCGACGGCGCGCCGTGGCGCAACGCCGTCAGCGCCGCAGCAAGGATCGGCAGCGACAGCAACGGAATCGCCGTCAGGCAGATGCGGGAGTTTGAGCCGATCAGCCGATCCGGCCACGACGTCCGCTGCGGCATCATCATATCGCCCATCACGCCGACGCCCAGAAGTCCGAGCGGAATGGCAAGCAGCCAGCCCCAGCGGCCGAGCGACGCTTCTGGCCGCGACAAATGAAGGCTGATGGCGACGGCCGCTCCGGTCAAAGCAATCGTTACCGCGAACTTCAAATCGAAAAACGGATTTCCCATCGCGGTCATGACATCCGGGCGCATCCCAAGAGCCGCGAGAAACAGCGCCACCGCAACCGGTCCGCCGAGCAGCAGCGCAACCAGCAGAGTGTTGCCGACAGGCCGCTCATGCATGTCGTTGTCGGCAGCCAGCGAATGAATGAGGTGATCGGTGTTCATGGTCATTCTTTCCGTAGCTTGCTTGCGAGGCCGGTTAATCCCCGATGCAGCGCCACCCGCACAGCGCCTTCGGTCATCGACAATTTCGCCGCCGTTTCCTTGATTGACGCGCTATTGACGGCAATGGACTGCAACACGTCGCGCTGCCGCTCGGGCAACGTGTTCAGATGCGCGGTCACCTCGCTGGCGGGCACGGTGTCCTCGGTGGCCTCACCGGGCAGCGTCTCGGAGAAATCGTCGATGTTCACGAAGATGCGGCGGCCACGGCGGCGCAAGGCATCGATCAGCTTGTTGCGGCCAATAGCGAACAGCCAGGGCGCGAACGGAGCGTTCGGGTCCCATGTGTGTCGCTTCAAATGCACCGCAAAAAGAATGTCCTGCACGATGTCCTCTGATTGATCGACCGGCTGCCCGGCACGCGCTAGACCACGGCGCGCAGCCGCTCTCAGGACCGGCGTGACGGCCTTGAGGAGGCGATGGTATGCGCCATTGTCTCCCGCATTGGCCGATCGCATCAGATCGGTCCATTCGCTCTCACGTCCGCGCACGCGCGCTCCCTATCAAAGCAATTCGTTCCTGTTCCTAATGTGTTACGGGGGGACGTCGTAATCACGCAATCGTGAACAGCTGGCTTTTCCCGGTTTTAAACCGGTCGCTGAGCACCTCCGCTCCGGGCTTTTTTGGGGCGATGGATCGCAAGATTCCCTTTTTTCGCCGTCCTGTGGCCATTCGGCACCGATCCTGTGGCTCTCGATTGAAACTTTGGCAAAGGGGAACTTGCCATGCGGAAATGGAGCGCTGGAATCGCGGTGGCGGTGGCTGCTGCGGGACTATGGATGTGTCTTTCGGGGCCTGAGCAAGCCGTGGCTGCCACGGCAAAAAGCAAGACGACTGCCGCTGCTGCGGAGCGTCCAATCGTACTTTCGAAATTCAAGAAGCGTCAGGCGCATGCGGTCAAGAAGTCGCGCGTCGCGCAGTCGCGTCATGTGAAGAGGGTTGCTTCTAAAGCGGCGATCAAAAAGACCTCTGCGAGAATTGCCGAAGAAAAATCGGCACCGAAAGATAATCTGGTCACCGCGAGCAAGCCCGCCATGACAGCCGCCGTCGCCAATGCACGCGCAGAAGCTCTGGCGGACGATCAGGCGAGAAATATCGCCGCGCTCGACAGCACCGATGTCGTCACCATGAAGGACGGCGTTCAGATCGCCGAAGCCGAGCAATTGACCGACGCAGACCGTGCGTTGAGCGACAACGCCACAGCGCAGACGACGCCACCGGCCGTGGTGTCGCCGCCTGTCTCAGCCCCAAGGATTATCCGGGCGACATCATCTGGCGAGCGGCAGGTCGTGAAGACCGGCGACGACGATCCCTGGAACAAGACCTCGTTGGTGGGCAAGATATTCATTGCGTTCGGCAGTCTGCTGACACTGGCATCCGCAGCCCGACTAATCATCGCTTAACGCAAACAACCTCTGCATTAATCGCAAACGCCGGTCCACGCCTTCTAGGACCGGCGTTTTTGCGTGCGGGTGAATAGCGAATAGCTATCCCGACCAGCGGCGGTCTTGCGGAGCGAAGCCGCGGAAGGCACATTGCCGCCCAACGGCGCAGTGGCGCTGATTTCCACAATCATTCAGGGGCACGACATGACGGCATTCGAACACATCCTCGTTGAAAGCAAAGGCGCGGTCGCCATCGTGCAGATCAACCGGCCGAAGATGCTCAACGCGCTTTCATTCGATGTGTTTAGCGAGATCGCATCCGCCATCGACGATCTTGAAGAAGACGATAGCGTCGGCTGCATCATCGTCACGGGCAATGAAAAGGCTTTCGCTGCAGGTGCCGACATCAAGGAAATGCAGCCGAAGCAATTCATCGACATGTTCGGTCAGGACTTCATGGACATCGGCGGCGACCGCGTCGCGACGTGCAAGAAGCCGACCATTGCTGCCGTCAGCGGCTTTGCCCTCGGCGGCGGTTGTGAGCTTGCAATGATGTGCGACATCATCATCGCGTCCGATACCGCGAAATTCGGCCAGCCCGAGATTACGCTTGGCACTATTCCCGGCCTGGGCGGGACGCAGCGCCTCACCCGTGCGGTCGGCAAATACAAAGCGATGGACCTGTGCCTGACAGGCCGAATGATGGACGCCACTGAGGCAGAACGGTCGGGTCTCGTCAGCCGCATTTTCCCGGCAGACAAGCTGATGGAAGAAGTAATGGCCATCGCGCAGAAAATCGCATCGATGTCGCAACCGGTTGCGGCCATGGCCAAGAGCGCGGTCAACCGCGCACTCGAAACCTCGCTGGCCGAAGGCATGAATGTTGAAGGCGATCTGTTTCACGCGACCTTCGCGCTCGAAGATCGCGCCGAAGGCATGGCCGCCTTCATCGACAAGCGGAAGCCAAACTTCAAGAACCGCTAATTCCCGCGGCTTCGCGCCAAGGCCGCACTGATCAGCGTGCGGTAAAGCCGGTCTGACAACGATGTCGGCCGGTCCAGTTGCAGCCGCGCGAGACAAGCGCCAGTGGCGCTATCAGGCGCACCGGCGGTGATACCTTGCCATGCCAGTCCGAGCAGTTGCGCCGGACTGGCAGAGGCTCGCTGCAGGATCTGCAGCGCAGGAATGAGCCGCTGCTCAACATCAGTGAAATCGCTGCCGAACGGAAACAACGGCAACAATCCCGTTTCGCGCGCAAGCTTTAGCGCCGACGCGATCCGCTCCGGCATGTTTTCGCGATGCGCTGAGGGAATTTCGTAAGTCTTCGGCAGCTTTCCTGCGTCTTTCGCTTCCCGCATCAGTTCGTTCTGGAATCGCGAATCCGTTACCGCCAGCATCGCCGCAATCACATCGGCGTCCGATTTGCCCCTGAGATCGGCGACGCCGTATTCGGTGATGATGACATCGCGCAAATGACGCGGGATCGTGGTGTGGCCATAGGACCAACGGATGTTCGACATCGCCGTCTTGCCGGAACCGCGTGTCGCTTCCAGCGTGAGCATCGACCGCGCGCCTTCCAGCGCGAAGGCCTGTGCGACAAAATTATATTGTCCGCCGACGCCGCTAATGACCTGACCAGTATCGAGACCATCGGAGGTCACCGCTCCCATCAGCGTTGCCATCATTGCGTTGTTCACAAACCGCGCATCGACGCGTGCAAGGCGCTTGGCCTCCTCGCCGCCGTAAAGCTGATTGGTGAACGACACCGGTACCATCTGGATGCGGTTTATCTGCTCCGGCGTCATCTCACGCAGCGCGCGATAGAAAGACTGCGGTCCAAGAAAAAACGCAGCGTGCAGAACCGCGCCATCGACCTCGCGTTTCAACACGCCAGCCTCGATCAATGCGAGAAATGCCTCGAAAAACATCTCGCTGACACCATAGAGACCCGCCGTGAACGGTCCCGATTCACTCGGCCTCTGGCCGGGTGTGAGCCGTGACATGATCTCACGATAGGCAGCATCATCCCGATGGCGAACGATCAGGCCCTGCGCCAGCGCGTCGCCAACCTGACCGATTCCGATCTGCAACGTGCCGCCGTCGCGGATCAATCCTGCGGCGTGCAGTCCGATCGCGTATTTCGTATCCGACACCGGCTCCGATGGCGGCGCGAATAACGGGAAATCCGTTTCCGGGCCATCCAGCACTGCATGAAATTCATCGGCGGCAAGATCGCCCTGCCCCGGCATGAACGGCATATCCGAATTCACCTGCGCGACGATCTTGAAATCGATGCGGCCCTCTTTGCGAGCGCGCATGAGATCGAGCGTGGTGTCGGTGTTGCTGCTCAGGCTGTAGCGCGTCTCGCCATTGATTACGCGCTTGGCGACCAGTTGCGCGATCACATTGACCCCGCGCGTCAGCAGATAGGACGACGCATGCGTATAATTCGCCGAGATGTAGTGCTGCTGCGCGTAAGGGTTGCCTAGCCACTTGCCAGCCAGAAAAAAGAACTCGACCACCTCGATATTGGCCGGCAGCTTTCCCGCATGTAGCGCAGTGGCGTAGTCGAGATCGGGATAGCCCCCGAACAACCGTTCGATGACCGGTGCGATAAACCGCCGCTCGAGATCGCTGGACGGGCGCGGCTTTTCTAGCGTCAGCGCAGAAAAAATGGTGAGGCGGATCGAAGGATCGTTGAGTGCACGCCGGAACAGCGCATTGACGATGTGATTCGCTTTGCCAAGGCCAAGCGGAAGACCGACCACCAGCCTCGTCCCGACCTCGCGGATAATGTCATCCGCGACCGCCTCGGGATCGGTGAAAAGTCTTGGCATCGGGTGTCTGCTGATCCGCCGCCCGCGACTGGGCCATGCGCCTACAATTTCATCATAGGCTATTGATCGGTCAAGCAAATACGGCCCGCCCCGATAACAAAACAGTGCACATTGTCACAGTCGCTGATTTTCTGTGGCTGACCGTTTGCCCGCATCACCATCGCCCTCTAAACAGTGTACGAATGAGGCGTGCTGGCTCCGGATTGATACAATCCCAAACGTGACTGTGATTCTGGAAACAATGGCTCGGCGTGCTTCAGGGGTTGACGGCATCGGCTGGCGTTTTCGCGCGTCGTGCGCCGCTGCCAGCGTCGCGCTGCTTGCTGTGCCGGCGCAGGCTGAGAATCTAAACGAGGCGCTGGTGAGCGCCTATCAATCCAACCCACAGATCAACGCCAATCGCGCGCAGCAGCGCGCGACGGACGAGAACGTGCCGCAGGCGCTGGCCGGTTATCGCCCGCAGATCGTGGCAAGCCTCAGCGCGGGCCTTCAGCCGATCCGTAACCTGCTCCTCGACAACACGATACAGACCGCCACTCTGAAGCCCTGGACCATCGGCGTTACCGTTTCACAAAACCTGTTCAACGGCTTCAAAACGGCCAATAGCGTGCGCGTTGCAGAGTTTCAGGTGCTTTCGGGCCGCGAGGCGTTGCGTAACACCGGCCAGGGCGTGCTGCTCGATGCCGTCACGGCCTATATGAACGTGATCGCCAATCAGGCGCTGGTCGAAACCCAGCGCGGAAATGTGAAATTTCTGCGTGAAACTCTCGGCATTACGAAAAAGCGCCTCGACGCCGGAGACGTCACGCCGACCGATACCGCACAGGCCGAGGCCCGCCTCAGCCGCGGCCTCGCCGACCTCAACGCCGCCGAGGTGGCGCTTGAAACCAGTCGTGCCGTCTACGCGCAGGTGATCGGCAACACGCCGCAGAATCTGATGCCCGCGCAAACCGTGGACCGCTTCGTGCCACTCAGCCGTCAGGACTCCATCGATACCTCGCTCCGGGAAAACCCTGCGGTGATCGCCGCCACTTATGACGTGGATGTCGCGACCACCACCATCAGCGTCGCCGAGAGCAGCCTGCTGCCGCAGGTCAACGTGGTCGGCAACGTCAACCGGAGCAGCGATGGCGACCCCAATCTCGGCACCAAGCGCGCGGATCAGGCATCCGTGGTCGGCGCGTTGATCGTGCCGATCTATGACGGCGGCACGGCTGCGTCACAGACCCGTCAGGCCAAGGAAACCGCCGTGCAAAGCCGGCTGGTGCTGGAACAGGTCCGCAATCAGGCGCGCACGGCGGCGATCAGCGCTTGGGTCAGCAGTGAGGGCACCAAGGTCGCGCTTTCCGCAGCCGAGGCCGAGGTGAAGTCCGCCAACATTGCGCTGCAGGGCGTGCGGCGCGAGGCGCAGGCCGGACAGCGCACCACCATCGACGTGCTTAATTCGCAGCAGGATCTAACGGCGGCGCGATCGCGCCAGATTTTGGCGCAGCGCGACCGGGTGATCGCATCCTACACGCTGCTCAGTGCCATTGGCCGTCTCGACGTGCGGACGCTCGGGCTTGCCACGCCCGACTATCTGCCTGAGGTCCATTATCATCAGGTACGCGATGCGTGGCACGGCTTGCGCACGCCGTCAGGCCGATAACGCCGTACGACTTAGAATTCCGATCCTGCGTGCTGGCGGCGCGAGAAGATCGAAATCAACACCGGCAGAGTGATCAAAATAACCAGCGGGGCGACAGCCATGCCGGTTACCACCACCACCGCTAGCGGTTTCTGCACCTGCGATCCGATGCCTTCCGACATCGCAGCTGGAAGCAGGCCAATACCTGCGACGACGCACGTCATCAGAACGGGGCGCAACTGGAGTTCGCCGGTGCGGATCACAGCCTTGATGCGCTCGTAGCCTTCGTCGATCAACTGATTGTACTGAGTCAGAATGATGATGCCATCCATTACCGCGATGCCGAACAGCGCAATGAATCCGATGGCTGCGGACACGCTAAACGGAATGCCGCAGAACAGCAGGCCGAGTACACCGCCGAGCACCGCCATCGGAATCACGCTCATCGCGAGAAACGTATCGACCATCGATCCGAAGTTGAACCACAGCAGCACACCGATCAGCACGAGGCTGATCGGAACCACAATCGACAACCGCTGGATGGCATCCTGCAAGTTGCCGAATTCACCCACCCACTCCATGCGCGAACCGGCCGGAAGCTGCACCTGCTCGGCGACCTTATCCTGCGCTTCCTGGATCGCGCCACCAAGGTCGCGTTCGCGAACGGAAAATTTGATCGGCAGGTAGCGTTCCTGCTGTTCGCGATAGATATAAGCAGCACCCGATACGAGATTGATCGATGCGACCTCGGTGAGCGGAATCTGCTGGATACCGTTCGGGCCTTGCGCGCCGATCCGTAAGTTCTGAATCGCCTCTGCACTTTTGCGATATTCGGGTGCGAGACGAACGATGATCGGAAAATGCCGGTCGCTGCCGGGTTCATATAGATCACCCGCGCTGTCGCCACCAATAGCGACGCGGATGGTGGCGTTGATGTCGCCGGGTGACAGGCCGTAACGCGCCGCGCGGGCACGATCGATGTCGATCTGAATCGTCGGCTGACCGAGAGACGTGAATACCGACAGATCGGTTATGCCCTTCACGGTTGAGAGAACCGATTTAATCTTGTTGGCCGTATTGGTGAGTTCGACAAGGTCATTGCCGTAGAGCTTGATCGAATTCTCGCCCTTCACGCCCGACACCGCCTCGGCGACGTTGTCCTGCAGGTATTGCGAAAAGTTGAATTCGACACCTGCAAACTTGCTCTGCAATTGCTTCAGCAATTCGCTGGTCAGTTCATCCTTATCGAGTTTATTGGGCCATTCGCTGACAGGCTTGAGCGGCGCGAAGAACTCCGCATTGAAAAGCCCCGCGGCATCGGTGCCGTCGTCAGGCCGTCCATGCTGAGACACGACCGACTCCACTTCCGGCCGCGCGCGAATGAGTTTTCGCATCTCGTTGACGTAGGATTGTCCTTCCTCCAGCGAAATTGTCGGCGGCAGCGTGGCGCGAATCCAGAGATTGCCTTCTTCGAGCTTGGGCAGGAATTCGAGGCCAAGCAGACGAATCGCGATGCCGGTTACGACCACGAGGCCTGCGGCCACCGTCATCACAATCTTGCGGTTGCCGACGGCCCATTCGAGGACCGGCATATAAACGTGATGCAGCCACTGCATAATCTTGGTTTCGGTCTCCTGCATGTGCGCAGGAAGAATGATCGCGCTGAGCGCGGGTGTGACCGTAAATGTCGCAAGCAGGCCGCCACCCAATGCATAGGCGTATGTCTTTGCCATCGGTCCGAAGATGTGGCCTTCGACGCCGCTCAAAGTGAACAGCGGGAGGAACGCCGCGATGATGATCGCGGCTGCGAAGAAGATAGAGCGCGACACGTCGGCCGCCGCGCTGAGGATCGCATGGGACTTCATACCCATGATGGTTTCGTCCGAAATCGCGTTTCGCTCGGACGGTGACAGTTCGATGGTCTGCGACAATCTCCGGAAGATCGCCTCCACCATGATGACGGTGCCATCGACGATCAGGCCGAAGTCGATCGCGCCGACGGACAGCAAATTCGCGGATTCGCCACGCGCCACCAGAATGATGACGGCGAAGAACAAGGCGAACGGAATCGTGGCACCAACGATGACCGCGCTGCGCAGATCGCCGAGAAACAGCCATTGCAGAAAAACGATCAGCAGAATGCCGATCACCATATTGTGCAGGACTGTGTGTGTCGTGGTGTCGATCAGATCCTTGCGGTCATAGATGCGCTCAATCCGCACGCCTGGCGGCAGAACGTTTGACTTATTGATAGACGAAACAAGTTGTTCGACGCGCGCGATGGTCGGCGAACTCTGCTCACCACGGCGCATCAGCACGATGCCCTGAACGATGTCGTCGTCCATATTCATACCGGCGACACCGAGCCGCGGCTTCTCGCCCACGGTGACGTTGGCGATGTCCCGCACCAGAACCGGATTGCCGCCGCTCTGCGCTATCATGGTGGTCGCGAGATCGTCGATGGAGCGGATCAGGCCGACGCCGCGGACCACGGCGGATTGAGAGCCGATATTCACCGTGTTGCCGCCGACATTGATATTGGCGTTGCCGACCGCCTGCAGAACTTGCGGAAGCGTCAGGCCATAGGAGATCAGCTTGTTAAAATCGACCTGAAGCTCATAGGTCTTGGTTTTACCGCCCCAGCTTGTGACATCGATCACGCCGGGAACGCCGCGGAAGCGTCGCTGGAGTACCCAGTCCTGCAATGTCTTAAGATCGAGAACGCTGTAGTTCGGCGGACCGACCAGCCGGTAGCGGAAAATTTCACCGATCGGACTGAGAGGAGAAATCTGTGGCAGTACGTTGCCCGGCAGCGGACTCAATTGCGACAGGCGGTTGAGCACCTGCTGCAAAGCCTGGTCATAGGTGTAGTCGAACGAGAACTGCAGTTTGACGTCCGACAGGCCGTACAGCGAAATGGTGCGGATCGTCTTTAGGTTCTTCAGGCCCGCGACCTGCGTCTCGATCGGAATTGTGATGTAGCGCTCGATTTCCTCGGCCGACAGACCGGGACTTTGCGTCACGATGTCAACCATCGGCGGCGTCGGATCGGGATAGGCTTCGATGTTGAGTTGCTGAAACGCGATAACGCCGCCGACCATGATCATGGCGAACAGCGCCACCATCAGAAAGCGGCGATTTACAGAGAGAGCGACGAGACGATCCATCAAAACCTAGCTTCCGGAAGCCGCGCGGTCGATGAACAAACTTCCCCTGGTGATGATCTGCTCACCGGGAGACAAGTTGCCTTTGACCTCAACCAGATCGCCATTGGCCAGACCGATCTTGATCTGGCGCAATTCGATGGATTTATCGTCACGCACAACCCACACGCGCACCTGATCGCCCTCGTAGATCAGCGCCGTTTTGGGCACGCCGACGGCGGGCCGGTCCGCCGAGGAATAGATCGTCACATTCGCGAACATCTCGGGCTTCAATACGCCATCAGGATTAGTGATGGTGGCGCGAACCATCAGCCGGCGCGAGGCCGGATCGATGGCTGCCGAGACATAATTGATGCGCGCGCTCATCACGCGACCCGGAAAGGCCAGAACGCTGAACAACATTTCCTGCGCAATCTCGATGGCAGGCGCTTCGGTCTCCCGCACAAAGGCCGTCAGCCAGACAGTGGACAAGTCGCCGATGACGAAGACCGGGTCGCTCGCACCCGCGCTGACATATTGGCCCGGACCGATTTTGCGCTGAACCACGGTGCCCGTGATCGGCGAGTAGATGGTGGTTTCCGGATTGATGCGGCCCTTGGTCTGGAATGACGAAATGGCGTCTTCGGTCAATCCGAGAATCCGCAGACGGTTACGCGCAGCTTCCAGCGCAGTCGTGGTGGACTGCACGTCGTTTTGGGCGGAAATCAGCGCAGCCTGAGCCTGCTGATATTCTTTCAGCGGTGCAGCTTTGCCTTCGTAAAGATCGCGAGCGCGCTTGTCCTGGATCTGAGCCAGTTCGAGCTGCGACTTTGCCTTGTTGTACCCAGTGGAAGCGGTGATGAAATCGTTCTGCGCCTGCACATTGTCCGGCGCTTCGATCACGAATAGTGCCTGTCCCTGATCGACATGGTTGCCGGGCCGGACCAGCAGTTTGGTGACCCGGCCCGCATAGGGCGAGAACACCGGCGTCGCGCGGTCCTCGTCGATGGCGATCTTGCCTTCGGTGACGTGCTCCGCGCGGAACGGACGCTGCATTACGGGCTGAACGGTCAGGCTCGCCCACTCCGCCGCTGTCGGCGTGTAGCGCACCCCGTTTTTCCGCGACTGGCTTGAGACGTCGGAATGATCTTTCGGCGCGGCGGTCATACGCGTCAGCCCGAACACAGCGCCACCGGCAAGCACCAGCACGCCTGCGCCCACGGCAAGCTGCCGCCGGGTCAGCGACTTGAAGCGGCCGGCTAAGCTGTCCAGTTTGGTGGGGCCTTCGGTCACGCAGCGATTCCATGGGCGATTGGTATGTGAGTCCGCTAATAGTGCCACTTCCGGGGTGCGGACAATCTAAAAACGTCGGGATGGACATTATTTTCAGTTAACGTCACATCGGTGACGGCCATTGCGGTGCACCCGATCCCAAAGGCACGGCCGGACGAGCCCAAAAAGCAGGCGTCGCCGACATGACGGCGGCGTGACGGACGCCCCGCAGTGCACCAAAACCGGAAGGCGTTTGCTCGATAAACGACATGACGTCAGCTGGTGTCAGGTCTGGCTTCGCAAGACCCCCGTCCAACCGTCCCAAGGCCCGCAACCAGCGTCCCGTTTGGGCCAGCGATACCCGCACATGCCAGCTTCCGCCGTCTCGGGCCTGCCGCAGCCGCGCCATCATCGCCCCGAATGCCATTAGATAGCCGGTGGCATGGTCGAGGATCTGCATGGGCAATTCTTTGGGTCCGTCAGTGCCGCCCGCCTGCCCCTCCGCATGATTGAAGCCGGTGGACGTTTGAACCAGCGAATCGAAGCCCCGGCGATCCGCCCACGGACCAGCATGGCCATAGGCACATAGGGACACGTAAACAATGCCGGGGCTGATGCGCGCGGCGTCTTTAGGTGAGAAACCGAGCGCGGCAATCGATTGCGGCCGATAGCCTTGCGAGAAAATATCGGCGTCCTCTAACAGGCGGCGCAATGTCTCGCGGCCCTGCTCTGTCTTGAGATCAGCGAAGGCCGAGAGCTTGCCGCGCCCGGTGTCGATCACGAGCCACTGGATCGACGGAAGGTTCGGACTCGATATCAGCATGACATCCGCGCCATGCGCCGCCCATGTCCGCCCGGCAACAGGACCGGCAATCACACGCGACAGGTCCAGCACGCGCAAACCTGCCAGCGGACGATCTCCTTGCGGCCACGGTCGTGGCGCTGCCTCGCCAATCTTTTCGATCTGAATCAGCGGCAGGTGTTCAAGCGCCTGCGCCTGCGGATGCGCGTCCCATTCGGCCTGCGAGCGCATCATGGAGACGACACAGCCGCCGGCATAGGCGGCGGTTTCAAAATCCTCGCCTTTCCATTGCATCAAGGCGCGCTGCACATCCTCGCGCTCCGGCTTGCAATTCAAAACCCTGCAAACATTGTCGCGGTGATGCGGGAAATTGGTATGCAGCCGCACGAAGCGGCCATCGCCGGTTTTATAAACTCCAGCGATGGCATCCCAGGCCGGTGGCGGCGGTTTATCATCAAGACGCAGATATCGCTCGCTGCGGCATTCGACGGCCGCGTGGGTCATATCGACGGACAGGCTTTGCGCCTGACCGCTACGCGCTTTCCAGATTTCTGCTGCGGCAAGACCTGCAGCAGCAATGACGGCTTGCGAAGCCGCGCCTACACGGAACGACGATGGCAAAACCGGCTCGGCTCCCGTGAGCGTGACGGCATCGAGCGCGGACGGATAGCCACCGCCAATCTTCCAGAGATCGGCAAGAATCTCGTGAGGCGTCTTCATCAAAGCAACTCCTTGTCGCATTGGGCGGTAACGAACGACAAAGACAATTCACAAATCGTATCAGTGGAAATCGCGCGAACGCGGCAAAATCCGGACATTGCGTGGATGACGGATTCGCTGCGCCGGGTTGTCCGGATGCGCGCGGCGGTCGTCTTGAAGCGGCTCGATGATGTCAGCGCCCGGAGGGACAACATGCTTCCGGCTCAGCGCATCATTAGCGAGAGCCGTCAGATTATGAGAACGATCGATCAGCCGCTCAGCGACCAGATGCACCACCTTGTCCGGGCTGCTTTGAATGGTCCCCTGCACTTCGATCAGCCGCGCACCCATTACCTCCTTGCGGAATTTTTCCATCACAGTCGGCCAGACCACGATATTGGCGATACCGGTTTCATCCTCCAGCGTCATGAAGACAACGCCCTTGGCGCTGCCCGGCCGCTGCCGCACCAGCACAACCCCGGCGCAGCGCGCACGGCGCTTGTCGTTTTCGTGACGGATGTCTTTGCAGGGTAAGACGCCCTCCTTCGCAAACATAGGCCGCAGAAACTGCATCGGATGACCTTTGAGCGAAAGACGAATGGTTTGATAATCTGCAACGACCTGCTCCGGCAACGGCATCAGCGGCAACGATGCCGTGCCTTCATCGGGCTGTTCGCGCGCCGCTGCAGCCTCGAACAATTCAAGCGGCACATCATCCGGCAGACGCCGCACCGTCCATAGCGCCTCGCGGCGGTCGAGACCGAGCGAGCGGAACGCATCGGCATCCGCCAGCAGGATCAATGCACGCTTAGGCAAGCGCGTCTCGCGTGCGAAGTCTTCCAGCGACGTGAATCGTTTTCTCGCGCGAGCCAACACAATGCGCCGGTCCCAGTAGCTATCGAGTGGCTTCTTGCGTTTGGCAAATCCCTTTTCGATCAGGTTCTCGTCATCCGGTTCGTGCACTTCGAAGCCGTCGATCTGGCGGAAGCCGAGCCTCACGGCTTTGTATTGACCATCGGATTCTTCGAGCGTGTTTTGTCCGAAACTGTATGAGACATCGATCTCGCGCACCTCAACTTTGTTCACGCGGGCATCGCTGACGATCTGCGCGGGCGCATAAAAACCCATCGGTTGCGAATTCAACAGCCCACAGCAGAATGCATCGGGGTGATAATGCTTAAGCCACGACGACACATAGACAAGCTGGGCGAAACTCGATGCGTGACTTTCGGGGAAGCCGTAACTGCCGAATCCCTTGATCTGCTTGAAGCAACTATTTGCAAAGATGGGATCGTAGCCCCGCGCGATCATGTTGCCGACCATCTTCTCTTCGAATTTATGCATCGTGCCGACATTGCGGAATGTTGCCATGGCACGGCGCAGCCCGTTAGCTTCTTCTGGTGTAAATTTCGCTGCATCGATAGCAATTCGCATTGCCTGTTCCTGAAACAGCGGAACGCCGAGTGTCTTGTGGAGAATGTTTTTTAATTCATCCTTGTTGCCATGCTCCGGCGCGGGTGAGGGATAGCTGACAAGCTCCGGACGATTTCGCCGCTTGAGATAGGGATGAACCATATCACCCTGAATCGGTCCGGGACGGACAATGGCGACTTCAATGACGATATCGTAAAATTTTTGCGGCCTCAGGCGTGGCAGCATGTTCATCTGCGCGCGGCTTTCGACCTGAAACACGCCGAGCGATTCACCTTTGCACAGCATATCGAAGACGGGGCCGCTGTCCTTGTTCTCCGCCTTGATATCTAAAAGCTGGTAACGCTCGCCTTTATGATCCGCGATCAGGTCGAAGCATTTACGGATGCAGGTCAGCATGCCGAGCGCCAGCACATCGACCTTCATCATTTTCAGCGTATCGATGTCGTCCTTGTCCCATTCGATGAAGGTGCGATTGTCCATCGCTGCATTGCCGATCGGCACATACGTGTCGAGACTGTCCTGCGTCAGCACATAGCCGCCGACATGCTGCGACAGGTGACGCGGAAACTGGATCAGCTCTGTGGCGAGTTCGACGGCGCGGCGGATCATCCCGTTCTGCGGATCGAACCCCGCCTGCCTGATCTGCATATCGCTGACGCCGACGCCCCAGCTTCCCCACACGGTATCGGCGAGTGCGGCTGTCACATCCTCGGTCAGTCCCAGCGCTTTGCCGACATCGCGGATGGCGCTGCGCGGACGATAGTGAATGACGGTGGCGACAATCGCGGCGCGGTGGCGGCCATAGCGCTGATAGACATATTGCATCACCTCTTCGCGGCGCGAATGCTCGAAGTCTACATCGATGTCGGGCGGCTCAAGCCGCTCCTTTGAGATGAAGCGCTCGAACAGCACATCCGTTTCCGCCGGATTCACCGAGGTGATTCCGAGAACGTAGCAGACCGCAGAGTTGGCAGCCGAGCCTCGGCCCTGACAAAGAATTTCTTGGCTGATCCCATAGCGGACAATGTCGTGAACGGTCAGGAAATAATGCGCATATTCCAACCTCCGGATAAGGCGCAATTCCTTCCACAAAACTTTTTTGACTTTTGGGGAAATCCGCACGGGAAATTTTTGATGTGCGCCACTCCATGTCAGGTCTTCCAGATGCCGCTGCGCTGTTTTGCCCGGCGGCACGGGTTCGTCGGGATACTGATATTTCAATTGATCGAGAGAAAAGGTAATGCGGCTCGCAAAACGCATCGTCTCTTCGATTGCTTCCGGCAAATCGCGAAACAGCCTTTTCATTTCCTCCGCAGGTTTGAGATATCGCTCGGCATTGGCCTGAAGTTTTTTGCCAACCGCATGAATGTTTGTTTTTTCACAAATACATGTGAGCACATCCTGCAGGGGTCGCCGTGCAGGATGATGATAAAGCACCTCATTTGTCGCCAGCATCGGCACGCGAGCCGTCGACGCGATCCGGTACAGACGGGATAGACGCCGTATATCGTCACCGCGATAAACCCGACTTGCCGCCAGCCAGATCCGGTCTGCGCGGCTTTGCTTCAATTTTTCGAGCACCTTAAGTGCCCGCACCGATTCAAACCGATGCGGCAGCATCAGGATCAGCAATTGTCCTTCGGAGAAATCCAGAAGATCGCTCAGTCCAAGATGACATTCTCCCTTTTCCGCTTTGAGCTTACCGCGACTTAGCAATTGGCAAAGACGGCCATAGGCGGCCCGGTCGCGCGGATAGATTAAAATATCCGGAGTGCCATCGGCGAAGACGAGGCGCGAGCCAATCAGCAGTCGCGGTTTGTGCGCGACCTCCGGATTGCGAAGTTCGCTATAGGCGCGCACCACACCAGCCAATGTATTGCGGTCGGCAATCCCGATAACCGGCAGTCGATATTCGCTGGCCTGATGCACATAGTCCTGCGGGTGCGATCCGCCGCGCAGGAATGAAAAATTCGTCGTGATGCCGATTTCCGCATACTCGACGGCCTTCATGCAAACACCCCATGGACGAACCATTTGGGCTCAATGCTTTCACCTTCGTCATCGATAAGTTCTCGGTCGTAGAGACCGTCGCGATAAATCCAGAACCGAAGTCCTTCTGTGTCTTCCATCCTGAAATAATCGCGGGTGTAGGTTTTCTCCTGATGCCTCCACCATTCCATGGCAATTCGCTCGGGGCCTTCCACGCGTTTCACAAAATGTGTTGCACGACGCCATGTGAAATGACGCGGCGATCCGTCGGGTGCGGTCACGAGCGGAACTTTTATTTCCTCCGGCCGCTCGAACAGCCGCAGCGGCCGCAGCGGCGGCTCCTGCTCGACACGCGCGGGCCATTCGGCAGCCGTTGCCGCACCGAGATAATGCTGAGCCGGTGCAGCAACGCTCGCACGTTCCGGAATATGCGTGTCCTGCGGCAGGTGCACCACGACACGCCTGCCGCCGATACGCGCGGCGATGCGGTCGATCAGCGCCGCGACTTCGTCGTTGTCCTGTGCGCGCGTATCGAAATCGCGCTGCTCCTGCACCACGATCTCGACATGGCTTGCGGCAAGCCGAATGAGATCAAACCCGAAGCCGGGATCGAGCGGATCGGCCAACGCATCCAGCCGCTCGCGGAACAGCCGATCGACCACACTGGCTTTTGTGACGGGCCGCCCCGCATCCACCGCGATGGATCGCACCACGCCGTCGGTGCGGAAAAAACTTGCTTCCAGCCGCCGCGCGCCCTTGCCCTGCTTGTCCATCGCCGCGACCAGCATCTGCGCCAGACCTGACAGCACCGATGCAATGACGCCGTCGGTCGCGACAGGTTCGACAAAACGCTTCTCCACCATGAAGTCCGGCAGCGGCTTGCGCGGGCTGATCGGCGCGTCGCCCTGCCCCAGCGCCTGCTGCAGCAAAGCGGTGAACGCAGCACCGAACCGCGCGGTGATCTCATGCGGTGCGCGCGCAGCGACATCACCGATGGTTTTGAGGCCCGCCCGGCGCAGCCCGCGTGTGATGGCGTCATCCGCGCCGAGCGCATAGACCGGCATGGCGCTGACGGCGCGGGCTTCCTCGCCATCGGCAACAATGCAGCTTTGCGCTGCATGCGACATCACCCGCGCACAGACCGGCGTGCTGGCAATCGCAGCGTTGACGAAAAACCCCTGACGGATGAGCGACGCGCAGACATGGCGCAGCATCGTGGCCTCTCCGCCGAACAGATGCGCACATCCGCTGATGTCGAGCAGCAATCCATGCGGGGAATCGAGCGCCACCAGCGGCGTAAACCGATCACACCAATCGGCAATAGATTCGAGCAGCACCCTGTCCGCTGCCTCATCGGCATCGAACACCTGCACATCGGGACAGACCGCGCGCGCATTGGCGAGCGGCAAACCGCGATCAAGACCAAAACCTGCGGCGGCATCATTCAGCGCGGTGATCTGCAGCGCGTTGTTCAGCTTGCCGACGACGACGCAAGGATGTGCGTCATCCGGCGCGCCGTCTCGCCCCGAAAGCAGGCGCTTCAAGCGGTCGGTCGGCAAGCGCGGCAGCCACAGGCTGAGAATGCGCCGCGCCTTCACGGAAGATGCTGTCACGGAAGAGGCCCTCATCACATTTCCACTCCATGATCCATTGGCCGGTCTGGCCATGACGGTTGCGGACAAGTCTTGCGTCCAGCATCGGCGCGCCCCAGGCCTCCGTGCCGGGCAGCGAGCGTGCGGCGCTCACGATCCATCGTGTCTCAGCAGTGCTGGCGGAAGGTGTGGCGGCGGTGCGCAACACAAGGCATGCGACATGCGACGCGCGGGCCGCGAGCGTCAGCCGCCGGCTCGCGACCAGATCGAGCGCACGCACCTCGCCCCATAGATCGAGCACCACCGCGCCGAGCGCATCACAAGCGAGCGCATCGGCGGCGGCGCGCAGCGCCGTCTCCGCGTCCGCTGCACGGATGGTCAGCAGCAGGCGCGGGTCGAGACCCAGTTCGCTGAAGCCGGACATCGACAGCGCGCCAGATTCCATTTCTGTGAAATCCTGCCGCACCCAGACCAGCGGCCTCCGTCCCATCAGCCGATGCGCGAGGCCCGCGATGAAACCCGTCGCCGCCGCACTGTGATGGCCGCCTTCGGCGAACACCTCATGCAGCGCGCCGCGCACCAGCCCGCCCTGCAGCACCGCATCCGCGCCGGCATGGCCAAGCGCCACCCGCGAAAGACCATCGGGTTCGCCCTCAAGGCGGCCGATGGTCCCCCGCAGGGACGCAAGCGTGCTCATGCGCGCACTCAACATGCGCCGCTCCTGACATTCCGGGTCGTCATTCGTCGTGGATTGAACGAATGACAATCTCATTTGTTCATGATATGTTCTTATATAAAGCTAACAGTGGACGGGGAGTCAATCGGACTCTTTAGTTTCCTCTTTCAGAAGCAAAAACAAAGAGATTCAGCCATGGACGTGCAGCGTAAGCTCGAAATCCTCGCGGATGCCGCCAAATACGATGCCTCCTGCGCGTCCAGCGGCACCGAGAAACGCGACAGCCGCGATGGCAAGGGCATGGGCTCCACCGACAAAGGCATGGGCATCTGCCATTCCTACGCACCCGACGGACGCTGCATCTCGCTGCTCAAAATCCTGCTGACCAACGCCTGCAATTACGATTGCCTTTACTGCATCAACCGCGCCTCCTCCAACGTGCAGCGCGCCCGCTTCACCGTGGAAGAAGCCGTCAAACTGACGCTTGATTTCTACCGGCGCAATTACATCGAGGGCCTGTTTCTATCCTCCGGCATTATCCGCAGTCCGGACTACACCATGGAGCAGGTGGTGCGCGTGGCGCGCTCTTTGCGCGAAGATCATCACTTCCGCGGCTACATCCATCTCAAGACCATTCCGGAAGCGGATGACGCACTGATCGCCGAAGCCGGAAAATACGCCGACCGCCTCAGCATCAATATCGAGGTGCCGACCGAGGCGAGTCTTTCAAAGCTCGCACCGGAAAAAGACATCCGCGCTATCCGCCGCACCATGGGACGGCTGCGCCTGCGTCTCGAAGAAGCGAAAGAAACCAAAAAGGACAAACGTGCGCCGCGCTTTGCGCCCGCCGGTCAAAGCACGCAGATGATCGTCGGCGCGGACGCCTCGAGCGACCAGACCATTCTGGAGACCAGTGCCAATCTCTACGGCTCCTACAAACTCAAGCGCGTTTATTATTCAGCGTTCAGCCCCATTCCCGATTCAAGCCGCAACCTTCCGCTGCAGGCACCGCCGCTGGTGCGCGAGCATCGGTTGTATCAGGCTGATTGGTTGATGCGCTTTTACGGTTTCGATATCGGCGAAATCACCGATCCGCTGGAAGGCGGCATGCTATCGCTCGACATCGATCCGAAACTCGCCTGGGCGCTGCGCCATCGCGATCGCTTTCCTCTCGACGTCAACAAGGCCAACCGCGAGGATTTGCTACGCGTCCCCGGTCTCGGCGTCAAAGCCGTGAACCGCATCATCGCCGCCCGCCGCGTCACGCATCTGCGCGCCGCCGATCTCGCGCGACTGCATGTTCCACGGAACAAGGTTCTGCCCTTCGTCGTTCTTGCAGATCATAAGCCGCAGGCGACGTTACTCGATAGCAAACGCTTGCTTGAGCGGTTCTGTCCTCCGGCCGCGCAACTTGGATTTGCCTTCTAGATGCATGTCATCGTTCTTGGCAGCGATATCGACTTTGACGGCTGGCGTTCCGCCGCGCGGGCGCTGGCTATCAACGGTATTTTGCCAGACGAGATTACATGGACAGTTTCGGGCCACGACGCCGGATTATTCGAATCCACGCCGCTTCCCGCCGCCGATCCGCAGGCCACGTTCAGCGTGCCTGCTTCGTTTATGAAACTTGCACGTACCGCCATCCTCAATCGCGATCCGGAGCGATTTGCACTGCTCTATCGGCTTCTGTTCCGTCTCCGCGAAAATTCACGTTTGATGGATGTGGCCACCGATATCGATGTCGCGCGCGTGCAGAGCTTGGCCAAAGAAGTGCGCCGCGACGAACACAAGATGCACGCCTTCGTTCGCTTCCGCGAATTCGGGCGCGACGACGATTTCCGTTTTGTCGCGTGGTTCGAGCCTGCACATCACATCGTCGAAATGGCCGCGCCGTTTTTCGAGCGGCGCTTCGCTGACATGGCGTGGTCCATTCTCACGCCGGATCGCTGCGCGCATTGGGATGGCCGCAAGACCGTGTTTACGGCAGGCGCGGTCAAGTCCGAAGCGCCGTCCGGCGATCCGCTGGAAGATATTTGGCGCACCTACTATGCGAACATTTTCAATCCTGCGCGGCTGAAAATCAAAGCCATGCAGGCGGAGATGCCGAAGAAATACTGGCGGAACCTTCCCGAAGCTTCGCTGATTGATCCGCTGATCGCAAAAGCCGGTCGAACGACGCAGGTCATGATTGACCGCGAAGCGCCCGCGCCGCGCGCGTCGCCACAACGGAGAGAGGAGCCTATGACGCCATCTTTAATCCACGCAAATCCGGGCAGCCTTGACACATTGCGCGCGGAAGCCGCCGATTGCCGTGCCTGCGATCTTTGGAAAGACGCGACGCAGACTGTGTTCGGCGAAGGGCCTGTGGATGCGCCTATCATGCTGGTGGGCGAGCAACCCGGCGACAAGGAAGACCTTGCAGGCAAACCGTTCGTCGGCCCGGCTGGACAGGTGCTCAATCGCGCGCTGGAGGAAGCGGGTATCGACCGGGACAAGGTTTATGTCACGAACGCCGTAAAGCATTTCAAATTCGAGCCGCGCGGAAAAATCCGCCTGCATCAAAAGCCGAACACGCCGGAGATCAAGGCATGCCGCCAATGGTACGAGCGCGAGCGCGCCGCGTTACGCCCCGCGCTGATCGTCGCCATGGGTGCGACAGCCGCTCAAAGTGTTTTCGGAAAGATCACCCAGATCGGAAAAAATCGCGGTCATCTGATCGATCTCGACGATCAAGCCAAAGCGCTGGTCACCGTTCATCCGTCGTATCTGTTGCGGCTGCCCGATGAAGAAGCCAAAGCGCGCGAATATGCGAACTTTGTGCAAGACCTGAAATTGGCGGCCTCGTTTTTACACAACCTGAAAGCGGCGTGAGGTAGCGCGGCAAATCGAAAAACCCAACATGCCCGGAACAAGCCCGGGCATGTTGGCTGGTACCGGTATCAAGCCGCAAGTGCTTCCGAATTCACCGCGCCTTCGGCCAGCGCCGTCAGATCCTTGTCGGTCTTTCGTTCCTGCTGCAAAGTTTGATCGATGAGCTTGACCACATCGTTCATGCCGAGTTGCGTGGCCCAGGCCTTCATCGTGCCATAACGTGCCATTTCATAATGCTCGACGGCCTGCGCGGCGGCGAGCAATCCGGCATCCAGCGCCTCGGTGCCTTTGTACTCGTCCATAACTTCTTTGCCTTCATCGAGAATTCCCATGATGGCGTCACACGTCTTGGCCTTCGCGGGCTTGTCTATCAGCTTGAACACCTGCTCGAGGCGATCCACTTGACCCTCAGTCTCGGTGTAGTGCTTTTTGAAGGCTGCGCTTAAATCGGGTGATTGCGCAGCTTTGGCCATCTTCGGCAGTGCCTTCAGAATTTGCTTCTCAGCGAAGTAAATGTCCTTCAACTGATCGTAAAACAGATCGTTGAGATCTTTGTCGTTCGCCGCAGCCCGCTTGGCAGCGGTCTTCTTCGGTGGCGATTTCTTCGATGATTTGCTGGCTGATTTTTTGGCTGGCTTCTTCGCCGATTTTCTGGCTGCCATTGTCCCACTCCGCGGTTGATTTGACGGGATCGTTCCCGCCTCACAACGCGATGTGATTGGTGTTGTTCCAACGCCGGATGGCGGACTTAGCCCGCGAGTTGAGTTTCGATCAATTTGATCCAATACGACGAGCCATAGACAATAGCATCGTCGTTGAAGTTGTAAGCCGGGTGATGAAGTCCGGCGCTTTCGCCATTGCCGATGAAAATGAAAGCGCCCGGTCGCGCTTCCAGCATATAGGCGAAATCCTCCGCCCCCATGACCGGCGGAATATCCCCGCTCACATTTCCCTCGCCCGCAACGTCAGACGCGATCCGCACCGCAATGTCCGTCTCGGCGGCATGATTGACCAACACAGGATAGCTGCGCTCGTAATCCAGCGTGATTTTCGCTCCGGACAGTTGCGCGACGCCGTTGACGACCTCGCGCACCCGCTGCTCGATCAGGTCGCGCACCTCCGGCGTCAGCGTGCGTGCGGTGCCGAACAGTTGCGCGGTCTGCGGGATCACGTTGCGTGCATTGCCTGCGTGGAACTCGCAGATCGAAATTACCGCCGACTCCAGCGGATCGACGCTGCGCGACACAATCGACTGCAGCGCCGTGATGAGTTGCGCGCCGACGAGCACCGAGTCGATGCTCTTGTGCGGCCGCGCGGCGTGACCGCCAACTCCCTCGATGTGAATGTTGATATGATCGGTCGCAGCCATCGTCGGCCCAATGCGCGTTGCGAACGTACCGATCGGCATGCCGGGACTGTTGTGCATGCCGTAGACCTGATCGATCCTGAAACGATCCATCAGACCGTCCTCGATCATGGCGGCTGCGCCCGCGCCGCCCTCCTCTGCAGGCTGGAAGATCATCACGGCATCGCCCGCGAAATTCCGGGTCTCGGCAAGATAGCGCGCAGCACCTAGCAGCATGGCAGTGTGACCGTCGTGGCCGCAAGCGTGCATCTTGCCCGGCACGGTCGAGCGATAGGCAACGCCGGTTTCTTCCTCGATGGGCAGCGCATCCATATCGGCGCGAAGGCCGATGGCTTTCAATCCGCCACTCGGCTTCTTGCGCCCCTTGATGACGCCGACGACACCTGTGCGCCCGAGACCCGTAGCGACTTCGTCGCAACCGAATTCGCGCAAGCGGTCGGCAACGAAACCGGCGGTGCGGTGCACGTCGTACATCAGCTCCGGATGCGCATGCAGGTCACGCCGCCATCCCGTGATCTCGGCTTGCAGATCGGCGACGCGGTTGATGATCGGCATGGCAGTCGATTCTCGTTTCTTGTGACCGGTGCGGTCTCCGCGAGGCTAGCATGCCGCGGCAGCGGACCCAACATCCATGCAAACGCCAATTGCACCGGATCGGACTGTACAGCGAACCCCGGAGCAGGTCATAAAACCGCACAAGACCAATCAAGAAACGCGGGACGGGCATGGCGAAGCGCCTTGAGGGAGATTTCGACTATATCGTCGTCGGCGCGGGTACCGCCGGCTGCATCGTGGCCAATCGTCTCTCCGCCGACAGCACCAAGCGTGTGCTGATCCTCGAGGCCGGCGGCAATGACAACTGGATCTGGTTTCACATTCCGGTCGGTTACCTGTTCGCTATCGGCAATCCGCGCTCGGACTGGATGTTCAAGACCGAGCCGGAAGCTGGCCTCAATGGCCGCGCTCTGGCCTATCCGCGCGGCAAGGTGATCGGCGGCTCATCCGCGATCAACGCCATGATCTCGATGCGCGGACAGGCGGCGGACTACGATCACTGGCGACAGCTTGGTCTCACCGGCTGGGGCTGGGACGATGTGCTGCCTGCGTTCAAGAAGCTTGAAGATCATTTTCTTGGTGATAGCGAGCATCACGGTACGGGAGGCGGCTGGCGCATCGAAGCGCCGCGCCTCTCGTGGAAAGTGTTGGATGCCGTCGCCGACGCCGCGAGCGAAATGGGCATCCGCAAGATTCCCGATTTCAATACAGGCGACAACGAAGGCATCAGCTACTTTCACGTCAATCAAAAGCGCGGGCGGCGCTGGTCGTCTGCGCGCGGCTTTCTCAAGCCTGCGCTGTCGCGTTCGAACTTGCGGCTCGAAACGAATGTGCTGGTCGACAAACTTATCATAGAGAACGGCCGCGCCGTCGGCGTACGATTTAAGCAGGGCGACGAAATAATCGAAGCGCGCACGCGTGGCGAAGTCATTCTCTGTTCGGGCTCGGTAGGATCGGTGCAGATACTTCATCGTTCCGGCATTGGGCCACAGGAGTGGCTGTCGCCTCTCGGCATAGATGTCGTGCTCGACCGGCAAGGCGTCGGGCGCAATCTGCAGGATCATTTGCAGCAACGTGCGATCTACAAGGTCGAAGGCGTGCGCACGCTGAACGAGACTTATTATAATCTGTTCCGGCGCGGCTGGATGGGCGTCGATTATCTGCTGCGGCGGCGCGGGCCGCTGACCATGGCTCCCTCGCAACTCGGAATCTTCACACACTCCGATCCGCATCAGGAACGCGCCAACATCCAGTTTCACGTTCAGCCGCTATCGCTGGATAAATTCGGCGAACCGCTGCACCGCTTCTCAGCCATCACCGTTGCCGCGTGCAACCTGCGCCCGACCTCGCGCGGCACCATTCGCATTAAGTCTGACAGACCAGACGATGCTCCGGCGATTGCACCGAACTATCTCTCCACGCCTGAGGATCGTCAGGTCGGCGCCGACGCCATTCGCGTTACGCGCAGGCTGATGAAGCAGCACGCGCTTAGCGCATATCATCCGCAGGAATATCTCCCCGGCCCGGCCGTCGGCGATGATGATGCGTCGCTAGCAAAAGCGGCGGGCGACATCGGCACCACCATCTTCCACCCCGTCGGCACCGCGAAGATGGGCAGCGTGAGCGATCCCCTTGCCGTGGTCGATGAGCGCTTGCGATTTCACGGCATCGCCGGATTGCGCGTGATCGATGCCTCCGTTATGCCGGCCATCACATCGGGCAACACCAACACGCCAACGGCGATGATTGCTGCAAAGGGTGCCGCGATGGTGATTGAGGACGCTAGATAATCACGGCCTGATCTTCATATGCGCAACGCCCGGCGTGCGCAGCGGCTCTGCGAGCCGCGCGAAGTCGCACAGTAACGAACGCGTCTTGCGCGGATCGATGATCTCCTCGACCCAGAATTTCTCAGCCGAGCGAAACGGCGAACGCAGCTTGTTCAGCCGCTCTTCGATTTCCAACAGCTTCGCTTTGGGATCTTCCGCGCCTTCGATGTCAGAGCGATATGCGGCCTCGATGCCGCCTTCGAGCGGCAATGAACCCCAATATCCCGACGGCCATGCGTAACGCAGCGAGAACCGTCCCGCAGGCTGATGCACCACGCCCGCGACACCGAACGAATTGCGCACGATGATCGTACACCACGGAACGGTGCTCTGGTTGACCGCCGCCATCGCGCGCACGCCATGACGGATGGTCGCCGTCTTTTCCGCTTCAAGCCCGACCGCGAAGCCCGGACAATCCATCAGATAAACAACCGGCAGGTGGAAGGTCTCCGCGAGATCGACGTAGCGCACCACTTTTTGACACGTGTCCGCCGTCCACGATCCTCCGTAGATAAAGGGATCGCTCGCCAGCACCAGCACCGCACGTCCATGCAAGCGCGCAAGGCCCGCGATGATCGAACGGCCGAAATTCCGGCCCATCTCGAAGAAGGAGCCGCGATCCACCACCGACTCGATGATCGGTCGCATCTTGTAAACCTGCTTGCGGTCACGCGGTACGCTGTTGAGGAGTGCTTCGTCGGCACGCTCCGGATCGTCAGCGCACGGAATTGTCGGCGGCAATTCGAACACCGATGGCGGCAGATACGACAGAAATTTTCGGGCGCAGGCGAAGGCTTCTTCTTCCGTTTCGACCGCGTGATCGACACCGCCTGCCTTGGTCTGGATTTGCCAACCGCCGAGTTCTTGTTTCTCAAGCGACTGACCGAGACGCGCAACAACCGGCGGGCCCGCGACAAACATTGCAGATGATTTGGTCATCACCGAATAATGGCTCGCGGCAAGCCGCGCCGCGCCTAACCCCGCAACCGATCCGAGACCAAGACCGACCACGGGCACGCGCGCCATGTTCGCGGTCGTGTACCAATACCATTCGGTGCCGCCGATGCCGCCGGGCAGATTGGCAGCACCCTTGGTCTCGATGGTTTTCACCGAGCCGCCGCCGCCCGACCCTTCGATGACGCGGATGATCGGCAGCCGGAAATCATGAGCCATCTGTTCGGCCATAGTCGGCTTGGTCCAGATCGACGCATCGGCCGAACCGCCGCGCACGGTGAAGTCGTCACCGACAATGACCACCGGCCGATCTTCGATCTTGCCGCGGCCGAAAACGCAATTGGCCGGCGTCGCCGAAATCAGCTCGCCGTTCTCTGCGTATTCGCCGACACCGGAGATCGCGCCGATCTCGTGAAAGGTATTCCGATCAAGCACCCTGTCGATGCGTTCGCGCACCGTGAGCCTGCCCTGGTCGTGCTGCCGCTTGACCTTGTCGGCACCGCCCATTTCTTTTGCAAAGGCTTCGCGCCGCGCAAGCTCATCGAGTTCAGGCTTCCAGTTCATCGTGACTCCTCGCAGTTCGCGCTGCGGCAGAATGCAGTTTCTTCTTGCGGATCACGCTACCCCGCGCAATCCTCGCTCACAACAAGAAGCGGTGTATTGCCAACCCGACGAGACAGCATGACGTCCTTACAAATAATAAGGGCGCGACATTCAAGCACGCTTGCAAAGCGTTGCGCGCCTTTCGCCGCGGTGACATGATCCGACCTGCAGAAAAGCGTTCCGCACAGCGAAAACGATAAAAACAAGAATGCTCTCGGGAGGAGTTCTTCAATGACACGCCACGCGATCACAGTTGCAGCCGTCGTTCTCGCCAGCGTGGCAAGTGCACATGCACAGGACGTGAAGCTACCTCCAACCATGGCATTCACCGCCTACGACACCGGCACATCGGGTTTCAACATCGCCGTCGGCGTCGGCAAGATGCTGAAAGACAAATATGGCTCGGACGTTCGCGTGCTTCCCGCAGGCAACGATGTGGCGCGACTCGCGCCGCTGCGCGCCAACAGGGCGGTGCTGGCCTGGATGGGGACCGGCAGTTATTTCGCGCAGGAAGGTGTGTTTGAATTTGGCGTCAAGGAATGGGGTCCGCAGGCCTTGCAGATGACCCTTTCAACCATCGACTGCAACGGCCTCTCAGTCGGCGTCGCCAAGGATTCCGGCGTCAAGGAGTGGAAAGACTTTCGCGGCAAACGGCTCGGCTTCGTGGTCGGTTCACCTGCCCTCAACCAGAACGCACTCGCGATCATCGCTTATGCTGGCCTCAGTCAGAAAGACGTGAAGATCGTCGAATTCGCAAGCTACGGCGCGATGTGGAAGGGACTGCTGAACAACGACGCCGACGCCGCATTCGGTTCCACGGTCACGGGCCCCGCGAAAGAACTTGAAAATTCTCCGCGCGGCATCATCTGGCCGGAACTTCCGGCGGATGACAAAGCGGGTTGGGATCGCGTGCGGAAAGTCGGTGCGTTTTTCAATCCGCACAACACGACATGCGGTGCGGGCATCGAAGCATCGAAACCGCTCAAGCTCGCAACCTACCCTTATCCGATCGCGACCGCTTATGCGACGCAGCCTGCCGATCAGGTTTATGGTCTGACAAAGGCGATGATCGCCGGTTATGACGCGTACAAGGATTCTGCGCCGGGCGCTTCAGGCCTCGACGTCAAACGCCAGACCAAGCAATGGGTGATCCCATATCACCCTGGTGCTGTTAAGGCGCTGAAGGAATCCGGCGCATGGACCGATGCTGACGAGGCGTACAACAACGGCCTGATCAAGCGGCAGGAAATTCTCGCCGCGACGTGGAAGACTTTCAACGGCGCAAACGCGCCGACCGAGCCGGACAAATTCCTCGCCGGTTGGATGGCCGCGCGCAAGAATGCGCTTACCAAGGCGAATATGCCTAACGGGTTCGACGAGTAACGGGTATCATCGCCGCATCGGATGGCAGATACCTTTTTTAGGATAGCGCATGTCCTCACCCTCGTCCGGCCTCTCCAACACACCGGCCGCGGCCGCTGAGGTTGCCGACATTCCCGCGCGGAAGAAGGTCGAGTTCGACGATCCTCACGCCGCCGGGACAGCCGATTTGCAGGAATCCGAGGTCACGCGCGTGCGCGCGTTGCGCGGTGGCTGGCGGTGGGCGTTGCTCGTAGCCACCACCGCAACAATTCTTCTGTGCGTCAATCAGCAATTCTCGCTGCGCTTCTTCGTCGACTACACCCAGCTCAACACGGAGTACTTCTATCTCCTGATCGCACTGATGCTGCCTTTCACGTTTTTGATTTTTCCGGGTTCAAGCAAAGCACCACTCGAACGCATTCCCTGGTACGACGCTGCATTGTTCGTGATGACGTTCGCGTCCGCCATCTGGCTAATGTTCAACATCCGGAAGGCCGCACAATTTGGCTGGGAATTTGAGGGCGCGCCAAGAAACGTCATCGTCGCCGGTCTTGTGATGTGGTTTGTGCTGATGGAAGCCCTGCGCCGCACCGGCGGATGGAGCCTTCTGCTGAGCGTGCTTCCCTTCACGCTGTATCCGCTGTTTGCCGATGCAAAATGGCTCGGCCCGTTTCGCGGCACGCAATCGACACTCGATCAGACAACCTCGTATCACATGCTATCCGGCGAAAGCCTGCTGGGCATTCCCATTCAAGCCTTCGCGGATACGGTGATCGGCTTTCTGGTGTTCGGCACGGCGCTGATGATGACCGGCGCCGGCAAATTCTTCATCAACATCGCATTCGCTTTGTGCGGCACATTCCGTGGCGGCGCGGCGAAGGTCTGCATTTTCGCGAGCGGACTTCTCGGCACTGTCGGCGGCAGCATCGTATCGAACGTGCTCACTGCAGGCACCATGACTATTCCCGCGATGAAGAAAACAGGTTTCACCGCATCGTATTCGGGAGCCATCGAAGCCTGCGCCTCCACCGGTGCGGTGCTGGCACCGCCGGTGCTCGGCGCCACTGCCTTCGTCATGGCGCAGTTTCTGAACACGGGATATTCCGATGTTGCACTTGCGGCGACCATTCCATCGATCTTGTACTATTTTGGATTATTCGCGCAGGTCGATAGCTATTCGGCACGTCACAAGCTGAAGGGATTGCCGCGCGAGGAGCTACCTCGCTTCATGGATGCCTTCAAAGAAGGTTGGTATTATCTCTTTGTGATCGTCATCCTCGTCGTGATGCTGCTCTATTTCAAGCGCGAGAGCCACGCGCCGTTCTACGCTTCGGTTCTGCTTGTCATCCTGCATCAATGGTCGGGCCCTGCGCCCTGGAAGCGCGGCAACACCGCGGTACTCGCTCTGTCGATTGTCCTGACGACGGCGATGTTCTGGTTCGATGTTCAGAACGCGCTGCTGTGGGGCATGTGCCTTCTCGCCGTGATGAATGAATTTTTCCCCGGCAAGAACTGGGGCGGCGGACGATGGCTTTATTTTCTTGAGCTGAACGGCAAGACGTTCGTCGAACTGATTGCCATTCTTGCGGGCTGCGGTCTTTTGATCGGCGCGTTCTCGCTGACCGGCGTTATCTCGAGCCTCGCCAACGATCTCCTCAACATCGCAGGCGGCGATCCTTTCCTGCTGCTGATCATGTGCGCGGTGACGAGCCTGATTCTCGGTCTCGGGCTGACGACCACGTCCTGCTACATCTTCCTCGCCATCCTCGTTGCCCCCGCACTGGAAAAGCTCGGCCTCAACCGGATGGCCGTGCATATGTTCATCTTCTACTGGGGCATGCTGTCATCTATCACGCCGCCAGTCGCCATCGCCTCGTTTGCGGCGGCCGGAATTGCCGGCGCGCCCGCGATGAAGACGGGATGGGAAAGCATGTGGGTTGGAAGCATCATCTACTTTATTCCGTTTTTCTTCGTGCTGAACCCTGCGCTGCTGCTTCAGGGCGATTCGCCCTATCTCATGGCGCTTGGACTCACCGTCACTTCCTGCGTTGGAATCATTTTCATCTGCGGCGGCATTCAGGGCTATCAGGCCTATGTCGGCGACCTGCGGCGGGCGGGCCTCATGGAATGGCCGCTGCGCGTGTTGCTTGTCATCGGCGGATTTACCCTGGCCACACCCGGCGGTGGCATAATGCCGGTATCGCAATTGCAGATCATGATGATCGCCGCAGCGATTCTGATTCCTACCATTCTGCTTGCGCTTATGCTGGTGCGCCGAAATCCGCTGGAGCCGCCCGGCTTGTCAGTTCGCTCATGAGCCGACGGAACGTCAGCCGAGCAAACCGGATTGTGGCCACAATTCAGCGTCTAATGATCCCGCCGATGTGCACAAAACTGTGCGCGAACGTCACACATTGGAAAATACAAGCCATGTCACGTGGTGTGACAGACTTGCGACTGGCGTTCTGATGTGCTCGACCTATAGTCAGATTAATCGAACGCAGACCTCAATAAGGGATCACGATGCTCAAAGCGCTTTTCGCAACCACCTTGCTTGTCGCTGCCACAACTGGCGCATTTGCCCAAAACCCTCAGCGCGGCGGCACGGCGGAAGAACAGCGTGCCTGCTCACCCGACGTCTCGCGCTATTGTCGCGCCGTGATGAACGATGGTGATCTCACCATCCTTGGCTGCCTCAAGGCCAATCGCGCCAGAATCAGCAAAAGATGCGACGCTGTTCTGATCAGCCACGGACAATAACCGTCGCTTTGCCGTTTTATCATCTGCCATTGATGCAAAAAGCGCCGCGATAACGCGGCGCTTTTTCTGTGACTGGCCCGATGAAACCTGTCAGGCGGATTTGCGTGCCGCGTTGTCGACGAGGGTCTTGCCGAGCGACCAGATCGCGCCCGGGACGCGATGGCTACTCTCGATCACCGAATCAAATGCGCTGGTGATCCAGTTGCAATCCTCGTCGTTAATAGTCAGCGCAGGAATCAGCTTGATGGTGTGGCTGGCGTGGCCGGACACCTGGCTGAGGATCTTGTGCTCCTTGAATAGCGGAATTGTGATCAACTGGCAGAACAGCCCCTTGCTCGCCGTCTCCAGCACGCTCCACGAGGCCTTCAGCTTCAGCGATTTCGGCGGCCCGAACTCGACCCCGATCATCAGGCCTTTGCCGCGCACATTCTTGAGCAGTTCGTAGCGCGGAACCATATCGGACAAAGCCGACAAGAGCTGCGCGCCCCGCGCCGCTGCATTCTCGATCAGCTTCTCTGACTTCAGCACATCCAGCGTCGCAATGCCCGCCGCCATGGCGAGGTCGTTCTTGGCGAAGGTCGATCCATGGACCACCGCACGATCCATGCGGTCGAAAATCTTGTCGAAGATCGCCTTGCGAAGCAGCACCGCGCCCACCGGCACATGACCGCCTGACAGCGACTTCGACAGCAGCACCATGTCCGGCTCGACGTTCCAATGCTCGACAGCGAGGAACCGCCCGGTCCGGCCCATGCCGGTCTGGATTTCATCGGCGATGAACAGTGTGCCGTATCGCTTGCAGAGTGCCGCGGCGGCAGCGAGGTATCCATCATCGGGCATGTTGACGCCCTTGCCCTGAATGGGCTCGACGATGAATGCCGCCATTTGGCGAGACGCCAGCGCTTTTTCGAGCGCCGGAAGATCGTTGAACGGGACGGACGAACAGTCCGGCAGCAACGGTCCGAAACCGTCGCGAAAATTCTTGTCGCCGGTCAGCGACAGAGATCCGTACGACAGGCCATGATAGGCGTGATCGCAGTAAACGATCCCAGCGCGGCCGGTCGAACCGCGAGCGAACTTGATGGCGGCCTCGACGCATTCGGTCCCAGAATTCGCGAAGAACACCTTATCCAGGTAAGGAACCTGAGCGATCAAACGCTCGGCCAGAATTCCAGCCAGCGTCGACAGATCGAGCTGGACGAGATTCGGCAGGTCGCTGTCGAGGACACTCTTGAGGGCGTTCTTGACGGCAGCGTGGTTTCTCCCAAGGGCAAACACCCCGAACCCACTGAGCAGGTCGAGATAGCGATCTCCCTCGCGATCGAAGAGATACTGGCCTTGGCCGCGTTGAAAGCCGACGTCATAGCCGATCGTTTTGAGCACCCGGACGAGTTGCTCGTTAAGGTATCGGGTATGCAGAGCATTGCGCTGGAACTGGCGGTCAGCGAACATCTCTGAAATGTCTAGATTTGATTGCATGATGTCATACATACTTCGGTTGTTGGGCGTCTAGTCAACCGAAATTAGTCTATGCGTCGTTTTGTCAATCTCTAGATTAACGAGCGCATCTTGTGATTTAAGTTAGTTGCAATGCACGCGAGGATTTATGCGAAAACTGGCCCTGAGTGGAATGTTCTTTCTCGCCGCCGCCGGCACGGCCCACGCCGCTGACGCGCTCGGTGAATGGAGGGTCGAGGATGACAAGGCGACCATCCGGATCGTCGATTGTAATTCCCGGCTCTGGGGAATTATCGCCTCGGAACCTGTCGCTGGCAATATCGACAGCAAGAACCCCGACAAGACCAAGCGAACCCGGCCGACATTGGGCATCCCTATTCTTCTCAACATGAAGAAAGTCACGGACGAGAAGGACAAGTGGGAAGGCCAGATCTACGACGCCACCAGCGGCAAGACCTATGACGCCAACATTCAGGTCAAGTCGCCGACAACCCTTCGTGTCGAAGGCTGTGTTGCTATGATTTTGTGCGGCGGCCAGACTTGGACTCGCGTGGAAGGATCGCAACCGCCGGTTGGAACAAAAGCCAGCACTGCGCCCGCTGCGCCAAAAACAGGCAATCCCTTCCCTGCTCCAATCGGCACGCCGAAGCCGATCGCTCCGAAAGGGGCCAAGGCAGGTACGGACACAGTCAGCTCGGAAGTTTGTCTGCTGCCCGAGATTGCGTCAGCGCCCGCTAAGTAATCAGCGCCTATTTAGAATGAGAGCAGTGAGCGGAAACGCTCACTGCTTTTCTGTTTCGCGCGGCTTGCCCATGAGTGCCGGCTGGAACAGCACCGCAGCCGCCAGCGTGGTCACCAGCGACAGTGCCAGCAGCTTGCCCATGCTCGACGTGCCGGGATGGCTCGACAACCACAAGCTGCCGAATGCGGTCGCCGTGGTCAGCGCGCTGAAGAAAATCGCCCTGGTCAGGCTGGATTGCAGCAGGTTGGTCTGCCCCGCTCGCCACGCTGTCACGTAGTAGATTTTGAACGCGACGCCGATTCCGAGCAGCACCGGAAGCGCTATGATATTGGCGAAGTTCATCGGCAGTCCGATAAGCACGCAGATTTCAAGCGTCACCACGCCCGCCAGAATCAGAGGCACAAGCGTCAGCAACACGTCGCCGATCCTGCGCAGCACGATCCACAGCAAGATCGAGATCGACAAGAGCGCCCACAACCCAGCGTGGATAAAGGCTTTGACGATGGTGTCGCCCGATTTCAGAATCGAGATCGGACCCCCGATCGCGTCCGGCTGAACCTTCAGGACAGCGTTGGCGAATGCGCGCAAGGTATCGTTATCGTTGGGATCGCCCTTGGGCTGCGCTTCCACGCGCATCCGCCCGTCAGGACTCGTCCATTCGGTCAGGATGTCCTGCGGCAAGGTCTTCACGCTGATCGGCTGCGCCTTCAACAGACCGCGAACCTGATCGAGCGCCACATTGAGCGGCGAGATGAAGGTTGCTGTGACCTTTTCACGAACCGCCTTGTCCGCCTGCGCGAGTTTCGCCAGCGCATCGGCCAGACGCCGCGCGGCAACAGCGCCCGGACCCTTGTCGTCGCCTGCAGTCTTGCGCAGGCTTTCAACCGACCCCTTCAACGCCGCGACATTTTCCTCATCAGAGGGAGGCGTGCCCGGCTTGGTGTCATTGAGAATCGGATTGAGCTGCGCAGCTGCCTTCCGGATGATCGCGAGCTTGGCCTGCTGATCGTCGGGAATGAAGGTGTCGAGCGAAATGGTGCGCGACACTTCAGGCAGCTTCGCCAACCGTGCCTCGATCTCCTTAGCAGCCGCAGCCGTAGGCGCCATGACCTCAACAGCATTGGTGCCGGTGTTCGGATCGCGCCGCAGATCGAGATAGGTCGCGATCGATTCCACCTTCGGACTGCGCAGATTGATCGGGTTGAAATCGAAATGCAGGAAATACAGCAGCGGCAGTCCGACAATCGCAACGCCGAGCGTGCAGACCACCACGCCGATGCGATGACGCTCGAGGAAGTCGTCTACCGGAGCAAGGAATTGAAAGCCGAGCGGCTCTGCTTCGCCTGCAGGGTTCACCACTTTCAGCAGCGCCGGAAGCACGGTGATGGCAGCGAAAAACGCAATGAGCATGCCAGCGCCCGCAATCTTGCCGAGTTCCGACACGCCTTTGTAGTCGGTAGGCAGGAACGACAGGAAGCCGGCTGCCGTCGCCACGGCCGCTAGCGTCAGCGGAATCGCGGAATACTCTCCGGCTTTCTCCAGCGCCAGGTCGAGGTCATGGCCTTCATAACGGTCGGCGCGATAGCGCACGCTATATTGAATACCAAAATCGACGCCGAGCCCGACAAACAAAACGAAGAACGCAATCGAGATGAGATTGAATGCGCCCACCAGCATCAATCCCACGGCCGTTGTGACGGCAAGTCCGATAATCAGCGTGATAAACACCGCGACGATGATCTTCGGCGATTTCAGCGCGCACCACAGGATGAACAGAACGATGAGAACGGTACCGATGCCGTTTTCCCACGCGCCTTCCTGAACAGTGGCAAATTCCTCGTTCGCGATCGGGACGGGTCCGGTCAGGCGAACGCGGGCGTTGTACTTACCTGCCAGATCGAGATCGGCCGCAGTCTTGCGGATGGCGTCCGTCGCCGCCCCGCCCGGCTCCAACGCTTTGAAATCGAGCACAGGGCGAATCTGGAGCAGCGTCCGCAGGTCGCCCGCTGCCAGCGGGTCACTGCTGGAGAGACCCTTCCAGGAAAAAGGTGCAGGCTTACTCGCCAGCACCTTCTCCACGGTCTCGGCGACCATGGTGAGGGGCCGCGCCATCGAATCGCGGGAATATTGACCGCGCTGGGAACCGGCCAGGCCGAATTCCAGCACCCCGGTCAGGCCGCGGAGGCTCGGGTCGTCCACCAGAATGTCAAAAATCGGGGCTGCCGAGGCCAGCTGGCTGGTTTGCTTGGCCACCTCAGGCGTGGGCAAGAACAAAAGTCCGTTATTGTCAAAAAACGGCCCACCGCCGGGGTGATGAACCCAAATGAACTTATCGGTCTGTGGAAGCAACTTCTGTTCGAGGGCCGCGCCGGCCTGCCGGGCGAGTTCCGGGGTAGGAGCTTCTATGACAGCCAGAATCGTGTCATTTCGACCCGGAAAGGCCTTCTCGAAGCTAATTTCGCCTTTTCGCCAGTCCAGATCGGGCGAAATGAGCGTCGCCACGTCCGTATTAATGGCAAAGTTCCGGTGGGAATAGGTTCCTGCTGCAACTGCGAGAGCTAGACCGGCAATGATCACCAGCCATGCGTAACGCGTGCAAAAACGAACAAGAGAGACAATGGTCCTTGTTAGCACAGGTTTTCTTTCTATTTCATGCGGTCAGCAGGGGGTCAGGCAACTGCCCGGGCGGCAGGCCGTTAACTTACTGATGCCTCAAACGATGCCCTTAAGTCACACAATAGTGCCATTTAGCCAGCAGTTCCTCAGAACTACTGCTGAATAGCTGCAATAATGCTACACTGCAAAATGTTCCCGTCTTGTTCCACAGTCGCATTGGAATCCTAATTATGACCTCATCGACCCCATTGCTGGACGCAATCAAATCGCCCGCTGATCTTCGCAATTTGAAGGAAAGCGATTTGCCTCAAGTTGCAGCAGAAGTTCGCGCTGAGACCATTAACGCGGTTGCGGTAACGGGCGGTCATTTAGGCTCCGGTCTTGGTGTCGTCGAGCTGACGGTTGCAATACATCATGTTTTTAATACGCCAAACGACCGCGTCATCTGGGACGTGGGCCATCAGGCCTACCCGCACAAGATTCTGACTGAACGCCGCGACCGCATTCGCACCCTGCGTCAGGGTGGCGGCCTGTCCGGTTTCACCAAGCGCGCCGAGAGCGAGTACGATTGTTTCGGCGCTGCCCACTCCTCGACGTCGATTTCCGCCGGCCTCGGCATGGCCGTTGCGCGCGACCTCGCGGGCGAGGATCGCAACATCATCGCCGTGATCGGCGACGGCTCCATGTCGGCCGGCATGGCCTATGAAGCCATGAACAATGCGGGCGCTATGGATTCGCGCCTGATCGTCATCCTCAATGATAATGAAATGTCGATTGCGCCACCGGTTGGGGCGATGTCGGCCTATCTGTCGCGCCTGATCTCGGGCCGCACCTACCGCTCAATTCGCGAAATCAGCAAGCAGATCGCCAAGCGGCTGCCGAAGTTCGTCGCCAAGGGCGCGCAGCGCGCCGAAGAATATGCGCGCGGCTTCCTGTCGGGCGGCACATTGTTTGAAGAACTCGGCTTCTTCTATGTCGGCCCGATCGACGGCCACAACCTCGATCATCTGCTGCCCGTGCTGAAGAATGTGCGGGACTCGAAGGTTGGCCCGACGCTGATTCACGTGGTCACCGAAAAGGGCAAAGGATACAGCCACGCTGAAGTTTCGCCCGACAAGTATCATGGCGTGGTCAAATTCGACGTCGCCACCGGCAAGCAGGCCAAGGCTCAGGCCAACGCACCTGCCTACACCAAAGTGTTCGGTCAGAGCCTGGTTCAAGAAGCTGAGAAGGACGACAAGATTGTCGCGATCACGGCAGCAATGCCCGGCGGCACGGGCGTGGACATCTTCGGCAAGGCTTTCCCGGAGCGCACATTCGACGTCGGTATCGCCGAACAGCATGGCGTGACTTTCGCGGCTGGCATGGCCACCGAAGGCCTCAAGCCGTTCGTCGCGATCTATTCGACCTTCCTGCAGCGCGCCTACGATCAGGTCGTGCATGACGTTGCCCTGCAGAGCCTGCCGGTGCGCTTCATCATTGATCGCGCGGGTCTTGTCGGTGCCGACGGCCCTACCCATGCGGGATCGTTCGATCTGGCCTATCTCGGCTGTCTGCCCAACATGATTCTCATGGCCGCGGCTGACGAGGCCGAACTGGTCCACATGGTCGCGACGGCGGCGTCCATCAACGACAAGCCGTCGGCCGTCCGCTTCCCCCGTGGCGATGGCGTCGGCGTGGATATGCCGTCGGTCGGCGTCCCGCTCGAAATCGGCAAGGGCCGGGTCGTGCGCGAAGGCTCTTCGGTTGCCCTGCTTTCGCTCGGCACACGCCTCGCCGAATGCATGAAAGCTGCAGACATTCTAAAATCGCACGGCTTGACCACGACGGTGGCCGATGCACGCTTTGCCAAGCCGATCGATGAGGATTTGGTTCTGCGTCTGGCCCGCGAGCACGACGTGCTGATCACCATCGAAGAAGGATCGATTGGCGGATTCGGGGCGCAAGTCTTGCATACCCTTGCTGAGAACGGCGCTTTGGACAAAGGCTTGAAGGTTCGCTCCATGGTTCTGCCAGATACGTTCATCGATCAGGACAGCCCGGCCGCGATGTATGCGAAGGCCGGACTCGACGCCAAGGGCATCGTCAAGCGCGTGTTTGAAGCGCTGGGCCGCGACGCAGAGATCAGCGCGGTGCAGCTTGCTTAGTCCCCTTTCCCCAAAAACCCCGATGAAAATCTTGCTGGCTCAACCTCGCGGCTTCTGCGCCGGCGTGGTTCGCGCCATCGAGATCGTCGAGCGTGCGCTGGAGAAGTACGGACCGCCGGTCTACGTGCGGCACGAGATCGTGCACAACAAGTACGTCGTTGAAAGCCTGAAGGCCAAAGGCGCCGTGTTCGTTGAGGATCTGCACGAAGTGCCGGCAAACGCCATCACCGTGTTCAGCGCGCATGGCGTGGCCAAGAGCGTCGAGGAAGAAGCGGCTTCGCGCAGCCTGCCGGTGCTGAATGCCACCTGCCCGCTGGTGACCAAGGTCCACAATCAGGGCAAGCGTTACGTCTCCAAGGGACGCAAGCTGGTACTGATCGGTCATGAAGGCCATCCCGAAGTCGTCGGCACTATGGGTCAGGTTCCAGGGCCAGTGATTCTGGTGCAGAACGTCGAGGACGTTGCTGGGCTCGATCTGCCGAACGACGAGCCGATGGCCTACATCACCCAGACGACGCTTAGCGTGGACGATACGCGCGATATTATCGCTGCTCTTCAGGATCGTTTTTCCGATCTTGAAGGTCCGGATACCCGCGATATCTGCTATGCGACACAAAACCGCCAGTCTTCGGTGCGAGACCTTTCCAAATTGGTCGACGTCATCCTGGTGGTCGGCGCGACCAATAGTTCCAACTCGAACCGTCTCAGGGAAATCGGGACCGAAGTCGGTGTCCCGAGCTATCTCATCGCTGACGGCAGCCAGCTCAATCCTGAATGGTTGAAAGACGCGAAAACGGTCGGCATCACTGCCGGCGCTTCGGCGCCTGAGGTTCTTGTCGACGATGTGATCGAGGCTCTGCGGAAAATCGGACCTGTTTCAGTGTCCGTGCTGCCGGGCCGGGAGGAAAACATCGAGTTCCGGCTGCCTGCGGAGTTGGTTCAGCGCCAGCCGCGCCCCTCTCCCGTGATGCAAGAAAGATAAACATTCATGGCGATACCGTTTTTCAAAGAGATCAAGATCGGCTCGTACCTCGTCAAGCAGAAGATGCTTGGCCGGAAACGCTATCCGCTCGTGCTGATGCTGGAGCCATTGTTCCGCTGCAACCTGGCATGCGTCGGTTGCGGCAAGATCGATTATCCGGATGCGATCCTCAATCGCCGCATGTCGGCGCAGGAATGTTGGGACGCTGCCGACGAGTGCGGCGCGCCGATGGTGGCTATTCCCGGCGGTGAGCCGCTGATCCACAAGGAGATCGGCGAGATCGTGCGCGGCCTCGTTGCGCGCAAGAAATTTGTCTCGCTCTGCACCAACGCGCTTCTGCTTGAGAAGAAGCTCGATCTGTTCGAGCCGTCGCCTTATCTGTTCTTCTCGGTCCACCTCGATGGTCTGAAGGATCACCACGACAAGGCCGTGTCGCAGAAGGGCGTATTCGACCGCGCTGTCTCCGCGATCAAGGCTGCGAAGGCCAAGGGCTTTGCCGTAAACGTCAACGCAACGATCTTCGACGGCCACGCCGCTGAGGACATTGCCAAGTTCCTCGACTTTACGGTTGAGCTTGGCGTCGGCGTGTCGATGTCGCCCGGTTATGCCTATGAGCGCGCGCCGGACCAGGAGCACTTCCTGAACCGCACCAAGACCAAGAAGCTGTTCCGCGACGTCTTTGCGCTCGGCAAAGGCAAGAAGTGGAACATCATGCATTCCGGCCTGTTCCTCGACTTCCTTGCAGGCAACCAGGAATACGAGTGCAAGCCTTGGGGCATGCCCGCGCGCAACATCTTCGGCTGGCAGAAGCCGTGCTATCTGCTCGGTGAAGGCTACACCAAGACCTTCAAGGAATTGATGGAAACCACCGACTGGGAAACCTACGGCACCGGCAAGTACGAGAAGTGCGCCGACTGTATGGCCCATTGCGGCTACGAGCCGACTGCGGCTGACGCGGCACTGACCAACCCGTTCAAGGCAGCATGGGTTGCGATCCGCGGCATCAAGACCTCGGGCCCTATGGCACCGGAGATCGATATGAGCAAGCAGCGTCCGGCGCAGTACATCTTCTCGTCGGAAGTGCAGAAGCGTCTGTCGGAAATTCGTGCCGACGAAGCCAAGGCTGCTGAAGCCAAGGCTGCAAAGCTCGCTGCTCAGGTTGCTGCAGCTCCTGCAAATAACGCATCGACCGCCGCCTGATTCCGGACGGTTCTCATCAAAAGGCGCGAGCATTGCTCGCGCCTTTTTTGTTTTTTCCAATTCAAACTCTCGGTGACGTCGACGTGGCGCTCGACCACCCTTGCATGCCGCCAACCCGTGCGCTACATACTGAACCATATGGTTCAGTATTCTCAGACCCGCTTCGATGCCTCGTTCGCCGCGCTTTCCGACACCACCCGGCGTGGCGTATTGGAACAGCTTGGCCGCGCGGATAGTTCGATCACGGACCTTGCCAAGAAATTCCACATGACCCTCACGGGCATGAAAAAGCACGTGAGCGTTTTGGAGCAAGCGGGGCTCATCACCACCAAAAAGATCGGGCGCGTTCGAACTTGCAAGCTCGGCCTGCGCCGGTTGGAGGAAGAGGCCGCCTGGATCGAGAATTATCGTCAGCTTTGGAGCGCACGCTTTGACGCGTTGGACAAGGTTGTTGAGGAACTGAAACGGAAGGAAAAGGTCGATGGACCCAAAAACAGAAAATGATAGACGCACGACTGTGGAACGGACGTCCGAGTGCGAGTTGGTCGTTACGCGGACCGTGAACGGCCCTGCGCGCCTCGTGTTCGAAGCATGGACCAAGCCGGATCTCTTCAAGCAGTGGTGGGCCCCGAAATCGTTTGGCTTGACCATGCTCTCCTGCGAGATGGACGTTCGCGTTGGAGGCACATACCGCTTGGTTTTCAAGCACCCTGCCTCAGGGCAACCTATGGCGTTCTTCGGGAGTTACGTGGAAGTAGCACCGCCCTCTCGCCTCGTCTGGACGAATGAAGAGGGCGAAGAAATTGGAGCTGTCACCACGGTGACGTTTGAAGAACGAGGTGACCAGACCCTGGTCGTGATGCGCGACCTCTATCCTTCGAAGGAAGCGCTCGACGATGCCATCGCCTCCGGAAGCACAGGCGGGATCGGTGAGACATTCGATCAACTGGACGCGTTTCTCGTTACCTTAGGTACGAGCGCGGGCCGATCGTGAAGCAGGGAAAGCCGCGTTAGCCGAGCGCGCCGCGGCAACCGCGCAGCGAGCGCAGGGCGCGGTTGAAATCGCGCCCTGTCGAAATCAGATGCGGAATTGTTTTTGGACTGCGCGCGATGCCGCGCATCACCTTCCACATATCGACATTGCCGTTGGGCTTGATCGCGTTCATCGTCAATTCCGGCAACGCACGATGCGCCGGATCGCTGATGACGCGCACCGCCGCGAATGGCAGTCCATTGAACTCCGCATAGCGCGCGGCGATGTGGCTTTCCATGTCGACCGCGTCCGCGCCGGTGGTCGCGCGAAGTGCTGCTTTTCCGACCTGACCGGTGACGACTTCTTCAACGCCAGCGAGAACGCCGGACACGACGGCGCGGCGGCGGCGTGTGGCCGGCAGCGACACCAGATTTTCGGTGAGAGAAGGTTCTGTTGCCCAGTTGCGGGTCGCGGTGACGATGCGAGACGCGATGACAATATCGCCGGACTTCAGCGTCGGATTGAGTCCGCCGGCAACACCGAACGACACGATGCCGCGAATAGTCGCCGGGTCGAACGACGTCATCATTTCGCGCAGCTGAACTGGATTGCTTGAACTGCAGATAACCGTCAGCCCGGGGCCTGCAGCAATGCGGGCCTCCTGTTTCAAACCTGTCACGATCAGGATTGGTAGCCCGTCACGTTCAGTCGCGATGTGTGCGGCGGTGTCCCCGCCCGCGCCAATAATCACATTCCGATCCCCACGAAGCGGCTGTTAGTATTGCGCAAATTTCGGTATCGCGCCAGCGCCCAGAGCGGAAAGAACTTGGAATATCCGTGGTATCGCAGATAGAACACGCGCGGGAACCCGCCGCCCGTGTAGTAGCGCTCATCCCACAACCCATCCGACGTCTGATTTGCCATCAGATAGGCAATCCCGCGTTGGGTCGCCGGATGATCGACCTTGCCTGCCGCCATCAGCGCCAGCGTTGACCACGCCGTCTGCGAGGCGGTGGTTTCGGCCCGCTCATAGCCTTTGTAGTTCAGCCTGTAGCTGTTCCCGTCCTCACCCCAGCCGCCGTCTGGGTTCTGGATCGAGATCAGCCAGTCGGCTGCCTTCGCGATGACCGGGTCGTTGTGATCGACGCCAGCAGCGTTGAGCGCGCATAGCACTGACCAAGTTCCATAGATGTAGTTGACGCCCCAGCGCCCGAACCATGAGCCATCAGGCAATTGCGTGCGGCGGAGATACTCGATGCCCCGCGCCAACGGCTCGCTGGTCTGCGCAGTCTCGCCGAGCTGCGCGAGCATAGACACGCAGCGCGCGGTCACGTCCTCGGTCGGCGGATCAAGCAGCGCGCCGTGATCCGAGAACGGAATGTTATTGAGATAATATTCGAGATTGTCGGCATCGAACGCTGCCCAGCCGCCATCCTTGCTTTGCAAGCCGTCGATCCACTCGCGGCCACGGGCAATCGCCTCATCGTATTTCTCGCCGGCATTGAGCGTGCCCCGCGCGCGGTCCATCGCCATGACGACAACGGCAGTATCGTCGAGATCAGGATAATGCGCGTTGTTGTACTGGAAAGCCCAGCCGCCGGGCCGCACGCCGGGCCGCTTTTCGATCCAGTCGCCCTCAACGTCTAAAACCTGTTTCGGCTTCAACCAGTCCAACGCTGCCTTTGCAGATGCAATTTCCTTTTCGCCTCCGACTTCGATCATGGCATGGGCGGCGAGCGCGGTATCCCAGATCGGCGACACGCATGGCTGGCAATAGGCCTCATCATCCTTGATGACGAGCAGGTTCTCGACCGACTGCCGCGCCAGAACATAGTTTGGATGATCCTTCGGATAGCCGAGCAGATCGTAGACCATCACGGTGTTGGCCATGGCCGGGAAGATTGCGCCGAGACCATCGACACCATTCAGACGCTCGGTAACGAACGCGACCACCTTGTCGATGGCGCGTTGGCGGCTTGCCTTGGGAAAAAACGGATCGGCCACGCGCAGCACGCTGTCAATAATCGCAAAGCCCGTGAACCAGAGTTGACTCTGATGCGGTGCCTTCGCCGTCATGCCGATAGACTTCGGGTCTTCCAGAAACAGCTCGTCGATCGTTACACCGAGAGGGTTACGTGCGCGCGGCTTCATCGTCATCAGCACGAGCAGCGGCACGATCACCGTGCGCGCCCAATACGAAATCTTGGTCAGGTGAAACGGAAACCAGCGCGGCAGCAGCATGATCTCCACCGGCATCACTGGAGCCGCACGCCATGTCACCACGCCAAACAGCGCCAGCATGATGCGCGTGAAAACGTTGCTCTTGATCGCTCCGCCGCGGCGAAGCATCTCCTCGCGCGCTTTCTTCATGTGCGGCGCATCGGGCTTGTCGCCGATCATCTTCAGCGCGAAGTAAGCCTTCACGCTTGCGCTCATATCGAACTCGTGGCCGTAGAACAGCGACCAGCCGCCGTTCTCGTTCTGGATGCGGCGCAAGTAGTTGCCGATCTTGGCCTCAAGGACGCTATCGATAGGCTCTGCGAGGTAGTGGCGCAGCAGAACATACTCAGCCGGAATCGTCGCGTCGGCCTCAAGCTCGAACACCCAGTGGCCGTCGGGCTTGCGATAATCCAGCACAGCCTTGCTCGCCGCAGCGATGCTGGCATCGACATCCGCCGCCGACGGCGCGGGACCGATCTTGTGGTCGTGAAGAGTCATATCGCGCAATTCGTCCGTTATTTCATTTGCAGCGCCAGATCGGCGGCGCGGTCGCCCGAGCGGATCGAGCCTTCGATAGTGGCGGGCAGTCCCGTATCAGTCCAGTCGCCTGCCAGAAACAGGTTCTTCCATTCAGTGACAGGTCCGGGCCGCAAGGCATTCTGTTCCGGCGTGGCCTCGAATGTGGCGCGGCGTTCGCGCACGATCTGCCACGGCGGCAATGGGCCTTCTGCCACTTCGTTGCTCAGACCTGCCGCCTTGCAGATATCCCGCCAGATATCGCGCGCAAGTTCCTCGCGTGGCGCATTCACCAGCCGGTCGGCATCGCTGATGGTGACGGACAGCCGCTGCGGAAACGCGAACAGCCATTCAATCAGCCCACCGATGACGCCTATCATCGGCGGCATATTCTTCGGCGGATCGTAGCGGAAATGCGCGTTGACGATGGCGCGGAATTTGGTCGGCGTTTTCAGACCATGCAAAATCGAGGACGCGGCGCGCGGCGGAACCGCCAGCACCACGACATCGCCGGGAGTAACATCGATCGCATCGTCGCCGAATTCGAGCGACGTCACCGAGTCACCCGTCATAAGCATCTGGCGCAACTCGTGACCAAAGTTGATCGTGCCACCCTTGGCGCGCAGCAATTCAAGCGCCGGGTCCACCAGAACGGCGCTGAGACCTTCCTGCGCAATCAACGGACGGCACGACTTTCCGCCTGCGAGCAGAGTCTCGCGCACGATGGCACCTGCGAGTCCCGCCGAGCCGAGCGGCGGATCGACATTGAGTGCCGCCAGTAACAACGGCTGCACCAGCCGCTGATACAGCGTGCCTTCACACTTCACGGTGTCGCCAACGAGTGCGTTCGTGCCCGCCCAGATCACAGGCGCAAGCGCAAGATAATCGCCGATGCTCGTATCCGGCACGCGGCGCGACGCATCGAGCACCCACGTCGGCAAACGCCCCTTGCCAAGATCGAGCATCCAGCGCTTATCGGTTTTCACATCGACGAAATGAAACTGCGCACTTTCCGGTCCGACAAGTCCCTGCTCGCTTCCGATCGACAGCGCATAGGACCGCGCATGGAGATTTCCGGACAACAGGAGATGATTGCCGTTGTCGATCACCAGATCGGTCGCCGCGTCGTAGTAAGACCGGCAGCGGCCGCCCGCCTGCTGCGTCGCTTCGTGAACGTGGACTTCATATCCTTCATTCGCGAGCCGGACCGCGGCAGAGAGGCCGGAGACACCGGCGCCAATGATATGTGCTTTTTTCGTCATCAGATGAATGCGTACCGAATGAGAATGAAAATCTTGGCGGCCTTGCTGAGCTTGACCGGGCTGCGCGGAGGCGCGAAGCCGCGCTCCACCAGCTTTTCCAGGATCGCGTGATAGTATTCCGACATAATCCTCGGCGCGCGCACGAGGCGGCGCGGATTGCGCGCCATGATCTCGTTCGACGCGGCGAAATAATCGCGCGCCTGTTTCAGGACATCTTCGCAGACGCGCGGCAACCGTGGATCGGCCGCGACAATCAACGGATCGGTGGATGTGATGCCCGCAGCGTTCAGGCTTTCGCGCGGCAGATAGAGCCGTCCAATCCCGGCATCCTCGTCGATGTCGCGGAGGATGTTGGACAATTGCAGCGCGCGGCCAAGGTGATGCGCGAGCAGAATACCATCCTGCTCGCCGAGACCGAACACCCGCACCGACAGCCGCCCGACTGCGCTCGCGACCCGGTCGCAGTACAGATCGAGTGTCTTGGCATCAGGCGCGCGGATATCCGCAGGCACGTCCATTTCCATGCCGTCGATGATGGCGATGTAGTCGTCGCGCTTTAATCCAAACTCTTTGACCGAGGGCAGATACGGTTTCACGCGCTCAGGCGGATTACCCGCATATAGCGCATCAATGTCGCGCCGCCATTGATCGAGGTCCGCCAATCGCTGAGGACGCGGCCCGTCAGAATCGGCGATGTCATCCACCTGACGGCAAAAGCTGTAGATGTGGAACATCGCTTCGCGCTGCTCACGCGGCAGGATGCGCATAGCCGCGTAAAACGAACTGCCCGAGGCCGTGCCCTGCGCATCCGTATCCGGCGCCGATGTATCGATACTGCTCATGCTTACGCGCCGGTCACATGGCGAACGGCTGATGCCTGCCCGGTCGCGCGGCGATACAATCCGCTAGCAATGGCTGACATGGCAACAGCCGCCATCTGTCCTTTCGACAGATGCACATTCTCGCTCAGCGGATCGCGGACTTTCAACAGGTTCACAATTTTATCTGCGAATGACTCGATCACGCAAACCTCAAGGGCAAACCGCGTGTCCTTGATCTCGCCCGGCAGAGACCGCCCTTCTTGCAGCAGCGTTTCGGTGCGCCGCGCCAGTGCCTGCAGGCACTTCAGCAAGGCCGGAGGCGAACACTTCTCGCCGAGCATCTCCACTGTCGCTCCTGCGGCAGCCAACGCATCAACCGGAATATAGACGCGGTCGAGATCGCGATAATCCTTGCCGCAATCCTGCAGGTGATTGTTGATCTGCAACGCGGCGCAGATCGCATCGGACGCTGCCCATGTCGAGCGGTCCTCGCCGTGAACATCAAGCATGAAACGGCCGACGGGCATCGCGGACAGCGAGCAGTAATGAATCACTTCGTCCCAGTTCTCGTAGCGGAGCTTGGTGACATCGAGACGAAACGCGTTGAGCAGATCCTGCGCATGCTTCGGCGGCATGCCACGCTCGGCCAATGCCTTGCGCAAGGTCACCGCTTCCGGCTGCGTGTCACCCTTGCCGAGCAACTCGGCTTCCAGCACGTCCAGCCGGTCGAGCTTTTCCTGCGGCGGCAGCGTGGCGTGATCCGCGACGTCGTCGCCGGTGCGCACGAAATTGTAGAATGCAAGAATCAGCGCGCGATGACGCGGATGGATGATCCACGATGCGACCGGGAAATTCTCGTCCTTGTGGCCTTTGCCCGAACGCAGCTCGCCTGCTGTTGTCATTGCGATCCGGATACCTGCGCCTGCGCGCGGCCTTTCCACAGTCAAAAATGATTTTTGGGCGCGGCCTCTGGCCTCGCTGCCGCTGTCAAATAGCAGGTTCCGGGGGTTGAGCACAATGCTCCATTCGGACGATATTTTATTGTTATATCAATGACTTATAGACATCCCGGCGGCATCCGGAGCCACCTGCGAGAATTATTCCGCCGCGACTGGCAGTTCCCGCAGCCGAGTCGAATAATACGACGCATTCTGCTGACCGCCGGACGCATCCCGCGCGAACTGGATCAGGTGGTGCGCCACCAGTCCTGCAGTAATGACGCGCTCGATGTCGCCGACCTTGAGCAGCGGCAGTGAGAACTTCCAGAACTCGCGGCGGTAATCGCCCTTCACGCCGACCTGCCAAACGATATTGGCAAACATGGTCAGCCCGCGCCGGATGTTGCGCAGCGACAATCGCTCCTTGCTTTTCGGCAGCTTGACGCGGTTCGGATACGTGTTGCGCACCTGATGCCCAAAACGCTCGAACAATTTTTCCGGTGTGTAAGCCCGGCCCATACATTCGCGCCAAGTCGAGACAACGTGATCGTAGGGCAGAAGAAAATCGACATTTGAGTCGCGGTCGCTGTCCTCGATCAAACGGCCTTCACGCTTGAGCCGGTCCCACAGCGGCGTCTTCGGCAGCGCCTGCAACAGGTTGATGGTCAGCAACGGAATTTGCGACTGATCGACAAACTCGAGAATACCCTCGCCTGCTTCGAGCGAGTCTGTGTCCAACCCGAGGATGATTCCAGACACGACTTCCAGACCGTAACTGTTAAGCGTGTCGATGCCCTCGAGAATAGGCACAACCATATTGTGCTGCTTGGACATCGCCTTCAGCGCCTTGGGATCGGGCGTTTCGATGCCGCAGAACACGGTCGCGAAATAGGCGTCGCGCATCAGCGATAATATCTCGGGACGCTTGGCGATGTTGAGCGTGGCTTCGCACGCAAACTGAAGCGCAAAGCCGTTTCGCTTTTGCCATTCGACCAGATGCGGCAACAGGTCTAGCGCCGCCTTGCGATTGCCGATGAAATTGTCGTCGACGAAATAGACAGAGCCGGTCAATCCGCATTCCAGCAGCTTGTCGAGTTCGGCTGTCACCTGCTCAGGCGATTTCAGGCGCGGATTGCGCCCATAAAGTCCGGGGATGTCACAGAATTCGCACTGATAGGGACAGCCGCTGGAGAACTGAATGCTGCCGAGGAAATAACGCTCGAGCGGAATCAGTTCATAGGCCGGGATCGGAAACTCCGACATGTCGCGGCGCTCTTGCGTGGTCAGCACGACTTGCTTGTTAGGCCGCGAGCTATCGCGACCGAGTCTACGGAAAAGCTCGTAGGTCGCATCGCCGAGTTCGCCGACATGCAGATAATCGAAATCGGGATAGTTTTCGGGACACGCACTAACCGACGGGCCGCCGAGCGCCACCGCAAGATCGTGCTCATGTGCCCGGTGGCAGATGTCGTTGATCTGAGGACGCTGGATATGCATGCCGCTGACGAACACAGCGTCGGCCCACATAAAATCGTCGTCGGTGGCCGTCCTCATATTTTCGTCGATGAAACGCACCTCCCAACCCTTCGGCAAGGAAGCCGCGATCAGCAACAGTCCCTGAGGCGGCATGAACGCCTGCACGCCGTCAGTGAGCGGATAGGCGTATTCAAAAGTTCCGAACGAAGGGGAATAGCGCGGGAATACGCAAAGGATGCGCCGCACGGACGGACTTACGACGTCTCTCATCAGGCCCCCTGCGCCGACAATCTGCAATCACGAATAGAACGGGTCACAATTCGGGTAAGAATAGGGCATCCCCACAGTTGAAAAATCCCTTTTGTACCCGTGAATAACGCCAGGACCAGCTTTGGGGTTCCAATACCAGCGCGGGAAGCACCCGGTGATGGAGCGAACGTAGCGCCTCAGCTTAGCTCCGCCGTTTGAACGTATGAGTATTCCGGTGCAATCCGTGAATGTCGCTTTGCGACAAATCCGGAGGTTTGACAGTGGGTTCCAATCCGCGATCACGCTGCTATCGTGCCGCACGACAAAAAATGAAGCCGGAGGAAATGTCCAATGTCGCAAGCCAATCGCCAGATCCTGCTCGTCGAAAAGCCGACGGGTAAGCTGCTGCCGCAGAATTTCAAACTGGTCGAAGCGCAACGCCCCGAACCGAAGGACGGCGAGGTTCTGGTGCGCGTGCTTTACATTTCTCTCGATGCTGCAAACCGCGCATGGATGCAGGGCGCGACCTACCGTTCGGCTGTCGAGGCCAACACGGTGATGGCAGGCGGCGCGATTGGCGAGGTGATTTCGTCCAACGCGCCTGGCTTCGCACCCGGGGATCTCGTTTTTGGCGATACCGGCTGGCAAGAATATGCCGCTGTGCGTGGCAAGGCTCTCATCAAGGTGCCGCGCGTCGATCCCCTCACCCATTTGATCAGCGTCTATGGCATCGCCGGGCTGACTGCCTATTTCGGCCTCCTCCATGTCGGCAAACCGAAAACCGGTGAGACAGTCGTTGTCTCGGCTGCAGCCGGATCGGTCGGCACGTTTGTCGGCCAGATCGCCAAGATCAAAGGCTGTCGTGTCGTCGGCATCGCGGGCGGCAAGGACAAATGCAACTGGTTAACGTCCGACCTAGGATTCGACGCTGCCGTCGATTACAAATCCGAACCCGTATTCAAGGCGCTGAAGGCCGCTGCACCGAACGGCATCGATGTGTATTTCGACAATGTCGGCGGCGATATTTTCGAGGCGTGCCTGCCGCAGATGAACAATCGCGGACGTATCGCCTGCTGCGGCGCGGTGTCTGCCTATGATGGTGCTGCACCAACCAGCGGACCGCGCGGCGTTCCGGGTTTGATCGTCGTGAAGCGGCTCATCGTGCAGGGTTTCATCGTAACCGATTACGACGGCGAGCAGCGCGACACCGCGATGGCCGATCTTCAGTCCTGGGTGAAGGAAGGCAAGATCAAGGTGCCGGAAGACGTCATCAATGGTCTGGAGAATACACCACAGGCGCTGATCGGATTGCTCGCCGGCGAAAACCGCGGCAAGCGGATGGTGAAAGTCTGATCAACAGAGTTCCGAAGATTTCATTCGAAGAAATGCCCGGCTCAGTCCGGGCATTTTTGCGTTGTATCGACAGCCCGATTCTCGGATAAATAAATACTCTTGCTGCGATATCCGCTTCACGCAAACATCAACTTCGGATTCAACCGATGCTGAATACACCCCGCTCCCGCCGCGGCATGGTCACGTCGCCGCATCATCTCGCCAGTGAAGCCGGTCTGCGCGTGTTGCGCGAAGGCGGCAACGCCATCGAGGCGACGCTAGCCATGGCGGCGAGCCTCCCCGTGGTCTATCCGCACATGAACTCGCTCGGCGGCGACGGTTTCTGTCTCATCTCAGTCGACGGCAAGCCGCCAATCGCGATCGATGCCTGCGGTGCATCGGCGGCAACAGCAACACCAGAATTTTATCGCGGCAAGGGTCTGTCCACGATTCCGTCGCGCGGCCCTCTCGCCGCAAACACCGTCGCAGGCACATTGTCAGGCTGGGCCGAGGCATTCGCTTTTAGCCGCGAGATCGGTGGCGAAATTCCGCTATCGCGTCTGGTGGAAGATGCGGTGTGGTCTGCGGAGAACGGATTCTCCGTCACCGCAACACAGCAGGAGTTGACGGAAACCAAACTCGACGAACTGAAAGACTCACCCGGCTTTGTCGAGACATTCCTGCTCGACGGAAAATTGCCACAGGAAGGTCAGTTGATGAAACTGCCCGCGCTCGGCGCGACGCTCCGGCATATCGGCGAGCACGGCCCGCTGGATTTTTATACCGGCAGCCTCGCAAAACAGATCGCGGCTGATCTCGCGCGCTGCGGTTCTCCGGTGACGCTCGATGACCTTGCAACTCACAAGGCGCTGCGCCGCGAGCCGCTGTCCGTCGCTGTGCAACAGGCCACGCTTTATAATTTCCCGCCCCCAACGCAGGGTCTCGCATCGCTGATGATCCCCGCGATCTTCGAAAGACTTGGCGTGAAGGAAGCTGAGACGTTTAAATATCTGCATGGCATTGTTGAAGCGACGAAGCAGGCCTTTCTGGTGCGCGACCGCGTGATCGGTGACCACGCGTTCATGACCGAGAAACCCGAACACTATTTGACCCCAGAGATTCTCGACGAGCTTGCCTCGCGTGTCGCACATCATCGCGCGCTGCCGTGGCCGGTGCCGGTCAATCCAGGCGATACGGTTTGGCTCGGCGCCATCGACAAGGACGGCACCGCCGTTAGCTTCATCCAGAGCATCTACTTTGAATTCGGCTCCGGTTGCGTGTTGGAGAATTCCGGCATCGTCTGGCAAAATCGCGGGTCGAGCTTCCTGCTCGATGGCGATGGCCCTCGTGCATTGCGTGCGGGGCGCAAACCGTTTCACACACTCAATCCGGCAATGGCGTTGTTCAACGACGGACGCCGCATGGTCTATGGCAATATGGGCGGCGAAGGTCAGCCGCAGAGCCAGTCCGCGGTTTTCAGCCGCTACGCGATGTATGGACAGGGATTGCAGGCTGCGATCACCGCGCCCCGCTGGCTGCTCGGCAAGACGTGGGGTGACGCAACTGTGACGCTGAAACTGGAAAACCGCTTCGATCCCGCCGTGGTGCAGGCCATGCGCGATGTCGGCCACGACATCGAGATACTGCCGGCATTCACATCAACCATGGGCCATGCCGGCGCTGTCGTGCGACATGCTGACGGCATGTTCGAGGGCGCAACTGATCCGCGCAGCGACGGCGCGGCGATGGGATTTTGAGAATTATCGCCGCCGCAGCGACCGCATCGCGTCGATACAGCGACCGGTGATGACTTCCCAGTTTTTCGCGCGGACATCCGACGCCGGGCAAAGCCACGAGCCACCAATCGCAACCACATTCGGTTCGGCCAGCCATGTCGCTACATTGGCAGCACCAATGCCCCCGGTAGGACAGAAGCGCGTGTTCGGAAAAGGTCCGGCCAGCGCGCGCAGCATTGCAATCCCGCCAGACTGCTCGGCGGGAAAAAACTTCAGCAGATTGAATCCTCGTGCGTGGGCCTGCATTAGTTCAGATGCCGTCGCGATGCCCGGCAGAAAAGGCAATTCGCCCGCGGCCGCGGCATCGAGCAGCTCCGGCGTGGCACCGGGACTCACGGCAAAACGCGCACCCAACGCCTGTGCTCGGCGCAGATCGTCCGCGTTCAAAACCGTCCCGATGCCAACGATTGCATCGGGCACCTCCGCAATGATTGCCTTCGCGGCTTCAGCTGCCGCTTCGGTACGAAACGTCACTTCGAGCACTCTTACACCGCCCGCCACCAAAGCACGCGCGAGCGGCACACCATCCTCGACGCGATCGATGGTCAGCACAGGAACGATGCGCGCGGGCGCGAGGAGCTTTTCGAGAGTGTTGCCGTGGCCCGCCGGAGCGGTCTTGATCATGCCGATTGCTCCGTAACCGTGATCTTATTCGAAGGCATCGCTTCGCGTGGAATGATCGCGCCGCGATGGCCGATCACGACACCGGCAAGACGATGGCCGGCTGCTGCCGCCGCAGCCAGCGAAGTACTACCTAGCCGCGCGGCAAGATAGGCCGCCGAGAAGCTGTCGCCTGCTGCGGTTGTATCCACGATTTTCGAAACTGGTTTCGCCGTCACAGTCTGCTCCACACCATTGTGGCGGATGATGCAGGTTGGCGTTACAAGTTTCAGGACCAGCTCTCCGGCAGTCGCGTACTCGTTCAATTCAGCCTGCATGCGCGCGCCGAACAGCAGGTTTAGATCTTCCGTCGAAGCCAACAGAACATCGCTGATCGCGAACATCTGGCGATAGACCTGCCGGGCAATGTTCGGAACCGGCCAGCCGACGGGACGGAAATTCGTATCGAATGCCACGCGTGCACCGCCTTTTCGTGCCGCTTTCAAGGCTTCGATCAATCGCTGACATCCGTCCGCATTGTAGAGCGACAACGTGATGCCCGAGAGATAGATCAAATCATAATTTTTCAGTGAGGCAAGGATGCGATCCGTCTCAGGCAGATCGAGCAGCAAGCGCGCGGCAGAGTTTTCACGCCAATAATAGAACGACCGTTCGCCGCTGGCATCCGTCCGGATCGTGTAAAGGCCCGGAAGTTTTCCCGAAACCCGCACGACATGCGCGCTGCCAACACCCTCGCCTTTCCAACTTTCGATCATCTCATCGCTGAACGGATCGTCGCCAAGCGCGGTGATATAATCCACACTCATGCCGAGCCGCGCGAGATAGACCGCTGTGTTTAGCGTGTCGCCGCCATAGCCGCGCAGAACCTGCCCACTGGGGCCCTGCGAAAGTTCGATCATGCACTCGCCAATGCAGGCGATTGTCGTCATCGCTGCACCAGCATGTGTCAGGTCACGAATGAGCCACCAAGTTCATCTTCGATGTGAATGCGGATGATGTCGTCGAAGGTTTTTTCAGCAGTGGTGAAACCGAGCTTGAGCGCGCGTTCGGTGACGAAATCACGCGGCCATCCTGCAACAATGCCCGTGATGGTCTGGTCCGGCACGCGCTTGATACGAGCCGTCACACTTTTCCCCGCGACGCGGTCGAGCGCGGCGATCTGCTCACCGACCGTCACCGACAGGCCCGGCATGCTGAGCGCGCGGCGCGGACCGATGGCATTGGTATCCATCGATCCAGCGTGCAGCAAAAAGCCGACCGCCGAGCGCGGCGACGCATGCCAATGGCGCACATCTTCAGAGACAGGCAAGACAACTTCCTTGCCCGCCAGCGGTTCACGAATGATGTTGGAGAAAAATCCGGATGCAGCCTTGTTCGGCAGACCGGGCCGAACGCAAATCGTCGGCAGCCGGATGCTGATGCCGTCCAGCAAACCCTTGCGCGTGTAATCAGAAATCAGCAACTCGCCGATGGTCTTTTGCGTGCCATAGCTGGTCAGCGGCGTGTTGAAGAATTCGTCGCCGATTTTATCCGGGAACGGCGCACCGAACACCGCAATGGACGACGTGAAGACGACGCGCGGCTTGTAGCCGCCGCCGATGGCACGGATCGCGTCAATCAAATACTGCGTGCCTTCGAGATTGATCCGATAGCCTTTGTCAAAGTCCGCTTCCGCTTCGCCCGACACGATGGCTGCAAGATGAAAGATCACGTCGGGCTTTGCGGCAACGAGCTTTGCAACTGCGGCCTGATCAACCACATCGCAGGTCACGAGTTCGACTGGAATAGATGTGTTCGGCTTGGCCGGCGCCACAACATCCTGCAGTGTCATGCGAGTGACGTCGGTTTTCCCGAGCCTGCCATCGCGCGACAGCCGCTCGGCGAGTTTGCGCCCGACCATACCGGCGGCACCGAGAATCAGAATATGCAACGCGTCGCCCTTCCCTTGAAATGTCCGCTAGTGCTTTTGTTATTCTTTGACTGCGCCGGTCATGGCAGACACGTAGTGTTCGACAAAGAACGCATAAAGAATGACCAACGGCAGCGAGCCGACCAACGCGCCCGCCATCAGCGATCCCCATTTGTAGATATCGCCGTCCACGAACTCATTAACAATGGCCACCGGCACCGTCTTGTTCTGCGTCGATGACAGGAAGGTCAGCGCATAGATGAACTCGTTCCAGCACAGCGTGAACGAGAAGATGAAGGCAGAGATCAATCCCGGCACCGCAAGCGGCAACACGATCTTGGTCAGAATCTGCCAGCGGCTCGCGCCGTCGATCAGTGCGCACTCTTCAAGTTCATAAGGAATGGTCTTGAAATATCCCATCAACAGCCATGTGGAGAATGGGATCAGCAGCGTCGGATAAACCAGAATCAGCGACAGCGGCGAGTCGAACAGGCCGTAGGAGTGGATTACCGACGCCAGCGGAATGAACAAGATCGAGGGCGGAACAAGATAGGCCAGGAAGATCGACGCGCTGACGACTTCCGCGCCCTTGAAGCGCAGGCGGACGATGGCATAGGCCGCCAGAACGCTGGCGACGATAGAAAGAAACGTCGCCGCGGCCGCGACATACATCGTGTTCCAGAGCCAGCGCGGATACTGCGTCTCGAACAGCAGCTTCTGGATATGCTTGAGGGTCGGCTTCACAACCCAGAACGGATTGTAAGTCTCCATGTCGATGAGCTGCTCGTCGGGTTTAATCGACGTCAGCGCCATCCAGTAAAATGGAAACAGCAGGATCACGACAAGAATGAACAGCGGAATGTACAGCGTGATGATCTTGCTGGGCAGACTCTCGAGATAGCTCATGCCCTCGCTGTTATCGCTCGCCGATTGCGTCGGCGCTGTTGGCGGATGCGCTGCATGATCAGTCATTGTCAGATCCTTGCTGCCACTTCCGTCGCTGCATGCCGAACCAAGAAATAGTGATTGCCGCCAGAAGGAATGGGATCATCGCGGTCGCAACCGCCGCGCCCTCCCCGAGCCTGCCGCTCAGGATGCCGCGCTGATAGCTCAGCGTCGCCATCAGATGCGTTGCATTGACCGGCCCGCCGCGCGTCAGCGCCCAGATCAACTGGAAGTCCGTGAACGTAAACAGCACGGAGAATGTCATCACGACCGCGATAATCGGCGTCAGCAACGGATAGGTGATGAAGCGGAAGCGCTGCCAGTTGGTCGCGCCATCGAGTGTTGCCGCCTCATAGAGCGAGGGCGACACGGTCTGCAAACCTGCCAGCAGCGTGATGGCCACGAACGGCACGCCGCGCCAGATATTCGCGATGATGACGCTGGCGCGCGCCCATGTCGAGTCGCCGAGAAAATTGATGTTCTGATTGATGAGGCCGAGCTTGATAAGCGACCATGAGATAATCGAAAATTGTGAATCGTAAATCCACCAGAACGCAATCGCAGACAAGACCGTCGGCACAATGAACGGGATCAGCACGGCCGCGCGGATCATCGCCTTGAAAGGCATGTTACGATTGAGCAGCAGCGCCAGATAAAGTCCCAGCCCGAATTTGATGACGCTGGCAATCGTCGTGTAGAGTAGCGTGTTGAACACCGAAAGCCAGAACACGCCATCCTCGAACAGCCATTCGTAATTCTCGGCGCCGATGAAGACGCCGGGACGGCCAATGCGGACATCGGTGAAACTCATCCAGACACCGAGGCCCAGCGGATACGCCAGGAACAACAGCAGGAATGCCGCAGCCGGTAGCATGAACCAGAGCGCGATCCAGTTGCGGTTCGTACTCAGCCGCTGCCAGAAAGACTGGGAGCTAACATAGGCCTGCCGTTTTGGCATCGACGTCTGTATCGTGCTCATAGGACCGGACTTTCAGCGCATACCTGTGATCAAGGCCAGCTTGGCGACCAGGGCATGCGCACGTTGTCGTCGCAATCAGTCATCAAGAACAGAAGCGCCGGCGCGGAAACGGTTCCACGCCGGCGATATTAGCTATTAGCGATAAAGACGCTTGGCCTGCCGTTCCGCGAAGGCGATCGAGCCCTTCGCGTCTTCGCGGCCGGTGCAATAGTTCGCGAACATATCGACCACGAGGAAGTCCGCGATTGCGGCTGCAGCGTTCTCGCCGAGTGTACCGAGACCGCCCGGCGTGAGCGTGCGTTTGGCGACATCGCGATACACAGTGTTCTTCGGATCGGACGTCCAAACCGGGTTGTTGTCATAGCCATTGAGGAAGGATGACAGATAGCCCGAGGCCGAGGTGAGCCACGGATTGTACTGGTCCGCCTCCATCATGAATGCGGTCAGCGCCTTGCACGCTTGCGGATACTTCGTGAAGTTGAAGGTCAGCATCGTGAAGGGCAGATGCAGTTCGGTCGGCTTGCCCGCCGGTCCGATCGGCATGTAGGCGTGGTTCATGTCCTCGGCGATGTTCTTCGCTTCACGCTTGGCTGTCACGTAGACTGAAATACCGTTGCAGGTTGCGTGAAGCTGACCGGCGAGGAACGCCTTGTTATTCGAGGAATCGTTCCACGATGCCGTGCCCGGAATGAACTCGCCGTAAAGCGCCTTGACGTATTCCAGCGCCTTCATCGTTTCTGGCGAATTGATGATGACCTTGTCGTCCTTGTCGACGAGATAACCGCCATGAGACCACAGCGCCCAATGTAGCCAGGTATTGGCATCGCCCGACGCGTGACCGAGCGCCATACCAGCCGGGGTGCCATTCTTGTTCAGGCCCTTGCAGAGTTCGAGGAAGCCCGCCGTGTCTTTCGGGAATTCCTTGAAGCCGGCCTTTTCCATCGAACTGACGCGATAGTTTATCAACGCGCCCGTGCAGGCGACAGGAATGCCGATCCACTTGCCGGTTTTATCCTTGCCGTAAGCATTGGCGGAGTCAGCCCAGCCGCCGTATTTCTTGCCGAGATAGTCGGCAACGTCGGTCACATCGACGCATTTGGTCGGCAGCAGATGCGGCAGCGAATAGAGACCCCACACCATGTCGAGGCCCTGCCCCGTATTGGCGGCGACCGATGCCTTCGGCTGAATGTCATCATAGGATTCGTTGGAGACGTTGACTTCGACACCCGTGGCCTTGGTGAAAGCCTGAATGATGTTCATGAAGGCCACATCTTCGGCTTCCACGAAGCGCTTCCAGCGCAGCAGATTGATCTTGGCACCGGCCTCGGGTTTCCACTGCGTGGTCTGCGCCCAAGCTGTTGCAAAGCCCATCAACTGATCGACCGTGACAGTCGCCGCGCCAGCGAGCACGGAGGCACCGCCCATCAAAAGCGCGCGGCGATTTGGTGTGAAATCACTCATCGTAGAACTTCTCCCTGTTATACCGGCTCTTGAACGTCGCGGCCGGTTGTTGGTTACGAAACGATACGGCACGTATCGCTAGTTGATCAGACGCTTTCCCGTTTCCTTATCGAACACATGAGCCGCAGCAGGATTGGGGCGCAGCCTCACCTTGTCGCCGGGTTTCACAGGACGACGATCGCGAATGACGGCAATCAAATCCTGCTGGCCAATGCGCGCGACAATCTGGGTTTCCGATCCTGTCGGCTCCACCACGATCACGTCGGCCTCGATGCCGTCGTCGGCGAATTCAAGATGCTCAGGACGAATACCGTAAATCACGGGCTTGCCGTCGAGCCCTGTTCGCGAGGCGGCCAAAGGCAACCGGCTGCCGTTAGCTGTTTCCACATATGGCGTGTTGCTGCCGACCAGCTTGCCGTCGAGGAAGTTCATCGCAGGCGAGCCGATAAAGCCCGCGACGAACTTGTTGTCCGGATGATCGTAAAGCTCCAGCGGCGAACCCATTTGCTCGACGATGCCGTCATGCATGACCACGATCTTGTCGGCCATGGTCATGGCCTCGATCTGGTCGTGGGTGACGTAAACCGTGGTGGTCTTGAGCCGCTGATGCAGTTCCTTGATTTCAGTGCGCATGGCGACACGAAGCTTGGCATCGAGATTCGACAGCGGCTCGTCGAACAAAAACACCTGCGGATCGCGCACGATGGCGCGGCCCATCGCCACGCGCTGCCGCTGGCCGCCGGACAATTGGCGCGGATAGCGATCCAGCAACGGCGTCAGCGCGAGGATATCAGCAGCGCGACGCACCAGCGTATCGATCTCGCTCTGCGCTGCGTCACGCAGCTTAAGCGAGAAGCCCATATTCTGCGCCACCGTCATGTGCGGATACAGCGCATAATTCTGGAACACCATCGCGATGTCCCGCTCCTTCGGCTGCACATCGTTCACAATGCGATCGCCGATCGAAATCGTTCCGGAGGTAATTTTCTCGAGGCCCGCCAGCATTCGCAACAATGTGGATTTGCCGCAGCCGGACGGCCCGACCAGCACCACGAATTCTCCATCCTCGATCGGGACGGTCACGCCATGCAGAACTTCAAATCCGCCGAAGGATTTCCGCACGTCGCGGATACTCACTGACGCCATCAATGTCCTCCCTGGCCGGCCCGGCGGCGTCCGGCATCGCCGGCGCTGCTCTGTGTTTTTTAACTTCGGTCTCTGGAAGTCCGCGTCGAAGGTATTGTCTGCGGATTACCCGTTCTTGCTATTAGACAGAGGTCTAGCAGAAAATTCGGAGCTTGTCCCAAAGATCGGATGTTTCATTTCCAAGCGTTGCGGACAGGGCTTTGCCATGCAAACATTACCGCCGCCGACACATGGTAATGTGTGCAGTGCGGGAGAAACCTAGTGACAAAAAACGATAATCACGCCGCAACAAAAAATGGCGGAAAAAGAAAACTCCGGTCCCAGCTCTGGTTCGACAACCCCGACAATCCCGGAATGACCGCTCTCTATCTGGAGCGATACCTGAATTACGGCCTGACGCGCCATGAGCTGCAATCCGGCAAGCCTATCATCGGCATCGCCCAGACCGGCAACGATCTGTCGCCCTGCAACCGGCATCATATCGAACTCGCACAACGCGTTCGCGAAGGCATCCGCGAAGCAGGCGGAATCGCGATGGAATTTCCGACGCACCCGATTCAGGAAACGGGCAAGCGGCCGACCGCCGCACTCGACCGCAATCTCGCCTATCTCGGACTTGTGGAAATTCTGTTCGGCTACCCTCTCGACGGCGTGGTGCTGACCACTGGCTGCGACAAGACGACGCCCGCCTGCATGATGGCGGCTGCGACCGTGAACATTCCCGCCATCGTATTGTCCGGCGGGCCGATGCTGAACGGCTGGCACAAGGGAGAGCGTAGCGGCTCGGGCACGGTGGTCTGGAAATCACGCGAGGAAATGGCCGCAGGTAAGATCGACTACGACGAATTCATGGACATCGTGGCCTCGTCCGCGCCGTCCGTGGGTCACTGCAACACCATGGGTACGGCCTCCACCATGAATTCACTGGCGGAAGCGCTCGGCTTCTCGCTACCCGGTTGCGCTGCAATACCTGCGCCCTACCGCGAGCGCGGGCAGATCGCGTACGAGACAGGCAAGCGCGCCGTCGAAATGGTATGGGAAGATCTCAAGCCGTCGGATTTCCTGACCCGCAAGGCATTCGAGAATTGCATCGTGGTCAATTCGGCTATCGGCGGTTCGACGAATGCGCCGATCCATATCAACGCGCTGGCGCGGCATATCGGCGTCGATCTCTCTATTGAGGACTGGCAAAAATTCGGTCACGACGTGCCGCTGCTCGTGAACATGCAACCAGCGGGCTTTTATCTCGGCGAAGAATATCACCGCGCGGGTGGCGTGCCTTCCGTGGTGCGCGAGTTGATGAAGCACAAGCGCATCCACGAGGACGCGCTCACCGTCAACGGCAAAAGCATGGGCGAGAACTGCCGCGAGGCCGCAGTGCCAGACAGCGACGTGATCCGCACCTACGACAAGCCGCTGGTCAAAGACGCGGGGTTTATCGTGCTGCGCGGAAACCTGTTCGATTCCGCGATCATGAAAACCAGCGTGATCTCGAAGGAATTCCGCGACCGTTATCTGTCGAATCCGAAAGACCCGGAAGCGTTCGAGGGCCGCGCCATCGTATTCGAGGGACCGGAGGATTATCACCACCGCATCGACGATCCCTCGCTGAATATCGACGAGCATTGCATGCTGTTCGTGCGCGGTGTCGGGCCGATTGGCTATCCCGGCGGAGCGGAAGTCGTGAACATGCAGCCGCCGGCAGCACTCATCAAAAAAGGCATCACGTCGCTGCCGTGCATCGGCGACGGACGCCAGTCCGGCACATCAGGATCGCCGTCGATCCTCAATGCGTCTCCCGAAGCCGCCGCTAACGGCGGCCTTGCGATTCTGAGAACCGGCGACCGCGTGCGCATCGATCTCAACAAGGGTGACGCCAACATTTTGATCACGGATGCCGAGGTGAAAAAACGTCACGCCGACTTGATGGCAAAGGGCGGCTTTGCCTATCCGAAGAACCAGACACCGTGGCAGGAGCTTTATCGCGACACCGTCGGCCAGCAAGCGACTGGTGCCTGTCTCGAACTGGCGACCCGCTATCGCGATCTTGCCGGCACATTCGGTGTCGCGCGCGACAATCATTGATCGAGAGAAGCTGATGTCTGACCGACTGAAAGGCAAGCGCGCCTTCGTGACCGCCAGCGCGGTGGGAATTGGACGCGCCTGCGCCCTCGCCTTCGCGCGCGAAGGTGCGACCGTGATCGCAACCGATGTAGACGAAGCCGGTCTCGCTGCGCTGAAGAAAGACGGCATAGCCGAGAATTATAAGCTGGATGCGCGTGACACGTCGGCAGTCGATGCAATGGCGAAAAAGGTGGGCAAGGTCGACATCCTTCTGAATGCCGCGGGCTTCGTGCACAATGGCACTGTGCTGGAATGTTCGGAAGCCGACTGGGACTTCTCGTTCGACCTGAACGTCAAATCCATGCACCGCACGATCCGCGCGTTTCTTCCTGCGATGCTGGAAGGCGGCGGCGGCTCGATCGTCAACATCTCGTCCGCTGCGGGCGTCTTCAAGGCTGCACCGAACCGCTATGTTTACAGTGCTACCAAAGCGGCCGTGGCTGCACTTACGCGGGCCGTCGCGGTGGATTTCATCGCCAAAGGAATCCGCTGCAACGCCATCTGTCCCGGCACGATCGAGACGCCATCAATGCTCGGACGCGCGGCCTCACTCGGCACTGGCGGACGCGAAATGTTCGTTAGCCGCCAACCGATGGGACGTCTCGGCACGGCGGAGGAAATCGCATCGCTTGCGGTCTATCTTGCAAGCGACGAAAGCGCTTTTACCACGGGCGTAGCGCACATCATCGACGGCGGCTGGACGCTGTAAGAAAAACAATCTCGCGGGAGAAACAACTTGAACAAGATCGATCTGAGCGGGCGGTTCGCCGTCGTCACCGGCGGCGCGCAGGGCTTCGGCCGCGCCATCACCGAACGCTTCGTTGCCTCCGGCGCAAAAGTTGCCATCTGGGATTTCGATTCCGCGCTCTCAGAGAAAACCACGAAGGAGATTGGCACAGCGGTGGCCGCGCTCAAGGTTGACGTCACCGATCCCGCCGCTGTCGAAGAGGCGAAGGACGCTACTCTCAAAGCATTTGGCCGCATCGACATTCTGGTGAACAACGCAGGCATCGCCGGCATCAACAAGACTGTTGCTGATCTGACCTATGAAGAATGGCGTCAGGTGATGAAGATCAATCTCGATGGACCTTTTATCTGCTGCAGGGCCGTGGTGCCCGCGATGATGAAACAGAATTACGGGCGCATCGTAAATATCGCTTCGATTGCCGGCAAGGAAGGCAACCCGAATGCGTCACATTACTCGGCGTCAAAAGCCGGCGTGATTGCCCTGACCAAATCACTCGGCAAGGAGCTGGCGGGCACCGACATCGCAGTGAACGCGGTGACACCTGCCGCCGCCAAGACCGCAATCTTCGATCAGATGACGCAACAGCATATCGACTTCATGCTGTCGAAGATTCCGCGCGGGCGATTTCTCAAAGTGGAAGAACTCGCCTCGCTGGTCGCATGGATGGCGTCGGAAGAATGTCTCTACACCACGGGCGCGGTGTTCGACATTTCCGGCGGCCGCGCCACTTACTGAGGCGCGTTAGTCCGGATCGGACGCATGACCGTGAAGATAGCCCTTGTCCTTGGGGTCTGGCATCAGCAACGTCGCGACGAACGCGATGGCGCATAGTACCGTGACATACCAATAGAAGCTTGGCTCCATGCCGCGCTCCTTGAACCACAGCGCGACATACTCTGCCGAACCGCCGAACATCGCGTTCGCAATAGCGTAGGCAAAGCCGACACTGAGCGCCCTCACCTCAGGCGGAAACATCTCGGCTTTCACAACGCCGCTGATCGAGGTGTAAAGCGACACGATGGCCAGCGCGAGCGAGACCAGGACATATGCCATAAACGGACTCGTCACACCGCCAATCGCATACATCAGGGGAACGACGCAGACTGTCGCGAGCAAGCCGAACAGCCGCATCTGGGTCCGGCGTCCAATCCTGTCGGACAGCGCGCCGAACGGTGGTTGCATGATCATGTAAGTGAACAGCACCGCGCTCATCACGACGTTCACAGTGCGCAGGTCCATATGCGCGGTGTTCACCAGATACTTCTGCATATAGGTGGTGAATGTGTAGAAGATCAGCGATCCGCCGGCCGTATAGCCGAGCACCAGCAGAAACGGCTTCAAGTGTTGAGTGAGGATCAAGCGTAGCGATCCCGCGCCTTCCACCGTACGGCTTTTTTCTGTCGATGTTTCGCGCAGCGCCATTCGCAGATAGAGCGCGACAACGGCGCAGAGCGCGCCGATAAAGAACGGAATGCGCCAGCCCCACGCGCGCAAGTCCGCATCCGACATCGTCATCTGAATCACAAGCACGACCAGCGATGCCAGCAACTGGCCGCCGATCAGCGTGACATACTGGAACGACGCGTAGAATCCGCGTTTACCGGGCAGCGCCACCTCGCTCATGTAGGTCGCGGTGGTGCCGTACTCGCCGCCCACCGAAAGCCCCTGAACCATGCGCGCGATCAGCAGAAGGATTGGTGCCGCAACACCGATGGTGGCATGGGTCGGAAGCAGACCGATGGCGAGCGAGCCTGCGCACATTATCAGAATGGACGTGACCATGGAGGTCTTGCGGCCATACTTGTCGGCAATGGTCCCGAAGATGTAGCCACCGATGGGGCGCATCAGGAAGCCGATGGCGAACACCGCAGCGGTCTGCAGCAATTGCGTCGTCTGGTTGCCTTCGGGGAAGAACGCCTTGGCGAAGTAGATTGCGGTAAAGGCGTAGGCGTAGAAATCATACCACTCGACGAGATTGCCCGACGAACTGGCGAAGATGGCCCAGATCCGGCGGCGACGATCGGCAGCGACATCATCTGTCATGGCTACAGTGGTCGTCATTCGATCCTCCTAAATGGTATTTTCGTAATGTTTTTTTGATCCGTAACTCAAAAAATTTGGGCGAGCAAGCAAGATCGCCGGTTATCCGCACCAGGTTTACTTGCCATCGCGCCGCATAAAATCGAAATCGCAGCCTTCGTCGGCCTGCGTGATCGTTTGGTGAAACAAATTCGCATAGCCGCGCGCGGCCCAGTCCGGCACCGATGGCTTCGGGACGGCTTTCTGCCGGACGGCCAGTTCGGCCTCGTCCACCAACAGATCGATCCGCCGGTTTGCGACATCCAGCCGGATGGTGTCGCCTGTTTTCACCAGCGCTAGCGGACCGCCAACCGCGGATTCCGGCGTGATGTGCAGCACGATGGTGCCGAACGCCGTGCCGCTCATGCGCGCGTCTGAAATCCGCACCATGTCCTTCACGCCGGTGCGCAAGATTTTTTGCGGGATCGGCAGATAACCTGCCTCCGGCATTCCGGGCGCGCCCTTCGGTCCGGCATTGCGTAACACCAGCACGTCGTCGGCTTTGACATCGAGATCAGGGTCGTCAACGCGCAGCGTCATGTCTTCGACCGATTCGAATACGATCGCGCGGCCGGTATGCTGCAACAGTTTCGGACTTGCCGCCGAGTGCTTGATGAGCGCACCGCGCGGCGCGAGATTGCCATGCAGCACTGCCATCGCACCTTCCGGCGTGATCGGGTTATCGCGCGCGCGGATCGCGTCTTGCCCCGGCACGTCTTCGGCATTGGCAACGACATCGCGCAGCGTGCCGCCCGCGATGGTTTTCGCATCGAGGTCGATCAGGTCGCCAAGCTGTTTCAGCAGTTTCGGCACGCCGCCCGCATGATGGAAATGCTCCATGTAATGCGCGCCGGACGGCTTGAGATCGATCAGCACTGGCACGTCGCGCCCGAGTTGATCGAAAGCCGCCAGATCGATGCGATGCGGCGTCCGATTAGCGATCGCGGTCAGATGAATCAGTCCGTTGGTCGAGCCGCCGATGGCCTGCAACACGACCTGCGCGTTGCGAAGGGCCGATGGTGTCAGCAATTCGCTCGGGCGCAGGCCACCGCTCACCGCCATTTCAGCCGCGCGCTTCCCGCTCAATTCGGCCGAGCGCACGCGCTCGGAATGCGGCGCAGGAATCGTCGCACTCATAGGGAGTGACAGACCGAGTGTTTCGGTGATGCAAGCCATGGTGCTGGCGGTGCCCATCACCATGCAGGTTCCAACAGATGGCGCGAGACGCCCGTTGACTGCTTCGATCTCCTGCGCATCGATTTCACCTGCGCGATATTTTCCCCACATGCGGCGACAATCGGTGCATGCGCCGAGCACTTCGCCCTTGTGATGCCCGACAACCATCGGACCTACCGGGATCACCACTGTCGGAAGATCGGCGCTGACTGCTGCCATGATCTGCGCGGGCAATGTTTTGTCGCAACCGCCGATCACAACCACCGCATCCATCGGCTGGGCGCGGATCATCTCCTCGGTATCCATTGCCATCAGATTGCGCAGATACATCGACGTCGGATAGGAAAAACTTTCCGCGATGGAAATGGTGGGAAACACCATCGGCATCGCACCGGCCAGCATGACGCCGCGCTTCACCGCTTCGATCAGTTGCGGGACATTGCCGTGGCAGGGATTGTAATCACTATAAGTGTTGGTGATGCCGACAATCGGGCGCTCGAGCGCATCGTCGGAATACCCCATCGCCTTGATGAAGGCCTTGCGCAGAAACAGCGAAAAACCCGGATCGCCGTAGCTGGTAAGCCCCTTCTTGAGACCTTTTGTCATCGCATCTTTCGCATACGCTTGCGATGTCTCCTTGCGCGCAAGGAGACATTAAAAACTCAAGCCTTGCCGCCGGAATTCTTGCGTGTCTCGACGATATGACTTTTTGCTGCCGTCGCCATGAGACCGCTGTCGTTCATGATCGTCACCAGCTTGAAGCCGCGCTCGATGGCCAGCGCCGCGCCGGCATGTCCGCTGCAATGGATGCCGGGGAAGATACCGCGCTGATCGCAAGCCTTCACGATCTTCTCATAGATCGCGATAATCTCAGGCTCGGTTCGGTCCAGCGTTGGCTGCAAGCCGTAGGAAAAACCCAAATCGGACGGTCCAACATAAATGCCCGCGATGCCTTTGACGTCGAGAATGGCTTCGAGATTTTCGACCGCTGTTTTTGTCTCGATCATCGGAATGCAAAGCGTCTCGTCATTGGCCGTCTGCTGATAGGTTCCTGCAGAGCCGTACATCATCGCGCGAATAGGTCCGTTGCTGCGCGTGCCGCGCGGCGGATACTTCGCGGCGGCAACAAAGCGCTCCGCCTCGTCCTTTGTGTTGATCATTGGACAGATCACGCCGTAAGCGCCGCCATCGAGCACCTTGCCGATGATGCCGGGCTCGTTCCACGGCACGCGCACCATCGGCGTCACTGGGTGCGCCTGCATCGCCTGGAAGCACTGGATCATCGACTGATAATCCTGCACGCCGTGCTGCATATCCACTGTGACGCTATCGAAGCCGCATTGCGCCATCACCTCGGCGGAAAATCCGGATGGGATCGCAAGCCAACCGTTGATGGCCACTTTGCCCGCAGCCCAGATGTCCTTGACCTTGTTCGCCATCCGATCGTTTCCAGTTTCTGTTTTCGTTGTTGCGTAATGTGGGCGCGGGTCATGCATGAGCAGCCCTCCGGTCCGATCCTCGACCTATCCAGCCGCTTTGGCAACGGTGGCCTCGTCGATACCGACCGACCGCGCGGTGGCAGTGATCGAATTCCAAGTCTCCTCGGTCAGCGGCACGCCGTTCTTGGTGCGGTCGGCGCGGGTTGCGGCTTCCGGCTCGCCCGGGATCAGGACCGCGTCATGGCCTGCCGCCAGTTTGCTGTCCTTGAAATAGGCGATGTAGCGCGCAACCTCGCCATCGAAGAAATGCGCGGGGTCCACGACCTTCGGGTCGATGTAGATTGCCAGCATGCCGTTGGAGAATTGCCTGTTCGGTTTGGTCGCGCCGTTGCCGGTCAACGCTCCGCCAAGCAGTTCACACATCAGCGCGAGGCCCGAACCCTTGTGTTCGCCAAACGCGCGGATCGCACCTTTGCCCTGCGAGTGAATTCGCGGACCTGCCGCTTCATAGGGTCCGTACAACACATGTGGATCTTCGCTTAAGGCACCGTCGGCATCGACCAGCGCGCCTTTCGGCAGTTTCTTTCCGCCGCGACTTGCCACCATCACCTTGCCCTCGGCCACGATGGAGGTAGCGAAGTCCAATACCACCGGCCCCTGCCCCGGACGCGGGATGCCGACACAATACGGCGCGGTCGAGAGCTTGCGTGCGACGCCGCCATATGGCGCGACCAGTACCGAGCCCGCGGCATTGACGAAATGGATCGAAACAAGGCCTTCCGCAGCCGCCATCTCCGCCCAATCGCCGACACGGCCAAGATGACCCGAATTTTTCAGCGTGATCGCCGAAAGGCCATTCGCCTTGCACTTTTCGATTCCGACCTGCACGGCTTGCGGCGTCACCGTCTGCCCGTAGCCGAAGCCGCCGTCGATCACCGCCAGCGATGGGGTATCCACCAGCAGCGTGATTTTCTGATCGGGAATGATTGAGCCTTCGTTGGCCCAGCGCACATATTGGGGCACGCGGATGACGCCGTGGCTGTCATGGCCGGTGAGATTTGCCGTCGTCAGATAGGTCGCGACGCGCTCGGCTTCGGCATCCGACGAACCTGAGCGCAAAAAAATATCAGCGACAAATGCGATGAGTTTGCTGGAGTTAATCGTGACCATGAGAGGACATTCGCTTTGAGATGGCCGTGCTTGAGTGCCGACCTTGGGAACAATTAGACGGCTGAATATCCCGGATGTCTACTCATCGGCGGAGAATATCGCCAAACATCCGACCATTGCACCGCAGCGTGATACCGGAGGCGGCGGACGCTCAGGGGCGGCCTCCGCCCACACCTTGTCATCGGACTGACACGACGCGAAAATGAGGCGATTTTTATGATTTGGTGCATTGCGCCACATTCTACCATGAACCAAATTGTGTTATGAGCGACCCATACTTATCGATCCAAAACGATGGTGTTTAGAAATGGCCTTTTCCGTTCCGTGTTTTGACGTCCGTAATCTACGCGCTGCTGCCGCAGCCGCCGCCCTTCTGATGGCGCCGTCGCTTGCATACGCCGACACACCGTTTGCCAACTACGCAGGCAATTGGTCTGGCAATGGCACGATCACGATCGCGGAAGGCGGCACTGAACGCATCCGCTGCCGTGGCACCTACACTGTCGATGGAAGTGGCAACAACCTGCATCAGGTTCTGCGCTGTGCAAGCGACAGCTACAAGTTCGAACTGACCAGTGACATTGCGGCCAAAGGCAACAATATTACCGGCTCCTGGAGCGAGGCCAGCCGCGGCGTCAATGGCATTGTCGAAGGCAGCATCTCGAACGGTCAAGTCACCGCGATGGTGCAGACCAACGGCTACGCGGCGACTTTTAATGTCGTTACCCGGGGCAACCGGCAATCGGTCAACATCAGTTCGAAAGGCGAATTGCGCGGCGTGACCATTAGCCTTGCCAAGGGCAACTAAGTCTCTGATCACATCGAAAAGCCCGCCGGTATGAAACCGGCGGGCTTTTTGCTGCCTGAAAGCTCGCGGCCTACTTGTTCGCCCACGCCGCCTTGATGCGCTGAGACGTGCTGATCAGCCACATGGCCGTCGGCCGCAGGATGAAAAGGTCGGCGATCAGCGCCGCAATCATCGCGAATGCGCTGAGCCATCCGAACAGCCGCAACGACGGCAGGTCCGAAAACACAGTCACCACCAGACCGCACGCCAGTACCACCGTGGTCAGGATTAGAGCGGGACCGACCAGAACCGTCGCCCGCTCCACAGCCTGCGCCTCATCCACGCCCGGTTTTTCTTCCAGCCGCAGGCGATTGAGGAAGTGAATCGTCGCGCTCAATCCAAGACCGAACGACACGGTGAGCGCCACGACGCTGGCAAACTGCAACCCCTCACCCATGAACCACAGCACGGTGCCGGACAGAACCACCGGGAAAATGCCGGGCAAAATGCTCGCGAACATCACGACGACCGAGCGGAACGCCAATCCGATGAATGCCGCCACCAGAATGAATTCGATGGTGAGGCCGTGGTTCAGTTTTCCGATCATGGCCGCGCTGTTGCGCGCGGCGATGGCTGAAAGACCAGTCACCGCAATTTTATAGCCTGAATGCGCAGTTCGGACTGTGCCCATGGCAGCGTCAAGTTTTTCGACTGTCGGGAGGATCTGACTGGAATCGAGATCAGGAACGCGTCCGGATACTACGACCGCGTCCTCGTTTTCCGAGATGAAACGCCGCGACAGATACTTCGGCAGCAGATCGACATATTCTTTCAGGATCGCAACATCGGAGCGGCCCGCTTTTTCCGCGAGCCAGCGGCGCAATGTTTCGATGGACCAGACATTGCCGACGCCAGCCTGCTTCTCGATGATCGAATGCACGGCAGCGATGGTGTCCAGCGTTTCCGGGTCGTAGAGCGACTTGCCCTTCGGGAATTCGATCAGCACGTCGATAGGATTGGCGCCCGTCAGCTTGGCATCGAGACGGCTCGAGGCTTCGACGGCCTGCTGCTTGTCCGGCACTTGATCGGCGAGACGATACCTGGGTTCAAGGCTCGCATAGATGATGCCGAGACCGAGCACCACGAGCAGCGCGATCAAACTGAAAAGGCCGGGATGACCGACCATGCGCTTGGCGATGAATGCGCAGAATGCGCGCAGCGCCTCGACGCCCCGGTCCGCGCCTTTCACTGTGGTCGCAAGCAGATTTTCTTTCCGCACCAACAGCACGCCGAACACCGGCACCAGCGACAGAACAGCGATCAGCGCGATGACGGTCGCCATCAATCCGGCTTCGCCGAAAGTGCGGATCAGATCGGAATCCGAAAACTGCAATGCGAGGAACGACAGTGCCGCGGTGCCATGCGTGAGGACACAAGCGGGACCGACCACCAGCACGGCATTGCGGAACGCGGTGTACTTGTCCTCACCCGCGATGAGCCTGTCGCGCGCCGCGAAGGTCAACTGCATCGAGTCCGCAAAGCTGATCACCATGATGAGCGGCGTCATCACGTTCAGGAACATGTTGAGGCTGAAACCGAGCCAACCAAGCGTGCCAATGGACAGTAGGATCGCGAGCAACGGCGGAAACGCAGCGACAACCATGAAGGAGATGCGGCGAAAAAAGATGATCGCGATAATGCAGCCAGCCAGAATGCCCGCAATGTTATAGGTCAAGCCGTCGCGCTCCACCGCATTGCGGATTTCAAGCTGCATGACCGGCACGCCGGATAACTGGCTGCTGAGACCGGAGCCTGCGAGATCATCCGCCATCAGCTTGCGGACCTCGCCGATGGTGGCGTTGAGGCCCTTGTTGCCGACGATCTTCGGATCTAGCGCGAGCACAACAAGCGCGAGCGTGCCGTCCTCCGACAGCAGCTTTCCGCGAATGACCTCGTTGCTTTTCACTTTTTGGATGAAGGCGTCATAGGCCGCGCCTTCCGGCAAAGTTTCCGGGAACAGCGCCGCGGGCAGACGCCCGCCTTCCGGCGGCTGACGCGCAGAAAACAGCGAGATGATGCCGCGCGTGCCATCCACAAGTTGAAGATCGGTCACGAGATCGCGCAGCTTTTCGACCGACGACCGCTCGAGCAGCGTCTTGCCTTCGACCACAACCAGCACATCGTACTCGCTGGACGGAAAGCGCTTGGTCACCTCTTCATACTGTTTGTATTCAGGCGTATCCGACCGGAACAACTGGCTGAGCGAGTCATCGATCTTGATTCGCTGCAGGCCGAAGATTGCCACCACGACCAGCGCCAACAGGACCACAGCCGCCGTCCGAGGCGCACGCAATGCGATGAGACCGATCCGCTCCAGCCCGAATGCGATGCTGAAGCTCTTCTTTCCGGAATCGTTCAGCGGCTCTTTTGACATCTGGTGCAACGGGGCAGTTCCGATTCTGTGGTAAGTGGACGTTTTATCTAACAGATTTCGCGCGAAGGCGAGGTATCCGGGTCAAATAAAGCAGGATTAAAGCAGCCCGGCATGAGCCGCATCACGCGCTTGTCCTGTGCGACACAATTGCCGCAAAATACGGCAGTCATTAGAGAAAACGGGCGAGAAGACCCGGTAACCACCGCCCCCCTTCCCCGGAATACAATTCCTCCGCCGTGTTCGACCCTGATATAAGCCCGCCATGTCTTACAAGGTCGCCGCTTTCTATCAATTTGTGCCGCTCCCCGATTTCGAGGCCCTGCGGGAACCGCTGCGCAATATGTGCGTCGCGCTCGACATCCGGGGCATCATCCTGCTCGCGTCAGAAGGCATCAACGGCACTGTGGCGGGACGTGACGTCGCCATCGATGCACTGATGAACCAGTTGCAGAACGGCGCGCTGTTCGGCGGCCGGCTGAATGCTCTGGAACTGAAATTTTCCGGCGCTAGCGACATGCCGTTCAACCGGATGAAGGTGCGGCTGAAAAAGGAAATCGTGCGCCTGGGCGATCCCGATACCGATCCGAATACGAAGGTCGGCACTTATGTCGATGCGGTGGACTGGAACGCGTTGATCGGACAGGACGATGTGCTGCTGCTCGACACCCGCAACGCCTTTGAGGTCGAGATGGGTACGTTCGAGGGCGCGGTCGATCCGAAAATAACCCGGTTCGGCGAATTTCCTGACTACGCCGCGCGTGCGCTAGATCCTGCGAAGCACAAGAAGGTCGCGATGTTCTGCACGGGCGGCATCCGCTGCGAGAAAGCAAGTTCCTATCTGTTGTCGCAGGGCTTTGAAGAAGTTTATCACCTCAAAGGCGGCATTCTGAAATATCTCGAAGAAATTCCGCAGGCGCAGAGCCTGTGGCGCGGCGAGTGCTTCGTGTTCGACCAGCGCATCGCGCTCGGCCACGGCCTCAGCGAACGTCAGGCTAACACCCGCACCGATGCCACCGAGATCGACATGAGCGAACAAGCCGAGGGAGCCAATGACTGATCCTTTAGCATCGGCTGCCGCCAGACTCGATGCGCTGGAAATGCGTATCGCCTATCAGGATGAGACCATCGAAACGCTGAACAAGACCGTCACCGCGCAATGGCGGCAGATCGATGCGCTCAGCCGCGAGATCGGGGAATTGCGAGACCGCCTGCATGACGCCGAGATGAAATCCGGTGTCGGAACTGCATCCGAACCTCCGCCTCATTACTAATAGCGACCGATGAACTGACCGCCAAAACGCGAATGCCCGGTGCAAGCCCGGGCATCCAGAAATTTCGGTTCAATAGATATTGGCCTTATCGCGCCGGGTCCGGATAAACAAAACCGCGCCAGCCCTTGCGCTCGAACGGCTTCCATTTGCCTTCCGGCTGCCCGAGACGGTCGGCCACTGCATAGACGATAGCGGGATGATGGCCCATGCCGCAATGGCTAGCGCCGGTCACCTCGATGTTCTCGACCTGCGCGCCGGGCTGCTCGACACAACCCTGCCACGCACAGATGCCATCGGTCCGGCTGAAGATTGCCGTGGTCGGCACAGGCGGCGTCAGCGACATGTCGCCGCCGAATGTGAGGTGTGCATTGTCTGCCCGCTGGCCGCTGACGGCCTCATAGGTGCGCCATGCGTTGGTCGCCTTCGGACTTCCCGCGAACGGGCTGCCGAGCGTGATGACCGAGCGCACGCGGTCCGGCATCGTCTTTGCGATCTGACGTGCATAGAGTCCACCGAGACTCCAGCCGACAAGACTGACCTTGCGACCGTGCTGATCGTTAAGTGTCTTCACGAGATCGAGCATGCCTTCACGAATTCCACGGCGCAGACCGAGGTTGCGGCCGAGGCCCCAACCGCTCACCGCATAGCCGCGGCCCTTCAGAAAAGAACGCAGCGGTTTTGTCGAAGCATCGCTGGTGATCAGACCGGGAAGCACGAGCACCGGATGGCCGTCGCCTTTCGGCGCAAAATTCAGAAGCGGACGCGCGCCGAGGAAAGCGACGTACTCGTTCAAGGCACGTGCTTCGAGCATCATCAACAGGCGGGACGGCGGATGAATCGTCTGAGTAGCAGCGGTCATCGAATGTCCTTTCATCGTATCAACTTACGACTCCGGCAATCGGCCGGCCGAACTCAATCAATTCCGATATGCGAAACCTTCAAAACCGAAGTGCAAATCACTAACGGGGTTATGAAAGCTAGGGTACGATTTTCAGCATTTCAAGCTGACCTAACAGCTTTCAAACGCTTGTTTTGTAGGTGTGACCAATTTGTTTTTTAGGAATCACAGTGACTTAAGAGCCACTTCAGCCGTGTGCAGAGCCAGACCGGCAAGCCCCCCGATCAGCGCACCGTTAAACCGGATGTATTGAAGGTCTTTGCCGATATTGATTTCGATCAGGTTGATGAGCTGATTCATATCCCATGACTTGACCTGATCGGCGATGAAGCGCGACACGCCGCTTTTCTGTTCGGCGATAAAACTGCGCAGAACAGCGACGATGCCTTTGTTGATCTCGCCACGCATTTCCGGATCGGTGCCGAGCTGCGTGCCCGCCTCCACAAACAGATTGGTGAGGTGGTGTTGGAGGACATTGCTGTCACCGCTTGCGTTCCGATCAATGAAAGCCTTCACGTTCGCCCAAATGTCGCGCGCGAGTGCGGCAAGCTCCGGCCGCGCAAGCAGATCGCGCTTCAGACCGTCGAGGCGCTCTGCATAAGCCTGCTCGTTGGTGAGCTTGTCAGCGAGCGTGAGCAGAATGCGGTCGAACTCGTCTCGGAATGGATGCGCAGGATCGTTGCGCACTTCGTCGAAGAATGATGTGGCAGAGGCAGCGACCTTCTTGAGCAGGAATTTGTCGGCACGATAGAATTTGAGCAGCGTCGGTAATTCGTCACGAATTTTTGCGCGGATCAGTTCAAGTGTCTCTGGCTTGTTGAGCGACTCGTGGATCGCGTTCAGCAGATCGTCGAGCATGCCTTTGTGTCTGCCTTCGGCGATAAAGCCCTGCAACGTCCCGGCGGCCAGCGGTGCTAAATCCACTGTCTGCAACTGCGTCATGATACGGCGCGTGAAAAACGATTTCAGCCCGGACGATTCTGCAGCTTCCAGCGCCTCCGGCAGCAAGCGAAGAATGAAGCGCGCCAAATCAGAGCTTTTCTTGCGGTCCGTTAGCCAGTCGGAAATGAACGTTGCGAAGTCCACTTCGCGCAATTTGGCTTCTACCGGTGCGGGGCTGAGAAAGTGTACCTCGATGAACTCGCCGAGCTTCTCTGCGATGCGATGCTGATTGTGCTGGATGATCGCCGTATGCGGAATCGGCAATCCCAACGGCCGCCGGAACAAAGCAACCACGGCATACCAGTCAGCCAACCCGCCGATGGTGGCTGCTTCCGCGAAGGCCGCGAGAAATCCGAATGCCGGATGCACGCGGTCCAGCACCTTGGCGATGACAAGCACGACAACGCAGCCCGCGAGAACGAGCGTCGCCAGCGCCTTCACCCGGCGCAGTTCGGCGGCGCGCGCAATATCGCCCGCATCCGCGACCAGCACGAATTTCTCAGCCATGCGCATGTTCCACATTTTTCGACGACGGACGCGATCCCGCTTTGCCGAAAATGTTCCAACCTCGATTTCACGACATTGCACCGCGACCCTGCTCCCGTCAAAGGCAAGCGGCCAAGACGCAAACACAGGACGGCAAACAAAGGCCCGCACGAGGCGGGCCTTTGGTCGTCGAACTAATTGGAGGTCTTAAGCAGGAAACAATCAGACCGGCTTGGTGAAGGAAGCAACCTTCGCGAAGTTTTCCTGAGCCGTCTTCGCACTATCAGCAGCCAGCTTGCCGAGATATTCGCTGGTCGCCTTCGCGCGAGCCACAACGACTTCGCCGTGAGCGCGGAGCAGGTCGTTCTGGATGGTGATGACTTCAGTCAGCGACTTGGCCGAAGCAATCTTTTCGATGCCCGAGAGCAGCGCCTGCGCGTCGTCATACACAGCCTGCTGGAGGTTGCGGTTGATCTTGGCGCTCTCGCTGACGGAGTCCGAAACAGCGGTCTCGATCGCCGAGGTCACCTTTTCCGAACCGGTGTAAAGCTCTGCAGCGCGGTCCTTCGCGGTGCCGGCAGCCTTCTTCACGAACTCACGAGCAGCTTCAGGAACTTCAACGTTCGGGAAGTTCTTGAGCGCTTCGGTCATCGGAGCGAAAGCGTTCTTGACGTTGTTCAGTACGGTTTCAGTGTCAAAAGAATTGGTCATTGGTCGTCTCCATCCTCAGGTTTGAGCTATGGGCTCACCCCGTCCGGTATGGCCCGGGGCAAAGGTGTTATGACAAACCTTTTGATGCGCTGCAACATCAATGTTGCAGCGCGATATCACGAATTCGTGATAGGTCTTGTACTGAGCAAATTCAAAGGGTTAGCCTACAGCTTCGGTCACGCCATAGGCTTCAAGCTGTGCCCGCACCTGGGCGACGTTATGGCCCAATACGACGATATCGTGCTTCTTTCCGGACGCGTCCCGCACCTGATCGTGCAGCAAAGCCTCCGCCTTGAAACCGAGGCTTTCGAACAGGGCAATCGCCCCGGTTTGATCGACCGTCATATGCGCCGTGATCTTCTCCACACCGGATTCGAGCGCCAGCGCGAACGTCTCCTGAGACAGCGACCGTCCGACGCCGAGGCCGCGCACATCCTTGGACACGACCATGCGAATTTCGCCGACATGAGGCGACCAAGAGAGCAGGTCGCGGACGATGGTACCGCAGCCCACCACCGCACTGCCCTTCACGGCCAGCAAAGTTGTCATTCCGCCGCGCTCGATCTCCTTGATCCAGGCTGACAGCACCCTCGGTTCGCTTATATTGCGCGGAATAAACAGCAGATCGTGGACCGGCAGCTTTTGCGCGAAGGCGAGAACCGCCGCCTCGTCGGCCACTGTCATGTGACGAAACTCAATTTCGCCGCCGGCAGTGGCGACGCGGCGAGGATAGGAACGTGTTTCAGTGGTGCTCATACGGATCGCTCGCTTAACCAGGAGTCGAGTTTTGGCCAGAGACGCTTGATGGCGTTCGCGCCGGCGACAAGGCTCACGTGACCTCCCTTGAGAATGATCTCGGTCTTGTCGGATGAGCCTATTTTCGGAATCAGATGCTTTGCGGCGTCATACGGCACGATGTGATCGTGCTCGGCGACGGCATGCAGCACCGGCACCTTGATCTTCGAGATGTCCGCGAGCTGCCCGCCGACGGTCATCGTGCCGTTGAAGATCTTGTTCTCCCACATCAGGTCTTTCGTGGTTTGGCGGAAATACTCGCCGGCCAGCGGCAGCGTGTCCTGCGCCCAGCGGTCGAACATGCGGAAGGACTTCACGTACTCGTCGTTCCAGATGTTTTCCCAAAGCTGGATCTGGCCGATGGTCCGCGACGCAGGCCGCAACATCTCGAATGATGACAGGATCATTTCAGGCGGCACATTGCCGACGCTGTCGATCAGTTGATCCACATCGAAGTAACGCCGGTCAGAGAAGTTCTGGAATAGCTTCATCTGCCGGAAATCGACCGGAGTCGTGAAGCAAACAAGATTTTTCACCGGCCCTTCGTGGTGGATGGAATTGTACAGCAATGAAAGCACGCCGCCGAAACAGTAACCGATCATGTTGATGTCGGTTTCGCCGGAATCCTCCTGCACGCGCTTGACGCATTCAGGGATGAACCCAAGCACGTAGTCTTCCATGCGCAGCGTTTTTTCTTCCGGACGCGGCGCGGTCCAGTCCAGCATATAAACATCGAAGCCCTTTTTCAGAAGGAATTCGATGAAGCTCTGACCCGGCACCATATCGAGGATGTAGCCGCGGTTCGTGGTGGCCATCACGATCAGGATCGGGATGCGGTAAATCTCATCCGCAAGCGGCCGGTAGTGATAAAGATTCATCGTCCCTTTGGAGAGAAGAATATCTTTCGGCGTCGATCCGAGCGCAGGACCGGACGACGCGAAATACTCGACGCCCTTGATGCTGCGCTGGATCGCGCGCTGGACTTCTGACTGGATGCGTTCGCCGACCTTTGCGACATCCGGCACAACACCGGCATTTGGGGATGCGTTCATGGCGTGCCTCCCTCGGCCGACGGCGGCCGTTTGGTGCGCGGGGGTTTTGCTGGAGCCGATGCGCCACCCGGCGAAGCCCCATCCGCATGCACGCGGTAAAGAAGCGCCTTGATCTCGTTCAACTGCCCTTCGATCGACTGCAGCCGTTCCGCCATATTCGCCATCTGAGACCGGCTCGGCAGGTTCATCCCCACCAGATACCGCTCCATCAGGTCGCCAACCGTTTTCTGCGCTCCAACCGAAGCGCCTGTCAGCTGATGCGTAACCTTGGCGAACTGTTCGGACCCCATGACCTGATTGGCCATGGAGTTGAAGTTTTTTTCCACCTCGCCGAGCATGGTCTGCCAGACCTGCGCGGGATCGTTGGGTTTGTCAGCCACTGGCGCCCTCCGGAACCGTTCACGAGGTCATTTCACGCCTCGGTATTTTGAAGCCATTCCATACCGTTGCGGCACCTGGGTCAACCGACCAACCGTTTAAAACGGGCAAGATGCCTCACCCGGCTTCTTCGCATGGTGAAAGCGTGCGATACGACTTTTAGTTTCATTCAGTTGAGGAACGTCGAGTGGCTGCACTTGCACATCAACCGCCGCAAATGGCGAAGGCGAACGGCATCGAACTTTGCTACGAGATTTTCGGAGCGCCCGATGCAGAGCCTCTCGTGCTCATCATGGGCCTTGCAGCTCAGATGATCCACTGGGATGACGAATTCTGCCAGCAGCTGACCGCGAAGGGATTTCGCGTTATCCGTTTTGATAATCGCGACATCGGCAAGTCCAGCAAGATGTCCGGCGGCAAGCCCTTGCGGCCTATGGACCTCATCAAGCTGCGGCTGTTCAAGATCGCACCGCAGGCGCCCTACAAGCTGTGGGATATGGCCGATGACGTGATCGGACTGCTCGATGCGCTCGGCATCAAGAAAGCGCATATCGTCGGCGCATCGATGGGCGGCATGATCGCCCAAGAAATCGCGATGAAGCACCCGGACCGGATATTGTCTCTGACATCGATCATGTCATCGACTGGCAATCCGAAGCTGCCGCAGCCGACCCGCGAAGCCTCAATGATGTTGCTCGCGCCGCCGCCAAAGTCGAAGGAAGAATATCTGGTACGCTTCGGTCAGACTTGGAAGATTTTGCGCGCCGGAAGTTTCCCGCAAGACGAAGCCAAGGATATGGAACGCGCGGAGAAAACCTACGCGCGCGGGCTTAATCCGGCAGGCGTGGGACGGCAATTGCGCGCTGTCCTCGCATCAGGCAATCGCAAGGATCGGTTGCGAGCGGTCAAAACGCCGACGCTGGTGATCCACGGCACCGTCGATCCTCTGGTGAAGGTAGAAGCGGGTAAGGACACCGCTGCATCGATTCCCGGCGCGAAGCTGCTGCTGATCGAAGGCATGGGTCATGCGCTGCCGATCCCGATGTGGCCGACCATCATCGGCGCGATCGCGCAGCATGCCCATGAGGCGACGCAGAAGACGCACTGATACTGGGGCTTCAACGAACAACGTCGTCCCCGCGAAAGCGGCGACGACGTTGTGATTCAATGCAATGGCGACGCGTCAGCTTCCCGCCCACACGTCCAGCACGTAACGGTTCGTGGTGCCCATCTTGTCGATCCAGGCGAGTGCGGCAGCTTCATCCGCTCCCGCGCGTTCGCGATAAATCCCAGTGAGCACACGCTTCACGTCCGGCTCCATCTTCGAGCCATCGCCGCACACATAGATAATTGCGCCGGCTTCGATCAGTTTCCAGACAGCATCTTTTTGCGCTGCGATCGTGTCCTGCACATAGCTCTTGGGCGTACTCGCGCGGGAAAACGCGACGTGCAGTTCCGTGATGCCCTGCTCCGCGAACCCCTTGAGTTCGTCGGCATAAAGGAAGTCTTGCTCCGGATTGCGACAGCCGAAGAACAGCATCGATGGGCCAAGCGCGTGGCCTTTCGCTTTCATCGCCGCCCTCTCCTGCAGGAACCCTCGGAACGGCGCGAGGCCCGTGCCCGGTCCTACCATGATGATCGGCGTCTCCGGATTGTCAGGCAGGCGGAAACCAGCCTTGGTTTCGCGGATCGTCGCATACACAACATCCCCGGCGCGGCGGCTCGAGAGATAATTTGAGCAAACGCCTTTGTAGATGCCCTGTCCCGAGATCGCGGGCGCGTCCACAACGCCGACGGTCACGCTGCATTTCGATGCACCGATCACCGCAGGCGACGACGAGATCGAGTAGTAACGCGGTGCCAGCAGCGACAGCATTTCCAGATAGGTGTGGAACGGCAGTTCGCAAGCCGGATACTCTTCGAGCAGGTTGTAGACGGACTTACGCTTGGCGAGAATCTCCGTGCGATAAAGCTCAGTCGTTGCCGGATCATCGCCGGTCAGCGCTTCCAGCTTTGGCTTGGTGCGCGGACAGCGCGTGTTCTCGGACATGATCTGAATTTGTTTGCGGGTCGCGACCTGCTGCAATTCCACGAACTCGCCGAGCAGGCGTCCGACGGACACCGCATTGTCGACCGGCAATTGCGCCCGGCGTCCGGTAGCGACCTGCAGCTTAACCTGATCGGTCGGCAGGAAGCCGAAGCGGCGCGCCACAGCATCCACAAGCGCCGGCGCGTTGCGCGGAACGACGCTCAGGTGATCGCCAACACGATAGGTCACGCCTTCCGGCAACTCGACTTCGATATGCCGCGTCGAACGTGTCGACGGATTTGCGCCAGACTGGTTTTGCAATTCGTCGTTGACGGTGATCTTGACCGGCACCGCGCCGCCAGACGCCGCAATCATGTTGGCCGCGCTATGGGCCACCGGCTCCACCTTGTACAACGGCTCGTCGTTGGCTTCGCGCGTGAAGCCGGTTTCGACCCCGAAATCCTTCACAGCGATCTCGCGAACCGATTTGAACCATTTCTCGAATTGGCCATCGAGATCATCGCGGGCATCGCCTTCGCCGCGAGGAACGGCGGGTGTCGCGCCGTGCGCTGCAAGCTGTTGGTCGATTTCGCGCGGGACCGACTGATAAGTCGCGAGCCAGTCGCTGTTGCCGCAGCCGAACAGGCCGTATCGCACGCCCTTAAAGGCGTCCTTCGGCAATTCGCCGCTGTTCAGCCATTTCACGAACTTGGTCGCATTGTCCGGCGCGACACCGTTATAGGACGCGCAGAAAATAATGACCGCGCCTTGATCCGTCAGGTTGCCGACATAGTCATCGAGTGGCGCGAGCTTGGTCGCAAAGCCGTTGACCTCTGCGAGGTCAGCGACGCGATGGGCCAGTTCTTCGGCCGTGCCGAGATTGGAGCCGTAGAGCACCAGCAGCGGCGTGTTGTGGCCGGGACGCACGCGCGCCGGAGCCGTCATACCTGCGCTTGCCGTGGTCGCGACGGCGCCCGGACGATTGACGACAATTGTTCGATCCGCGTCGTTGCGCGGACGCACTTTGATCTTGAAGCCGTCCGGCTTGATCGTCAGCGTCTCCTTAAGCACCATCTGGTAGCGCTCGTGGTCCACCAGCTTGAATCGCTGCAGAATCATGCCGATCGCGAGTGCGGCTTCATGCATCGCAAAGCCGCGCCCGATACAAGCGCGCTGGCCGTTGCCGAATGGCTTCCAGGCATTGACCGGCCGTGCGGCTTCAGCCTCGCGCGTGAAATGATCCGGGTTGAAGACATCAGGATGCGGACCCCATACCTTGGGATCGCGATGCAGCGCGATGGCCAGAACAGCGATGAACGTGTCTTTCTTCAGCTTATACTTGCCGCCAATGACTTCATCCTTGAGCGGCATGATCCCGTAGATCGGCGCTGGCGGCCACAACCGCAAACATTCCTTCAATATCTGCGAAATGTAGGTGAGTTGTGTCACCTGCTGATATGTCGGCTTGGCATCGGTGTCCGCGCCGAGGACGCGATCAACCTCCTCATAGGCTTTTGCCAACACATTTGGATATTTCAGCAGCGCATATATTGCGCAGGATAGAAGACCGCTGGTCGTTTCATGGCCTGCGATCAGGAAGGTGTTGATCTGGTAGCGGATGTTGACGTCGTCCAACGTCTCGCCGGTGATCTTGTCGACACCGGTCATCATCGCATTGAGCATGTCCTTCTTGCCGGCGGTCGTCTCGGCATTCTTGCGTCGTTCCGCGACAATCTCATCGACCATGGAATTCATGAACGCAACGTCTTCTGCGAGACCGTCGTTTCGCTTCTTCATCCATAGTTTTTCGAGCGGCAGGCCACGCGTCATCATGATGGTCTCGAGCGAACGCACCATCGATTCGACGAACGGGTGATAGTCCTCGCGATAAAAAGAATTGAACCGGTAGTCGAAGCCACACAGGCCGATCGTATCGAGTGTCAGCGCAGTCATGTCGTGAACGACGTCGATCTCGTCGTCGGCGTTGAGGCGCTCCCATTTCTTGGCGAGCTGCTCGGCGATATCGACCATCATCGGGTGATATGAGGTCATCGCCCGGTTGCCGAACGGCTGAAGCAGAATGTTGTGCGCCTTGCTCCAGTTCGGCTCGTTGGTATGTGCCGTGAACAAGCCGTCGCCGCCAATCGCGCGGACCCGGCGCAAGGAGCCGCGCACAGATTTATCGAAGCGCGTTTCATCGCTCAGCTCTTCGACGAGATCGGCACCAGAGACGACGACGAATGGCGCGCCCATCATATCGAGCCAAAAGATCGGACCTAATTCCTTCGCCATCTTCGCCAGATCCTGCGCGGGCGCACTGGCATCAACCGACAGCATGTTGCCGACAACCGGCTTCTTCGGAGGATGCGGAATCGGGCTGAGTTTGTTCGGGGACGACATTGTCTGGGTATCTCCTGCCCAACTGACTAATCTTGAATGACTAATCTAGCGACCGATTGGTCCGGAACTTTTGCCCGAAGCTACTGTCACGCCGCGGTTTTTGCAAAGGGCTTGTGGCGGGTCGCCGTGTGACGAATTCGCCTGAAAGCCGCCATGCCGAACAGATTGGCCGGTTGCCCTCTACGCTTAACCGAACCGCCGCTTGCGCCATTCCAGGATGACGGCGCTGACCTCGTCCGGCTTTTCCTGCTGGGTCCAGTGACCGCTGTCCTTGACCAGGTATTTTTCAAGGTCCGGAATGATGTTCTCCATTCCGTCGGCGGCCGACGGCGGCAGCACCTGATCGTTCTCGGCCATGATCATCAGCGAGGGAACGCGCACCGTGTGGTCAATATGCGCGGAGTTTTCCCAGTTGCGCGTCATGTTGCGATACCAGTTTATTCCGCCGGTAAATCCCGACGTTTTAAACGTATCGACAAAGACCTTCATTTCCTCAGGGCTTAGTATCTTTTCGCGCGGATCGACGCTTGCATCGTAGCCCGCAACCATCTGCGGAAACGCCATGTTCAACTTCGGCGACGCGCCGAGGCCAGCGGGAGGCGGCCCATCGCCGGCAGCCGCGCTCGCGGACTTTTTCTGTGGAATTGGCTTCCGCATGAAGAAATCGAACGTCTGCTCGATCCGCGAGTCGAAAATCTTGTCTGCGCGGCGCGACGGGTCCTGAAACTGGGCGATGTAGAGATGATCGCCATAGCGCTGGCGCAGCAGCCCGATCGGGTCTGTGGCCGTGCGCGGCGTGTGCGGAGTATTGACGCCGACCACCCCGGCAACGCGCGAAGGATGACGCAGCGGCATCTGCCAGACAATAAACCCGCCCCAGTCGTGTCCGACGAAAATCGCCTTGTCGATCTTCAGATGATCCAGCAAGCCGACGAGATCGGCGGTCAGATTCGCGATATCATAAGATTCCACGGACTCTGGCCGATCCGTAGCACCATAGCCGCGCTGGTCAGGCGCAATCACCCGAAGCCCCGCTTCGCTCAGCGTTTTGATCTGGTGACGCCACGAAAACGCGATTTCGGGCCAGCCGTGACATAGCACCAGTGGCACCTTGTCGGTTTTCGGACCGGCTTCATAGAAGCCCATGCGTATGCCGTTGACGTCGGCATACTGAAGCGGCGGCATGTCAATCATGGCCATGACCGCGCTCAGCTTGCGGCACTGGCGCGATTGCCCGGCGAGGCATAGGCCGCCGCGAGCAACGCCATTTCCTGCGGCAGCATATCTGCCAGCGCTTTCACATCCGGAATGATGTTCGCGCCTGCGATGAAACCGAAATCGAGTTGGTCACGATAGCTTTGTACGGTGATGTTGAGCGCCAGACCATGAGTTGAGATCGACACCGGGAAGATGTGCAACAGTTCGGCTCCTACGGCATAAAGCGTCTGACGCGGACCGGGCACGTTCGAGATCGTGACGTTCGCAGCAGGTGGCAGCACGTCGGATAGGTTGGAGCGGCTGTAAAGCAGCGCCAGCACCTGAATCATCATCGGCGCGCCGAGCATCGAGATGTTGGAAATTGACGGCATCAGCGCGCGCAGCGGATGCGACATTTCCTTGGATTTGGCCGATTGCGAAATGATGGCTTCGATCCGCTCTTTCGGGTCTTCGATATTGGTCGCCAACGAGCAGATCATTCCGAACACCTGATTGTTGGCGTCGGTGTTGCCTTCCTCACGCAATGAGACTGGGACTGCGGCCGTCAGCGAGCGCGTCGGCAAGCCTCCCTGCTCCGCCAGGTATCGGCGCAGAACCGCGCTCGACAGCGCCATCACCACGTCGTTGAGTTTGCCGCCCGCCTGCTTGGCGAGCGCCTTGGCCTCCGGCAGCGAAACAGAAACGCCGGCAAAGCTGCGCTCCGATGAAATCGACTTGTTCAGCAGCGTCGATGGCGACACCATGCTGGCGATTCCGTCGCGCGATTTCGGGTCCGCGACTTTCGCGATCAGGTCGCGGATGCTTTTCACGGTCTCCGGCACGTTGCCGAGCATCTTGATGCCGGATTCAAGCTGATACATCGCATTATCGAATAGGATCGACCCGATATCGCTCTTGCCGCTCCGCGGCAGGTCGAAACTCTTGGCTTTCGTTGCGTCCAGCGGCTGACGCCAAAGTTGCTGATACGAATCCAGCAAATTGGTAGCGATGTCGCGAGGCTCGTTCGCGGGCTTGTTGGTGGCGACGGCCTTCGGAAAGTCGCGCGGCACCGGCGACACGTCATAGATCATGTTGGTGAGCGCAGCGCCCGCGCCGCCATCAATGCAAGCATGATGCATCTTGGAATAGAGGCCGATCTCGTTGTTCGCCATGCCTTCGAAAACGTAGAACTCCCACAGCGGGCGCGCACGATTCAACAGCTTGGCGTGCATCCATCCGACGGTGCGCTCAAGCATTGCGCGGTCATGAGGCGCTGCGAGGCTGGCGCGGAAAATATGGCGGTTGATATCGAACTGATCGTCCTCGACCCAGCTTGGATTGTCGATGTCGAGCGGCGCTTTCTCCAGCCGCGACTTCAGGATGGGCGCGACATGAATGCGCGAGGCGATCATCGCCTTGAAATCTTCGAAGAAGTCTCCCGTGTAACCTTCCGGAAGCCGGAAGATCGCCATGCTGCCGACATGCATCGGCATCTCGGGCGTCTCGAGATAAAGGAATGATGCGTCCATTGAGGACAGTTTTTTGGCCTGACTCATACTCTTCCTCCCGTATCAAGCGGGATCACGCATCAACCGAAACTGTATTCAACGTTCCGGCATCGTGTCCCGACAGCCCTGTCGCCTTGTGGCGCTTCTGGTTGGGCAATGAAATTCTGGACTTCGAACTTGTTTAGCTTTCGCCCTTGTCCGGCCGTGCATAAACCAGCGCGAACGGACCTGAGCGATCGAACGGATTGAACTCGCCTTCCGGCTGCGCGAGACGATCGGCAACCGCCCACAAGGCTGCAGCGTTCACGCCAATTCCGATGTGGCTTGCAAGTGTGATTTCGATGTTCTCAGCGGTATCGGAGACGCGATTGAGGCAGGTTCGCCAGTTTACGATTCCATCGGTGCGCGTGTAGATCGACGACGTCGGCACCGGCAGATCGCCCGCGATCGCCTGAATGTCTTTCATGTCGGCTTCGCCGATGGTTTCACCGGACAGCATTTCATAAACACGCTTGGCGTTGGTTGCCGAAATGTCACCCGCGAACGGACTGCCCAGAGTCACCACATAACGAACCATGTCCGGAAAGCGGATCGCGAGATCGCGGGCATAGACACCGCCAAGACTCCAACCGACCAGACTGACCTTGCGACCGGTGGCGGCGTGAACATTTTCGAGAAGTTTCGCAAGCTTGTCGCGCATGCTGTAAACGCCGCCAATGTTCCGGCCTAGTCCCCACGGATGCGTGGAAAATCCGAGCAGGTCGAGATATCGGCGAAGAATGAGAGTCGATACGTCGCTCGCGAGCAGTCCTGGGAGCACGAGTACCGGGTGACCGTCACCACGCGGGGCAGTCAGTAGCGCCGGTGCCATCAGCAAAGTGGCATTCAGTTCAAGAAGTCCCCGGCCTTCGGCGAGGAGCAGTCCAAGATGCGGCGGACGCAGGCGTTTTTCGGCGAGATAACTTTCGTTGATTGTCATCGTTTCCTGCCCGGAAATTTGTCGCGACCGTTTTTGCTGCTCCGCATGGGTGCAGACGCATAGTCTAGAAGCATGTTGGGCGTCCTGCCAATCGGCTTTCGTCTAAATGACATTGATCGGGCGTTGTGGTGAATCTTATTGCTCTGCAACATGATCCGGAACATGGTGCGAACCCGATTAAACGGGAAAACTGCGACATGCGACCTCATGCCTGTTCAATCGATGCCGCCACAGGCATCCTTCCGTCCGATTTGCGTTAGCGTGCGGCGACCGATGGCCCGGACCCCTGAATGAGCACGTACCGCCTCGATCATCTTTTCTCGCCCCGCTCCATCGCGTTGGTCGGCGGCAGCCCGAAACCGGCATCCGTCGGCGGAACAACGCTGCGCAATCTCGTCGCAGGCGGTTTCAGCGGACCGATTTATGTCATCAATCGGAAACATTCCGAGATCGAAGGCATCAAGACGCTGCGCGATCTGAAGGATTGCCCGGAGATACCCGACCTTACGATCATCTCGACGCCGCCTTCCGCGATTCAAGGCATCGTTAAAACCGCAGGCTCTCTTGGCTGGCCGGCCGCGATGGTCCTGTCCGCAGGCCTCGGCCTCGGCACAGGTTCATATACGGAAGCCATCGCACAAACGGCACGCAAGACTGGCCTACGCCTGATCGGTCCGTCGTTGGGCATCATTGTCCCGCGCATCAAGCTGAATGCGAGTTTTGCTTCGCGGCCCGCACAAGACGGCGAGCTTGCGCTGATCTCGCAATCCGGCGCGATCTCCACTGCGCTGATCCAGTGGGCAGCAAACCGCAATGTCGGATTTTCGGCGATTGTCTCGACCGGCGAGAATCTCGACGTCGATTTCGGCGACCTGCTCGATTACTTCGCGCTCGATACCGACACGCGCGCGATCCTGCTTTATGTCGAGTCCATTTCAGATGTGCGGAAGTTCATGTCGGCGGCGCGCGCTGCCGCGCGTGTCAAACCCGTTGTCGTCATCAAGTCCGGTCGTCACACGCAAGGCCAACGTGCTGCCGCGACCCATACCGGCGCATTGGCAGCATCCGATGCCGTCTACGATGCTGCCTTTCGCCGCGCCGGTCTGTTGCGCGTGCTCGATTTAGATGAGCTTTTTTCAGCCGCCGAGACGTTGGGACATTTGCAATCGTCGCACGGGCATCGGCTCGCCATTGTCACCAATGGCGGGGGGCTTGGCGTGCTGGCGGTAGACCGGCTGATCGATCTGGGTGGCGAGTTGTCCGGCCTGTCTGATGGCGTGAAGAAATCACTCGATAAATTCTTGCCAGAACGCTGGTCGCATGAAAATCCGGTCGATATTCTCGGCGATGCTGACGGCGAGCGCTACGCGAAAACCTGCGAACTGGTTCTGGGCGATACCGCCAACAACGCCGTTCTGGTAATGAATTCGCCCAACACCCTCGCCTCTCCGGTCGAATGCGCGCAGTCGGTTGTTGCTACGGTGAAAAAGCATCGCGCTGAAAACTATTCGCGGAAGCCCGTTTTTGCGACATGGGTCGGCGACAGCGGCGCGGCATCCGCGGTATTCGGAGAGGCAGGCATTCCGCATTTCTCCAGCGAAGCGGACGCTGTGCGGGGCTTCATGCACATTGTGCGATACCGCGAAGGCCTCGACGTCGCGATGCAGACGCCGCCCAGCCTACCGGAAGATTTTGCACCTGACGTGGACGCAGCCCGCGCGATTGTTCAGAACGCGCTGAAAGATCGACGCGGCTGGCTCAATCCCATCGAGATCACAGAGCTATTCGCCGCGTATGACATCCGGATTGCGTCTGCGGTTCTGGCCCGCGATCCCGATCAGGCAGCACGCGCCGCGACGTCCATCCTCGCCGAGGGCAATACGGTCGTCGTTAAAATCAGTTCACCCGATATTCTCAACAAATCCGATGTCGGCGGCGTGCGGTTGAATTTGACGAGCGAACGCGCGGTCCACGACGCGACTGACGAAATCCTGCAGCGTGCGCGCAAGATGCGGCCGAAAGCTCGCATCGATGGCGTCACCGTGCATCCGATGATCCTGCAGCCACGCGCGCGCGAACTGATCGCTGGCCTTGCCGACGATCCAACATTCGGACCGGTCGTGGTGTTTGGGCGCGGCGGAACGGCGGTGGAAGTCATCAACGACAAGGCACTGGCGCTACCGCCGTTGGATCTCAATCTCGCGCGCGACCTGATCGGGCGCACCCGCGTCTCACGGATTCTCAAAAGCTATCGCGACGTTCCCGCCGCCGACGAAGGCGCGGTCGCTCTGCTGCTTGTCAAGCTCGCACAGATGGCTGCGGACTTGCCCGAAATTCGTGAACTCGACATCAACCCGCTGCTAGCGGATGCGGATGGCGTCATCGCGGTCGATGCACAGGCCTCGATTGCGCCGCTCAGCGAATCCGTCCGCGGTTCGGGTCATTATCGTTTCGCCATCCGCCCCTATCCGAAAGAATGGGAGCGCCACACCACGCTCAAGAACGGCCGCGGCATTTTCCTTCGGCCGGTTCGCCCCGAGGACGAACACCTTTACCCGGAGTTTTTCTCCAAGATCACGCAGGAAGACATACGCCTCCGCTTCTTCTCTGCGATGAAGGAATTGACGCATCCCTTTATCGCGCGCCTGACGCAGATCGACTACGCGCGCGCGATGGCGTTCATCGCCATCGAAGAAACCACCGGGCAGATGCTGGGCGCGGTCCGTCTTCACACCGATGCTGACTTTTCCAGTGCCGAATATGCCGTTCTGGTGCGATCCGATCTCAAAGGCATGGGCCTCGGTTCGATCCTGATGAAAATGATTATCGAATACGGTCGCGCCGAAGGCGTTCGCGCAATCCGTGGTCAGGTGCTAAGCCACAACACGACAATGCTGGACATGTGCAGGCGGCTGGGCTTCAGCGTGCATCCCGATCCGCAGAATTCGGATCTTTCGATCGTCGTTCTGCCGCTGGCGGATCAGGCGAAACAGGCGTCATAAGGAAGAAGATGAGTAGAGTTCTGATTTCCGCCGTGATCGCATTCGCACTTATTGCGTGGGTCTATTACAGCGCGCTGTCACAGTGATAGCGTGAGCTTCGACGGCAGATTGAATACTTAAGAGATTACGCGGCTCGTCCGCGCCGGAAGGTCTTTGCGATGACCGATCAGTTTGACTGGAATCTTGTCCGATCGTTTCTAGCCATCACCCGGACCGGCAGCATGACGGCGGCCGCCAAGCGCCTGAAAATCGACTATTCCACGCTCAGCCGCCGCATCGCCGCGCTGGAGACTTCTCTGGGCGCGCAATTGTTCGACCGTCGCACCAGCGGATCGTCGCTCACCGAGGCCGGAGAGAGACTGCTGGAAATGGCCGAGCAGATGGATCAGCTCGCCACCTCAGCCGCTCAATCGATTGGCGATACAAAACTTGAAGCCGCGGGCGCGGTGCGCATCGGCACGCCGGACGGTTTCGGCACCAAGTTTCTTGCACCGCGTCTCGGCATTCTCGCCGGTCGCCATCCGGATTTGTCGATTGAACTGGTGGCGATGCCGCGCGAATTCAGTCTCTCCCGGCGCGAGGCGGACATCGCCGTCAGCCTGACGCAACCGAGCGAGGGACGACTGCACTCGCGCAAGCTGACGGATTACGAACTCGGCCTTTACGCGTCGCAGGACTATCTGGCCAATAACCCGGTCATCACGAGCACTGCCGACGTCGCGGCACACCGCTTCATTTCGTACATTGATGATTTAATCTATTCACCCGAACTGGAATATGCGCACTTCGTCTCGCCCGATTTGCGGCCCGCGATCAAAAGCTCGAACCTGATTGCGCAACTCAACTCGACCATCGCGGGCGCAGGACTATGCGTGCTGCCCTGCTTCATCGCGAATGATGAGCCGCAGCTTGTCCGCGTGCTGCCGGATTTTCGTTTGATCAGGACATTCTGGCTGCTGCTGCACAGCGACCTGCGCAATATCGCGCGTGTTCGCGTCACCGCCGATTTTATCGCCGAGCAGACCAGCCAGGCTCACGCGCTTTTTCTGCCATCGGGCCGTTAAAACTCGGCGCTTCTTGTATCGTAATTTTCATCGAGACTTGCCGGCGCAAGTCTAGTCGACGCGACCACCGCCGTTACCGTATGTTAAAGCGCCGCCGCCGCCATAGGGCGATGTACCCCCGCCACCATAAGGCGATGTACCGCCACCGTAGGGCGAACCGCCTGTATTTGTCGGCGGTCTATTAACCTGATTGGTCTGGTTCGATTGCGACTTGTTCTTCACAACGGCGTTGCCGCCATCAAAGATCGAGAAATATCCAAGCGGATCGGTACCCGGAGGCTTTGCCGGGTCGTTAACAATCGTCGTGCCGAGGCCGAGCCGCGCCGCCATCTGATCGGTTGGCAAATCGCGCACGCCGCCGCTCTGACCGGGACCGCTGGTCAGGTTGGCCATGATCTTCTGCAACAGCGCGTCGGGAATCGGGAACGGCTCCGGAATAGGATCATTCGGTCCGGAAACCCAGGTCATGTAACCGGGTCGCACGATGGCCGAGCCGGCGTTGTTCTTGATCACGACCGAGCCGACATGGCCGATCACGATCTCACCTGAAGCCTGTGCCAGCCTCGGATCGGTGCCGGTGAAACCCGGCGGAATCGGATAAACTACGGTGGCAACGCCGCCGCGAATGCCGAGCGTGGCGACCGGCGTGTTCACCTGCACGCCCGCGGTATGGCTGATCTGGCCGCCGACGAAGCGCATGACGCCCTTGCTGACGGTCGCGACCATTTTTCCGGTGCCGGCATTCGGATCGTAGACATATTCATCGATCACGATGCTGCTGTTGCGACCGACATTCAGCGTCGATGTGTCGGGGAACATGATCTGCGTCGAGCCTTGCGACGAAGTCTGCACCCTCTCCTTGTAGATGACATTCGTGCCGATGGTCAGCGTGCGCGAACCTGCGCCCGGCGGCGTGCCGGTGGCATCGAGATTGACGGCACCGACGCGGCCAGAATTCTGAGCATCGGCATGAGTCACCAGCGCTGTTGTCGACAGCAGCACGGTCAATATCGATGTCAGGTATGCGGGCTTGAGCGACAACATCGTGTGTACCTCAGAACCGGGCCGTCGGGCCGAACATCACGGAGAAATTGTCGAGGCGGTAATTTGGAAGTGACGACAGAGTCTTGTCGTACTGAACCGCCGCGGAGACACCGAAATTACGCGTGATCGGCATGTTGAACAGCGCGCCCACCGTCCAGGTCTGATCGTTCCGCACCGTCGTCGGGTCGATGAACGGATTAGCCGCATCGAACCGCGTTTCGATGTAACGAACAAAAGGAGCGACGCTCCAGTTACGCGACATCATGTCAAAGGGCGGCCTGAACTCCACGGTGAGCGCAGCCTCCGCAGCCCACTGGTCGTATGATTGAAAGGCGAGTGCGGACTCTCCGCGCCGATAAAGAGCACGCGAGTCGAGCTTGACGGTCTGCGCGATGTTCCAGCTTGATACGAGACTCGCGGTGTACCAGTCGCCGCTATTGAAGCCAGACACCGGAAGGACATCGCCGGTGCGGAAGTCCGCGCGGCGCCATTCAAATTCAGGGCCCCATGCGAAACGGTCGTTCACCGGAAACTTGAATGCGACACCCGCGCCATAGGTCGACAGGTATGAGGATCCGCCGAGCCAAGTGTTGCCGCCGACCACATAGGGTTTCACCGTCGCGCCCGGCAGCCATTCCGGCGCCAGCGCAAGGCGCGGACCGAAGCTGATGTCGAAAAGGCCGACATTCAGATCCTTGAAACGGCTCTGTTCCGTGACATAGCCCACCGCGCGCGTTTCCAGCACGTCGCCGCGCTGGTTTTGCAGATCGTAATCGTGGCTGAGACCAACGAGGCCGAACCAGTTGATGTCGCTTTTTTGGCGAGCAGTTGGCAGCAGCGCGAGGTCTTGGCCACCGAGACGCAACACGCCGCCGCCTGGCGCGAACGTGGCATTGCTTTGCGAGCGGATGCCGGTCTGCGCAAAGCCAGAGAAGCGGCTTTGCTGAAGCTGCTTATCGGTGTCGGGCAGATAAGTCTCGACACGCTCCTTGGTAATCGGGTCGATGTCTGGGCTGGCCAGCGCCTCGCGGAAATAGCGGCGCGCCATCTCGTAGGAGCCGAGACGGAAATAAAGCGCGCCGAGTTCGTATTTCACGCGCGTCAGACGCGGATTGTAAAACAGCAACCGCTCAAGAGCGCCGATGGCAGCTTCGTAGTCGCCGCGCGCGGTCGCGACCTTTACGAACGCGAAGGTAAGTTCGTGGTCCGCAGGATTGCGCGTCATCTGCTGGAATAGCTGATCTTGATCCGCATTGCTTTGCGCGCGCGCAACTCCTGCAGGAATGAACAGCACGAGTGCGCACAGAACAAGGAGACTTCGCGAGCGGGATATTCCCAATCGCTTACAAGTCAGACCGTGAGTTGCGCCAAACGACATAAGTGAAAACCCTGCCAATCCAGGTAATGCTCGATCAAAAACCACAGAAACCCTGCACAATCAACGTTATAACCGCCATTTCCCGTTGCCTATTTGATACAGGTCCGCAGAAATTCTGCGTCGCTGGCGGGCCGTTGGGAGACGCCGCGGCTTATCCGTCACTCTTCGTCACAGATTGGTACATGTGAGCGAGCCATCGGTTCAATTGTTCGAAAGCAATTCTTGCGGGGAAACGGTGCGCGATGTGATGTTTTGCGAACAAAAGAGCGAGTATCGACCCCGCAGGCGGCCCCAAATCGTGCGGCACGCCGGCCCTGCGCCAAGCATCGTCGTGCAATTGCAGAAAGTGGAAATTGCCGCATTGCCGATTCAAGTCGTCTGCGGCTCTAGGGTCGAATAGCACCGGAACATCGAACCACGACACCGGGCTGAGCGGAGCGCGGACGGCAAAGTCTTTGCCCCAAGTCCCGGCTTTGACGAGACTTGTGAGCATGACCGAGCCTGCCCTGTCCCAGTCTTGGAGCGAATCCCCAGTGAGCTCAGCCCGCGCAAACGCCTGAGTCAGCAATGGATGACCAGCGGGACATCTCAGCACGCTCGTCGAGACGAGCTTGAACGCATCCGGACCTGAGAAGATAACATCGCCCGGCGGAAGATCGGGTTTCAGCAGCACGACATCCGGATCGATCCACCAGCCGCCGAGCTGGCTCAACAAAGCATAGCGAAACAGATTCGCATGAATGGCAACGCCGCCTTCTTCCAGTGGACGCAACACCCGCTCGCGCGGCAGTACATCGCTTGCGTTACGCAGTTTCAGCCAATCGGGGATCGTGATAGTATCGCTATAGGTAAAAACTTCGACGCGATGTCCGCGATCCACGAACGTCCGTAGACACAACAACTGATAAGGACCGATGGAGTTGCCATGCCAGAACGTTCGCAGCGTCTGGGGGTTGCTAGATTGCACAAGCGGCTCGCGTGACGCCGATAATGTCGGCTCAGATTGCCAGCCATCGGCCTCGACCGACCGGGCGAAACGGTCCAGCGTGTCATTCTCAATTGTTTGCGTTCTGACGCGGTGCTTGACCTTTTCAAGCAAGCGAAATTCGTGACCCCAATCCGCAACCGACCGCGCCGAAAGCCGCGCCGTGTCAGAAACTTCAACACCGAACCGGCGAAACAAAACGTCGAGAAAACTTCCGCGCGGTGGACCGAGTGTTTTCGGAATGCGGACGAAGCGCAGAACTTCATTCCAGAGATGCGTGAAGTCGCTATCCGCGAGCCGCTCTTGAATTGCATCGCATCGCGCCGGATCGAAAAAATCCAACGCCTCGTGATATTGAATTTCGTACGCCGCTGATCTCGGTAAGATCACGCGGTCGAGGCCATGCTTCAACAGCAGGCGCTTGATGAGTGTGGGGCCTGTGGTTGCACGGTCGGCATCGAAAACCGAAAGGTCAGTATCCGGCAGGATGCGCTGAGATTCTCGCGCAGCTTCCAACGTAAATGGCGATCCGGCTGGAAAACGCATGACCGCCGTGCCGACCCAGTCACCACCATAAACGATGTAAGTTTCCTGAGACGGCATCCGGTCGCGCAGAAGCACGAGGTCGAGATCGACGTACCAGCCGCCGTGTTTCTGAAGCGCGATATATCGAAACAAATCGGACTGAATGGGAAACGCCGAGTATCGATTCTCCTCGCGATGTCCGCCGGACGGCCAGGGCAGAACATCTCGCGCGTCGACAATCTCCACGCCTTCCGGGACGATGAGATTATTTTCGTAGGTATAAAGAGAGATACGCGCGCCCGACGCCAGAATGCTTTTCAGTGAGAGCTGTTCATAGAAACTGAGTGCCGGTCCGGTCCAAAACGCCCTCACGTGTTGATGCGGTTGACCGGTATGCTTCGACGGCATGCATGGTTCCTTGTTATCAGATCGTTATTCTAATCGCTTGCCGGTCGGGAGGAATACCGGCATCTATAAAAGGCGCTCAAACAAACAAGAAGCTGTCCCAACCTAGGGATAACCCGCCCGCCTGTGCCCATGTCGAGACCACAGAGCTGAAAGGACATTCAATGTCGAACAAAAAATCGCTCAACGGTAAAGTCATCATTGTCACCGGCGCGGGCCGCGGCATCGGCCGAGAGATCGCGCTGCTCGCCGCAGCCGAGGGCGCAAAGGTCGTTGTCAACGATCCGGGCGTGGCCGCCGATGGGTCGGGCACCAATGCCGCGCCCGCCGAAGAAGTGGTCGATGAGATCAAGAAGCGCGGCGGCACGGCGGTTGCAAATTTCGAGAGCGTCGCGGAAGCGATCCCCGCCAGCAAGATCATCAAGCAGGCGGTCGATACCTATGGCCGCCTCGACGGCGTGGTGAACAATGCAGGCATCCTGCGTGATGCGATCTTCCATCGCATGAGCGTCGATGCGTTTGAGACCGTCATCAAGGTCCACCTGATGGGTTCGTTCTATACGTCGCATGCAGCCGCGCGCATTTTCCGCGAGCAGGAAAGCGGCGCGTTTGTGCATTTCACATCGACATCCGGCCTGATCGGCAATTTCGGACAGGCGAATTACGCCGCCGCCAAGCTCGGCATCGTCGGTCTGTCGAAGTCGATTGCGCTGGACATGGAACGCTTCAACGTACGCTCGAATTGCGTGTCGCCTTTCGCATGGAGCCGCTTGATCGGAACGATCCCAACCGAAACTGAGGCAGAGAAAGCCCGCGTCGCGCGCATGCAGCAGATGGGCCCGGAAAAGATCTCGCCGCTATCCACTTTCCTGCTCAGCGACGCAGCCAAAGACGTGACGGGGCAGATTTTCGCCGTCCGGATGAACGAGATTTTCCTGATGGGCCAGTCGCGCCCGCTGCGCTCGATCCATCGCGCGGAAGGCTGGACGCCGCAGACCATCGCAGAGCATGGCATGCCCGCGCTGAAGTCATCGTTCTACAAGCTCGACCGCTCGGCGGATATTTTCAACTGGGATGCGATCTGACAACAGACTGCGTACCAGTCCAATCAACAAGCCGTCCGGATATGTCCAGACGGCTTGTTATTTCTTGCGGACTGTTCCAGTTTCAGGCTGACTGTCGCACACGAAACAGCGACGGCGAGCATTTGAGGCAAATTTCAATGATTGCCTTTGATCGATTTCACATCTGCCTCCGACTTTTATTGGCTGTCGCCTGCCTATTGCTTCTTGCGTTTCCGGATGCCGCGCTGGCGCAGCAGCCGATACCCAAAGAAAGGCTGTTCCGGAACGTCCGTGTCCTCGATGTCGTGAAGGGCGAACTCGGCCCAGCAACCGACGTGCTTGTTCGCGGCAATATGATTGCAGCTATCGGAGCTGCACCGAAAGTTTTTCCGGGCGGAATTGTTATCGATGGTCAAGGCCGCACGTTGATGCCCGGCCTGATCGACGCGCATGTGCATTTCGGATTCGGTAGTCTGCTGCTTACGCAGCTTTACGATCCTGCCACAACGCCGGAGAAACTCGGCACTGCCATGGCCGGCTCTGCCGGGCAGATGCTGCTGCGCGGCTTTACGGCTGTGCGCGATATGGGCGGGCCGATATTCCCACTGAAGCGCGCCATCGACGCAGGCAAGACGCCCGGCCCACGCATCTGGCCCTCCGGCGCGGTGATCTCACAAACCTCCGGCCACGGCGATTTCCGGGCACCCAACGAGAAGTCCCGGCGCTTCTTCGGCAAATCCTCGCGCGCCGAAGAATACGGCGCAACGTTCATCGCCGATGGCCGCGATGAAGTGCTGACCGCGACACGTGAAAACCTGCGCATGGGCGCGAGCCAAATCAAGCTGATGGCGGGCGGCGGAACGTCTTCGGCCTACGATCCCATCGATGTTACGCAGTACACCTTGGACGAGATGAAAGCCGCTGTCGAAGCGGCCGACGATTGGAACACATACGTCGCCGTGCACGCCTACACGCCACGCGCCGTGCGACGCGCTATCGACGCGGGAGTGAAGTGCATCGAACACGGTCAGTTGCTCGACGAGCCGACCATCGAACTGATGGCCCAGCGCGGCATCTGGCTCAGTGCGCAGAATCTCATTCCGGATTCGCCCAACATGACGCCTGAGCGGCGCAAGAAGCGCGTGGGCATCATTGAAGGCAACTCACGCGTCTGGCCGATGGCAAAGAAGCACGGCGTCAAACTGGCATGGGGCACCGACCTGCTGTTTGAGCCTGAGTTGAATGCGCAGCAGAACAGTTTGATTCTGACGCTGCAGCAATGGTTCACACCCGCCGAAATTCTCAAAATGGTCACCTACGACAACGCACAACTGCTCGCGTTGAGTGGCCCACGCGCGCCGTATGAAGGCAAACTTGGGATTGTAGCGGAAGGAGCGCTGGCGGACTTGATCCTCGTCAATGGCGATCCGCTCGCCAATCTCGACTTGATCGCCGATCCCGCGAAGAACTTTGCGGTGATCATGAAAGACGGCATCATCTACAAGGGCGCGGGACGCTAACCGCTATTGCGTAGCCCCGCCGAGATGCCGTTGATCGTGAGCTGAATTCCGCGCAGCACCTGTTCGTCGGTACTCTGCGCGCGGTGCGCCTGAAGCAATTCGACTTGCACGTGATTGAGCGGATCGAGATAGGGAAAGCGGTTGCGGATCGAGCGATCCAGCAGCGGATTTCCCTGCAACAGCCTTTCATGGCCCATGATGGTCAGCAGCGTCTCGATCGACTCATGCCACTCCGTGCGAATGCGGCCGAAGATCGTGTTGCGCAGCTTCTCGTCGGGCACCAAGTCAGCGTAGCGTGATGCAATAGCGATACTGCTCTTCGACAGCACCATGTCCATGTTCGACAGCAGCGTCTGAAAGAACGGCCATTCGCGATAAAGCTCCTGCAGGAAGGCGATGCCTCTATCGGGATTCTTTTTCACCCAAGCATACACCGCGCTGCCGAAACCATACCAGCCCGGCAGCATCAAGCGGCACTGCGCCCAGCTGAACACCCAGGGAATCGCGCGCAGGTCTTCGATCCTGCGTGTCTTGGTACGCGAGGCCGGACGGCTGCCGATGTTCAGCGTGGAGATTTCGGTGATAACGGTCGAGGCCCAGAAGTAATCCTCGAAGCCTTCCGTTTCATAGACGAGATTGCGATAGGCCGCGTAAGCAAGATTGGATAGCTCCTCCATCGCTGCGATATATTCATCGCGCGGCGCGGAATGCTGCGGCTGAAGCAGGCTGGCCTCCAGCGTCGCAGCGGCAAGGATTTCCAGATTGTGCCGCCCGACATCGGCGTTGGAATATTTGCTCGAAATGATTTCCCCCTGCTCGGTGATCCGGATTTGCCCGTTCACCGCCCCGCCCGGCTGCGCGAGAATGGCGTCATAGCTCGGGCCGCCGCCGCGACCCACAGAGCCGCCGCGCCCATGAAACAGCCGCAGGCGAATGCCGTGCCGCTCGAACACCTCAACAAGACTGATTTCGGCCTTGTACAACTCCCAGCCGGACGTGACGAAGCCGCCGTCCTTGTTGCTGTCGGAATAACCGAGCATCACTTCCTGAATGCCGCCGCGACTGTCGACCAAGCGGCGATATTCCGGCAGCGAGAACAGGCTGTCCATGATCTGCGCGCACTGGCGCAAATCATCGATGGTCTCGAACAGCGGTACGATATTGAGACGGCTGGTGCCATCCGACCTGACAAGCCCCGCCTCCTTCAAAAGCACTGCGATTTCAAGCAGATCGGACACGCCCTCTGTCATCGAAATGATGCACTGAGGAATCACAGCTTCGCCGAAAATAGCATGCGCATCCGCTGCCGCGCGCAGCACGCTCAATTCCTTGATCGTCTCCTCGCCGTAAGCCACGAACGCAGACGCCAGCGGGCGTGCGGTGTTCAGTTCCCGCGACAGTAAAGCGATCCGCGCGTCCTCCGTGAGTTTCAGATAGTCCGTTCCAGGCGTTGCGGCCTCGAACAATTCCGCAAGCGTGCGCTCGTGCACAGCGGAGTTCTGTCGCATGTCCAGCGCCGCCAGATGAAACCCGAAACAGTCCACCGCGCGGCGGAGATGACGTAAGCGTCCGCGCGCGATCACCAGCGAATTGTTGGCGACCAATGAGGAGTGCAGCACATCGAGATCGCGCCGCAGTTCCTGCGGATTGTTGTATGGCTCCGCATTGCCCACCGGCGCCCGGCTGGTTTCGATCTCCAGCTTTTGTGCGGTGGCCGCGAGCCGCGCATAAATGCCAGAAACTGCGAGACGATAAGGCTCGCCGCTGCGATGCGGGGACTGGTCTGGCGATTGCTGCGCCAAAGCACGCAATTCCGGCGATACGTCCGCCAGATGCGCGGCAAGCGACAGTTCTGCGCCAAGGTCGTGCAATTCAGCAAGATAGAAGCGAAGAATTTGCGTGCTCTGCATTTTCAGCGTGCCGCGCATGACATCGGCGGTCACGAATGGATTTCCGTCGCGGTCGCCGCCGATCCAGCTTCCCATTTTCAGGAAGGTGGCGAGCTCCGGCGCATCCTGCGCCTCGGCAGCGTTGCTGCCCTCTCCCGCCAACCGGTCTTCCAGCACACAATGCAGCCGAGGTACCTCGCGCAGAAACGTGTAGCCGTAAAACGAGAGGCCGTTGGCGACCTCATCAAGGACGTTGAGCTTGGTGCGCCTCAGGAGATTGGTCTGCCACAGCGTCACCACGGCGCGGCGCAACTGCTCGTCGCTGGCCGCGATTTCATCCGCGGTCATCTGCGTGCGATCGCGCACGTTCAGCACCGAGGCGATTTCCATTTCGCGATCGATGGTGCTCTTGCGGCGAACTTCTGTTGGATGCGCGGTCAAGACCGGGCTGACCAGCGCCTTGGCGAAAAACGCGCGAAGTGCATTCGCATCGATGCCTGCCTCTTTCGCGCGGATCAGGGTGCATTCTAGCGTGCCCGGACGCGCGGCATTGCCGGCCATATCCTGCGTGCGCCGCTGCCGGATATTGTTCTGGTCTTCGGCGATATTGGCCAGATGCGAAAAATAGCTGAAGGCGCGCACGATGCGGACAGTTTCTGCAATCGACATGCCATCGAGAATAGCTTCGAGCTCGCGGCGGGCGGGCTTGTCGTCGTCGCGGTGAAAACGGATCGACGTCTGACGGATGCGCTCCACCAAATCGAAAACGTCTTCGCCCTCCTGATCGCGCACGGTGTCGCCGAGAATACGCCCTAGCCTGCGGATATCGGCACGCAGCGCTTCGTCGTCCGCGACGGACGCGGCATCACGCGGCTTGATGTCACCAGTCTGGGATGAAGACGCCTCGGGCGACATGAGCGATCCGCTTTGCGTGAGGAATATATCTCTCAAGTCGCAATTTTTGCGAAGGTACGCAAGCGCTGGAATTTGCCTAAATTTTTCGCGCGACGCGGCCATGATCCGGGCCGCGCAGCAGTGTTGAATTCAATTCGCTGCATCCGTGAATTTCGGTGCTCGCTTTTCGACATTGGCGCGAACGGCTTCCGTCTGGTTCGGTTTGCCCATGACTTTCACCTGCTCGACGGACTCCGCCAGCAACGCCGGACCGGGATCGCCGCCGAGTTCGTTCAGCATCCGTTTGATGCCTCGGATAGCGTCCGGGCTCTTGCCTGCAATCTCGCGTGCGGCTTCCAGCGCTTCCTTTCGCGGATCGTCGCAGATGCGGGTCGCCAGACCATAGCTCATCGCTTCCTGCGCGGAGAATATCCGGCCCGTGAAGGCAAGATCGCGCAGGATGTCGTCGCGCACCAGACGCGCAAGGATCGGCGTCCCCGCCATGTCGGGAACCAGACCCCATTTGATTTCCGTCACCGACATCCTCGTATCTGGCGCAAGAAACCGCATGTCCGCGCCGATGGCCAGTTGGAAGCCGCCGCCGAACGCAACGCCGTGAACGGCGGCAATGACCGGCACTGGCAGTTGCCGCCAGCCCCACACCGCCTGCTGGGAATGATTGGCCAGCCCATGCGTGCGCTTCGCAAGATCGCGCAAATCGCTACCATCGCCCATCGCGGCAAAACGGCTCATATCGAGACCCGCGCAGAACGCGCGGCCTTCGCCGGAAAGCACCACCGCACGCAACCCCTTTTCGTCCTTGAGACGAGCGGATGTGTCGACCAGCGCATTGAACATCGCCGCATCCAGCGCATTCATCTTGTCAGCGCGCACCAGCCGGACATCGGCTACGCCATCCGTGATCGAAACCGTGATGCGTTCGTTGCTGGCGGCGGTCATGGCCTTCTCCCGTTTGTTTCTTTTTGCCCTCTTTACAGGGTTAGCCCATCCTGTTTTAATTAATCAACTAACTAATCAACCAAATGATCGCAGGGGAGGATTGCACCATGTTCAAGGACGGGCTTCTGAAAGGCCGCAACATTCTGGTGACCGGCGGCGGCACCGGCCTCGGCAAGGCGATGGCCACGAAATTCCTCAGCCTCGGCGCGGACATCCATATCTGTGGACGTCGCAAGAGTGTTTGCGAGGACACCGCCGCCGAGCTGATGAAAGCCCATGGCGGCAAGGTCACCGCTCATGGCGTGGACATCCGCGATGCGGCAGCTGTCGACGCCATGATCGACGCGGCCTTCAAGGACGCTCCCCTCACCGACCTCATCAATAACGCAGCTGGCAATTTCATTTCCCGCACACAGGACCTGACGCCGCGCGGGTTCGACGCCGTCGCCAACATCGTCATGCATGGCACGTTTTACGTCACTCACGCCGTCGGCAAGCGATGGATCAAAGGCGGTCATCGCGGCAACGTGGTGTCCATCACTGTGACTTGGGTGCGCAACGGCAGCCCCTACGTCGTGCCATCCACCATGAGCAAATCTGCGATTCACGCCATGACCATGTCGCTGGCGACCGAATGGGGCCGCTATGGCATCCGTCTCAACACAATTGCGCCGGGAGAAATTCCCACTGAAGGCATGAGCAAGCGCATCAAGCCCGGCGACGAAGCGGGTGCGAAGACCATCGCAATGAATCCGATGGGTCGCGTCGGCGAGATGAGCGAATTGCAAAATCTCGCGACCTTCCTGATTTCCGGCGGCTGCGACTGGATCAACGGCGAAACCATCGCGATGGATGGCGCGCAGGCGCTGGCTTCCGGTGGTAATTTTTATCAGTTGCGCGACTGGAGCGATGCAGACTGGACCGCCGCACGCGACGCCATTATGGCGCAGAACGAAAAAGACAAAGCGAAACGCGCCTGATCTGTGTTGCGCGCCCCGCGACTTGCGCGGGCGCGGCATGCTCAGTTTCGCCTCGCCATCATCGCACCTCCCGCTATATTGCCCATCAAGAAGCAAGAACAGCGGGAGGTCATTTGGTGGCCAGTGAAGAACTCGTGCGGGCAACCGCCTGCGACATCGTTGACCGGCTGCGGCGGGACGACATTACCCCGCACGATCTGCTTGACGCTCTCGAAACCCGCATTTGCGAAGTCGACGGTCAGGTAAATGCGCTGCCGACGCTGTGCTTCGAGCGTGCCCGTGCTCATGCCGACCGTCTGATGACATTACCCGCACACGAACGCGGCATGCTTGCGGGCCTGCCGGTACCGATCAAGGACCTGACCGATGTTTCAGGCGTCCTGACCACGCAAGGCTCGCCAATCTTCAAGGATTTTGTTGCGCAGAAATCCAATATCGTTGTCGAAAATCTCGAAACGAATGGCGCGGTGATCTACGCCAAGTCCAACACGCCGGAATTCGGCGCAGGCGCGCAGACGTTCAACGAAGTGTTCGGCGCAACGCGCAATCCGTGGAATCTGTCGCGCTCGGCGTCTGGATCGTCTGGTGGCGCAGCGGCGGCATTGGCCAGCGGCACCGCGTGGCTTGCCCACGGCACAGATGTCGGTGGATCGCTGCGAAATCCCGCCAGCTTCTGCGGCGTCGTCGGCATGCGACCCAGCATCGGACGCGTTGCACATTCGCAGGCCGCAAAGATCGACCGCACGCTCAGCGCCGACGGACCCATGGCGCGCAATGTTGACGATCTCGCGCTGATGCTGGACGCCATGTGCGGCGAGCATCCCGGCGATCCGCTGTCGCTGCCCGCGCTGCCAATGTCATTTCTCGCCGCCGCGCGTTCCGGCCATAAGCCAAAGCGGATCGCATACTCCGCCGACCTCGGCATTTCGCCAGTCGATCCGGAAGTCGCGGAGATTACGCGCAAGGCCGCTCAGCGATTTAGCGAAGCAGGCGTGATCGTCGAGGAAGCGCATCCGGATTTCAGCGAGTCAGTCGCGTGCGCGCATGTTTTGCGCGCCTATGACTACGCCATCACTAAAGGCAAGCTGCTGCGACAGCATCGCGATTTGCTTAAACCCGAAGTGATCTGGAATATCGAGCAAGGCCTCAAGCTGACCGTCGAAGACCTGGAGCGCGCCGAGGCGCAGCGGGTCACGCTGACCAACCGTGCTATCGCTTTCTTCGAGACTTACGATCTGCTGCTGTGTCCGACCACCATCGTCGCGCCGTTTCCCGTCGAGCATCGCTACGTTGAGACCTGCAACGGTACGACATTCGACAATTATGTCGGCTGGCTCGCCATCGTCTCCGCCATCACCATCGCCTGCTGCCCGGCTTTGTCGATTCCCTGCGGGTTCACGCGCGAGGGCCTGCCTGTCGGACTACAGATCGTCGCAGCACCGCGCGGCGAAGCGCGTGTGCTGGCTGCCGGAAAACTGATGGAAGACATTCTTGGGCTTGGAGCAATCACGCCGATTGATCCGCGCCAGGCCTGATTCCGATGATGGATGATGTTGTAATCAATCGCGTGAAACATATCGCGCTCAATCTGTGAGACACACACAATGGCCGCGCCGAAACCTCCCGCATTCGAAACACTGAGTCTGCATGCGGGCCAGCATCCCGACCCTGTGACCGGATCGCGCGCGGTTCCGATCTATCAGACGACCTCTTATGTGTTTCAGGACGCCGATCACGCCGCAGCACTGTTCAATCTGGAACGCGCCGGTCACATCTACACGCGCATCTCCAATCCGACCATCGCGGTACTAGAGGAACGTCTCGCCGCGCTGGAAACCGGCGTCGGCGCGGTCTGCACTGCGAGCGGCATGGCCGCGCTGCATCTGGCCATCGCGACGCTGCTGGGCGCGGGCGATCACATCGTCGCGTCTGCATCATTGTATGGCGGTACCATCAATCTGCTGACGCATACTTTGCCGCGCTTCGGCATCACCACGACTTTCGTGAAGCCGCGCGACTTCGACGGCATTCGTGCCGCAATCAAGCCAAACACCAAGCTCGTGATCGGCGAGACCATCGGCAATCCCGGCCTTGAAGTGCTCGACATTCCGGCCATTGCGGAGATCGCGCATAAAGCAGGCATACCGCTGCTGATCGACAACACATTCGCGACACCTTACCTCTCCCGCCCGCTCGAACTTGGCGCGGACATTGTGATGAACTCCATCACCAAGTGGATCGGCGGCCACGGCATCGCCATCGGCGGTGTCATTGTCGACGGTGGGCGTTTCGACTGGGAGAAGTCCGGCAAATTCCCGACGCTGACCACGCCTTATGCTGGTTATCACGGTATCGTCTTCGCGGAAGAATTCGGACCCGCCGCTTTTATCATGCGCGCACGCGCCGAAGGCCTGCGCGATTTTGGCGCGTGTCTTTCTCCGACCAATGCTTTCCAGATTTTACAGGGTGTCGAAACGCTGCATGTGCGCATGCAGCGTCACGTCGAGAATGCGGCTGCGGTGGTGGCATTTCTCGCCGCCAACAAGGCTGTGGACTGGGTGTTGCATCCTTCGATGGAAACCCATCCGGATCACGCGCTGGCGAAAAAACTCCTGCCGCGCGGCGCGGGTTCGATCATCACCTTCGGCATCAAGGGCGGACGCGACGCGGGGCGCAAATTCATTGAAGCACTAAAGCTCGCGAGTCATCTGGCCAATGTCGGCGATGCGAAAACACTCGTGATCCATCCGGCCAGCACCACGCATCAGCAGATGAATGCGGAGCAGTTGAAGACCGCGGGCATCGGCGAAGAATTGATCCGCCTGTCCATCGGTATCGAAGCCGCCGAGGACATTATTGGCGATCTCGGTCAGGCGCTGCGCGCCTCACAGAAAGCGTGAGTCATGATCCTGAACGTGAACGGCGCTGATGTTTTCGCAACCACGGGCGGAAAACCATTCAAACCTGAACTGCCGATGGTGATTTTCCTGCACGGCGCGGGGTTCGATCATTCGATCTGGGCTCTGTTCAGCCGGTGGTTTTCCCATCACGGCTACAGCGTGCTCGCGCCGGACCTGCCGGGCCATGGACGATCCGGCGGAGAACCGATCTCATCCATCGCAGGCATGGCTGACTGGACCGTGAAGCTGATCCAGGCAGCCGGCGCGCGGAAAGCCGCGTTGGTTGGGCACTCGATGGGATCGCTGGTGGCGCTCAATGTTGCTGCGCGTTATCCGGACAAGGTGTCGGCGCTGTCACTGATCGGCGTCGGCGCGGCGATGCCGGTGTCGCCCGATCTGCTCAATGCGGCGAAGGCGAACGATCACGACGCCATCGACATGGTGTCAATCTGGGGACTCGGGTTCGCGGCAGGCCTTGGCGGATCGCAGGCTCCCGGCATGTGGATGCTCGGCGGCGGCCAGCGCCTGCTCGAACTCGTCGCACCGGGCGTGCTGCACAACGATCTTGCGGCTTGCAACGATTACAAGACGGCCGTCGAAGATGCCGCGAAGATCAAAGCGCCGGTGACGCTCATTCTCGGCGAGCGCGACATGATGACACCGCTGAAATCCGGCAAGCAGCTTGCGGCGGCGATCAGCGGATCGGCGCAAGTAGTCCTATCAGGCGCTGGTCACATGATGATGGCGGAACGGCCGGACAACGTGCTCGCGGCGCTGGTGAAAGCGCACCCGCAACCGCAAACAGCATAGCGATTAAGGAAACAACCCGCGCACAGTTTTCGCGGCGCGCACTTTCTCGACGCCGATGGCCATGGCTGCCGTCCGGTGCGAGACGTTGTCGGCCTTCGCGCGCGCGACCATCTGATCGAAGGCGCGGTCGAGAATCCGGTATTCGCGCGTTGTCACTTCTTCCTCTTCCCAGAATAGCTGCTGCAGATCCTGCACCCATTCGAAATAGCTGACCACGACGCCGCCCGAATTGCACAGGATGTCGGGAATCACGAAAATCTCGTCCTGCCGCTGTTCGAGAACAAGATCAGCATCCGGCGTGGTCGGCCCGTTTGCGCCTTCCGCCAAAACCCGGCAGCGCAGCTGCGCGGCGACTTTTGCATCGATCACACGCTCCATCGCCGCTGGCACCAGCACGTCGCATGCCAATGTCAGCATCTCCGCAGGATCGCAGTGCAATTCATTGGAAAAACCAGCGATGCTGCCGTGCTTCGCTGTGTGGGCGGCCAGCGCTCTCACGTCCAGTCCCTTGGGATCGTGCAGCGCACCGGTGTGATCGCTTACGGCGATCACCTTGACACCGAACTGTGCGAGTTCGAGCGCGGTATAGGATCCGACATTGCCGAAACCTTGAATCACCGCGGTCGCCTCGCCGAAATTGACTCCCTTCAGCGAGAGCACACGCCGCGCGAGATAAGCGACGCCTCTGCCCGTTGCCTCGCGCCGCCCGAGCGTACCGCCCGATGCCACCGGCTTGCCGGTAACGATCTCGGTCACGGTCCTGCCCTGATACATGGAATACGTATCCATGAACCAGGCCATCACCTGTTCGTTGGTACCCATGTCCGGTGCCATCACGTCCGTATGCGGGCCAACGAACGGAATCATCTCCTGCATATAGCGCCGCGACAGTCCTTCGAGTTCATTTCGTGAAAGCGCTGACGGATCGACGTTGATGCCGCCCTTTGCGCCGCCATAAGGCAGCCCGACCAGCGCACATTTCCAGCTCATCCAGATCGCCAATGCTGCGACCTCACCGAGATCGACGCTGGTCGCAAAGCGCGTGCCGCCCTTGGTCGGCCCGAGCGTCAGATGATGCTGAACGCGATAGCCTTCGAACACCGCAATCGAGCCATCGTCGCGATGGATCGGGCACGAGATGGTCACGGAACGCTTCGGCATCAGCAGACGCGCACGCTCGTCATGCGGAATAGCGAGATGATCGGCGATTACGCCGAACTGATTTACCGCCATATCGAAAACCGGGCCGCTATAGACTGTCATCGCTTACTCTCGCTATCCATCCATTCACCAACGTCAACGTCAGGCGCGGTGTTCTTTCACAAATCGGACAGCGCCCTATTGTCCGCTCATCCAAAAAGACGAGCAACCGCGCTCACGTGCAATGCATCGCACGTCGTCGTGATCGCCGATTTTGATTTGCTGTAGCGGTCTGTTCTACATCCCGAGATAAATCCGCCGCACTTCGGGATTGGCTTTGATGTCGGCAGCCGGCCCGCTCATCACAACCTTGCCGGTCTGCAGCACATAGGCGCGGTCGGAAATCTCAAGACTCTCGGACAGCCGCTGCTCCACAAGCAGGATTGTGACGCCGCTGTCGCGAATCTGCTGAACGGCCTCGAAAATTTCATCGACCAATTTCGGCATGATGCCTTGCGACGGTTCGTCGAGCATCAGAAGGCGAGGCCGCGTCATCAGCGCGCGCGAGATGGCAAGCATCTGTTGCTCGCCGCCTGACAGCGTTCCGGCGCGTTGCTTGAGGCGCTCCTCAAGACGGGGAAACAGCTTGAACACGGTTTCAAGCGGCGCATCGCGATCCGGCGTTCCGCGATGGAGGTAGCTGCCGAGCCGAAGATTATCAGCGACACTGAGGCGCGGAAACAGCCGCTTGTTTTCCGGAACGTAAGCCAGCCCCCGCGCGGTGATAAGATGCGCAGGAATCCGCTCGATGCGTTCGCCGACAAAGTTCACCGTTCCGGACTTTGAGCGCTCCATACCCGCGATCGATTTCAGCAGCGTGGATTTTCCAGCGCCATTTGCTCCCGCGACGGTGACAATCTCGCCCGCATCGACGCTGATCGAGATATCCGAGATCGCGATCAGACCGCGATAGGCAGTTGTGAGATTGGAAACGTCAAGCAGCACGGTGACGATCCCCCAGATAGGCGGCGATCACCTTCTCATCGCGCACGACCTCTTTCGGAAGCCCCTCCGCGAGCACCTTGCCGAGATGCAATACGACGGCACGGTCTACCAGCGGCATCACCACTTCCATCACATGCTCGACCATGACCACGGTGACGCCGGTGTCTCTCACCTTGCGGATCAGGTCGACGCCTGCCGCAGCTTCACTTGGCGTGAGGCCGGTCAGCACTTCATCGAGCAAAAGCAATTTCGGTTCAGTGGCGAGCGCACGCGCCACTTCGAGGCGACGCTTCTGCGGCGGCGTCAGGTCGGCGGCCGATGTATCGGCTTGCCGCGCAAGACCGACATAGTCGAGCACATCGAGCGCTTTCGCCCGCGCTTCCAGCACGCCGGGATGGCGCACAAAGGCACCGACCGTGACATTCTCCACCACGGACATGGAATCGAACGAGCGCGGCACCTGATACGTGCGTGCAATGCCAAGTTGGCAGCGCTTCGCGGCAGGCAGCGGCGTAATATCCTGACCATCAAATGCGATGACGCCGGACGAGACCGGAAATGAGCCCGCGATTAGATTGAACAGCGTCGATTTTCCCGCGCCATTCGGACCGATCAGGCCGAGAATTTCGCCACGCTTCACATCGAGATCGATCGAGTCATTCGCAACGAGACCATCGAAACGGCGCGTCACGCTTTTACAACTGACAAGTGGCGCGTCGGTCATGATGCTGCCTCGCGCGCGGTTGGAGGCTTTATGATGCTGAGAATACCCTCAGGCCGCGTCAGCGACACGATCATGATCAGCGCGCCGTAGATGACAAGATCAAGCCCGGAGCCGGACCCGCCGAGATAGGAACGTGTCAATTCCGCAAGTGGGATCAGAATCAGCGCGCCGATGGCCGGGCCCCACAGCGAGCCGATGCCGCCGAGCACCGCGGGCAACGCCATCAACAGCGAGAAGCGAAAGTGCATCACGCTGTCTGGATCGATATAGGACACGAAAGCTGCGTAGAAGCCGCCGCCGACGGCCGTGAAAAATGCGGAGATCGCCGCTGCCGCCATCTTGGAGCGGAAGATCGTGACGCCAAGACTTTCGGCAGCCTCAGCGCTATCCTTCACCGCGCGCCACCAGTAGCCCCACTTCGATTCGACGACTGCAAAGGTGACAAGCCATGTCACCGCGAACAGGCCGAGCGCGAAATAAAAGTACGGCGCCTTGTCGCGCGCGAATTGCAGCGTCCACCATGAGTCCGGCGTGAATGGCCACTGGATGCCGAGGGCCGCGCCCGCATAATCCCAGTTGTGAAACAACAGCAGGCCGATTTCGGCGATCACGATTGTCGCGATCGAGAAATAGTGACCCTTGAGCCGGAAACACGGATAACCGAGCGCGAGCGCAATCAACGCGGCGATGATTCCGCCCGCGAGCAACCCGCCCCATGGCGTGATGCCGAATTTCACATACAGAATGCTAGTGGCGTAAGCACCGATTCCGAAATACAGCGCGTGACCCAGCGACACCTGCCCGCAATATCCGCCGAGCAGATTCCAGCTTTGCGACAAAGCCGCAAACAGCAGCGTCAGGATCAGCACATTCATCATGTAGACATCGGACACCAGCCGCGGCACCAGCGCGATCAGCGCAAAGACAACGACCGCAATGATGAGCTGACGCCGTCGCCCGGCGACAAACGTGGTCATGGATGAAACTGCGGCGCTCTCGGCCATCACAATCTCCCGAACAGGCCGCTTGGCCTGACGAACAGCACCAGCAGATAAAGCGAATAGACGCCGACGGATTTTAGCGACGCGGGCAGTACCAGCGTGGTCAGCGCCTCGACGAGCCCAACGATCACACCAGCAACCAGCGCGCCGAAAATGCTGCCGAAGCCGCCGAGCGCCACCGTGACATACGCGATCAGCGCGAAGGTGCCACCGACCTGCGGATGGATGTAATAGAAGATCGCCAGCACTGCGCCAGCGATACCGACCAGCGCCGCACCAAGTCCCCACCCCAGCGCAAAAACGCGGTTGCGATCGATGCCGACCAGCGCCACCGCGCCTTGATCCTCGCGAGTCGCCTCAAGCGCCTTGCCAAAATCCGTGCGCGTGATGAGCCAGTACAAGCCGCCAAACACCGCCAGCGAGACGATGCCGCCATAAATCTGGGGCAATGGAAGAAATACGCCCGCGACGTTCAGCGTCTTTCCGCCGAGCCATGTGTTTGAGATGTTGCGATAGTCCGGCGTGAAGAAATACTGCGCCAGCCCCTGAATCAGCAGCGCGAGGCCAAAGGTTGCAAAAATCTGCACCATGCCGGGATTGGCCTTGGCCCGCATCGCGAAACGAATGATCCCCGCATAGACGGACACGCCGAGCACAAACATCAGCGCGACTACCAGCGGCGCAAGGACCACGGGATCGAGCGCCGTCATGAACACAAGACCGAAGGTCGCGTACATTGCGAGCATCAGGAATTCGCCGTGGGCGAAGTTCACCACATCCATCAGACCGAAGATCAGCGACAGGCCGACCGCGATCAGCGCATAAATCAGCCCCATCAAGAGGCCACTTGCGATCACCTGAAGAAGAGCCTGTGCGGTCACTGGCTGAATCCATTTGAGAAAGCGTTCACGCCGACGCTATCGCCGGACGCGCAGTCAGACATTCAAGAAAAAGGCGCTGTCGCGAAGACAGCGCCTTTTGGAATCATCCATTCATCGGCCATTTCGGCTCGGCGATCGCCGCCTGCGCCGGATATACGGTGACGAATTTGCCGCCGACATATTGCAGCAGCACCGGATCGGCATCGTCGTTCTGCCCTTCCGCGCTAAACTTGATCCGCTTCCAGGGCATGATGGTCTGCTCACCCGGCGTATCGGTCGCTGCCAGCGCCGCACGGATCTTCTCGCCGTCGGTGGACTTCGCCCGGTCGAGCGCGTCGGCCAGAACCAGAATCGCGGTCAACTGACGCGAGGTGTTGTCGTTGAGGTCGCGGTTGGCGCGGGCCTTGAACATATCGTTGACCTTGCCGACCGACGGACGCTTGGCGGCGAGATCGAGCGAGAAGCTGGCGCGCGAGATCATGCCGTTGAGCTTGTCGCCCACTGCGTCGAACGTCGCCTTGTCGGAGAAGCCTGCTGCCTGCGCAAGGATGTTGTTGGCCTTGTAGCCGAGTTCATCCATCGTCTTCATCAGCAGAATGGTGTCGGTGGTGTAGCTCGACGGCAGTAGCACATCCGGATTGGCACTCTTGATCTGCTGAACTTCCGCAGTCAGCGACGGCGACGAGGCGCGATACTTGATGTCGGCCACCACTTTATAACCGCGATCGGCGGCGAGCTTGCGCTGCACGTTCGACGAGTCGGTGCCGAAAATCGTGTCCTCGAAGAACAGGCCGACGCTGTCGATCTTTTTGCCCTTCTTCTTCAATGCATCCATGAAATCGAACATCGCCGCAGAAAACATCTCGTCATGCGCGGCCGGGCGGAAGAAGAACTTCAAGCCACGGCGATGCAGGCTCGGCGAAGACGAGTCGGCGGCGATATAAGGAATGCCGTAACGCTCGCAGGACGCGCTGACGGTGGCTGACACCGACGAATGGAACGCGCCGCAAATCGCGACAACCTTGTCCTGCGTGATAAGGCGCTCGGCTTCGGCGCGACCCTTCTGCGGATCGCCCTGATGATCGGCGAAAACCAGCTTGATCTTTGCACCGCCAAGGCCCGCAAGACCGGCGCTTTTCGCGGTCGGCAGATCGAGATCGTGAACGGCGTTGACGATGTCGGCTGCCGTCTCGAGTGCTGCGCGAGCATCGGCGCCGACTTGCGCGGTTGGCCCCGTCAGCGGCCAAATGCAGCCGATCAGAATTTCTCCTCCCTGCGCAACGGCGCGCGTTCCAAGAGTTCCGGCCAGTGACATGGCGACACCGGACAACAATACTTCGCGGCGATTCATCGACGACACTCCTATTTTTGACGCGGCCTTTTGTTCGCAAAGACCTTACGGCTGATTGTTGGAACTCTTTCGCAGCACTTATTGAATCGAAAACGCTGAATTGCGGACGTTTGTCACCAGCATGTAGCCGGGCGCATGAGTGATCGCGAATTCTGGACGTGATTGCAGGATGACAGATTGCGGCGTCACACCGCACGCCCAAAACACCGGCACTTCATCGGGCGCGATGCTCACCGCGTCACCATAGTCCGGCTTGCCAATGTCCGCGATGCCGATCAGTTCCGGTTTGTCGAAATGCACCGGCGCGCCATGCACCGCCGGGAACCTAGTTGTGATCTGGATGGCGCGGATCGCATCGGCAGGCTTGAACGGCCGCATCGACACCACCATCGGTCCGGCGAACGGACCCGCCGACGCGCAAGGCACATTGGTGCGATACATCGGCACGTTCCGTCCCTGCTCGATGTGGCGAATTTTCAGGCCATCGGCGATCAGCGCTTCTTCAAACGAAAAAGAACAGCCGATGACAAAGGCGACGAGATCGTCGCGCCAATGCGTCATGATGTCGGTCGGTTCATCCGTGAGTTTTCCATCGCGCCAGACACGATAGCGCGGCAGATCGGTGCGGATGTCGAGATCGATACCCAGCGCCGGGATGCGCGGATCGCCCACCTCGGACATTCCGATGATAGGACACGGCTTGGGATTGAGCTGACAGAAGCGGTGAAACGCGGAGGCGAGTTTTTCCGGAACGATGGCGAGGTTGCCCTGGACAAAACCGGGCGCGACGCCTGCGGTGACACCCACTTTGCCTGAACGATAAGAGAGCCTCGCATCGCGGCTCGGGAGTGCGCCCGCGCGCTGCATCGCTGATGGCTTCTTGTCGGCCGCCGAGAGCATAAAGCCTCTCCGTTTCTTGATGAAAAGAGTGGATCATTGCCGTACCATAAAGTCTAGTCGTGATTTTTTATGAGAAACGATAAGATGATCTAATAGGTGCGGAGCTACTGTCATGGTGGATTTCAAATCGATCGAGACGTTTCTTTGGGTGGTCACACTCGGTAGTTTTGGCGGCGCGGCGCGCAAGCTCAACACAACGCAGCCCGCAATCTCGCAACGCATCGCGCAACTCGAAAGCGAGATCGGCGTGAGACTGTTGCAGCGAGACAGCCGCTCGGTCGCACCGACGCCAAGCGGACGGCAGATGATGCTCTACGCTGAAAAACTCATCGCACTCCGCGCGGAGATGCTGGCAACTGTGATGGACCGTTCGGCGATGCGCGGCATCCTGCGTCTCGGCGTGTCGGAAACCATCGTTCACACATGGTTGCCGCAACTCATCGAACGCGTGGCTGCAGCACTTCCGAATCTGTCGCTCGAGATCGAAGTCGATATCACGCCGAATCTTCGCGCGCGGTTGCTGGCGCAGGAAATCGATCTCGCATTCTGTCTTGGGCCGTGGTCCGCGTCGAATGTGCGCAACCGCGTGCTGTGCGATTATCCGAATTCGTTCGTTGCAAGCCCGTCGCTTGGGCTCGGCAACGGCACACACACCGTTCACGATCTGGCGAAATTCGCGATCATCACCTTCCCGCGAAAGACGCAGCCTTACGAGATCGTGCGTTCGCTGTTCAACCGCCCGGACCTGCCCTCGCCCCGGCTGCATGCGAGCGCGTCGCTGGCGACCGTCATCCGCATGGCCATTGATGGCATCGGCGTTGCCGTAATTCCGACAGCCATCGTGGAGCGCGAACTGGCCGAGGGACAATTGAATCTTCTGTCTACGGACCTTCATGTGCCCGCGCTCACCTTCGCGGCAAGCTGGCTTGCGTCGCCGGATACGCTCGCGGCTGAACTGGTCGCAGACCTTGCGGTGAAGCTTGCACAGGGTGACGAGGCAGCAGCACCGCCGCGCAAAGTCAGTGCTTCGTCGAAGGCTCGTCCGGCAGCGAAATCGCCTCCGTGAACGGAAATTCCAGAACGATCTCGCCTGAAGCGTCAGTGACCTCCAGCAAGGCAGATAACAGTGCTGCGTTCTTTCCTTCTCCGCGAAGAATTTGCCTGATCGTAACGCGCGCAACTTCCCAGGCTTCATCGGGATCGCGCAGGTCCGCGCCATCCGGGTCCGGGATCAAGGTCTCGCCGATGCGGGTGTTGAAGAAATAACGCGGCATGGCCAACAATCTGGGGCCGCGCTTCAGAACTCGCAAGGGCTATTGCACATTCGCGTAGCGAATGCCCCGCGATTAAAATCAAACTTTCAGTATCCGGTCATCTCGAGATAGCCGACGCCGCTCTGGGTGCCCTTGAAACTGATCGGGCCTTCCCAATACGCGAAGCGCGTGCCCATCCAGCTTTTTGGATTCAGCGGCACGCTCTCGATCTTCAAACCACGATCCGCAATTGTGACGGTCCATGATGTCGGCAGCTTGCGGCCATCGATGATCGTGACATCCGTCGGCATCATTGCAATCGACGCAGAAGCAAGCTGCACAGAGTGTCCATCGCGGTCGATCCAGTTGCCCGCGAAATAATTCTTTCCATCTTTTTGACGCAGACGGAACAGCATCACCTTCTCGCCGGACTCCAGATGCAGCGACAGCCAGTCCCAACCTGTCTGATCGTACGCAAGCGGTTGGCTGCTCCATTCGCGGTCCATCCACGCCCGGCCCGTGACGTCCACAGACTTATCGCCGAGCGTGATCGTACCCGACGCCCTGAAATAAGGCTGGCTGTAATAATACGACGCCTGCCCGCGCTCGGACTTTCTGCTGTAGCCGCCATCACCCTGCAGCACGAGCGGACGATCTGCCGCGAGATTCAAAGCGTAACTGAAATCGGCGCCGGACGCGGACACGCGGAGCGGTGACGCATTCTGTGCCGAGAATGCACTGTCGCCGCGCATCTCCCATGAATCGATCCACGCGCGGAACGGCGGTGCCTCCGCGCCTGCTTGCCCCACGCCGCCCCGCGCAAATTTCTCCGCATAGCGATAAACATCGCGGTTGGTGATCGCGGCGTGCCCCATCCAGAGTTGCTGATTGGCCCAGCCTTCCCGCTGTGCGCCGGGCGCGACCGCCTGCCGGAACAACGTCCATTGCGCACCCCAGACAGCGCCGCTCGCGTCGGTCAGGTTCGCAGTGAGATACCACCACTCGATGCGATAGTCTGGATGCGGTCCGTGATCGCGCGGAAATTCCAGCGCGCGTCCGGGCACAACGGCGGCGAAGCCGTCACTTTCGCCACCCAATCCCGCAAAACCCTGCGCATGAGCAAGCCTGCTGCCAAAGGCGGCGAACAAACTGCTTGCGACGAAGATGCGGCGGTCAACGCTCATTGGCAAAAATCTTCACAAGCTCGGCCGGTTGCAGGCGGATCAAACGAATGATCGGCAGCAAAGTTGCCAGCAACGCGGCAAGCATGGCGACAAGCAACAGTTCGGCCAACTGAGCGGGAAATACATACAGCGGCAGCCGCCAGCCGAACGCCTTGACGTTGACGACGGCCACCAGACACCACGCCACCAAGATGCCGAGCGGTAGCGCCAGCAGCGCCGTGATGAACGCGACCGACATGGTCTTGAGCAATTCGATCAGCGCCAGCCGCTTGCGTGTGATCCCCAATGCCCACAAGGGCGCGAGCTGCGGCAACCGGCTGCTGCTGAGCGTCAAAAGGCTTGTGAGCAGTGCCACGCCCGCAACACCAAGCGTGAACGCATTGAGCGCCGAGGTCACCGAGAAGGTGCGATTGAAGATTCTCGTGGACTCGGCCTTCAGCGTGGATTGATCCAGCAGCCGCGTCGTATCGAGCCCGAATTTTTCGCGCAGCGCCGCGACCAGTTCTGGCACCTTGTCCGGCGTCACACGCAATCCAAACCGCGTGTGCGCGATGTCCGGCCAATGTTTCGCAAGTGCATCGATATCGACGCCGACCTGGCCTTTAGGATTGCCGTAGTCCGGATAAATCCCGGCCACGATGACCGGCCACGCTCCATTCGCCGCAGGAAGCTGCACGCGGCTGCCGAGATTCAATTTCAGCCGCCGCGCCAATTGCTCACTGAACAATGCACCGTCGCCCGAGCGGACCACGTCCCAGACCTTCGGCACCGCCTCAAGCAATGGCCATCGTTCGCGGTAGGTCGCATGATCGGCAAAGCCGAGAATCTCAACTGGTAGTGTCTCCAGCGTCACATCGGTTCGCCATGCAGGCAGAATGGCATCGACCTCCGGCCGTTGGCGCAGCCAAGCCTCGATCTCGTGCGCCTGCGCTTCGTTTGTCGCGTTCAGATACACTTCCGCCGCAAGCCGGTCATCGAGCCAGTTGGTGAAGGTCTTGCTGAAACTCTGCACCATCGTGCCGACGCCGACATTGACCGCGAGCGCAAGCAGCAAAGCCATCAGCGCGAGCGACAGGCCTGGCAGCTGCTGACGACTGTCGGCCCAGAACCATTTCACAAGAGGGCGAAAAGTCCCGCGCTGGCCGAGCCGCAAAATCGAGCCGAGAACAACAGGCAGGACCAGCGCTGCTGCGAGCAGAATTCCTGCCAGCACGAGAAATCCCGATGCGAGCGAGTCTCCAAAATAAAGACTCGCCGCCGAAACCAGCGCGACAACAAGAGCAAACGCACCCTGCCGCCTGAGCCATTTCTGTTGTGACTGCTGCCAAGCATAAGGCTGGGCCGCTGCGAGGATCGGCAAACGATAGATGCGATATAGTCCTGCAGCGGCAGCCAGTATCGCGCCCAGCACGCTCATACCGAGACCGGACAGCCACCATCCCGCTTTCAATGACAGTTGGCCGGGGATTTGCGCCCCATAAAGTCCGCGCAGGCTCGCAGCGACATCGGGCAGCAGAAACGCTGCAACAACATATCCGCAAACCAATCCGACAATGCCTGACAGGGCCGCAATCGAAACCAGTTCAGTGACAAGCACGATCGTCAGCGCACGCGCCGAGACGCCGCAGGCGCGCATCGTACGAAGCATCGGCAGCCGCTGCTCGAAGGCCAGTCCAATCGCCGAATGCACGATGAAAAGTCCGACAACGAACGACAGCAAACCGAACGCGGTGAGATTGAGATGAAAGCTCGATGTCAGCCGTTCGAGATCGCTCGGTGCCCCCGCTTCGACCAGACGCAGTTTATCGCCTGTCACTTGCTCGAGCGGCGGTCGCTTGCCGGTTTGCTCCCCGACCAGCAGCCGCGACACCTGCTCCGTCATTTTCAGCATGCGTTGCGCGACGCCGATATCCACCACCAGAATGCCGGGCGCAAGATTGTCCTGTATAGCGAGCGGAGGCAGCGACAACATGTGATCGACTTGCGGCGACGCGCCCGCGCTCAACTTGAGATCCGACAATGTTTCCGGTGCGACCAGCGTCTGTCCCGGCGGCATGACGAACTTCTGCAGATCCGCCTGACCCAGTTCTGGTGCATTGCCCGCATCTGCAGGTAGCGATACCGGCTCGATGCCGAGCAATCGAAATGCCCGCCCGCCGACCAGCACACGGCCTTCAACAACGGGCGACACATTCCAGTTGGCGCGGCGCAAATCGACAAAAAGGCTTTGCGGAAAGGAGGGGCTGTCGCGACCTACCAGCATCGCAGTTTTCGCGCCGCCGAATGTCGCTGCCGCACGGTCGTAGCTGTTGCGCGCTTGGGCGTTGAGCGCCTGCACGCCGCTCCACAACGCCGTCGCCGAGATCAAGCCAATCAGCAATGTCGCAAGTTGCATTCGGTGCCGCTTCCAGTGGCTCAGCAAGCCAACAAGAATCCACCAGGGGTGCGTCATGCGATGCGCCCCGATGTGAGATGCACCTGCAGGTCGAGCATCGCGGCCAGCCGCGCACTGTGCGTCACCATCAGAAAACCACAGCCGGTGCGCGTGACAAGATCGCGCGCCAGCGCCAGTACGTCGTCAGCGGTCGCCTCATCGAGATTTCCGGTCGGCTCATCGGCCAGCAGCACCAGCGGTTTGATAGCAAGCGCGCGACCGATGGCGACGCGCTGCTGCTGTCCGCCGGACAGTTGTTCCGGATATCGATCAAGCAACGCGCCCAGTCCAAGCCGCTGCACAAGTTCGTCCTGCCAGACGGGATCGTGACGGCCCGCGATGCGCGCCTGAAACGCGAGATTGTCTCCGACATGAAGGCTGGGGATCAGGTTGAACTGCTGGAACACAAGGCCGATCCGGCCTCGCCGCATCGCCGCGCGTTCGCCATCGGACAGATTGGAAACCAGTTTGCCATCGAGCCAAATCTCGCCGCTGTCGGCTTGATCCAGTCCCGCGATCAGATGCAGCAGCGTGCTCTTGCCGCTGCCGGATTCTCCCGTGAGCGCGACACTCTCGCCTGCAGCAAGCGCGAGATCGACGCCGCGCAGAACCTCAAGCTGCTCGCCCGACGTCCGGTAGGATTTGGTGAGGTTGCGAACAGTGAGCATGATCGCGGCGATCATACACTCCTGCTGAGGGAGCGTACAATCGCCGCGCATTTCATATCAGCATCACGTCAGGCTGAGTTCATATTTCTCGATGTCCTTGGCGCGTTCGGAATCGGCGGCTGCCCGATGATCGGTCGCGATCATGGTGTAAACCGCAGGCAACACGAACAGCGTGAACAGAGTTCCGATGGACATGCCCGACACGACGACCAGTCCGATTGAGAAGCGGCTGGCCGCACCCGCGCCGCTCGCAGTGAGCAGCGGCAACAGACCAGCGACCATCGCAGCCGTTGTCATCAGGATCGGACGCAGACGCACGCGCGCGGCGTGTTCGATGGCCGTGCGGCGATCAAGACCTTCCTTCAACTGAAGTTCGTTGGCGAATTCCACCATCAGGATGCCGTGCTTTGAAATCAGTCCGATCAGTGTCACCAGACCGACCTGTGTGTAGATGTTGATCGTAGCCAATCCGAAGAATAACGGGATCAACGCGCCCGAAATCGCCATAGGCACCGAAATCAGAATGACAAGCGGATCGCGCAAACTCTCGAATTGCGCCGCCAGCACCAAGAAGATGATGATGAGCGCGAACACGAACGTCACCGCGAGCTGGTTGCCTTCCTGCACATATTGGCGCGAGTCAGCGAGATAATCGCGGCTGAATCCGGCAGGCAATTGCTTGGCTTGGGTCTCGAGAAATTCAACCGCCCTTCCGACTGTCACGCCCGGCATCGGGACGGCCTGGAAGGTGGCCGAGTTGAGCTGGTTGAAATGCGTGAGAGCATTCGGGTTGGTCATCGTCTCGATGCTGACGATGGTGGACAACGGAACCTGCCGACCTCCTGTCGCCGCGACGTAATACTTCTCAAGCGATTCCGGAGATAGCCGGAGATCGCGCGGCACCTGCGGGATGACCTGATAGGAACGGCCTTCGAGATTGAAGCGGTTGACGTAGTTGCCGCCGAGCAGTGTCGCGAGCGTGGTGCCGACCGCGGACATGTTGATGCCGAGATCGTTGGCCTTCGAGCGGTCAATGTTGACGCGAACGACCGGCTGGTTGAACGCGAGATCGCTGTCCGCGACGATGAAGAGACCGCTTTCGCGCGCCGCTTTCTTCAGCTTGTCCATCTGCTCGAACACAGCCTGAAAGCCGCTGGTCGTGCTGATGACCATCTGGATCGGCAAGCCGCCGGGTCCGCCGGGCAGCGGCGGCAGATTAAACGCGAAAGCATTCACGCCTTCGATCTTGCTCAATTCTGCCTGAACCAGCGGCTTCAACGTCAGGGACGACCGCTTGCGCTCATCCCACGGCTTCAGAATCATGCCGGCGATGCCGTTGGCCGGTCCTGCGGTACCGTTGATGATGAACCGCAGATCGGTTTCCGGGAAACTCGCAAAGGCCTTGTCGAGCTTGGTGCCGTAATAATTGCTGTAGTCAATGTTGGCGTATTGCGGCGCCTTGGTCACCGAGAACAGGATGCCCTGATCTTCTTCGGGCGCCAGTTCCTTGCTGGTGTTCACGTACATAAAGCCCACGAGAAAAAGGATCGCCGCGGCGAAGATCGCAGTGATCGGCCGGTAGTCCAGCGAACGGTCGAGCATCCGGCCGTACCAGCGCGTCACCTTGCCGAAGACATTATCGACCGCTTTTGCAAACCGTCCGTGGTCGCTGCCGCTCTTGAGCAACACCGAGCACATCATAGGCGATAGTGTCAGCGCCACAACGCCCGAGATGATAACGGAGCCGGCAAGCGTGAACGCGAATTCGCGAAACAGCGCACCTGTCAGGCCGCCAAGGAACCCAATCGGCGCATAAACCGCCGCGAGCGTGATGGTCATTGAAATGACCGGCCCGACGATTTCCCGCGCGCCGACCAGTGACGCTTCGACGGGCGATTTGCCCTCCTCCAGATGCCGGTGGATATTCTCCACCACCACGATGGCGTCGTCGACCACAAGTCCGATGGCAAGCACCATGGCGAGTAGCGTCAGCAAATTCAACGTGAAGCCCAACGCGAGCATGAGAATACAGGCGCCCACAAGCGACAGTGGAATCGTGACGACGGGAATAATGACCGAGCGGAATGACGCGAGGAACAGGAAGATCACCACCACGACGATGACGACCGCTTCAACCAGCGTATTGCGCACCTCGTCGATGGACGACTGAATGAACTTGGTCGAGTCATAAGCCACCCGCATTTTCAGCGACGGCGGAAGATTGCGCTCCATCTCTGGGAACAGCGCGCGCACGCCTTTCACGATATTCAGCGGGTTGCCTTGCGGTGTGGCTTGCACGCCGATGAAGATGGCCTGCTGGCCGCTGAGCGACACGCTGGAATCCGTGCTTTGCGCGCCGAGCTCGACCACCGCGATGTCTTCGAGCCGCACAAATCCGCCGTCCTTGGCCTTCACGATCATTCGCTTGAACTGATCGATGCTGGTCAGGTCGGTGTTCGTCGTCACGTTGGAAACGATGAAATAGCCCTTGGACTGACCGGCGGCGGCTTGGAAGTTATTGGCTCTGATGGCAGCGGCCACGTCGTCGGGCGACACGTTGCGCCCGGCCATGCGCGCTGGATCAAGCCAGATGCGGGTCGCCAGCGTCTGCGCGCCGAGAATGTCCGCCGATGCGACACCGTCCACCGTCGACAGAATCGGCTGAATCACACGGGCGAGGTAGTCCGAGATTTGCGGTCCGTTCAGTTCATCGCTGGCAAAACCGAGATACATCACGGCCGTAGTCTGGCCGGTGGACTTGGTGATGACGGGATCGTTGGACTCTCTCGGTATCAAATACCGGACCGCACTCACTTTCGAACTGACTTCGGTAAGCGCTGTGTTCGGGTCAACGTTAAGTTTGACGTAGACCGAGATTGTGCTGGTTCCCTGCACCGATGACGACGTGATGTAATCCACACCATCGGCGGAGGCCACCGCCTGCTCGATCGGCTGGGTGATGAATCCCTGCATCAAATCGGGCGATGCACCGGGATACGATGTCGTAATCGTCACAACGGTATTCGACAGCTTTGGATACTGACGGATACCGAGACTCGTCGCAGCCTTGAAGCCGATCAGCAGGATCAGCAGGCTGACGACAAGTGAGAGCACGGGCCGCTTGATGAAGATATCGGTGAAGGCCATGAACGGCGCTCCGTTTCAAAATCAGTTGCGCGGCGCCTGCGCGGGAATCGGCGGAGGAGGATCGGACGAGATCGCGACGGCTGAGCCAGACTGAAGTTTAAGCTGGCCGACGGCGACGACTCGGTCACCGGGTTTGAGGCCGCTGAGAATGACGACACGGCCGTGAACGCGGTTGCCTGTCTTCACAAACGTCCGGTCGGTTTTCAGCGAGGTCTTGCCGTCGTCGTCCTTGGTTTCGGAGATCAGCCAGACCGAGTCGCCATACAGCGTGTAATCGACCGAGGTTTCCGGCACGGTCACCACTGCAGCCTTTGCTGGAAGCTCGACCGTTGTGGTCGCGAACATGCCCGGCTGCAGAATGCGATCAGGATTTGCGAGCGTTGCCTGAATGCGGACGTTGCGGGTGTCGGCGCTGATCTGCGGCTCGATGGTCGTGATCTTGCCTTCGAACGTGCGGCCTGGATAAGCATCCACGGCAATGCGAACGACCTGGCCGACGTTCAGCACGGCGCGATCTTTTTCAGTTGCGGTGAAGTTCAGATAAAGCTGCGACAGATCGGTCAGCGACACGATCTGCGTTCCTGCGCTCAGGTACTGGCCGAGTTCGACCGTACGCACACCGAGCACGCCGCTGAACGGCGCCTTGATGCGCTTCTGGGAAATAATGGCTTCGGTCTTGGCGACAGCCGCCGCACCCTGATCGTATGCGGCCTGCGCAGAATCCACCGTCGCTTGTGGGCCGAATGATTTTGCTAACAGCGTCTTGGCGCGGTCCAGCGCAAGTTGCGCCGCAAGGGTTTGCGCTTTGAAGCTCGCTAGATCGCTCTGGTCCGGCGCATCGAAAATTTGAAGCAGAGGATCGCCGGTTTTCACCTCAGCGCCCGGCGTGAAAAGAATTTCCGTCACGCGGCCGTTGACGTCGGTCGTGACATTGACTTGATGCACGGCGGCGAGATCGCCGACACCAGTCAGCAGATTCGGAAGAACTTCCGACTTCGCTTCCGCAACGGATACCGTGGTCGGAGGCGGCTTATTGTTCTTGAAGAACTGCGCGATCATGTGGCTACGGAACGCGTTGAAGCCCCAGATGCCACCGACCAGCACCACCAAGGCTGTCCCGATGATAATCATCCAGCGCCTCATGCGTATCGGCTTGTGCTGGGTTTTTTCCCCCGGCGATGGGGCCTTTTGAGAAGGCGAACTCATGGCGTCCATGTCATGCACTTTCAGCAATGCGCGCGTCCACTTGAAGCGGTGGCAGCACGGTATTTAAATGAGAAGCAATGGCCTGGCTTGTCACGCCGATGCCACGCAAAATGAATTGGCAAATCTGGCGCTCGAAATCCGGCGTGTTGGGATAGGCCAGCGATGGGGTCGCAGGCAACCGCGTCAGGGCAATCATGTGAACGACCTGATGCGAAAACCAAAACAGGTTGAGAGCCTCGCCATCGACCGGAACAGCGTCACCGGATGCAACGGCGCTTTCGAGTGACGACTTGAACAACGATCCGATCAGATCGCCGATCTTTTCGTAAATCAGCCGCGCGAATTCCCCGTCGTTCAACTGACTCGAGATCATCAAACGGATGCGCTGGGCATCTTCCTGATCGGGAGCCTCGGTGGCGCGCACAAAATGCGACACCATTTCGCGGATCAGAATGACCAACGTCTCGGTGGATGGCTGCAATTCGCGCAGACGGTGCAGTTCGGGATCGGCCTCGCATTCTTCTGCGAGAATTTCGGCGTAGAGAACCGCCTTGGTCGGGAAATGCTTGAACAGCAAACCCTCCGAAATGCCGGCAGCCAGAGCGACGCTCTTGGTCGTGGTGCCCGCAAAACCGTAGCGCGCAAAGCATCGCCTTGCCGCCTCCAGAATTTGCTCTCGGCGGAGATCGCTCGTTAATCGCAGCGTGCTCATGGGGATGTGAGTAAGCACTCACTTTTCCTCAAGTCAACCTGTTTTGCTGCCTGAATTGCGCATGTACGCCATGTTTGCAGGCATCCGAAGCGCTTGCTGGAGTTCCCTTGAATGGCCGGGTTCATCTCTGGCGAGTTTGCACGAAACTGTTCGCTTCGCTCCCTTTCTAGACGAACGAAGTCTTGCGCAATTTAAGCAAACCCGCCTCAATGCGCGCACGTGAAAGGCCGCTGCGCAAAGCAGGAAGGCCTCAAAGACCCGAGCATCAACAGGGTCATAGGGGAGACGGAAATGGCAGCGGTGGATCAACCACCCGGCAATGACCAAACGGCCATTTCCGATGAGGCTTTGCGCAAAGCCGAAGAGTTCATCGAAGCGGATGAGGGAGCCACTAACAGGCTCAGTGGAATGGCCGGACAGGCGGTGATGTACATCGCCATCGCGATGAGTCTGTTTCACCTCTATGCGGCCTACGCCATCGTTCCCACGCAGGAACTGCGTTACACCCACGTGGCTTTCACGCTGGTCCTGAGCTTCCTGCTGTTCCCGATAGCTGCGCAATATCGCAACCACGTGCGCTGGTGGGATGTGATCCCCGGCATTCTCGCGGTCGCGACCATCGCTTATGCCCTTTGGGGCGGCGACGATTTCACCGATCGCGCCACGACGCCGGACCGCATGGACGTGGTCGTCGGTATTATCTTCATCGTGCTCGTTCTCGAAGCCACGCGGCGCACCACCGGTCTCATCATGCCCGTGGTTGCGGTGTGCTTCATCGCTTATGCGATGCTTGGCCCTCACCTTCCGGCACCCTGGACGCATCGCGGCTACGATCTGTCCCGGCTGGTCGGACATCTCTTCATCACGCTTGAAGGAATTTTCGGCGTTGCGGTCGATGTCTCCGCGACACTGATTATCCTGTTCACGATCTTCGGCGCATTCCTGCAGCAGTCCGGCGCAGGAAAGTTCTTCATCGACTTCTCGCTGGCGCTAATGGGCGGCAAGCCCAACAGCGCGGGACGCACCGTGGTGCTGTCGTCATTCCTGCTCGGTGGACCGTCGGGATCTGGCGTCGCGACCACCGTGATGATTGGCACCGTCGCCTATCCAATGATGAAGAAGGCAGGCTTCGAGAAGAACGCCGCGGGTGGCTTGCTCGCAGCAGGTGGCCTTGGCGCGATCTTGTCGCCGCCGGTATTAGGCGCTGCCGCGTTCCTGATCGCTGAGTTTTTGAAGATCAGCTATCTCGATGTGATCTGGATGGCGACCATCCCGACCTGTCTTTATTACCTGTCGCTTCTGATCATGGTGGAGCTGGACGCCAAAAAATTCAGTGCGCGCGACGTTAATTTCAAGCCGGAAATGTCGCTCGGCGAAATGACGAAGCGCTACGGCTTCCATTTCATCTCGCTGGTCGCCGTCGTCATCTTCATGGTGATCGGCTATTCGCCGTCACTGTCGGTATTCTACGCCATCGTAACGACCTTTGCCTTGAGCTTCCTGCGCAAAGACACGGCGTTGATGCCGCCGAAGCTGAAGCGCGCGCTGGCGGATGGCTCCATCGGCGCACTGAATGCGGCGACCACCTGCGCCTCGGCAGGCATCGTGGTCGGCATTGTCACGCTGACGGGCTTGGGATTGAAGTTCTCGTCTATCGTCATTTCATACGCGGGCGGCAGCTTGCTGCTGACTGCGATCTACACCTCACTGATCGTGTGGATCATTGGCCTTGCCGTGCCTGTGACCGCGTCCTACATTATCTGCGCGGTGATCGCCGCCCCTGCCCTTATCAAGCTCGGCGTGCCGGACTACGCCGCACATATGTTCATCTTCTATTATGCGGTGCTGTCGGAAGTCTCGCCGCCCACAGCGCTCTCACCATTCGCGGCGGCAGCCATTACCGGCGGCGATCCCTACAAGACAACGCTGCAATCCTGGAAATACACCCTGCCCGCATTCCTCGTGCCGTTCGTGTTCGTGCTCGATCCGCAGGGCGTGGGCCTGTTGCTCAAGATCCCGAAAGACGGTTCGTGGGTCGACATTGTCGAGATCAGCATCAAGACCACGTTCGGTCTGATGGCGCTGGCCGCAGCCGCGCAAGGCTGGGCGCTTCGGCGCACGACACTCATCGAGCGCGGATTGCTGGTGCTGTCCGGCTTGCTGCTGGTGTTCCCAAGCCTGATCGAAGCCGTTATCGAAGCGGCGATTGGTCGCGACATTTCTTATACTTATGTACCCGGCGTCCTGATCGGATTGGGGGTATTGTTGTGGCAAGCGAAGGGACCGGCAGTCCAACGACCGGCCTAAAAGCCTTGGGAGGGCTATCGACTATGAAGAAACCGACGAAGACCGCTGTTGCACTTGCCTTTGCACTGTCCGCCGGACTGGCTTTCGGCGCGTATGCTCAGCAAAAAACAATGGCGATCTGAACC
>Ga0209023_10000091_pt1 | contig 159689 bp, 147 predicted proteins | sample LakOneMetagenome_FD_187468 | JGI IMG/M metagenome (GOLD analysis project Ga0209023, IMG submission 187468) | Freshwater and sediment microbial communities from Lake Erie, Canada (SPAdes) (version 2) | ecosystem: Environmental > Aquatic > Freshwater > Lentic | place: Lake Erie, Canada...
CTCTGCCTGCTTCAGGATGGCGATGATTTGGCTGTCGGTGAATCGGGAAGTCTTCATTGCAGAACTTTCAAAAAGCTAACTGAGAAAATTCTACTTTTAAACGCGATCATTTGCAGGGGGGATTACCGCGCGGGTCATTTTCCCGACAGCTAGGTCCGCTTAGGGGCGTAAGCGGACTGATCGGCGCTTGGTGAGCTAGCGGCGGTCACTTCAGCAATGTGGTGCCTTGTACGGGGCATCGCTGGGGGCAAGGTTGGCTTGATATTCGCCACGATCCAAGCATGTAGAGGGCCTACTGTGTTGAATGGGAATCCCCCTCTCCGCCAGGAACACAAATGTTAAAAAGACCACCCTCGGGTGGCCTTTTTGCATTTGTTTCATGGCGGAGAGAAGCAGAGCGCCTGTGCGCTCTGCGAGGGCTCGGCGCCCCCGGGTCTTCAAAGGCCCCGGCCCTGCAGGGCCGTGCCGCTCCGAATCGCCCATTTGCCATCGCGGGAGCGATGGCGCGCCGGAGTCGTTGCGTACCCTCCCAAAATTTCCTGCGGCATTGATATCCGCCTGGACGGATCATGCTCGCACGAGCTCTAGCGATGAACAACGCACCCAATTACAAACTGCGTGCCAAAACTATATATCCCAAATGACTGGAAGAGTGCGAACAGTGCGATCGAGAGCGTAGGGAGGTAAGGCAGAAAAACGGTGGAGCTCGCGAAGATCCGTCTGAAACTCAGGATTGAGAGGACCAGGCACAAAATTGAAACTATCGGCCAGAACAACGGCCAAATCTCCCAAAATCGCCCATCTGCAAAAACAATGCCAAGCTGTGTTGTTCTGCATTCGGCAAAGCCGCCCTTGCTTGGAATACTCAGCAACGCGGCAAAAACACCCAGCAAAAAAAGCACAGAGCCATTCATAATGATGGGCGTCGTCTTCATCATGTAGCGTGAGGATTGAGGCATGCGGCCGATATGCTGGTTAATCAACAAGCCAAAGCAGGTGCATTGGCGGGGGCCGGTATCGACAGTTCATCGTATGGTGAACAAGGGATTCCGATCAAATAGATGCTGGTTTCAAGTATTTTAAATGTAAGTGAGAAAATGTGAAGATATCTCTACGATCTGCAATCCCAATCATTCATGCTGCGACGATTTGCGTTTTCGTCGCCGGATGTGGCATGGACTTGAGCAAACTGCAAAAAGGCAAGATTCTTGGCAAGCAAAAGTCACCGGCCGGACACGTAGAAGCACTGGTTTTGCAAACGGACATGGGCGATGTGGGGTTCGGTGCGACACTCTCTCAGCCGTATCAGGTCTATCTACGGCCAGTTGATCCGTCGCTTGAAGACGCGAAGGTTGTCTTGGGCTTTACGCGCAGTAACGGCGCTCGGATACGATGGGAGAAGGATCGCCTGATCATTTGTTATGACGAGGCCGCCATTACGACCTTCTACAACAAGTATGATCTTGGTGGCACGGATCGCAAGATTGTAGAATCTGTCGAGGTCGTTTTAGAGAGAAGAGAGAAAATCGATCAATGTCCTTGAATCCAAGTTTCAAGTCGCCCAAGCGCTCTTCGAGACTTCCCACCTTGCCCCGCGTGCGCGCGCTCCTGTTCCAACTTGCATGGGCGATTTGCAGGCTCGTCTGACGTCCCGCGCTTTCCCTGCTCGTTCGCCGACATGAAAAAAGGCGGCATCGACATTCCGATGCCGCCTTTTGCGTCCCGGGCCACCGCTTCAGCCCAGGCCCATCAGCAAGACAGATTAGGCCCTGGAGGAACACCCAGGTTCTGGGTAAAGGTCATGTAGTAATTCACGCGCGTTTGCATCTGCGCCGGTCCCTGGTATTCCGAGCCGCCCGCGCATTCCCGATTGCCGTTAATGGCATTGATGGTCTGGCCGAAACCGTACCCGCCCACCATCACATCATGCGCCGATCTGCCGGCCCGGCCAGGCTGCGTCATCCAGTACCAGATGGCACTTCGCCAGGCGATGGTGGCATTGGTGGCCAGCAGTTCCGGATTGTTCACCAGTTGCTCGCCCAAGCCCATGGCGTTGCCCAGGCTGCGGTAATTCGAGGTCCAGCTGATCTGGATCGGGCCGCGACCGAAGTACTGGTCATTCACGCTGTTGCTCTTGCAGGTGACGCGTACCCAGTTCACGTCGCAGTACAACGGCCAGTTGGCGGTGTTGTATTCCCTGACTGCCTTGAGGCTGTCCGACTCGTGCTGCAGATTGGCGAAGAAGGCGGCCACTTCCTGCTTGTCCAGCGTCGCATTGCCTGACTTGGCAAAGTTCGGATAGTAGCCGGCTGCAGCGACGAAGTCGGTGTATTGGTAGAACGCGCTGCGACCGGGGAACCATGCCTCGAACTGCGTTTTGGACAGGCCGGCAAAACTGCCGCCTGGGGCGGGAGTCGGCGTTGGCGTCGTGCTGCCACATGTCGTCGGCTGCCAATACCACGTGCTGATGGTCGGATCCGTACCGTCGGAGCCGTTGGTGCCGCTATTGACAACCTTGTAGAAATTGCCGTTAGGTGGGTACTTCACCACGGTGCCCAAGCTGTAGTTCACGCCAGCGGACCAGGTCTGGGCCGAACAGGTCGGCGTCGGCGTCGGAGTCGGTGTGGGTGTCGGTGTGGGAGTTGGCGTCGGCGTCGGCGTTGGCGTGGTGCTGCCGCAGGTTGTTGGCTGCCAATACCACGTGCTGATGGTTGGATCGGTACCGTCGGAGCCATTGGTGCCGCTATTGACGACCTTGTAGTAGTTGCCGTTGGGTGGGTACTTGACCACGGTGCCCAAGCCGTAGTTCACGCCGGCGGTCCAGGATTGCACTGAGCAGGTCGGAGTAGGTGTTGGCGTCGGGGTTGGCGTCGGTGTCGTGCCGCCGCCGCAGAGCGAACCGCTGGTCCACGGCTTGCCACTGCCGGCAGGGCCATTATTTGTCGATGGATTGTTCCCTTGTGTCCAATACGCGGCCGTGTAATTGACACCGCTATAGCTCACCGTCGCGCCGCCATTGTAGGCGGCCGTGGGCGACCAGGCGGCGTAACACACCGCGGTTGTGGCGAGCAATGTGGGCGATTGCGTTCCCGGCGATGTATCGCCGCCGCCGCAGGCGATGAGCGAGCCGCCCATTAATCCTGCGATCAGACTGTTAATGAGAGTTCGGTTCAAAGCTGTCTCCGTAATCTGGTTGTTGGTATATTAAAGTCGAGCAGACGGCTGGCCGATCCAAGTACCGGTGCTCCAGGTGCGGCGTTCACCGGCGCCGCAGGCGGTGTCCCAAACAAGTAATTGCCGCTTCGAGGATGCAAGTCAAAAAATGGACGGTCAAGTGGTTTCGCAAAGTAGTTGATCGATGCATACCAGTGCGATTGTTCATACGCTTTTCAGCCGCAGTGGCCCCGTACAGCCCCAATCGGGAGGGGCATACCAAATTTAGTCGCTTGGTGAAGTGGTATGGCAGCACAACGCCGAGTGGATAACAGACCTGTGCGCGCAAGTGGCTGATGCGCCGAAACTGAACCCTGCAATTCGGTAAGAATGGTTTCCTCCGACCATCACTCCTGTGCATGTTGTTGGGGCTTACACCGGAGTACCTCGTCCGTGCTGTTTCAATCCCCGGGCTGCAAGCGGTAACCTACGGCAGTTTCAGTGATCAAATACCGGGGTTGGGCGGGGTCGTCCTCCAGCTTATGCCGCAGGTGCCCCATGTAGATGCGCAGGTAATGGCCATTTTCGGTATTGGACGGTCCCCAGACCGCGTTCAGCAGATGCGGGTTGGTCACCACCTTGCCCACATTCGTTACCATCGCCGCGAGCAGGCGGTATTCGGTCGGCGTCAGGTGGACTCTGTTGCCCGCCTTTGTGACGCGGCGATGCTGCAAGTCGACGGTGACATCGCCAAAGCACACCACGCCGTCAGTCGCATTGCTTTGCTTGCGCTGGCGCCGCAAATTGGCGCGCACGCGTGCCAGCAATTCCCCGGTGCCGAACGGCTTGGTCAGGTAATCGTCGGCCCCCGCATCGAGGGCCCTGATTTTCTCTGCTTCGTTCACCCGCGCCGACAGGACAATGATCGGAACGGCAGACCATTTGCGTACATCGTGGATGAAGTCGATGCCGTCTCCGTCCGGCAGTCCCAGGTCGAGCACGATCATGTCCGGTTTGCGGGTACCGGCCTCGATGGTTCCGCGCTGCAGATTGACGGTCTCGAAGACTTGCCACCCCTCCGCTTGGAGCGCGTTGCGCACGAAGCGGCGTATCTGGGGCTCATCTTCGACCAGCAGGGCAACGGGAGCGGGTTCATTCATCAACGTGGTCCAGTCTGTTTGATTCGGGCTCGGGCATGGCCGGCGGTGTGCCAAGCGGAAGCGAGAAGGTAAACGCGGCACCGCCTTGTGACGCGCGGCCAGCCTCGATCTTGCCACCATGCGCTTCCAGGATGGCACGGCAAATCGCCAGGCCCAGGCCCACGCCTGGTTTGGCTGATTCGCGCTCGCCGCGCACGAATTTGTCGAACAGGGCGTCGGTTTTTCCCGCCGGCAGGCCTGGTCCGTCGTCGCTCACCGACACGCGCGCCACCGCTCCCTGCACGCTGGCGGCAATCGTCACGGTAGCGCCCTCCGGGGTGTATTTTGCCGCATTCTCGAGCAGGTTGCACAGCACCCGCTCGATGAGCGTGGCATCGAATTTCAGCAAGGGCAGGGCGCGCGGCAGGTCGGTGCGGACCCGATGTTTGGTCAGCGCAAAGGCGCTCGCGCGCAGCGCGCTGCCCACCACCTCTTCCAACGATTGCCACTGCAGATTGAATTTGACTTCGCCGCTTTGAATGCGCGCCATATCGAGCAAGTTCGCCACCAGTGTGCTCATGCGCAGCGATTCGGCGTGCAAGGCGCTGGCCATGTCCTGCTGGGCTGGGGACAGCGGCGGCTGCGATACGCCCAGCGCCTCCGAGATGCCCACCAGCGACGTCAGGGGCGTGCGCAAGTCATGCGACAGCGCCGCGAGCAGGGAATTGCGCAGCCGCTCGGACTCCATGCTGACGAGTGCATTCTGCGCCACTTCAATGTAATGGACGCGTTCGAGGGCGATGGCCGCCAGCGCGGCGAATGTATCGAGTTGCTGGCGCTGTTCAGGAATCAGGATCGCATGGCGCTGTTCCGGTTCGATCGCCAGCACGCCGCGCGTTCGCACCGGCGCCACCAGCGGCAGGTAATAGATGGGGCTGGCGGGCAGGGTATCGGTGCCGAGCCCGGCCACTTCCGCCCGGTCGAAGGCCCACTGGGCGATACCCGGATCTGGCGCACAGCGGTCGGCCTGGCCGTCGATCATGCTCGATGCCGGTTCCTGCAGGCGCCCCTGGTCATCCGGCACCAGCAAGGTCAGGCGCGCCCGGAAGGCGCGGCCGATGAAGTCGCGCGTGGTCTCGACAATCTGCTCGGTCTGCAGGGCGCCGGAGAGTTCGCGCGCGAACTCGTAGAGCGCGCGGGCACGCCGTTCGCGCTGGGCCGCCACCTTGGCCTGGAAGCGCAGGCCCGATGTCAGGTGACCGGTGATCAGGCCAACGACCAGCATGACCGCGAAGGTGACAACGTACTGCAGATCGCTGACGGCGAACGAAAATCGCGGCGAGACGAAGAAAAAATCGAAACACGCCACGCTCACGCAGGTGGCCAGTACCGATGGTCCGCGGCCGAGACGCACCGCCACCAGCACTACCACCAGCAGGAACAGCATTGCGATGTTGGGCAAGTCAAGGAAGGGTAGCAGCGGTGTCGTCACCAGCGCTGTCGCCACGCTGGCGAGCGCCGCCCACAAATAGCCCCAGCCGTGGCGCCGCCTGCGACCGGCGCGCGGGTCCTGCCAGTCTGTGACGGTGGACCGAACCGGCGACGGTCGGTTGGCGGCCTCGCCGAATTCGATCAGGTCGATGTCCGGTGCATGCAGTGCCAGCGCCCGGATATGCGAGCGGCGCCAGGGCCAGGTTCGGTGCCCGCGTCCCATCGTGATGCGCGACAGATTGTGCCCGCGCGCGTACTCGATGGCAGCCTGCGCTATATCGTGGGCCGATACCACGGCGGTGCTCGCACCCAGATCCTGGGCCAGTTTCAGCGTGCGCAGGATGCGTTCGCGCTGGTCGGCTGGCAGGTGCTGCAGTGCGGGCGTCTCGACATAGATCGCATGCCAGTGCGTGCCGAGCTGGCTTGCCAGCCGCGCGGTATTGCGGACCACGTGTTCGCAATCGGCGCGCGGCCCTACCAGGGCCAGCAGGGCCGCACCGGTCTTCCACAGGGCGTCGATCGATTGCTCCACCCGGTAGGCGCGCACATCGTCCTCGATCCGGTCTGCCGTGCGGCGCAAGGCCAGTTCGCGCAGGGCGATCAGATTGCCTTTGCGGAAGAAGTTTGCGGATGCCCGCGCGGCCTGCTGCGCCTGGTAGACCTTGCCGCTTTTCAGGCGTGCCAAGAGTTCGTCGGCGGGCAGGTCGACCAGGACGACCTCATCGGCCGCGTCGAAGATCGTATCGGGGATCGTTTCCGCTACACGGATGCCGGTAATGCCGCCAACCACGTCATTGAGACTGTCGAGATGCTGGACATTGACCGTCGTGAAGACATCGATACCCTGGTCCAGCAATTCCTCCACGTCCTGCCAGCGCTTGGGATGGCGCGAGCCGGGGGCGTTGGAGTGCGCCAGTTCATCCATCAGTATCAGCGCCGGATGGCGTTGCAGCGCAGCATCGAGGTCGAATTCATTGAGCGTTTTGTCCCGGTAGCGAAGCGGCTTGAGCGGCAGCACATCCAGGCCGTCGAGCAGCGCCGCCGTCTCGGCGCGGCCGTGCGTTTCGACGACACCGACCAGAACGGGCTGCCCATCGGCTTGCAGCTTGCGCGCCGCGGCCAGCATGGCATACGTCTTGCCGACTCCCGCAGAGGCACCGAAGTAAATGCGCAGACGTCCGCGCGCCGCCTTGCGCTCCTGCGCCTCTATGTGCGCGAGCAAGGTGTCGGGGTCGGGCCGTTTGTCTTCAGTAGGAAACATGGATGTGGCGGGCGATCGCTGTATCAGCGAGTATGCGCAGTTTCCGCGTCGAGCGCCAGATTCAGGGCCAGCACGTTGACGTGCGCTTCACCGAAGAAGCCGAAGTACTGGGGCGTCGTGTGCTCGCGCACCAGCGCAACGACATCGGCCAGCGGCAATTTGCGGGCCGATGCGACCCGTCCCGCCTGGTACATGGCCGCGGCCACGCTGATGTCGGGATCGAGTCCGCTGGCCGAGCTGGTGACCAGGTCCACCGGAATCGGCGCGCGGTTGGCCGGGTCCGCCGCCTTGAGGGCCGCGATCCGGTCCCGGACCGCGGCAAGCAGCGCCGGGTTGGTCGGCCCCTGATTGGCGCCGCTCGAACCGCTGGCGTTGTTGGGCATGGGCCCGGTGGCCGAGGGGCGGCCCCAGAAGAACTGGGGCGCGCTGAACGGTTGGCCGATCAGCGCAGAACCGGCGACCTTGCCGGCGTGCGTGACCAGGCTGCCGTTGGCCTGGCGAGCGAAGAGGGATTGGCCGATCCCGGTGACCGCGGCAGGATAGAGCACGCAGCACAGCACGGTCAGGGCGGAGAACAAGACGAACGCGGGGCGAATGGTGGAAATCATGACGATCCTTTCAATCGAATCAAACAAGGTGGAGCAGCGACAGCAGCATGTCGATCAGCTTGATACCGACAAACGGCAGGACGATGCCGCCCAGTCCGTACAGCAGCAGGTTGCGGCGCAGGAGCGCGGCGGCGCCGATGGCGCGGTACTCCACGCCCTTCAGGGCCAGCGGGATCAGAACCACGATGATCAGGGCATTGAAAATGACGGCCGACATGATCGCCGATGATGGGCTCGACAGTTGCATGATGTCGAGCGCCTTGAGCTGCGGATAGGTGCCCACAAACGCGGCCGGAATGATCGCGAAATACTTGGCGATATCGTTGGAGATCGAAAAGGTCGTCAGCGAGCCCCGTGTCATGAGCATCTGCTTGCCGATTTCCACGATCTCAAGCAGCTTGGTCGGATTCGAATCGAGGTCGACCATGTTGCCAGCCTCCTTGGCCGCCTGCGTGCCGGAATTCATGGCCACGGCCACGTCGGCCTGGGCCAGCGCCGGGGCATCGTTGGTGCCGTCCCCTGTCATTGCCACCAGGCGGCCTTCGGCCTGGTAGCTGCGGATCAGGGCCAGCTTGTCTTCGGGCGTCGCCTCGGCCAGGAAATCGTCGACGCCGGCCTCGGCGGCGATGGCGGCCGCGGTGAGCTTGTTGTCGCCAGTGATCATGACGGTCTTGATGCCCATCCGGCGCAGTTCGGCGAAACGTTCCTTGATGCCGCCCTTGACGATGTCTTTCAGTTCGACCACGCCCATGATCTTGCCATCGTCGACCACCACCAGCGGCGTGCTGCCGCCGCGCGCCACGCCTTCGACGGCATCGGTGACTTCGTGCGGGAAGGGCTTTCCCAGCGCGGTGACGTAGCTGCGCACCGAATCGGCCGCGCCCTTGCGCACTTCACGCGCGCCCAGGTTAACGCCGCTCATGCGGGTTTGCGCGGTAAATGGCACGAAATGGGCTTCCAGGCCGGCCATCTCGCGTTCGCGGATGTTAAAGCGCTGCTTTGCCAGCACGGCGATGCTGCGGCCTTCAGGGGTTCCGTCCGCCAGCGAGGCCAGTTGCGCCGCATCGGCCAGTTGCTGCTCCGTGACGCCGGGGGCCGGCAGAAAGCGCGCGGCCTGACGGTTGCCCAGTGTGATGGTGCCGGTCTTGTCGAGCAAAAGCACGTCGACATCGCCGGCCGCTTCCACTGCGCGACCGGAGGTGGCGATCACATTGGCCTGCATCATGCGGCTCATCCCCGCCACGCCGATTGCCGACAGCAGGCCGCCAATGGTGGTGGGAATCAGACACACGAGCAGGGCGATCAGGACGGTCATGCTGACCGGTGTGCCAGACCCGGCCGCGTTCACCGAGTACAGCGAAAATGGCAGCAGCGTCACGGTCACGACGAGGAATACGATGGTCAACGCCACCAGCAGGATGGTCAGGGCGATCTCGTTCGGGGTCTTCTGGCGGCGCGCCCCTTCGACCATGGCGATCATGCGGTCCAGGAACGATTGACCGGGGTCAACCGCCACTTTCACCACCAGCCAGTCCGACAGCACGCGGGTGCCGCCGGTGACGGCATTGAAGTCGCCGCCCGATTCGCGGATCACCGGCGCCGACTCTCCCGTGATGGCGCTTTCATCGACGGAGGCGACGCCTTCGATCACTTCGCCGTCGATGGGGACGACGTCGCCAGCCTCCACCAGCACAAAGTGTCCCTTGCGCAGATCGGTGGCCTGGGCCGGCAGCCAGGTGGTACCGTATTTGGGTGTCGCCAATTTCTTGGCGATCACGGTTTGCTTCAGGCTGCGCAGCGATGCCGCCTGGGCCTTGCTGCGGCCTTCGGCCAGCGCCTCGGCGAAATTGGCGAACAACACGGTAAACCACAGCCAGATGGCTGTCGCCAGGATGAAGCCGGCCGGCGCTTCGCCCTGGTCGAACTGGGCCTGCAGCCACAGCAGGGTGGTGATGATGCTGCCGACGTAGACGACAAACATCACCGGACTGCGCACCTGGGTACCCGGCTTCAGTTTTCGGAAGGCATCGGCAACTGCCGGTCCGATCAGTGCCGGGTCGAACAGCGTCAGGCCTTGGCGTGAATGACTTGCTTGGGACATCATGGGCTCCTGGGTAACTTGTTATTTGCTGAACAGTTGCAGGTGTTCGACCACGGGGCCGAGCGCCAGTGCAGGCACGTAATTAAGAACGCCGACCAGCAGCACGACGCCGATCAGCAAGCCGATGAACATGCCGCCATGGGTCGGCATGGTGCCGGCGTTGGCTTCCAGGCGCTGCTTGGCGGCCAGCGATCCGGCCACGGCCAGCACTGGCACGATCACGGCGAAGCGGCCAAACCACATGGCAATTGCCAGCAGCGTGTTGTAGAAGGGCGTGTTGGCGGACAGCCCGGCGAAGGCGCTGCCATTGTTGTTGGCGGCCGAGCTGAAGGCATACAGCACTTCCGAGAAGCCGTGCGCGCCCGGGTTGGCCATGCCAGCGGTGCCGAGGGCCGAGGTCACCGCAATGGCTGTGCCTGCCAGCGCCAGGATGGGTGTGGCCAGGATCGCCAGCGACACCATCTTGATTTCGTACGCCTGGATCTTCTTGCCCAGGTATTCCGGCGTGCGGCCGATCATCAAGCCAGCAATGAACACGGCCAGGATGGCGAACACCAGCATGCCGTACAGGCCTGAGCCGACACCGCCGAACACGACTTCACCGAGCTGCATCAAGACCATGGGAATCATCCCGCCCAGCGGCGTGAAGGCGTCGTGCATCGCGTTGACGGCGCCGCACGAGGCGGCGGTGGTGACCGCCGCAAACAGGCTCGATGCGCTGATGCCGAAGCGCACCTCCTTGCCTTCCATATTGCCCCCGGCCTGCAGGGCGCTGGCAGCCTGATCGACGCCCATGGCGGTCAATCCCGGATGAGCCTGTTGTTCGGCCGCCATCAGCACGGCCGTGGCCGCGATGAAGATGATGCTCATTGCACCGAGCAAAGCCCAGCCCTGGCGCAGGTCGCCCACCATGCGGCCGAAGGCAAGGCACAGTGCCGCCGGGATCAGGAAGATCGACAGCATCTGGACGAAATTGACGAGGGCATTCGGGTTTTCGAAAGGATGGGCTGAATTGGCATTGAAGAAGCCGCCGCCATTGGTTCCCAGCAATTTAATCGCTTCCTGCGAGGCGACCGGTCCGACTGAGATGGTCTGCGTCCTGGCAACGATGGTCTCGGTGACCGGCGCGCCGGTCCCATCCAGAACCGGCTTGCCATCGGTGCCGGTGACCGGCTGCGCATAGCGCGCCGGCTCGAGCAACGGTACTTCCAGAGATGGCGACAAAGTCTGCACCACGCCCTGCGCTGTCAGGAACACGGCAAACAGCAAGGACAATGGCAGCAGCAGATACAGCGTGCTGCGCGTCAGGTCGACCCAGAAGTTGCCGATTGACTTGGCCGAGCGCGCAGTGAAACCGCGGATCAGGGCGAATGCCACGGCAATGCCGGTTGCGGCCGAAAAGAAATTTTGGCCAGTCAGGGCCAACATCTGGCTCAAGTAGCTCATGGTTTGCTCGCCGCTGTAGCCTTGCCAGTTGGTATTGCTGACGAAGCTGACGGCGGTATTGAATGCCGAATCGGCCGCCACCGCTGGCAGGCCTTGCGGGTTGAAGGGCAAGCTGCCTTGCAGGCGCTGGACGCCGTACACGAATACCGCGCCGAGCGCATTGAAGGCCAACAGCGCCATGGCGTAGGCTTTCCAGCCCATGCCTTGCGCCGGGTCGACGCCGGCGGCGCGGTACAGCAGCCTTTCGACGCCCGCGAGCGGGCCGAGGCCTGCGATCGGTTTGCCTTCGCCGATACGTGCGATCAGGCTGCCGAGCGGGTAGGCCGCCGCAAGCAGCACGACCATGAAAATAATCAGCAATACTGCGGACTGGGTAGGCATCACAATTCCTCCGCCTTGAGCAGGGCCACGATCAGATAGAGCATCAGGGCGGCGGCCGTGAGCGCGCCAATGGTGTAAAAGAGGCTCATTGCGGGCCTCCGAGCTTGCCGCAGCCATGAACCAATGCGACGGTCAGCGCCAAAGCGAGCGCCAGCCCTCCGATATAAACGAGATCCATTTCACCCTCTTGTGTAGGTTGTCTTGATAAAGTCAGCTTATCCAGGACGATCTAAAAATGTTGCAAAGACTTGGCGGTCGCGTGTAAACAAGACATAAAAATCCGTAAACAGTGCACCGCGAATGCGTCAAAAATTTTTGCTCATGCTCAGGAGAACGGAGTTGTTACCAAGAAATTTGCCGTTCTTGGGCGAGCGGTAGGCGCTCTGGCTGGCATCGGTGCCCACCACGGCCAGGGTGGCGCTGGCAAATCCCAGATCCCGGGTGATCCCGACTTTCCAATCGGTATAGCTCGCGGCCGCTGTGTGTCGGATGGACTGATGACCGAGATGCAGGTTCAGGATGGTTGCCTTGTCCAGGTCGACATTGGCGCCCAGGTCCAGATAGCCACTGCCCTTGCTGTCGATAAAGCCGAATACGTTGGTCACGGCATGCGCATATTTGATATAGGCGGGGCCGTACCCGAGTTGCGCGTACAGTTCCGTGGTGTTGGCGTTGGCCAGGCCGGCCACGTTCTGCAGCCCGTTGGATGGGTAGGCATAACGCAGCGCGCCGACGTCATAAGCGAGGCTGTCGGACATCTTGCCGCGCTTGCCGGCGTACAGGTCGATCTCGACGCTGCCATCGCCTCCAGCATCTTTCGTCCACGTGATGGTCGACGCCCACACGCCGGCATAGATGCCGGTGGGCAAGTGCGCGTAGTCGGCACCGCCGGAGAGCGCCGCTTGCCGCCGTGTCTGGGAGATGCCGCGATAGCGGTAGTCGGACGAGAACGCCGCGTTGGCGCTGAAGAGATTGTCGGATTGTTGTTCCTCGGCATGGGCCGGATGGGGCATCAGCGTGGCAATGAGGGTTGAGAAAATGAGAAGGTTTTTCATGACGTGGGTATCTGATAGAAGGTGGCCGAGGTGCTGCCGTGGCGCGCATCGGGATCGAAGTATTCGATAAGGAAAGCTTATCGATGACAGCGTAAAAATTTTCTAAAAAAGCGAGCGAAGAGCGTTAACGCGGCGTGAATTTCCGGGAGCGATATCGCCAGGCTGTTTTCCGTTGCCCGTATGTTCCGTCAGACATTTCCAAAAAAAAATATCGCTAGAAAATCTTCCTGTTGTTAAACTAATGGCAGCGAACGCAGCGCGGGAGCGAAGCATGCCAATTGCGGGGAAGAGCCCGGCCAGGCCAGCCGTCACCAGGCCACTGACGGTTCGCTTCGTGTTGACCTGCCTTGTGTTGGCCTGCCTTTTCCCCGGCGTTATCGGAGCGTCGGCAATTCTTTATTTCACCTATCACGCCGAGCGCGCCCTACTGGAACGGGATGCCATACAGACTGCGCGTGCCATGGCGAATGCTGTCGACACCGATCTGCTGAAAGCGCAGGCGGCGGGCCAGGCGCTGGCGACGTCGAGGGATCTCTTATCTGGCGATTTCGTGGCTTTTTATAAGCAGGCGACGAAACTGCTGCAAGATACCGAGATCGCAAGCAACATTGTTCTCAGCGATGCAACTGGTCAGCAACTGCTCAATACCATTGTCCCGATGTCCAGCCCATTGTCTTCCCACGGCAATCCTGCGCAATTGCTGCGGGTCTTCGAGACGGCCAAGCCCGTCATATCGGATACCTACATCGGCGGCGTGTTGCGCCGGCCGGTCGTGGGCATCGATGTACCGGTCTTTAATGCAGACGGGCGTGTCATCTATGACCTCAGTCTGGGGCTGTTCACCGACAGATTGGCGCGCATACCGCATTCGCAGCGTGTTCCTCCTGATTGGGTCGTGGCGATTTTTGACAGCCAGGGAACGATCGTCGCACGCTCCCATGCGGCCGCCAGCTTTATCGGCAAAAAGGCTGCCCCAGCGCTGCTGCGGCGAATGGGCGAGGTCGCTGAAGGCATGGTCGAAGCCGATACTCTGGAAGGCATTCCGGTGAGTGCGGTGTTTAGTCGCTCGCCAGCGGTGCATTGGACTGTGGCTATCGGTATTCCCACGCATTTTTTCACGGTGCAATTACGGCATCGATTCCTGTTGCTGTTTGCCGTTATTTGTTTTCTTTTCGGCGGCGGTATGTTTGCAGCGTCGGCTCTTGCCGGGCGCATTACGCATTCCATCCGAACTTTGCTCGGACCCGCAACGGCGTTGGGGTCCGGCGCGCCGGTCGTTGTTCCGCCTATCCCACTGAAAGAAGCGTCCGATGTCGGCTCTGCGATTACCAGGGCCTCCGAATTGCTGGCGCTGCATAGGCTGGCGGCCGAAGTCTATCGCAACATCCATGTCGGCGTGTTCGCTACGGATCCCGCTGGGACGATCGTTTCAGTCAATCCTGCCTATTGCACGATTACCGGTTACGCGGCCGACGAGTTAATCGGCTGCAATCCACGCATCATGAAGTCGGACCGGCATGATGCGGACTTCTACCGAAGAATGTGGGAAGCCATCAGCCAGGAGAGCGTTTGGCACGGCGAGATTTGGAACCGTCGCAAGGATGGAACACTTTTTCTCTCGAGCGAGACCATCAAAACAATGCGCGATGAATCCGGTTGCATTGCGCACTACGTCGGTGTCATCATTGACATTACCGAAGAAAGAAGAGCGCTGGACGCCATGCGGTATCAGGCATACCATGATTCCATGACTAAACTGCCCAACCGCGCATTGTTCATGGAGCGACTGCAGCAAGAAATCATTCGTGCGCATCGCAATAGCATGCTCATGGCAGTCCTCTTTATTGATCTGGACCATTTCAAAGCCATCAACGACGAATTTGGTCACCAGGTCGGCGACGATCTTCTCAAGCTTGCGGCCGAGAGACTCAGCGCATGTGCCAGGGCATCCGATACAGTGGCCCGCCTCGGCGGCGACGAATTCGCCGTCTTGCTAAACGACCTCGGTGGGAAAGGCGACGCTGCGCGCGTGGCCCACATGATGCTGAGCGAAATGAGTCGGCCATTTTGCATTCACGATCGAGAACTGCATGTATCTGCCAGTATCGGCGCGGCTATCTATCCGCCAGATGGCGATGCGGCGGCGGCGTTGCTGAAGGCCGCGGACGAGGCCATGTACGAAGCCAAGCGCAGCGGACGCCGCGCTTTTTTTATGCGTCCATCGTAATAGAAATACTAGGCCGTGCCAGGAAAGTGCGGAGCCAGTCAACCCTAGCAAAACGAAAGATGAACGTGGTTCCCTATATGGAAGATCAAGAGCGCGCCAGTTTTAGCGGTAGGCTTCACGCCGCGTTGACGGCACGTGGGCACGACACGTCACCGTCCCGGTTTGTTGCCGACTTTAACCTTCGAGCGGATGGGCTGGCAGTGACCGTCCATGCCGCTCGAAAATGGCTGCTGGGGGAAGCAATTCCAACGCAGGCGCGCTTGCAGGTGCTTGCAAATTGGTTGGGGCTGAGCGCGGCCTGGCTGCGCTTTGGGGACGCTGGGAACAACTTGAATTCCGCCTTCACGACCGATTTTAGCGGTCTCGATGTACAGCTCGTGAATGATTTCGGCCTCTTGTCGGAATCGCATCAGCGCATTGTGCATATGCTGATAAAAACAATGCTCGAGGAGGAGAACCGCGAGGCCGGGTTCACGCATGCGCCGCGGGTGCGCAAACAGTCCTGATCACGTCGTCGCCCGCGGACGGCTGGACCAGCGCGCTCTCGTCTACAGCCGTACGCTCACAGCGCGGTTGCGCGCGTTTCGCCGTCGAGTTTTGCCGCCAGCACGTGCTCGATTTTTTCGAGGTTCACTGGTTTGGTCAGGTGAAGGTCGAACCCCGCCTCGAAGCTGCGCGCCTGATCGGCCTCGCTGCCCCAGCCGGTCAGTGCCACAAGGACTCGGGCGTGCGCACCCGGCAATGACCGCAAGACCGATGCAGTCTCGTAGCCATTCATTCCCGGCATGCCAATGTCGAGAAATACCACGGCAGGGTCGTGCCGCTTCACCAGGTCGATCGCGGTTTGTCCGTCATGGGCAAGCATCACCTCGTGGCCCTTGATGTTGAGGGCCATGGCCATGGTTTCGGCCGCGTCGCGGTTATCGTCGACTACCAGTACTTTGTGGTATCCGATGCCGCGAGGATGCGAAACAGGCGCGACGTCGATCTGTTGTGGTGTGTCGGCACGCGGCAGCCAGATGCGGAACGTGCTGCCTGTGCCCGGACCGCGGCTCTCTGCAGCGACGCGGCCGCCGTGCATTTCCACCATGGCCTTGACGACGCTCAGGCCGATCCCCATGCCCCCCTGCGCATGGTGCAGATGCTGCTGCAGCTGTGCAAACCGGTCGAACACGTGTTCGAGCATATCGGTCGGGATGCCAATGCCGGTGTCGGCCACCTCGATCACCACCATGCCAGGTTCAGCGGTCTCGCCAGCGCGCAGCGACACGCGGCCCCCCGGTGGCGTGTACTTCGCGGCGTTGTTCAGCAGATTGCCTACGACCTGCACGAGCCGGGTCGCGTCTCCCGTAACGCGTAGCTCCGGATCCACGCCGTCCCACAGGATCTGGTGACCGCGCGCATCGAGTAGAGACTGTGCGCCTTCCAGCGCTTGTTCGAGCACAGCGTGCAGCGTCAGCGGATCTTGCCGCAATTGGATCTTGCCCTGTCGGATGCGGGCGATGTCGAGCAGGTCATCAACCAAATGGACCATGTGATCGAGCTGGCGTTGCATGATGCCGAGCACCTGCGTCGTTTGACTCGAGATGCCACTCTTCATGTTTTGCAGTAAGTGCAGGCCCGTGCGCAACGGCGCGAGCGGGTTGCGCAACTCGTGCGCGAGCGTCGCCAGGAAGTCGTCCTTCTGGCAATCGGCAAGTTTGAGTGCTTCGCGCGTGGTGACATAGTTGGTAATGTCGACGCAAGCGCCTGTCATGGTCTTGGCGCGGCCGGTGGCATCGAGGAAGGTCCGGCCACGATCGTACAGCCAGTGGAACGATCCGTCGGGGTACACCACCCGGAACTCCATCTCGAAATCGTCACCCATATCGCGGCAGCGCTCGCAGCGGCGTATCACCTCGGCGCGGTCATCAGGATGGACGAGTGCGATGAACTGGTCGAGGCTGCGCAAGGACTCCCCGGCCGGCAGGCCAAACAGCCGGTGCAACGCATCGTCCCAGGTGAGCCGGTTGTCCTGGATGTCCCAGTGGAAGGTGCCTGCGCGGCTCGCTTCCAGAGCCACTTCCATCGCCAGTTCGCTCGTCTTGCGGCTGGTGATGTCCATCGCCGTGCCGTTTGCGCGCAAACAAACGCCGGCATCGCTGAATAGTCCGCGTCCCCTGGCTGCGATCCAGCGAACCCGGCCGTCGTCGCGCCCCACCGTGCGAAACTCGACGCTGTAGCGTTCGCGCCGCTGCGGGTCGCATGCCGCCTCGAATGCGCGTGTCACTGCCTGCCTGTCTTCAGGATGCAGGCCGGCGAAAAAGTCGTCCAGCGAAAGCGCTTCATTCGTCGTGATACCGAACATGGTCCGCAGCCGCGGTTGCCAGACGAGGCCGCCGTCTGGCACGTTCACATCCCAGAACGCAATCTCGGAAGCGTCCGTCGCCAGACGCAGGCGCTCTTCGCTCTCGGCCAGGGCCTGCTGCGCCGCGATCGCGGCGCGTGTGCTGTCAGCGAGCATGACAGTCGAGGTGGTCTCAATCGCGGCGCAGAAAATGCCGGCGACTTGCCCATTGTCATCGAGTAAAGGCGTGTAGGTGAAGCTGAAAAAGTGCGGCCCGGGCGTCTTGCGACTGGCCAACTGGAACGGCTTGTTTTCGAATGACAGCGACTCGCCGCGCATGACGGCTTCGTTCAAGGGCCGTAACACGTCCCAGATCTCGCTCCAGACCTCGGCCATGGAATGACCTAGTGAGGCGGGATGTTTGTCGCCAAGAATCGGGAGGTAGCCGTCGTTGTACAGCGAGATGTAGGCTGGTCCCCAGCTGATGAACATCGGCTGCTGCGCGCGCAGTATCAAGCTGACGGCCGTCTTCAAGGAGAGTGGCCACGATTGCGCTGCGCCAAGCGGCGTCGTCGACCAGTCGTGGCGGCGCATCAACTCGCCCATGACGCCGCCACCGCGAAAGTGCGGCAGGTCCGGCGGGTTGATCATTGGCGTGGCCCAGTAAGTCGGCGGTGCATAAGCGGTCGGCGCAGGTTATGAAAGATAAGACTTGATCCGGCCACTGGCTGACTACGACGCTGTAAGCTCGATTGGAACGATGACACGCATCCTGTACTCGCTGAGAAATCAGCGTTGAAGATGCTGAGGAATGCCAGGCTTCAGTAGCATGGGTGAACGACCGCTGCCTTTGTCAAACGTTGCAAACATGACCATGCTTTTAGTGTACAGATAAAGTGTTTTTGTGTCTACAAGGTAAGGTATTGAATGACCTCGGGGCCAATGCAACTGCGCTTATATGAATGGGGGCGTTGCTCGACCGCATGACGCGGGAGCCGGTAGAGGGGCGCGGATTCCGATGGTTTGCCGTGTCATTTCCCTGTTGCGGCGCCGCTATCTGTGGCAGCAGAAATCATTTGCTCAAGGCGCTTGTCATCTTCGGAAAAGAGTAGCGGATCAGTGTGTTCCATTACGAGCGTCCGCCATCCCATGTAGACCCCATAGGCGCGTTCCATTCGGTATCGTTTCTCCAAGCCTTTGTTACGGCGGGCATCAGCGATCAAGTTTTCGATCTGTGCGGAGCAGTGTGCCGTGATCTCGCGATAGGGATAAACCCTGGGAAACGGGGGCGGCCGAGATGCGACAGTGGTTGTGTAGGTAACGTTCATGTGATCCTCTGCGCGATTATCTCCTGCCCCTTCACTGACTTAGAGCTGTTTGACTTCCATTGGTTCGTCAGGGTCCTGACGGGCACATTGATCGAAGCACTGTGGCAAAGCAGAGTGGCCGCAACCGATACGCATTTTTCTCGGCGCTTCCCGCTGCGAGCCTGGTGCGGCCAGGCCCCGACGCGTTCCGCAGGCACTGACGCGTCTCAGGCGCTATTCGCCTATTTTTTTCCCGTTTTCAGTGGCTTGGCCACTTTCGCAGCCACCGGCTTCTTCTTTTTGACCGCTACAGCGATGTCGCCCGGATCCAGGCCAAGCAGTGTATCGACGTAGGACACGACGCGGTTCAAATAATCCGGTGAAATCGACTGCATTTTCGCCAGCGCGCGCAGCACCAGCATGTGCGAGTTGATCGGTCCGGCATTCTGCGGCGCCTGTTTCATGGCCAGCGCCAACTGTTTGTCGACGCTGAGCCTGGCCCAGGTGGCGCGCGATTCGCGCACGGTTTTCAGCTCCAGTGTGGCAGGCGTGGACGTCGCTGGGGCGTTGACCGCGGAACGTGCGTTAGCCTGGTCCTGCGCGGGCGCCGCCCCCGGTTCAAGCTGCACGGCCAGCGCGCGCAATGGCGCACATTGCGCATGCGCGTCCAGCGTTGCGCACAGCCGGCGCAAGCCCTGGAAATCGGCGCTTGCATGCAAGCGCTGTATTGCCTCGGCCGCTTGCGGGTGGGTCTTGCAAGCAGACTCCATGAGCGCAGCCGCCGCACTACGCGCTTGTGCAAACCGCTCGGCAAATGCCGTTGCCGCGGCTGCGATTTTGGCGTCGAGCAAACGCCGCGCGCTGCCTTCGTGGCTTGCCGCGCGCCGCGCCAGCGTGTCGAGGTAGTGCCATCCCGCCGCGTCGAAGCGCTCGCCGCCTTCATCGCGAAGGCGTTCCAACAGCGCCATGCCGGCGTTTGCAGCGTCGTCACGCATCGGGGCGGACATTGGCAGGCGCAGACCTGGGGACCGGTGCCATTTCCACGCGCCGGTTGAGCGCACGGGCAGCGTCGTCGGTATTCGGCTTGACCGGCTGCTCGGCGCCGAATGCGGCGGCAAACACCATCGACGACGGCATCCCTTGCTCGACCAGCGTGCGCGTGACGGTCAAGGCGCGCTGCGCCGACAGTTCCCAGTTATCCGCAAACGGCCCGTTGCGGATCGCTTTGTCGTCGGTAAAACCGCTTACCATCAGCATTTCGCCGCGCGCGGCGAGGTAGGCGCGCAGCGGCACCACCAGGGTGCTGAGCAGTTGACGGCCTTCCGGCTGCAAGTGGTCCGAATTTTGCGCGAACAGCACCTGGCCGCTGATGCCGATGCGGCCATTGTTGAGCGTGATGCGGCCGCTGGCCAGCGGTACCGCCAGGGCCTTTTCGAGCGTCAGGCGGCGCTGTTCCTCGGCCTGGCGCTTCTTTACTTCTTCCTGCAGGCTCGAGGTCAGTTCCATTTGCACGCCAACCACGGCCACCAGCAGCAGGACAAAAGCGCCCAGCAGGCCGGACATCAGGTCGCCAAACACGGCCCAGGTCGGCGCGCTGTGTTCCGATGCGTCCATGTCGTCCATTACTTGCCCTCAACGGCCAGCATGGCCGGTAGCTGGCGCAGCTCGTCGACGATATCCTTTTGCGAGCTCATGGAAAGATCGATGATCTCGCGCGCCTGCGCCACGTAGTAAGCCAGCTGGCCGTCGCTGCGCTCCATCGATTTGTCGAGGGCGATCTCGATCCGGTCCAGGTTCGATGCGAGTTTGTCGTTGGCCGCATTGAAGGCCTGTACCGCCACGCCGAACGCATCGGCCAGGCTGGCCACATCCACCGCGCTGGTGGTGACATGGGCGGCAATCTCGGCCAACTTGCCTGATTCGCTGGCGATGTTGGCGGAAAACGCGGTATTGGCCGAGTCGAGCTTTGCCGACGACGACGCCACGAGCGCGTCGATCACCGCGCGCTGCTCGTGCGAGGCATGGTTGATGACGCCGAGCAGCGCATTGAGGGTTTCCATGATGCGGCTGCGCTCTTCCAGCACAACATTGTCGCGCGCCACGCTGTTGGAGATTTCCTGGCGCAGCTGGCCGATCACCTCGGCCGCGGCGCGCGGCGCTTCGGCGGCGGTCTCGATCAGGCGCGCGATCGGTGCTTCCAGTGCGGTGCCCAGCGTAGTCAGGTGCGTCGTCACGGCCGACTGCAGCTCGCCCAGGTGCGCCACCGCCGCGTCGCCGCGCGCCGCTTCCTGGTCGCGCAGGGCGCCCAGTTCCGTTTGCAGCAGGCTGGCCAGCTGGTGCATGCGTTCGCCATGCTGGTCCAGCCACCGGGCTTCGGCGGCGATGCGCGAGCGCATCAATTCTTCGGCCGTGGCGATCAGGCGCGTTGTCTCGTCCAACGATTTGCCGGCGTCGGCCTGAACTTGTCCGGCCAGCGTGCCCACGGCTTGCGTCACCGTCGTGCAAATCTCCCGTTGCTGGGCAAGCACCTGTGCGCCGCTTTGCTGCAATTCATGCGTGAGCGTTGCGGCCATCGCTTCGAGCGATTGCGTCCACGCCTGCAGGCGCTGCGCATCATGGGCTGACTGGCTTGTCTGCAGGCTGGCGTAGGCGTCGCCCGTCGCTTGCACGGCATGGGTGATGGTGCTGCAGACTTCCCGCTGCTGTGCAAGCATGTGCGCGCCACTGTCGCGCAGCTGACTTGTCAGCGTTGTCGCCATGGATTCGAGCGACTGCGACCAGGCCTGCTGGCGCTGCACGTCTTGCGCGGCCTGGCTTGCCTGCAAGCCGCTGTAGGTATCGCCGACGGTCGCAACCAGCGCGCCCGCGCGGGCGTCGAACGCCGCGCCGAAGTCCGCCAGCGATCGCGCCATCTCGGCGGCGATGGTGCGGTTGGCGCTGGTCTGGCTGTCGAGCGCGGCGTTCCATGTCTGCGCAACGGCGTCGGTCGCCACGCCAAAACGGGCAGCCAGGCCGTCAAGCTGTTGCTCGACCGTGACGGCAGTGCGTTCATGCATCGCCTTCGTTTCTTGCGCGATACCTTGCATGGCTGCTTCGAAGACGGGCCGGATGCCGTCAGCGGCTGTCTGGGCACTCATGGCGAGGCTTTCCCGCAACGATTTTTCGACCGAGCGCGCCAGCTCCGTGTATGCGGCGCTGGCGCTGCTGTGGAACTGTTCTTGATTGGCCAGTACGCTTTGATTGAGCTGCGCCTGCATCGCCTCCATCTGCAGCATCAGCGCCTGGAGTTTGTCGACCACTTGCGGCAGCGCCTCCGACTGCGACTGCAAGGCGCGGAAGGTGTTTTCCTGCTGACGGGCGTGCGAAAAGCCGCTCATGATCGTTGCCGCCTTGTGATCGAGAAGCTGGCCGGCCTGCATTTGCTCATGGCGGCACAGGGCCGACATCAAGCCCAGCATGGCGGAAGCGGCCACGCCAGCGACCGAGGTGCCAAACGCCAGCCCCAGGCCCTTTACCGGCATGGCAAGCCCCGAGCGCATGGCCGCCAGGTCGGTGGTTTTTTCGAGGGTAAAGACGACGCCCTTGAGCGTGACCACCATGCCGAGGAAGGTGCCGAGCATCCCCAGCATGACCAGCAAGCCGACAAGGTAAGGCGTGAGCGACGGGCCGGGCAGGGCGGCGCGCTCGCCTTCGATCCGCAGGCGCGCCGGATGCTGGAGCGGGGCGGCCAGGCCGGACAGGAAACGGTTCAGATCGGGCGCGTTGTCCGTCAGCGCATGGAGCGCCGTTGTCAGGGTGGCGGTGGCCCGGCGGAAGCGGTGCAGTTCGACTGCGCCGGCAAGATACACGGCGAAGATCAGCGCCGTCATGGCCAGGGCCAGTGCGCTCGAATCGATGAAGCCGAAGCCGACCCAGATCACGGCGATGGCGCCGGTGGCAAAGGTGAGGTGGAACAGGTATTTATTCATGATCGTGTTGTTGTGTAAGTGCTGCCAGCAGTCCGGCGCTGGGCTGCAGGCGTAGATCGGCTTCGGCCAGCAACAGCGTGTGCACGTTCTGGAGGAACTGCGCCAGCCAGCCGCCCGCCTGCGTCCAGGCGGCCGGATGATCGGCCTGCCCGTGCGCGACCTGCTGCTGGTGGCCGGAATAAAGGGCATCGAAACGCTTTTTCAGCAGCACGGGTACCCTGGCCAGCATCCGTCCTTCGCGTTCGCGCAAGATTTTTCCCAGCACGATGTCGAGCTCGGCCAGCTTCCTGAGTTCTGGCGAGGCCTTGGCCAGGGCCGCGCGCAGGTTGACGCGCAGCGGCTCGACGTTCGCTTCCATGTCGCGCTGGTGGGCTTCGTAGAATTGCCGGTACGGCAGGTACGAGACCTCCCCGTCCAGTACCAGGGGCAGCTTGATCGCCGCGTTTCCACCCGTGCCAGTGCAACTCCTGGTAATCGCACTGACCATCAGCGCTGTCGTCCGCTCGAATTGCGCGGCTACCTGGGCGCGTGCCGCCTCACGCAGCGCGGGGTTCTGCGCTGTTGTCGGTGCCATACCGCTTTCCAGCACGGACGAGAGGGCGATCGCGTCGGTAAAGTGCATCCACTGCCCCAGCTCCGCCGCAAAATCACCTGCCGGCTCCTCGCCTTCAAGAAGGTCGAGCTCGGCCAGGCGGCGGGTGAGTAAGGAACTGTGGAAAGTTGTAGGCGGAAGGACTCGCGTCATGATACGTGGAGTCAGAGTTGCATCGAAGCCGGTGCCTGGGAAGCCGCCACCTTTCGGGCTGATGCTTCTTTGACGCCGAAACAAGGATGCGGGATTATAGCTTAGCCGGAGAGTTGGCCGACAATTTAAGGCGTTGCGGGGATTTTCGGACGTGTTGCAGATGGCGGGGCGGCGCACCGGTGCTCTGGGCCCCCGCCTGCGCGAGGGCGACGTGGTGGCGATGCGGGCGCATCGCCTACCTCTTTTCGCTCAGTCGGTCAGGCGCAAGGCGGTTGGCGGCAGGATGCCTTCGCGTGACCGCATTCCGGCGTCGCCCGAACCGTCGGCAACGCCATAGCTGAGCACGGCTGGCTCCTTGCCACGCGCCGCGGCGTGTTCAATCCGCACCGCCAGTCGGTCCGCTGCCAGGGTGCCGCCGTGCTGACCGTCCCGGGCTTCGATGCGGAAACGGTAGCCTGGCTGACCGCGAAGCTTGCCGGTTCCTTCCAGGCTGATCGTATTGCCATTGCGGCTGACGCGCTCGAGCTGCTCGCCCTTGAACGCAACACTGCCAGTAAGTACAAAGGTGAACGGCGGCGTTTGACCCTTTCCCAGCGACAGCGGCGCCGCCAGACGGAATGCCAGCGTCGCCTGCCCGGCGCCCGGCAAGGCGGCGCGAAGATTGCCCTCGCCAACGATCCCCTGGATGAGCGGCGGGAAAATCGTGATCTGGCGGGCTTGCACGGTCGCCCTGCCGGTCGAATCGACGACGCGCACCACGACGTTGTAATCGCCCGCGCACGCATACGTATGCGACGCGCTCAATTCGCCCCGGCCCATGCGTTCGCTGATGGCGGGAACCTGCACGCCACTGCCGTCGCCCCAGTCGACCGTGGCGCTGTGGGTATCGGTTTTATTTCGGTCGCGGAAAGACAGCCGGATTGCGAAGGGTACGGTGGGAACCACGACGTCGGGCACCAGCGCCGGGCCCAGTACCGGCGCGTCGGTGCCGCCGCTGCGACTGAGCAGCAGCAAGCCCGCGGTGGAATTGGCGATGATGTCGCCGCTTGGCGCAATCCGCAGCGCCTGGGTGACGATCAGGCCGTCCGGGACATTGAGCAGGCGGGTATTGAGGTCGGTGGCCTGGCCGCTGCGCGACCAGCGATAGGCGCGCTGGGCGAAGTCGCCGGCGCTGTTGCTGAACATTTCGCCGATGACGGTACCTGCGTCGTCCGCTTGTGAAGCGTCCGACGACATGAATGGCGCCCTGTGCAGGTCCACCAGTCCCCGTGCCCGGGAAAACACGTAAGCGTGGTCGATTCCGGTGTCCGGATCGAAGACGCGCCCGACCAGTTCCCCGACATTGTTCAGCTCGCCCGGGATGGCATGCAGACCGACGCGCGCGGCGCCCTTGCCAGGGCTCCACAGGAATGCCTGGAAGTCCGGTTTGGAAAAATTGAGCCAACCGGCGATCTCGCCCCGATTGTTGTTGACCAGTCCGGCTGCCTCCGCTGCGCCGAACGTGCCAAGGTCGGTTGGCCGGCCGGCGGCATCCCAGATGAAGGTGCGGGGCACACGGTCGGTCGTGTAGGCGTAGCCCGCAGTGACGTCGTGCTCGTTGATGTCGCTGGCGATCGACTCGCCGAAGCCTGCGCCAGCCTGCAGCGGCAGTAGCCTGTTGGCTGCGCTCCAGCGCACGGCGCGATAACCCTCTTCGCCGGGACCGATACCGGAAGCGCCGGCGATGACGCCGCGGTCGTTGATCGCGCCCGTGAAGCTGTCCCAGTCGGCGCTCAGCACGGGCAGGGGAGTCCAGCCAGCGGCGCGCGACCAGCGAAACGGGAACAGGTTGAACGCCGCGCCGGCGGGCAGGGCCGCATAGGCCGTCACCTCGCTCTTTGCATTCATGTCGCCAAGGGCGGCCACTTCCGCCCCGGGCGGACTGATATCTTGCATGCGTTCGCCGTCAAAGAAACCGACGCGCAGCCTGCCCTGGAAACTGACGAATTCAAAGGCGGCCTTGCCGCGTGCGTTGACGCGCGTCCTGTAGCCGATGCCCGGTACCAGATTGACGATGGCATACGTGTCCGCGGCGCACTGGCAGTTATTGCTCGCTGGCGTTGGCACAGCGTCCACGGCGCTGCCGTATCCCGGCGCGCCCGCCATGGAAAGCGCCACTCCGATTGCCGCACCTGCAAGCTGGCGCGACGTTCCCTTCCACAAGATCTTCATCATTGGCCTCTATCAGTAGTGCATGCACAGCGCATGAACAACTACTGTAGAGCTTCAGTCGTCAGGTGCCGATGCGATAGCACAGACCATCTGGCAAGATCCCGGCGTCAGGATGGCGAACGCAACACCTATCCTTGTCCCAACTTTTTACCAAGCCGATACAAGAACTCCAAGCCCTCGTACAGCGACTTGGCGCGCAGGTGTTCATTGAGGCCATGAATGCCGTTGCCTTCGGCGCCGGCAAACATGCCGCTCACACCATACGTCCAGATGCCTGCGTTGTTCAGATAGCGTCCGTCGGTGCTCGCCACCGACATTGTCGGCACCACGGGCACGCCCGGCCACATGTCGTTGCTGATGGATTCGACGGCTTGCATGATGGCTGGCGTCATTGGCGGCGGCGGCGACAGCACCGGCTCGCCCATCGGGGTGATCTTGATCTTGTCATCGGCCAGGACACGCACCAGGGTGTCGCGTACGGCATCGACCGATTCTCCCGGCAGGACCCGGCAATTGACCACCGCGCGGGCACGCTGCGGCAAGGCGTTCGTGGCGTGACCTGCCTCGAGCATCGTTGCCACGCAGGTCGTGCGCACGGTGGAATTGTGCTCGGGGCTGATGGTGTACAGTCGCTCCAGCGCGTCGCGGTCAGGCGGATCGCGCAGGATGGCTTGCATGTCGGCGGCGGTCTGGCCCGTTTCGATGCGCGACATGCGCTCATAAAACAGGCGGGTGGTGGCCGACAGCTTGAACGGGAAGTCGAACTTGCCCAGTCGCGACAGGCCGTCGGCCAGGTGATAGATCGCATTGTCGCGTGGCGCGCGCGCGCTGTGGCCGCCGGGGTTGGTGACTTCCAGCTGATAGCTCTGGAATACGCGCTCGCCGACCTGGATGCCGTGGCGTAGCGGCTTCTCGTTCTTGTCGAGCAGGCCGCTGCCGCCTTCATTCAAGGCCAGTTCGGCATCGATCAGATTGCGGTGGTTCTTGAGCAGGTACTCGAGGCCGTCGAACTTCGATGGGATGATTTCTTCATCGCAGGTCAGGGCCAGGATGATGTCGCGCTTGGCGGCGAGGCGCTCGCGCTTGTAGCGAATCATGTTGGCCACGAACACGGCGGCCATTGCCTTGTCGTCCGACGCGCCGCGCGCGTAGAACACGCCGTTCTCTTCGATCAGCTTGAACGGGTCGCGCACCCAGTCGGCGCGCTTGGCCTCCACGACGTCCACATGGGCCAGCAGCAGCAATGGTTTGCTGGCGCCGCTGCCCTTGAGCCGCGCCACCAGATTGCCTTTGGCGGGGCCGCCTGGCGGTACGATGATCTGCATTTCCGCATCGCTGTAACCGCCCGCCTTGAGACGCGCTGCCATGGCCGTGACCGCGACGGTGCAGCTGCCGGTGGAGTCGGTCGTATTAATTTCCACCAGTTCCTGGTAGATCTCGCGCAACTGCTTTTGTTCGGGTGTGAGCGCAACCGTTTGCGCATGGCTGGCCATGGTCAGGAACGACGCCAGCAGCAGCAGGGTAATGCGGAGGTGTGGTGATGGCATTCGGCTTCCTCAGGTAAAGGATGTGGCGCATGAAAGGGAGTAATCCAGTTGAACTTATAGCAATATCGTTGCAGTTGCAAGGTAATGCTCAATTGGAACAAGCGATCACCAAACAAGCTGTACAATACCTTGACTAAAATTCAATACCTTTTTCCGAGAGTTCTACGGTGACCCAAAAGCGGAACAATGTCAGTGTGCGCGGTGCAGGCGATACTACGATGGTGTTCGCCCACGGCTTTGGCTGTGACCAGAACATGTGGCGCCTGCTCGTGCCCAACTTCGAACAGCGCTTCCGCGTGGTGACCTTCGATCTGGTGGGCAGTGGCGGTTCGGACCTGTCGGCCTACGATGTGGCGAAATACAGTTCACTGCACGGCTATGCCTCGGACCTGCTCGAGATCATCGACGAGCATGCGGCCGGCCCGGTGATTTTCGTCGGCCATTCCGTCAGCGCCATGATCGGTCTGCTCGCCACCATCGAAGCGCCCGAGCGCTTCCTGGCGCAACTGATGATCGGGCCGTCGCCGTGCTACATCAACGATGGCGACTACGTGGGCGGCTTCGAGCGCGCCGACATCGATGAATTGCTCGCGACGGTGGAGGGCAACTACCTTGGCTGGTCGAGCGCGATGGCCCCGGCGATCATGGGCGCCCCCGGACAGCCGGACCTCAGTGTCGAGCTGACCAACAGTTTTTGCCGCACCGATCCCGAAATCGCCAAGCACTTTGCGCGTGTCACCTTCCTGTCCGACCACCGCGCCGATCTGGCCAGGTCGCAGGTGCCGGCGCTCATTGTCCAATGCAGCGACGACCTGATCGCGCCCCGGTCAGTGGGCGAGTACATGCACAAGGTACTGCCGCACAGCACGCTATCAGTGATCGAGAACGTGGGTCATTGCCCGCATCTGAGCGCGCCGTGCGCCAGCAGCGAGGCGATGGAAGGCTTCCTGGCGTCGCTGGCGCGCTAGCCATGGCGCAGGCCTTTTCATTGACCGGTGACCGGCTGTATGACCGGGCCGCCTGCGGCCTCGTGCTCACCGACCGCGATGGCGTCATCCTGCGTTGCAATCAAACGTTCTCCGGCTGGGTCGGTTTTTCAGTGGACGAGCTGGTCGGAAGCCGCCGCATCCAGGACTTGTTCACCATGGGTGGCAAGGTCTTCCATCAAACGCATCTGCTGCCCTTGCTGCAAATGCAGGGGTCGGTCGCCGAAGTGCAGATCGACATGCGCCATGCCGACCGTACCATCCTGCCGATGCTGATCAACGTGTTCCGGCGCAAGCAGGGCGACGATGTTTTTGATGAACTGGCCATCTTCATTGCCACCGACCGGCGCTCCTACGAACGCGAACTGGTGGCGGCGCGGCGCAATGCCGAGGCATCCCTGCACGCCCTGTCGGAAACCCAACAGGCGCTGCAGTTCGCCAATGACGAGCTGGCGCGGACTGACCGCAAGAAGGATGAATTCCTGGCCACGCTGGCCCACGAGCTGCGCAACCCGCTGGCCCCGATGCAAAACGTGCTCGAAATCCTCAAGCTCAAGGCGATCGACGATCCCCAGCTGATCTGGGCGCGCGAAGTCTTCGAGCGCCAGATGCAGCAGATGGCGCACCTGGTCGACGACTTGATGGACATTTCGCGCATCACGCAGGGCCGCGTTGAACTGCGGCTGGAACAAATCGACATTGCCGTGGTCATGCGCCGGGCGATCGAAGCGTCGAATGCCTTGATCGCCTCCAGCGGTCACCGCCTGCGCGTGGTGTATCCCGCGCCAGCGCTGCATGTCGACGCCGACCCGACCCGATTGACCCAGATCCTGACCAATCTTCTCAACAACGCGGCCAAGTACACGCCCGACGGCGGCATCATCTGGTTCGAGGCGGAGCAGGAGCAGGACCAGGTGGCCGTGCACGTACGCGACACGGGCATTGGCATCGCGCCGCAGCACTTGAACGATGTGTTCAGCATGTTTTCGCAGCTGACGCCGGCGCTTGAGCGTGCGCAAGGTGGCCTGGGCATTGGCCTGGCGCTGGTCAAGGGCCTGGTAACGCTGCATCGGGGCACCATCGAGGTGGTCAGCGCTGGCGTCGGGCAGGGCAGCGAGTTTGTCGTGCGCCTGCCGCTGTCAGCGCACAGCGTGGCCTTGCCTGTGCCCGCCGATGAGCAGCCGGCCGCTACTGTCGGCGATGCCCGGCGCGTGCTGGTGGTGGACGACAACCGCGACGGCGCCGATATGCTGTGCATGGCCCTGACCATGCTGGGCTTTAACGTGTCCCAGTTCTATGATGGTGCATCGGCACTGAAGGCTGGTGCCGACTTCTTGCCCGATGTGGTCATCCTCGACATCGGTTTGCCCGGCATGGATGGTTACTCCGTGGCGCGCGAAATACGGCGCCAGCCGTGGGGCGCATCCGTACTGCTGATCGCGGCCACCGGCTGGGGGCAGCAGCGCGACAAGGATGCGGCGCTTGCGGCAGGCTTCGATGTCCATCTGGTCAAACCGATCGACTTCGCGAACCTCGGCGAGGTCATCAATCAGGGCGCGCCGCTGGCGCGATGAGTGCGATAGCGCGCCGATTCACCTGAGGGCGAAAATTCATGCATCCCGGTATTGTCTACGCTTTGCTCGCTGCCTTGCTGTTCGGCGCCAGCACGCCATTCGCCAAGGCTCTGGTGGGACAGATGTCGCCGCTGGCCCTGGCAGCAGTCCTTTACTTGGGAAGCGGCATCGGTCTGCTTCTGTGCGCCGGACTGCGCGCATCTTTTGTGCCGTCCCGCCATGGCCACGCCGCTGGCTTGACTCGGCAGGATATTCCCTGGTTTGCCGCGGCGATAGCGGCTGGTGGAATCGCAGGGCCGTTGCTGCTGATGCTGGGCCTGCGCAGTGTCTCCGCTTCGTCCGCCTCCTTGCTACTGAACCTGGAAGGCGTGTTTACCACGCTCCTGGCATGGTTCGTCTTCAAAGAAAGCCTTGACCGGCGCATTGTTGCCGGCATGCTGAGCATCGTCGCCGCCGGGATCGTGCTGTCATGGGAGCAGACGGCGGCGAGCGCCTGGCCATGGGGAGCGACGGCAATCGTTGGCGCCTGCCTGTGTTGGGGCATCGACAACAATCTGACGCGCAAAGTATCCGCCAGCGACGCGCTGCAGATTGCCGCGATCAAGGGACTGGTGGCAGGTTCCGTCAACCTGGCCATCGCCTGGTGGTTCGGGGCCGCCATGCCCGCGATGCCGGTACTGGCCCTGGCTGGAGTGGTCGGCTTTTGCGGTTACGGCCTGAGCCTCGTGCTTTTCGTACTGGCGTTGCGCCATCTGGGGACGGCGCGCACCGGCGCATATTTTTCGGCCGCACCGTTTGCCGGTGCCGCCCTGGCCTTGCTCTTGCTGGGCGAGGTGCCAGCGGGGCTGTTCTGGGTTGCCGCAGCGCTCATGGGCTGCGGCATCTGGCTGCATCTGACGGAGTCGCATGCGCATGAACATGAGCATCTCCCGATGTCGCACGCGCATGCGCATCGGCACGATGATCATCACCAGCACGCGCATGCCGCAGACTGGGATGGCACTGAACCACACACGCACGCGCACGATCATGCGCCGCTCACACACCATCATCCGCATTATCCGGACATCCATCATCGGCACGATCACAAACAGCATTGAATGATTGCGCAGGACAGGACTTGTGATTACAATTCCTTAGAGCAACTTAATTGCAATTGGGTAATTAAGTTGAGCTAACCTACCTGTGAAAGATCCTGCAATGGCGCGAATGTTGAAGACTGCAAGCTTACTGATGTCCCTGGCGCTGTGCAGCGCCGGCGTGATGGCCGCTCCGGCGAAAACTGCCGCCAAGGTGCCGGCGTCGTATTCGACCAACGTCAAGTTCGTCCTGCTGAATAATTCGCACACCGATCCCAGCTTCAACGAAAAAATCTTCAAGGGCATGCTGCTCGAGTCGATCAACCGCGCCGGCATCGCCATCGATGGCGAGCATCAAGTCAAAGGCGAACTCGCGTTCGAAGTCGACTATGTCTATCGTGCCGGCGAGGTCGATTATCGTTTCCTTACCCTGCGCACCTATCTCAGGAACAAGCAACAGCACGCTATCTGCTACAACGCCGATTCGGTCTGGTGGGGTGGGCCGAGCGGCGCAGCGCAGATTCCTTCGACGGTCCAGGCGGGTATCGACAGCTTCCTGCGCCGCTGCGCCGCCAAGTGAGGCGTTAGAAGAACCGCGCTGGACCCAGCGGCAACCTAGGCCAGGCGCTGGCGGCAGCGCACCAGATGCGCGCGCAGCCGCGCCTGCGACGTCATGCCAAGAGCGATCCCGTAGGCATGGTGGGCCTCGGCCCGCCTGCCTTGCAGACCGAGCAGGTAGGCGCGCGCCACCCACCAGGGTTGAAAAGCGTTCGCCGCTTGTGCATCGATTGCGTCGAGGGCGGCCAGCCCGCTTTCCAGTTCGCCGGCCTCGGCCATGGCGACGGCGCCCGCGACGTACGAGCCCAGCGTGGGATAGTGTCGATTGATCGTGCCATACAGCTGCGCAATCCCCTGCCACGGCGTGCTGCCGGAAAACAGACGATGGCAGTGGGCCGATTGCACCGCCGCTTCGAGCTGGAACGGACCGGGACTGTGCAAGCGCGCCGCTTTGCCCAGCATGCGGTCGGCGGAAACGATGGCGGCGCGGTCCCACAGCGCCATATCCTGTTCCGCCAACGGGATGAAGGCGCCATCGACGCCCGTCGTCGCGGGTGCGCGTGCTTGAATCAGCGTCATCAGCGCAAGCAGTCCAAGCGGTTCGGCGGCATCCGGAAGCAGGGCGGCGACCAGATCGCACAGGAAGTGCGCTTCGGTGCGCAGATTCATGATGCGCTCTTCGGCACCGTCGAGCGCATCGACACTCACGCCAAAAGCGCCATACATCGCTTCGAGCACGCAATGCAGGCGTTGCGGCAGGTCGCCGGGCTCCGGGTCTTCAAAGCGCAGCCCGGTATCGCGGATTTTCTGCTTGGCGCGTACCAGGCGCTGGGCCAGGGTCGATGGCGACATCAGCAGGGCCGGCGCCATGTCCGCTACCTGCAGACCCAGCACAGTCTGCAGCATCAGCGGGATGCGGATTTTTTCATCGATGGCGGGATGGGCGCAGACGAACAGCAGCTTGAGCCGGGCATCGGGAATGGCAAGCGGCGCCGCGGCGACATGGTCATCCTCGAACAGTACGGTCAGGGCGGGGTCGAAGCGAACGCGGTCGTGGCGCGCCACCTGCAGCAGCTGGCGTTTGGCCACCGCCAGCAGCCAGGCCTCGGGCGCGCGCGGAATCCCGCTGACGGGCCAGGTTTCAAGCGCCTTGACCAGCGCATCGGACAAGGCATCTTCTGCCGCTGCAATATCGCGCCATTGCCACGCCAGCCACGACACTAGCCGGCCAAACGCGCTGCGCGCGGCCAGTTCGGCCGCGCGCGCAACGGCGTCGGCCGGCGTGTTCATGCGGGCACGGGCGGGGGCAGCACGGGGCGCACTTCGGTCGAACCCGTCGTGGCGTTCGGGCTGCGCGCGGCCCACGCGAGCGCCTCGTCGAGTCCCGCCACCTCGATGATGAAGTAGCCGCCCAGGTGTTCCTTGGTGTCGGCATACGGCCCGTCCTGAATGTGCCGTTTGCCATCGCGAATGGTTACATGGCTGGCCGTGCGCGGCGGCTGCAAGCCGTTGCCGCTGACGACAATACCGGCCTGGTTCATGGCGCCGATGTAGGCATGCCAGGCGCCCCAGTAGGCGGGGGCGTCGCTGGCGCTGTCGCGGCAGGCAATATCGTCGGCGGTTTCTGAAAAGATGAGCATGAATTGCATGAGATTCTCCTGAGTGGAATTGATAAATATAGTCGAGTTTGGATGACGCGGTTAATTCTTTGCAGCCATGGTGGGGTTGGCCAGGTGTGGAAGGACATCCACCGCGAACGCCGATGCGGGCATGCGTGCGGCCCACTGGCGCGCTGCGGCAAGGTCGGGCACCTCGATCACAAAATAGCCCGATAGCCGGGGGGACGGGTCGCCCGGCTGGGACAGAACGGTGCGGACGGGCGCGCCGCTGTCGCGCGACAGCGCGCTGCCGCCGCGCAGCACGCCTGCCTGGATCATGGCAGCGGCAATGTCGTCGTAGGCTTGCCAATAGCCGGTGGCGGCTGGCGTGGCGCGCTTGGCCAGGGTGGCGGGCGCTTCGTACAGGAAGAGGCTAAATTGCGCTGCGCGGCTATCGAGGTGGACGCACAGGGCGCAGCAGGCGAACAGATAAGATGATATTTTCATGGCAACTCCAGTCAAAGCCCGGCGACATGCCTGGCTTATCCTGTAGATGCGCAGCGCTGCGTCGAATCGACATGCGGCTGAAATTTTTTTACGGCCCGGACGTGCGCCGGTAGCCCATCACACGGTCAGGTGCGGCGCGCGCGGCCACAGCGCTGGCGTGCTGGTGCGTGCCTGAGGTATCGGCAGGGCCGGTATGGTTGCCTTGATGGTGGAGCCTTCCGCCAGGCTGGAGGTGATCCAGATCTTGCCGGCATGGGCCAGGACGATCTCGTGCGTGATATACAAACCGAGGCCGAGATTGGCGGTCTGGCTTGCACTGCGCTCGCTGGGCGACTTGATGGCGAAGCTTTTGGCCGGATCGAACATGGTCCGCAGTTTTCCGGGCGGGATGGCCACGCCTTCGTTGCGGACCTTCAGCTCGATCTGGTTGCCGGCACGTTTGATGCTCACCCCGATCGGGCTGGCGCCATCGCCATGCTGAAGGGCGTTGGCCATCAGGTTCGATATCGCCTGGCTGATGCGTGCGCGATCCCAGATCACGGTCATGCCGTCATCGATATCGATGGTGAAGCTGCGCTGCTGGTGGAACAGTTTCATTTCGTGGATCAGGGCGCGGCATTCGGCCGACAAATCGTATTCGGCCAGCGTGACCGGTATGCCGCCGCCCAGGTGGCTGGTCGAGTAGTCGAGCAGATCGGACACGATGTCGGCCACCCGCTCGGTACTGCGCAAGACATTGGCGGCCACGCGCAGGTGCCGGGGCGCGAGCGTAGCGTCCTGCAGGATCATCTGGCAGCCCATGCTGATGGCGCCGAGGGGATTGCGCACGTCGTGACCGAGGATGGAGAGAAAGACGTTCTGCGAATCGCGCATCATCCCGGAAAAGTGTCCCAGCGCGACGGTGAGCGATTGATCGATCGCTTCGTTAAAGCGCAGCATGTCCTGCAGGTCGAATGCATCGCCCTGTTTGACGCGCGCCTGCCACAGGCGCAGAACGCTGGCGCGCAGTGCCCGGTATTCGGCAATTAATTCTTCCACCGTGAACCCGGCCTGCATGCGGCTGAACGCGTGCGATTTTGCCGCTTCATCGCTGGTGGGCAGCGCGAGGCCTTGCGACTTGTCGATTTCCTGCTGCACGCTTTGATAGGTGTCGAGGTCGACACACATTTCACGCAGCATTTCCCTGGCATGATCGCGCAGCTGCGCTTTGTTGGCCGAGGACAATGCGTCCAGTGTGGCGGCAAAATCTTCCCATTGCTGCAGGATGATCTCGATATTGTTACTGATGAAAATTGAAAGGCGCATGGCGTCCGCCTGGAGGAGAAAAAGGCGGAAGTGCTGACGGGCGCGCGGCCCGCGTCCTAGCGCCTTTCGGGGGAACGCGCGAGCGCGGCGACGCTGGTCAAATCACATGGCTTGACGACATGATGGTCGAATCCGGCTTCCATGGAACGCGCACGATCGCATTCCTGACCGTAACCGGTGTGCGCGACCAGCACCGTATCGCGCAGCTCCGGCATGGCGCGCATGCGCCGGCATACTTCGTAACCGTCGATGCCGGGCAATCCGATATCGAGCAGGACCAGTTCGGGCAGGAAGGAGCGCGCCATGTCGATGCCGCTCGGTCCGTCAATGGCACTGGCCACGGTATGGCCATCCATGCGCAGCAGACGTGTGCTGCCGGCCAGCGCGTCGGTACTGTCGTCGACGACCAGAATGCGGCGCGATGAGGAAGGGGGCGCGGCCAGCGGCGCCGGCAACTTGGTATCGGTCACTGACGCATTCGCTTCCAGAGCCGGGATGCGTACGATAAAGGTGCTGCCCTTGGCCAGACCATCGCTGCGCGCGGTCACGCTGCCGCCGTGCAGTTCGACCAGGCGATGGACCAGGGCCAGGCCGATACCGAGTCCGCCAAGGTGCCTGTCGGTCGCCGACTCGGCCTGCACGAACACGTCAAAGATCGACGGCAGGACCAGGGGATCGATGCCGATCCCGTTATCGCTGATGGTCAGCACGGCATCTTCGTCATCGCGTTCCAGGGTCACGTCGATGATGCCGGAGGGCTGGGTATATTTGATGGCATTGCCGATCAGGTTGATGCAAACCTGCTCCATGCGCATGGCATCGGCTTCCACGAAAAGCCTGCCCACAGGGGCATTGAAGTGGATCGCGATATGCTTGGAATCACCTTGCGGCTGCAGGGTGCTGATGGCATGGCGTAGGGTCTCCGTCAGATCGAACTTTTTCAGGCGCAGCGCCACCACACCGCGCGTGATGCGCGACACATCGAGCAAATCTTCGACCAGGCGGGTCTGGTTCGCGACCTGGCGCTCGAACACCGACATGATGAACTGCTGGGTCTTCTCGTCCTTGACGCCGGCTTTCCACAGCATCAGCGCATTCGACATCGCCGCCAGCGGATTGCGCAACTCGTGCCCCAGCATGGCAAGGAATTCATCCTTCTGGCGGTCGGTCGTGCGCAGCCGGTCGAGATCCTTGCGCCGCTCCGTGATGTCCTGCATGGTGAGCAGGATCAGCGCATGGTCGTCCCACGGCAGATGGACGGCATTGAGGCGCATGCTGCGGTAACCGATGACGGGGAACACACGCGAGACTTCGTAGTCGCTCACGCGCGTGCGCAGCGGCGACAGACTGTGCAGGGCACGCCGCAGGGCCGGGGTATCCCACTGACCGGCGCCGAGGCAGAACAGAGAAGTGCCCAGCACTTCATCTTCCTCGACCTTGAAGAAATTGAAGAAGGCGTGATTGGCGCGCACCACGCGGCAATCGTCTTCCAGGATCAGCATCGGGTCGGACATGGTTTCGACGATCGCCTCGGCATAGTCGCGCGACGCGGTCATCTTGTCATGCATGGCACGTAGTTCGCGATTGCGATAGGCGAGCTCGTCGTTCGTGGTGGACAGCTCCTCATTGAGCGACTGCAATTCCTCTTTGGCAGTCTCGAGTTCCTCATTGGTGCTTTGGATTTCCTCGTTACTCGAGAGCATTTCCTCTTCACTTGACTTGAGTTCCTGTACCGCTACTTCGTGCTCGTTCAGAATGACCGTGATGTGATTGCGGGTACTCACCAATTCGGCATTCAGGCGGGCCAGTTCGGTCGTCGCACCGGGGTCTTCCTGTGGTTTGCCATTCTTGCGCCAGGCGGTGAGCGCTTGCCACAGACCGGGTTGCGCCGATCCTGGCGCGACATGCGCGCCGTCGGCCGGCTCGAAAAAGACCAGGAACCAGCGGTTCTTGCTCTGGCCGGGCGGGACAGGCACCACCTGGATATTGGCGCACTCGATGCCGGCGCGCGTGTCGACCCGCAAATTGTCGCGGCGCGCGGCGCGCTCGTCGCGCATGGCTTCGTGCAGCGCTTCCACCACAGCGACAACCAGGCCCGGGCGCAGCAGACTGCGCAACTGGGTCGTCGGGACCCCGGAACGGTGGGTGAGGTAGGCCGACGTATCGCCGCGAAACTCGACGACGTTCAACTCTTGATTGCACAGCACGCTCGGGGGGGCGTAGGCGGCCAGCGTGAGCGTGTCGATCTGCCTGCGCAACAGTTCTTCCGCGCTGGGCTGGGTAGACGCAACCAGTTTCTGCGCGCGCACAGGCGCGGAGGGGAAATGCGGCGTGGGAATCGTACTGGCGCGCCCCGGCAGCGTGTTCTTGGTGTAGATCTTGTATTTCTGTTCGCCCAGCGGCGTGAAATAGTCCGACCCGGTTCCCACCGATTCGGACATGCCCAGCAGCAGCACACCGTGCGGCTTGAGCGCGTAATGGAGCAGAGGAATGACGCGCCGCTGCAGCGTTGGATCGAGGTAAATCATCAGGTTGCGGCAACTGATCAGATCCATGCGCGAAAACGGCGGGTCGAACACCACGTTTTGGCGCGCAAACGTACAGCAGTCCCGTACCGACCGGTTGACCCGGAAATACTCGTCTTCGCGCACGAAGAAGCGTTCCAGCCGTTCCGGCGAAATGTTGCGCGCGATATTTTCGATATACCGCCCTGCGCGTGCCGTTTCGAGTGCTTCTTCGCTGATGTCGGTACCGAAAATCTGGATCGAGCGGTGGATCGACTGGGCGCTCAAGCTTTCGATCAGGGTGATGGCCAGCGAATAGACTTCTTCGCCGCTGGCGCAGCCGGGAACCCACACGCGGATCGGCTCGTCCACATCCTTGATTTTGGCAAAGCGCGCCAGCGCGCTGTCGACCAGGGTCTGGTAGACGTCGGGGTCGCGGAAAAATTCGGTGAAGCGAATCAGCAAGTCGCTGCACAGGGAGTGAATTTCTTCCGGCTCCGATTCGAGCACCGCCAGATAGGCATCGATCGATGCGATATCGCGCAATGCCAGACGGCGCGCAACACGCCGGTAGATGGTGCCGCGTTTGTAATTAGAAAAATCGATGTTGCAGTCGCGTTTCAGGAGGTGAAACACTTGCTGCATTTCCGCTTCGGCTATTTGCAGGTCGGGCTTGCCGTGAACGCTGCCGCCTACCGGGAAGTAAGGATGGCTGGCGATCCGCCGCAGCTCGGCGGCAATGGCCGCCGGCGGCAGCACCAAGTCGACGCAGCCCAGGCCGCGCACGGCGCGCGGCATGCTCGTGTATTTTGCCGACGCATCATCCTGGGCGAAGGTGACGGCCCCGACGTTATGCAAGGTCTGCAGTCCGATGGCGCCGTCCGACCCCTGGCCGGACAACACAACGCCGATCCCGCTGGAACCCTGATCGGAAGCGAGGGACTGGAAAATATCGTCGATCGGCGTCGGCGGGCCGAGCGCGTCGCTGCGGGCGCGCAGGTGCAGGCGGCCGCCCTTGATCGACATGCTGGTGTTCGAGGGGATGACATAAACGTGATTGACTTCCACCGCAACGCCGTCCACGGCCTCGGTCACGGGCAAGGATGTGCGTTTGCCGACGATGTCGCTAAGCATGCTGGCGCGACTCGGGTCGAGGTGCTGGATCACCAGAAACGCCATGCCGCAATCGGCAGGCATGGCTTCAATCAGGATGCAGATCGGCTCGAGTCCGCCGGCGGACGCGCCGATGGCCACGACGGGAAATTCACACGATTGCGTCCAGCCGTCGGGCCGGATGGCATCGGTCGCCACGGTCGTGTCGTCCTGGGGGGAGAAGCTTTCGATGCTCATCGTGCGTCCCAGGAGGTCAGGATGTTGCGGGTGAAAGAATGGTCTGGAAGATCTTGCGTGACACAGGTCGAGGTGGTGTGGCGCGACCTGCCAGCGGTCGCACGAACGCAGCGCGTCGGTCGGCAAGCATGACATTGGATGTGTTACCGGAAGTATTTTCCGCTCCGACACAGTAGCATACTTGGCGCCCTGCGTCGCCGCTCATTCGCGCTCCGACGAAAGGTTTTTCAGATGCAAGTAGTGACTCTTGGTAACTTATCTTTTGGCCTAATGTCCGGGCGGTTCATCCCGCCTCTCCACCCGCGCCACCTTGCGCGATCAACTCAGCGGCGCCTCACCGAAAACGGTTCCCCCGAACCTCCATGCGCAGTTGCCCACTGAGCGCTGACTGAAAATTCCACGCGGCCGTGGCGGTGCCCGACGCGCCCACCACCAGCGCTGGCGAATTTGCAAACACGGATGGCCCAGGTACAAACTCTTGCATCGGAGCGCTTCGCCACTGTTTGCTACCCGCATTGAACTGCGCCGCGATCGGCAGATTGTCCTGCACGGCGGTCACGACGACATTGCCGGCGGCGTCGACACCAATCTGCGGTTCGGCGAGCATATCGGCGCGAGCCAGCACAGTCTGTGGCGCCGACCATTGCGCCGACGCTGCATCGAAACGTACGCCGTTGATGGCATCGCCTTCAAACCAGGCAAACGTGGCATTGCCGGCACTGTCGATGGTCACCGCAGGACTGTTCACCCCGAAGATCGATGCGCCCGCGTCCAGCCGCTGTACGCTGCGCCAGCCAGCCGCGCGTGCGTCGTACATCGCGCCATGGGCGGTCGGTTTTCCCTGGCTGCCGTAGTCGTGTCTCCAGCTGAGCGCGATATTGCCATGCGCCGACGTGGCGATTTGCAAGCCGGACGATGCGGAATTGTCGAGTTCAAAGGGCGCACTCCAGGTGCCAACGGTCTTGTCGTTGCGCGCTACCTTCAGCGATCCATTCTCGTTCCATGCCGCGACCGCATTGCCGTTTCCATCGACCGCGATCCGATAGTCGCGGAAGTACGGGTTGACCGAGGTGTCGACCCGCACCGGCGTGCTCCATGTGGCTGTCGTGAGGTCGTAGCTCGAAGCAAACAAACCCGGCGCCGTGGCAAATCCGTACGCCTGGCTAAGGAAATGCAATTTTCCTGTCGGGTCTGCGGCCATGGCTGCGCCGTCAAAATTGATACCGGCCGGAACCAGACTGACCACATTGGCTGCGTCCCACGTCGCCAGATCGGCGCGGTAGCGCTTCAAGCGAAAGACGCGGTTGCTGCTGCGGTATTCTGTCCAGCCCAGATAAACGTCGCCGGTCGGTGCGCTGACCAAGCGAACGCCGCCAATGGCGTCGAAGTCGCCCATGACCTCGATCGGAACCGGTGCGCTCCAGGTTTCTGCGCGTGCATCGAGCCGGCTGGCATAGATGGTGTTGGGTGACGATACCGTGTACCAGACGGCGATGGTGTTTCCCTTTCCATCGTTGGCCAGCAAGGGCGCTGTCCCCGCTGTGAAGTAATTCAAGGTGCCGATCTGGCTCGAAGTGCCATTCCATTGCTGGGCCACTGTCGTAAAGCTGCGGCTGACTGCTGCGGCGAGCTTGGCGCCATTGGTGCCGGCAATGGTGGCGGCCACATTGAGTTGATAAGTGGTGTTGCCTGGCAGCGCCTGCGCGGCGGGCACGATGCTTACCTTGGCCCCCAACGTCGACACGGTGACAGGAATGACGATGCCGTCGGGGCCCGTCAGCCTGAGCGCGGTCGCGGTGGCGGTCGCCCCGTCAACGGCGCTGCTGAAGGTCAAGGTCAGCGGCGCTTCGCGCCCCACGTCGGGTGACTTGTCGCCTGGCTCGCCGCTGAGCAAGGCGAACGATGGCGGTGGCGGGGGCGGGTTGCCGGTCGAACTGCCGCCACCGCCGCCGCAGGCGGTGATAGTAGCAAACAGGAGGGTGGTCGAGACAGTGCGGAAGGGGATCAGAATTTTCATAAGTCGCCGATTCTGACCGTCCGCTAACTAATTGTCCATTACAAAATTAATTTACGTGCAACTTTAGTCAGGCGCGCGACTAGATAGCAAGGCCGGGGACGCGCGCGCCACCGGCCGTTTGCTGTCATTCCCCTTAAGGCAAGGCCGGAATCAGCACTTTATCGATCACATGGATCACGCCATTGCTGGCGCGGACGTCCACCGCCGTGATTTTTGCCGCGACAGCGGTGGTGTCCTGGATGGTCGGCGGCGTGCCTGCCAGAATGGTGATGTTTTGACCTGCGACGGTCGCCACGGGCGTGCCGAACGGAATTTGCGTCGACAATACCTGGCTGGCCAGCACGTGGTAGGTCAGGACGGTGGTCAATTGCGGAACCGTCAGGTTTTGCGGGGCGGCGGCGAAGGCGGTGTTCGTCGGTGCAAACACGGTAAAGGGACCGGTGCCGCTCAGGGTGCCTTGCAGGTTGGCGGCGACGACAGCCGTCACGAGCGAGCTGAAGACAGGATTGACCTGGGCCATCTGCACGATGTTGAGCACGCCTGGTGGCACCAGTACTTTATCGACCGCGTGGATCACGCCGTTACTGGCCGGTACGTTGGCGGTGACCACGGTGGCCGACGTCAGCGCGGCATCGGTGATCTTGACGCCGCTGGTAAAGTCGAAGGTCAGCTTGGCCGGTGCGCCGCCGAAGGAATACGCGGTGTTTTGGGTCGCGCCGCCGGCAGCCAGGTCGGCAGCGAGCTTTTTGGAACCGAGCACGTGGTAGGTGAGGATGCTTTGCAGTGCGCTGGCCGGCAAGGCGTTGACCATCGCGGTGGCATCGGCAAAGCCGAGCTTGGTGGCCAGGCTGTTGAAAGCTTGATCGGTTGGTGCAAACACGGTCAACTGGGCGTTGGCATCGGTCAGGGTACCGGCGATGCCAGCCTTGGTGACGGCGGCGAGCAGGGCGTTGAAGCCCTGATCCCTGGCCACTTCTGCGATGTTGCCTGGTCGCGGGAGCAATGGTTCATCGTCGCCGCCGCAGCCTGCCAGCGTGGTGACCATGGCGATGGCCGCGAGGCCAAACTTCAGAAAGTTTCTTATTTGCATTTTATTTCTCCTAATTAAGCGTTGATAGTGTTGTGACAGCGCTACCTCGTCGATAAAAAATGCCACGGCATCGGCGCCGGGGAACACTCAGGCGGGATACAATTGACTACACAATGCATTTCGTGACTGAGTGGTCACGAAATATACTACAGAGTTCAAGGAAGTGCAAAAACGTTATGGATATTCGCGTTCCGTTTAAAAAACAACAATTCGACGCCCGGGAAGAAGCGATCATCGACGCCGTCAACGGCTTGCTGTCCGAGAAGGGTTTCGATCTGATGACCATGGACGACGTGGCCGAGCGCGTCGGCATCGCCAAGGGCAGCTTGTACAAGCATTTTTCATCGAAAGAAAAGCTCGCTGCCGCGGCCATGGTGCGCCTGCTGAAACTGACCCAGGCGGAACTGGACGGCTATCCGGCGGAGCTGCCGGCGATAGAAAAAATCCAGCGCATTTTGGCCTGGTCCCTGCGCCTGCGCCTGCAAGGCGGCGTGCCGCATCTGCCGTCAACCAGCCGCGCCCTGCAGCGCAATTTGATGCTGAATATGGATTACATGCTGGTCGCTCTGCGTGTCAACAAACGCTTTTACCAGCTGGTCGGCCTGGCCAGGGAGCAGGGCGCCCTGAACCCGCTGGTGCCTGACGACGTGCTTGTCTACACCCTGTATTCGCGGGCCTGCGATCCGACCGTGGAATTTTTGCTGCGCGATAAACGCCTGAGCCATGATCAGATTGTCGACAGCATGGTCCAGGCGACCTTGGGCGGCTTTCTCTCATTGGAAGCGCGGCAAGCCAGCGACGCCAGCAATGCGGCGGCGGCCGAGCGAACAAGGCAGGCGCCGGGTGCTTCGCTGTAGGACGGGCACTCACGTTCTGTTACAAGAATTACAGCCTTGCTGGTATCCACATCCCCATGTGGAATGCGTTAATACTCATGCCACTGAGCACTGTATTTCGCCAACCCATACACGAAGGAATGACTCACATGAACAGCAAATTACTCCCCCTGTTAATCGCTGGCTTCCTGGCAGCACCCGCGTTCGCACAAACGGCCGCCACCGAAGTACAGCGTGACGTCAATCAGCAAACCCGCATCGAAGCGGGCTTGAAGTCCGGCCAGCTCAATACGACCGAAGCTGCGCGCCTCGAGCGCGAACAGGCGCGTATCTCCAAGACCGAACAGTCGGCACTCAAAGATGGCAAGCTGAGCCCACGTGAACAGCGCAAGATCGACCGCATGCAAGACGCCGCCAGCGCCGACATTCGCCAGCAAAAACATGACGCGCAGACCGGCAACCCAGCCTCGGCCTCGAGCCAGCGCATGCAAGCCGATGTGCAGCGCAACGTCAATCAGCAGACCCGCATCGAAAATGGCATCAAGAGCGGCGAGCTGACCAACCACGAAGTGGCCAGGCTCGAAAAAGGCGAGGCGCGCATCACCCGCAAGGAAGCCGCCGCAGGCCGTGACGGTCATGTTGGCGCCGGCGAGCAGCATGCCATCCAGCGCACCGAAAATCGCGAATCGAAGCGCATTTATCGCCAAAAGCACGACCGCCAAGTGCGCGGCTGATCCGCTTCACGGCCCCCGAAAGAGCTGGCTTGCCGGCTCTTTTTTTTCGTCTGACGACCTCCAACGCGGGCCCTTTTAAATAGAACACAAAACAACTTTGTTGTTTTTTGTTATTTTATTTCACTGCTTGTAGGAATTATCCTACTACTGTCGATTACAATTCTTGCTCAAAAATCTAGAGTAGTTGCTAATCGATGAAAATAATTTCTGCATGGAAGGATCGTGCCGGCAGTGGCGAGCTGTTCGCGCTCGCCGCCATTTATCTGCTGGCAGTCGCCCTCGTCTTCAAAGTGAAGGAAACGATGCTTCAGGACGGCGGCTACCGCATCATCAGCCGCCTGGTTGGCCAGAGCGAGGAAACGCTGGGCTGGGTCGACCGTCTGCAATTCTTTTCCCTCGATATTTTGCTGTTGCTGGTGATCCTGCCACTCGTTCTGCTGGCCCTGTCGCGCGTGATGGGCCGCGGTATCTGGGCGCGCACGGTCCTGCTGCTGAGCATGGCGATCGTCCTGCTGTGCTTTGTCAATCTCAATGCCCTGGGCACGGCTGGCAAATTCCTGTCCATCGACCAGATCAAGCCCATGCTGGACTGGGTCAGGGAACGGCCATCGTCCATCCTCGAGTACGTGACGCCTGCCGCCTTCGCCAAACTGGCCGTGCTGCTGACAGGCGTGATCGTGATTTACCGCTGCAGGAACACGCGCTTGTTTTCCGCTTTCAAGCCTGGCCCGTTCCTGCTGCTGTGCGCCGTTGGCGTATTCGATGTCGTGGCTCTGTATGCGCGGCTGGTGTCCCCGGTACCGTCGACCAGCTACAACACGCCGGTACTGGTGCAGATGGGCGCTGTGCTGATTCCCGAAGCGCACGCCGCCGCGGCGCAAGACGACATCGGCGCGTCGGGCAAGCTCGGTTTCACCTGCGCAGCCGACGCCGCGCATGCGGTCCAGCCCGGCAAGCCAGCCAATCGCAATTTCATCTTCTTCATCATGGAGACGGTGCCGTACGAGATATTTTCCCAGGCCACGGGCAAGGGCTTTGGCACCTTCGACGACTTGCAGCGCAGCGGCTACACCGCCGCCAACCACTACTCGACCTATCCGTTTACCAGCTATGCGCGGTTCTCGATTTTCACGGGTCTGTATCCAAGCTATCGTCTGGAAAAGACCCTGGCAGGCGGCACGCAGTCGCCGTATGACAGTTTTTTCAGCGCGCTGGCGCGCGATGGTTACGATTTCAGGGTGTTCGATCCCGTCACCGTGCGTTACGAAATGGATGATCGGCTCATCAAGCAGATGGGTGGCAAGGTTCTGAGCGCCGACAGCGGCGGCAGCGTGGCGGAAAAGGACGATCTGGTGCTCGACAAGCTTATTGCCAGCATCGGCGAATCGGCCGAGAGCGGCAAGCCGTTCGCCTACGCCTATCTGCCGCAGTTGACCCACGGTCCCTGGCTGCCGGACGGCGCCAGCAAGGCGCAGCTGTACAGCGAAGGCCTGGACCGCATCAGGCAGCTCGACAAGTCGCTCGCTGCCATTGTCGCCCTGCTCAAGTACCGCAACCTGTATGAGAACACGGTGATCGTGGTGACGGCCGATCATGGCCTGCGTACGCGCAAGGAAGCGGGTTTCCTCAAGACGACGGTGCTCAACGACGTGTCCTACCACGTGCCGCTGATCGTGCACGACCCGGCCATGCAGCGATCCGTTGCCATCGAATCGATCAGCAGCCACCTCGACATCTCGCCAACCCTGCACTGCCTGTATCGCCCCGGCGCGCCCGCCATCAAGACCCAGGGCAAGCTGATGACGGAAGTGGGCAATGTCCCGCGCACGCTGTTTTTTGGTGGCGCCTGGTACAACGGCAGCGACGGCATGTGGGACGGCAAGGGCTTTTTCAGTTACAACCGCCAGCTTGCCATGATGTGGCACAGCGATACCTTCGACTTCGATGAGTCGCGGCCCTTGCAAGCGTCGGTATCGTTCGATTCGCTGGTGGACGTGTTCGACCAGCACGGCAGGACCCAGGAAACCTTGCTGCGCAACTGATCGGGCTGTTCACGTGGCACGTTCGCGATGGGAGCCTAGATTTTCGCGATGACCTTGTCGATCGCCTTCATTGCCCGTTCATTGCGTTCGCTGTAACGGTCGGTCAGGTAGTCGCTGCGCCCGCGCAGCAGCAGCGTGAACTTGAACAGCTCTTCCATCACGTCGACCACGCGATCGTAATAACCCGAGGGTTTCATGCGGCCCGCCTCGTCAAATTCCATGTACGCCTTGGGAACGGACGATTGATTGGGAATCGTGAACATGCGCATCCAGCGTCCCAGCAGGCGCAGCGTATTGACGACGTTAAACGATTGCGACCCGCCGCATACCTGCATCACGGCCAGTGTCCGGCCCTGGCTGGGACGCATCGCGCCTTGCTCGAGCGGAATCCAGTCGATCTGGTTTTTCATGACCGCGGTGATGGCGCCGTGCCGTTCGGGGCTGCACCATACCTGGCCTTCGGACCACATCGACAGTGCGCGCAATTCCACCACCTTGGGATGCGTGTCGGGTACGCTGCCGGCCATCGGCAAGGTGGTCGGATCGAAGATGCGCACCTCGGCGCCCAGATGCGTGAGTATGCGCGCCGCTTCCTCGGTCAGGAAACGGCTGAACGAACGTTCGCGCAGCGACCCATACAGCAGCAGGATCCGTGGCGGATGGGTCATGTCGCCCGTCGGCGCCAGCAAGTCGAGCGTGGGAATGGGCAACTGGTCCAGTTTCAGGTTGGGCAGCGCGGCGGTGTCGTCTTGCATGGGGACTCTCTTGGTCGAATAGGCTTGCGTTATTGTATCGGCCCTGGCCACCTTGCGCGCGCCGGAAAAGTTGGATTGCTTGAACTATAATGACCTCCTCCTCAAGCGATCGCCCATGTCCAAGGAAAATTCCACCCCATCCGCGCGTCCGGCCCCGTCGGCAGGCATCTTGCCACCGCTGTCGGCGTCGCGCTACGCGTCGCCCGATGCGGCCGCATCGCGGATGCGCGAGCGCGACGAGCGTGACGCCGTGGTGCGCGGCGTCACGTCGATCGATGCCATGCGCGCCGCCATCCGGCGTGCCGCATGCGATCTGCCTGCCATCAGCGCCGTGCCGCGCATTGCCGTGCCCGGGGCCGCCGCCTTCCGCGCCCGCGCCGCCCTGGGTCTGCCATTCCTGGTCACCGGCCTGGTCAAGCGCTGGCCGCTGTCGGCGCTGACGCCGCAGACCCTGCGCGAGCGCTACAGCCACCTTCAGGTACGCGCCCGCGTGGGCGACTACATCAGCACGGCTTTTGCGCCGGACCGGGCCATGGCCGACATGTCCATGCTGGCCTACCTGGAACTGGTGGACGCCGGCACGCATGACTTGCCGCCTTACCTGGGCAATCTGGAATTACGGGAGCTCAACAGCCTGTGTCATTGGCCCACCTACTTCGACAAGATGGGGCCGCCGCGTTTCTGGATCGGTCCGGCGGGCACGGTCACGCCGCTCCATTGCGATTACGACGACAATATCTTTGCGCAGATCTGGGGCCGCAAGCGCATCTTCCTGTCGCCGCCCCATCATGACGCATTTTTGTACCCGAACCCGGCCAACGCCATCCTGTTCGGCTCGCCGTTCGATCCGGAGGCGCCGGATTTCGATGCCTTCCCGCTGGCCCGGCAGGCGACGATGATCGAAGTCATCGTTGAACCGGGCGACATGCTGTATGTGCCGGCCGGCTGGTATCACCAGGTGCGTGCACTGACTTTTTCGCTGTCGTCGAACCGCTGGTCGCGGGCGATGCCGTTTGCGCTCAAGGGCGATCCGGCACTGCGCCGCACCCCTTAGCGCGGTAACATTGATCCATCATTGGAGGCATCATGCAGCATAGAACACTTGGCAATCACGGCCTTGCCGTGTCGGCACTGGGATTAGGCTGCATGGGCTTGAGCTATGCCTACGGGCCGGCACCGGAACGCAGCACTGCCATAGCACTGATCCGCGCCGCGGTCGAGCGCGGCGTGACCTTCTTCGACACCGCCGAGGTCTACGGTCCCTACACCAACGAGCAATTGCTGGGCGAAGCGCTGGCGCCGCTGCGCGAGCAGGTCGTCATCGCGACCAAGTTCGGCTTTCGCGACGGCAAGACCAGCGCCGGTGTCGACAGTCGCCCCGCGACCATTCGCGCCGTGACGGAAGCATCGCTCAAGCGCTTGCGCACCGACCGCATCGACCTGCTGTACCAGCACCGGGTCGACCCTGACGTGCCGATCGAAGAGGTGGCCGGCACCGTGAAGGAACTCATCCGCGAGGGCAAGGTCAAGCATTTCGGCCTGTCCGAAGCGGGGGAACAGACCATCCGCCGCGCCCACGCGGTCCAGCCGGTGGCGGCTCTGCAAAGCGAATATTCGCTGTGGTGGCGCGAGCCGGAGCAAACCGTGTTTCCCACACTGGAAGAACTCGGTATCGGATTCGTGCCGTTCAGTCCGCTGGGGCGGGGCTTCCTGACCGGGACCATCGACGCGCAGACCACATTCGACAGCAACGATTTCCGCAATACGGTGCCGCGCTTTACAAGCGAGGCGCGTGCGGCCAACCAGGTACTGGTGGACCAGCTTGGCGCCATCGCGCGCCGCAAGGAGGCGACCCCTGCCCAGGTCGCACTGGCCTGGCTTTTGGCGCGCAAGCCGTGGATCGTGCCGATTCCGGGCACGACCAAGCTGCACCGGCTGGAAGAAAACATCGGCGCCGCCAGCCTGGTGCTGACTGGCGCCGATCTCGACGAAATCAATACGGCGCTCGACGGCATTGCGGTGCAAGGCGAGCGCTATTCACGTGAAGGCCAGAAGCTGCTGGGCCGTTAAGAAGAGGGATCGGAATGACGCAGTCACACTATGAACAGGTCGGCCAATGCGTGTTTGGCGCGCACCGGCTCGAAGGGGCGCTGAGCGCGGCGCGGGATGCCATGGCGGCCGCGCCGCAGCAGCCGGATGCGGCGCTTGGCGCGCGTGTCGACGACATGCTGCTCAGTGTGAACGGCATGCTGGCCGAGAGCGTGTCATTGCGCCATGATAGTGCGGACGGCGTGGCCGGTTTGCTGGAGCGGGTGCGCGCCGCGCACCTGTCCGTTGCCGACCTGCTCGACCAGCTCGGGCTGGAACAGGGCATGGCCAGCCGCCTGCGCGAGCGCGCCGTTCAAATCTAGCCGCGCTTACTTTTTCGCCTTTTGGCGGGCGATCCATTCATTGATATGGATTTCCAGCGCATTGAGGGGAATCGATCCGGTACCGAGCACTTCATCGTTGAACTTGCGCAGATCGAAGCGCGGACCCAGTGCGTCGTTGGCGCGCTTGCGCAGTGCCGAGATCTTCAATTGACCGATCTTGTAGGCCAGGGCCTGGCCCGGCCAGCCGATGTAGCGGTCGATCTCGTTGACGATATCCTGTTCCGTCTTCGGCGCGTTGGCCTTGAAGTAATCGATCGCCTGCTGGCGGCTCCAGCCCTTGGCATGCATGCCGGTGTCGACCACCAGGCGCACCGCGCGCCACATTTCGTAGGTCAGCTGGCCGAATTTGTCGTAGGGATTGGTGTACAGCCCCATGTCGTAGCCGAGCTGCTCGGCGTAGAGTCCCCAGCCTTCGCCGTAGGCCACAAAGTAGGCGGTCTTGCGGAACATTGGCAGCTGATCCAGTTCCAGCGCACGGGCAAACTGGAAGTGGTGGCCGGGCACGGCTTCGTGCAGGGACAGTGCCATCATTTCCCAGGTCGGGCGCACTTCCGGCTTGTACAGGTTCACGTAATAGAAGCCGGGGCGGGTGCCGTCGGCGGCGCCGCTCTGGTAGTACGCCGTGGTGGTGTCCGGCGCAATATTGTCGGGGATGGGACGCACGCCGTAGGTCAGGCGCGGCAAGACCGAAAAGGCCTTGACCAGCTCCGGGTCGATGCGTTTTGCCAGGGCCTGGTAGGCCTGCAGCAGGTCGGCCCCATTCTTGTAGAAGAATTGTGGGTCGGTGCGCAGGAACACGAAGAATTCTTCCAGCGTGCCCTTGAAGCCGGCTTCCTGCTTGACCGCTTCCATGCGCGCGCGGATGCGCGCCACTTCGGACAGGCCGATGGCGTGAATGTCATCGGCGCTCAGGTTGGTGGTGGTGTAGTACGACGCCAGCAAGTCATAGTAGGCTTTGCCGTTCGGCAGGGACGAGGCGCCGATGGTGCTGCGTGCCCTGGGCAGATAGGTGTTGTCGAAGTAGGTCGACAGGCGCGCGTAGGCAGGCACGACCTTGTCGCGGATCAGCTCGGCAGCCTGGCTGCGCAGCGCCGTCTTTTGCTGTTCGGAGATTGCATCGGGCATCTTGACGAAGGGCTTGTAGAACGCGCTCTCGGCCGCGTTCGGCGCGGCTTGCTTGGCGATCTGCTTGCTCACCCGCTGCATCAGGACGGCGGGCGGGGTGATCCCCTCCTTGACGCCTTGCTCCATGAGCGCGATGTTCTGGTCGATCAGGGCCGGAAGGGCGGCCAGGCGGGCCAGCCAGTCCTGGTAATCCTTGAGCGTGGCGAACGGCAATACTTCGGCCATGCCATCGAGCGTCTGGACGCCGCCCGCCATGCCGATCGGCGCCAGGTATTCGTGGAATTTCTGGCGTGCGACAGCCTGCTTGAGTTGCCACTCGAAAGTGTCGTAATTGAGCTTGTCGAGTTCGGACAGGGACTTGCGATTGATCTTGTGCAGCCGGTCGAGGGCGGCGCGGTCGGCGGCCTCACGGGCGGCGATTGCCTTCATGCTCAGGTCCGACCAGCGGTCGTTGAAGCGCTTATCGCCCTGGAAGCTGGCGTTTTCCGGACTGTCGCGCAGGCCGCGCTCCCATTCTTCGGCGAACAATCGGTGCAGGGCGGGATTGTCCTGCTGCGCCGCGAAGACGGGCGTGGCGGCCAGAAAGGCCAGGGCTACTAGAAGACGTCGCATGTTCAGGCTCCTTGTTGGGTGCCCAAAGTGTAGCGCATAAAACGGCCTCGTCAGATCTGGTCGAGCGGGATTTCGTGGGCGCCCCCCGCGATGTCGGACAGCGCGGCGTATGCCTGCGTGGCGCTGGCGCCTGCGCCGCCGGCCTGGCCGAGCTGGAAGTCGGCATTGGCCTGATAGGCGTGCATCTTGCCGTTGACGGCAAGCTTGAATTTCATCGTGTAAGTACCTGCGGGGAGCTTCTCGACGAGGAAGCGCTGGCCGTGGTGCACGACCATGCTGCGCACGGCGCGGCCGTTGCGGTAGAGGCGCACTTCGGCGTCGGCGCCGCCGCCCGCGTTGTCGAGTTCGAAGGTGGACAGGCCGTCCGCATAGTACTGCGCTTCATCGACGAGGTAGCCATGCGGCTGGCGCTTGGCTGGCACCGCCTCCCATGGCTTGGCCAGCCAGACGGTGTCGCCGCCCTGCGGCGCTGCCGCCTCGCTCGCGGCAAACGGATCGTCTTCCATCGGGGCGGGGGTCAGCAAATAGGAGAGCAGCAGGCAGATGGCGGTGGCGACGGCCAGCACGGCCGCAATGGCGATGCCATGTTCCGCAGCCAGTCGGCGCAGCCGGCCGCGGGGCGCGCTGGCGGGGGCGCTACTGCTGCGCGCGGGGCGGAACGCGGGCTCGGGCGCTGCCGGACGCGCGGTGGCCGGCGTGGCGGTCACGCCTTCCTGGTTGGCGATCCAGCGGTCGTGGGTGGCGCGGCGCTCCGGGTCGCGCAGCACATCCCAGGCTTGATTGATTCGGGTCATGATCTCCAGAGCATCTGGAGCGGAATTACGATCAGGATGGTACTTTTGCGACATGACCCGGTACGACGCCTTGATGACGTCGACCGGGGCCGTGCGCACGACCTTGAGAATGTCGTAGTGGGTTTCGATGGTGGGGGCCACGGTTGCTTTGCTGTCTCACAGTGCCTGTGCTGAGCCGCCCTCGACACCGACGGTACGAACATAATGTTACTAAAAATAACATTGTATTCGGCTCAGGCAATGTGGGCAACAAGGCAATGAGGCGTTAGCGCACCGCGCAGTACCCGAATGCCTGGGTGCCGTTCGGCGCGACCGTCTTGTTGTAGTCCTTGCCGCTGGCGCTCAGGGTGGTGCCTGTCTGCGTCCAGTCCGCGTTCCACAGATTGTTGACCCGTCCCTGGATGGTCACCTGCACCTTCCAGACGACTGGCGTCGGGCCACTGTTTTTGACGGTGACGTCTGCGCAATAGCCGGCTGTCCAGTCCGAGCTGATGCGCACGGTGGTCGAGATGCCTGATGGCGTCGGCGTCGGCGTCGGCGTCGGCGTCGGTGTCGGTGTAGGCGTCGGTGTAGGCGTTGGCGTTGGTGTTGGCGTCGGCGTCGGTGTCGGTGTCGGCGTCGGTGTAGGCGTTGGCGTTGGCGTCGGAGTCGGAGTCGGTGTCGGTGTCGGGGTTGGTGTCGGGGTTGGTGTCGGCGTCGGCGTCGTATCCCACAGCCGTTTCAGCAAACTCACCTTGTCGGCCCACACGGTTTTCCAGTCATCCTGCAAGATGCCGCCGGTGTCGCCACTGTTCGGGTTCCAGGTCCAGTAGAACGATGACGTCATGCCCTTCTGCTTCATGTAGGTGACCAGCGCGTCCTGCCAGATCTTGTCCTTGGCATTGCCGCCATGTCCGTACTTGCCGCCGAACTCGCCGATGACCACCGGATAGGTGCTGGCGTAGCGGCCGAAATGGCTGTCCCAGACGGCCGGCAGATTGGCGGGGAAATTGGGCGCGTTGAAATAGTCCATGTTGTACACGTCGGGGCCATAGACGTGCGGCGACAGGACCAGCTTGTTGCGCGGGATGTTCAACGGCTTGCAAGAAAGCGGTTCCAGATTGCCGCCCCAGAAATGGCCGAGGTTGCCGGAACAAGTGGCATTGCGCTCGATCCCTTCGACAAAGATCAGCAGGCGCGGATTGACCGCCAGAATGCGCGCCGCCGCTTTTTCCGCCGCCAGGTTCCAGTCGGTCGCGGCATTCCCCGTGCCCCAGCTGGCATTGCCATGCGGCTCATTTTTCAGATCGATGCCGATCAGGTTTTGCAGCCCCGAAAAATGCTGGGCCAGATATTCCAGATCGGTCAGCCATTGGGCTTCGCTGTATTGCGGCGTGTACCAGAGCTCCGAAATCGCCTGGCAATCCGGTCGGTGGTGGTCGAGCAGAATGTACATGCCGCGGCGGTCGACTTCCTTGAGAAATACGTCGAGCCATTGGCGCGACGTCAAGCCCACCAGGTCGGGGTTGAGGCTGGCGTTGAAGTTGGGTGTGCCGTTGCCGCGGAAGGCGGCCGGACACAGCGGAATGCGCAAGGCGTTGAAGCCGCTGGACTGGATCTGCGTGAGCATGTCCTTCCAGTTGCGCGCCCACAGGCCATGCACGGAGTTGTCTGGCGTTTCGAAACCGAACCAGTTGACGCCACGCAGCACGATCGGCTGGCCGTTGTCGTTCAGGATTTGCGTACCGGACACGGTATGTGCCTGCAGCGGCGCGCTGGCCGCCAGGGTGAGGGCGGTTGCCAGTGCAAGATGGCGCAGGCGTAGTGGTTGCTTCTTCATTAGGTTTCCTTTCAGGGAAGGTTGCTGGCCTTACAGGGTGGCGACCAGCGGGCGGTGGCGCAGCAGGGCGGCGAGTGGGCCGCTGTTGCGTGCATTGAAAGCGGCACTGGCCGCGCGATACCGTATGCGCGCGGCGGCCAGGGCGGCTTCGTCGCGCGGCAATTGCGTACGCAGCCGCACCAGGGCATCGGTGGCAGGCGTGTTGCCGTTCACGAGCATGAACAGGGCGCCGGTCAGCTCGCCCTGTCTTTGTTTATAGGCATCGATGGCGACGGGGTCGTCGAGCATGGCGGCGGTGGCAGGTATGCCGGCCACGCGCTGCAATTGCGCGTCGATCCGGTGCAGCAGCTGCGGATCGCCCGCGTCCGCCACGCTGCGCACTGCCGTTCTGGCGGCAGCGATGCGTTGTGCGTGAATGGCAGCCACGTCGTGCCACGCCTGGTCGCTGCTGGCGCGCCAGTGCGCAAGGGTGTAGTGCGTATCAGCGACAGCGCCCGCAACGAGTGCGAGCGCGGACGCCAACGCCGTGATGGCGATGATGCGTGTTTTCATTTGAACAGTGTCCTCCGGTATGGCCCCGCCAAGCGCCGCGCACGGATGCCGTGCGCGGCGCCCCGCCTTAATTGATGGTGATGGTGCAGTTGCGTCCTGCCCATTTCAGGTTGAGCGGCACGGGCTTGCTGCCGCTGTAGCCCAGCTGCATGCCAAAGCTGACGCTGCCGTTGGCCGGTACGCTCTTGTTATAGCTGACCGGCGCCGCCTGGAAATTGCGGCCCGACTGGCTCAGGGTCGTGCTCCAGGAATTGGACAGGGTCACATCGTTGGACTCGGTCCAGGTCACGGTCCAGCCGTCGATCGGCGTGGTGCCGGTATTGCGCAGCGTGACGCTGGGTACCTGGCCGCTGCCCCAGTCATTGTTGGTGGCGAATTCCACAGCGCAATTTCCTGCTACCACCACATCCTTGTCGACCTCGGTGGCGCCCACGGAAACACTGCTGGCCGTTGGCGCCGACACCGTGAAGCTGGCGCTGCCGTTGACACTGTCGGCGTCATTGGCCGCGGCGATCGTCACGTTTTGCGCGACATTCCAGTTTGCTGGCGTAAAGGTCAGCGCCGCACCGCTGGTGACTGCCAGGTCGGTGTCGCCGCCGCTGCGTGCCACCGTGACCGTCACGTTGGCCTTGGGCGCGGCGCCCAGGCGGACCTGGAAGCTGCGGCTGCTGCCTTCGGGTACCGACAGCGGGGCGCCGGACACCACGAGGGTGACCGGTACCACGACGTCCTTGTCGATTTCGGTGGCAGTCACGGCCGCGCTCAAGTGGCCGGTCGCGGTAAAGTTAAACCCGGCGCTGCCGTTGAGCTGGTCGGCGTCGACCGCGGCGCGGATCGTGACCGGCTGGGCCACGTTGTAGTTGGCCGGCGTGAATACCAGCGTGGTGCTGGCGGTGCTGAGGTCGGCGTCGCCGCCGGCCACCTTGGCCACGGCCACGCTGACGTTGGCGGCCGGTGCCCTGGACAGCGTAATGCCGACATTGGCGCTGCCGCCCTCCGGCACCGCCACGGCGCCGGCGCTGGCCAGCACGGATGGGGTGTCGGTGCCGCCGATCAGATTGGCATAGTCGCCCATCGCCATGGCGATGTCGGCCTGGGCCCAGAAGCGGTGGTAGCGCCAGGTCGGGGCGGCGCCGCCATCCAGGTAGGCCTTGAGCTTGGTCCACTGCGGATCCTGCTTGTATTTCGGACGCATGCTCAGGAAGGTTGCGTTGCTGTCGATCGTGGCGCCCTGGGCGTTGGTGCCGCTCCAGCCGGACGGCACGTACACGCCGGAGCCGGTGGCCGGGTCGAAGGTATCGTCAAAGCGCAGGTAGTCGGCGCGCTTTTCATCGACCGCCAGGCCCAGCGCATCCTGGTGCTTGGCCCACATGCGATCCAGCAAGGCCTTGGCCATGGTCTTGGCGTTGGCATTGCCGGACTTGGCGCCGTAGTAGATCAGGGTGCGGGCGTAGGCGGCGGCCACGCCCACGTCGTTGGTGGTGTCGACCACGGTCACGCGCAGGCCGGCATTGGCGCCGGGCGCAGCGGCGTTCCAGTTGTCGGGCTGCCCGCTCCACGACAGGGTGTTGGGAATCGCATAGCTGCCGTCGGTGGTGATGGAGGTCTTGGCCAGGGCCCAGGCGACCCATTTATCGAGCACGGTCTTGGCGCGCGCGTCGCCGGTGGCATAGTAGTACTCGGCCACGCGCTGCATGGTCCAGGCCTGGAAGCCGAACCAGGTGTTCGAGGCGGGATCGTGGTACACCGGCTTTTCATCGTAGAACATGCCATGGAAGGTGGCGGTGCCGGCCGGCGGTGCCAGGTAATCGCCGCCATAACTGTTGGTCGCGCCGCCCGCGATGGCGCCGTCGGCCGATTGCAGCCAGCGGTAGAACTCGAGCTGGCGACCCAGACTCTTGCCCCAGTCGCCGGCGGCGGTGGGCGAGGCCGGTTTGAATTCCGGCAGGCTCGACAGGACCCAGGCCGCCATCGGATTCTGATAGCCCGAATGGTTGTGGCTGGAACCGATGCGCCATGCCCAGCCGGCATTGGTGTCGGTTGCGCCGCCCCAGGCGTAGTACCAGCTCATCAGGTAGTGCTGGTTGTCGCGCAAGCCCTGGCTATCTGTGGCGCCGCTGCCGCCGGGGCAGCTGGTGGCACCGACGCAATTGCCGATCTTCTTGAAGTACTTGTCGAACATCGCGTAGCGCAGATAGTCACCCATCTTGGACGCTTTCTTGACCAGGTCGGCCACATCGCCACTCTTGCCTTGCGCTTTGGCCCACACCGAGGCCCAATAGATCGCCTGTACCGCGCGCGCATCCGCGTCCGGCGCATTGGTGTAGCGCCACTGCTTGGCGTAGCTGGCGTCGCCGATGAACAGGCTCAGGAAGCCCTGGTTGCCGCCGCTACGGCCCCATGCGAAGGTTTCGCAGGACGGATGGGGGATGGTTTCCCATACCGATTCCTGGGGACCGCGCTGGAAGGTGTTGATGTACGCGGGTTTGGTGGTGCCGTCGCCGCAGCGGCCATAGCCGTACCAGTTGTCGACGTCCATCAGCCAATGCATGCCGTAGATGTTGCGGGTACCGTAGGCCGCTTGCAGTTCATTGGCGATCGGATCGGTGCCGACCGGCACGCCGCCGTTGAGCGGTGCCGGGTAGTTTTGCGGCAGCTTGTACTCGGCCGCGTAGGTGGCCGGCTTGCCCGGATTGTAGAAGCTGTTGGTCGGCTGGTCGGCCTGGGACGGGATGATGTACTTCTCCATGTTGGCCCAGGCCGCATTGAGCGGCGCCCAGTCGCCGGTGGCGCGCCCGTACTGCGCTTCTAGCCACAGCCAGAAGCTGTAGGCCTCGGAGGTGGTCTCGTGGCCGTAGTCGGGCGCCTCGACCATCAGCGTTTCCACCGAGTGGTAAGGCACGCCCTGGGCGCTGAAGTAGCCGTTGGCGGGATTTTTGATCTTCTGGTACTGCGCCAGGAAGCGCTTGTTGAATTCGGCATCCGGGGCGGCATGCGCGGCCGGCAGAAGCGATAGCGTCAGCGATGCCGTGACGGACAGGCTGAGCAGGGCGCGTTCGGCCCAGGTGCGGCGCGGCGCGGCGGGGCGGATGGGAGTGGTGTGACGATGCATGGTGTCTCCTGCGTGGTTGATGTGATGGATGGACTGACAAAAACGGCTGCCTCTGTTACTTATTAATTCCTTTTGGGAAATTAAATTGGTACGCGGAATTTAACAATTGCGAATGAAATCGTTTTCATATCAAAGTGAAACTTGGTCATTTTTTTATGCAAATAAATTGAAAATGGGAAATTTAATTTCCCGGCGGCGGGCAAGGAAGCCAGTAGCAGCGGCAGATCAGCGAACTTTGGTGCGTGTATGGTTGAAATGAAAATATTTCGTATTTACGGCAGAGTAACGGTAGTAAAGGTGACATGTCAAGCTGTCAGCTGCCGCACCTGCGATCATATTTTGTTAAGGATTAATAACAAATTTTGATCGCCGCTTCTCCCATAAAGTGGCGATCCCGCCCTGCGTAGGGCAGTGTGATGCCGGTTTCGGTATGGGGCGCAGGGCAGTGCTGTGCATACGATGTGGACGATATGCAGACAAACGATGTATTGTTGCTAATGGGGCAATTGATTGGAGTAGGCATGCGAAGAATCGGGATGTACATGGCTGTGGCGCTTGCCGCGTCGGGCACGCTATGCGCCGCCGCCGCGCAAGACGGGGTCGACTATGGAAGTGCGCTGCGCGAAGCGCGCCAGGAATCGGGGGCGCTCAAGGGGGCCGATCTCGACATGCAGGCCAAGACCTTGCAGGCCAGCGCCCTGCAGCGCATCGCCGGTCCGGATTTGCGCCTGTCCGGTTTCATGGGGCGCGTGTCGACCAGCGTCAATCTCGATACCAGCGCGATCGCCAACGCGGCCAATCCCATCCTCGACAATCTGCCGCCGATTCCCGGCATCAATCTGCCGGACATTCCCAATTCCATCGGCGCCGACCGTATCGTCAACCTGCGCTCGCTTGGCTTGTCGTCGGTGTGGCCGCTATACACGGGCGGGCGCCTGCAAGCGGTGCAGACCATCGCGGCGGGCCGCGCGGCCGAAGCCGGCGCGGCCCGCCTGACGAGCGAAGAGGATATTGCCAACCAGCTGGCCCAGCGTTACTTTACGGTCCAGCTGGCGCGCGAGGCGCTGCGCCTGCGGCTTGAAGCGGTGCAAGTGTTTGGCGAGCACCAGAGCATGGCGCTGAAGATGGAGCGCACCGGCCTGATCGCCAAGGTCGAACGCCTCAAGGCCGACGTGGCAATGGACAACGCCAGGCGCGAAGCGGACAAGGCCAGAAGCGACCTGGAGATTGCCAACGTCGCCCTCAGCCGCCTGCTGGGCCGCAAGGAGCCGGTCCGTCCCGCCACGCCGCTGTTCGTGCACGCCGAGCCGGTCGGTTCGCTGGCCTCCTTCATCGACGCGGCCATGAATGCCAATCCCGCCTGGAAGCAGATCGACAGCAAGCGCGAGCAGGCTGCAGGTTTGCTCAAGCTGCAGGGCAGCCAGTTCAGTCCGACGGTGGTGGCGGTGGCCAACTACAATCTCAACCGTGGCGGCGGCAGCTATGCGCGCGCCAACTGGCTGGTCGGCATGTCGGTGAGCGTGCCCCTGGTCGATCGCATCGACAAGGGCAAGATGCTGCAGGCCGCGCGTCTGGAACAGGAGCGCGTGGAAGTGATGGCCAGCCAGGCCAGCCGCGATATTCCGACGCTGGCCGAAAGCCAGTGGCGCACGATGGAAAACGCGCGCCTGCGCTATCTGTCGATGGGTTCGTCCATCGAGCTGGCGCAGGAAACCCTGCGCCTGGCGCGCGTCGGATTCAAGAACGGGCAAGCGACATCGAGCGATGTGGCCGACGCCTCACTCAACTACACCAAGACCCGCCTGGAGCAGGCCCAGGCGGCCTGCGACTATGACCTGGCGCTGGCCAAGCTGCTCTCGACCGCCGGCCAGTCCGAGCGGCTGGCCGAACTGGCGCGCAGCGCACGCAGCGTCATCGACCTGACGAAAGACTGAACCATGGCAACGTCCTCCAAAAAAACCGGTGCTGCCATCGCAGCTGTCGTCCTGATCGCCTTGCTGGGCTGGGGCCTGTATGTGTCCTTCCAGCCGGTGCACCAACCGATCCAGGGCCAGATCGAGGCGCAGGAAACGAACGTCTCGTCGAAGATTCCCGGCCGCGTCGGCAAGATCCATGTAGCGCTCGGCGCCACCGTCGCGCAGGGCCAGGTGCTGTTCGAGCTGGACAGTCCGGAAGTGCGCGCCAAGATGAGCCAGGCAAAGGCCGCCCAGGATGCCGCCGGCGCCGTCTACCAGAAGGCCCAGGCCGGCGCCCGGCCGGAAGAAGTCAGCGCCGCCAAATACAACTGGGAGCGCGCCGTGACTGGCGCCGGCATCGCCAAAAAGACCTATCAGCGCGCCGAGGCCATGTTCACCGAGGGCGTGCTGGCCCAGCAAAAGCGCGACGAGGCCGAAGCGCAGTGGCGCGCCGCCGAACAGCTGGCAATGGCCGCGCGCGCGCAATACGACATGGCCCAGCGCGGCGCCCGGCCCGAAGACAAGCTGGCGGCCGAAGCGCAGACGCGCCAGGTGGCCGGCGTGGTGGCCGAGACCGAAGCGGCGCTCGACGAAACCCGCATCAAGGCGCCTGCCGCCGGCGAAGTGACCAAGCTGGCGATCCAGACGGGCGAGCTGGCGCCGCAAGGCTTTCCCGTGGTCACGCTGGTCGACCTGTCGGATGTCTGGGCGGTGGTGTCGGTGCGCGAAGATGAATTCAAGCCGTTTGCGGCGGGCACCACGCACGAGGGCACGATTCCCGCGCTCAAGGTCAAGGTCCCGTTCAGGGTCAGCTACGTGGCCGCCTTGCCCGCGTTTGCCACCTGGCGCGCCGCGCGCCCGGGCGGCACCGATCTGCGCACCTTTGAAGTCAGGCTGCGCCCGGCCACGGCCGTTGCGGGCCTGCGTCCCGGCATGACGGTCGTGTTCGATCGCTGAGCCGGGTGTCATGACGAACGGACCCCAAACGCAGCCGTTGCGCTCGGCCGTGGCCCGCGAATGGGCGCGGCTGCGCGCCGACCCGTGGGACATGGCAATGCTGACCGTCATCCCGCTGGCGCTGTACCTGTTTGCATGGTGGCTGTTTGCAGCGGGCATTCCGCGCGACCTGCCGCTGGTGGTCCACGACCTGGACCAGTCGGTCTTGTCGCGCAGCCTCACGCGCATGCTGGACCAGTCGCCCGGGCTGCGCGTGGTCGATGCGGTTGCCAGCGATGCCGAAGCGATCAGCCTGCTGCGCCAGCGCGCCGCCTACGGCATCGTCTCGCTGCCGGCCAATCTGCAGCGCGACATCGCCAGCGGACGCAGCGCCAAGGTGCAGTGGGCGTACAACGCCCAGTTCCCTTCGTACACGGGCTCGATGACGCGCGATGTGCGCACGGTGATCACGACCGTGTCGGCCGGCATCGAACTGCAGGCGCGCGCCAAGCGCGGCGCCGCGTCCGTGCAGGCCAGGGAATTGTTCGAGCCGGTGCGCACCCGTATCACCAGCCTGTACAACGAGAATGGCAGCTACGAGCCGGCGCTGGCGCTGCCCGTGGCGTTCAGCCTGCTGCATATTTTCGTCATGCTGGCGCTGGTGACCGCCATCGGGCGCGAGCTGCGCATGGGAACGGTGCCGGAATGGATGGCGTCGGCGGGCGGCAGTCTGGCAACGGCGCTGGGCGCCAAGCTGCTGCTGCCCTTGCTGGCCTTTGCCGCCCACAGCGCCGTGATCGTGATCCTGTTCGGCGCCCTGCGTGGCTGGCCGGTGGAGGGCAGTGCGGTGGCGATGACGCTGGGCTTGCTGTTCTTTATCACCGCCTATCTGGCGATGGGCGCGTTTGTCGCCGCAGCCACGCCCTCGCTGCGCGTGGCCCTGTCGGCCTGCGCCTTTATCACCGCGCCCGCGTTTGCGTTTACCGGCCAAGGGTTCCCCTTGCAGTCGATGCCGCTCGGCGCGCGCATCTGGGCCGAATCGCTGCCGCTGACGCATTTCCTGCCCTTGCTGAACCGCACCTGGATGGCGGGCGCGCCACTGCGCTACGGTCTGGCGGACATTGGCGTGCTGCTACTGTTTACGGCCGGCTTTGGCGTGCTGGCCTACCTGCTGCTGGCGCGGCGCGTGCAGCAGCCTGACAGCTGGGGCAAGACATGAGCGCGTTCTGGCACGCGTTTATCCTGACCTGGCGCGCGATCCTGGGCGACAAGGCGGCGATCACGCTGTTTTTCATCTCCGGGATCATCTACTCGTTCTTTTATCCTCTGCCGTACAGCAAGGAGACCGTGCAGCGCGTTCCGGTGGCCGTGATCGACCAGGATCATTCCGCGCTGTCGCGCCAGCTGATCCGCTATGCCGCCGCCCATCCGGGCATCGACGTGGTGACGGTGACGCCCCGTCCGGAAGTGGCGCAGGACTTGCTGTGGCGCGGCAGCATTTCCGGCACCGTGATGATTCCGCCCGACTTCAGCGCCAAGCTGCTGGCGGGCCGGCAGCCGGAGATCACGGTGTCCGGCAACGGCACCTATCTCATGCTCAACAAGGTCGCGCTCAATTCGCTGGCGGAGGTGGTGGGCACGGTCTCGGCCGGTGTGGAACTCAAGCGTTTGCAGGCGGCGTCGCCGTCGCGCCAGCAGGTGGACGAGCAGCGTCAACCCATCACGACCGAATCGTTCCCGCTGTTTAATGCGCGCGAAGGCTATGCGTCCTACATCGTGCCGGGCGTGGTGGTACTGGTGATGCAGCAGACTTTCCTGCTCGGCATCGGTTTGCTGTTCGGCACCTGGGCCAGTGCGCAAGCCTTCCCGTATGCGCGCACGGCGGCCGCGTATGTGGGCGCGCTCAATGCGTTTGCGCTCGTGGTGGTCCTCAACGCCATGTATTTCTTTGGTTTCGTGTTCTGGTGGCAGGACTATCCGCGTGGCGGCAATGCGGCCGGGGCGCTGCTGTTGACCGTCCTGTTCGCCTATTGCGTGGCGGCGCTGGGCATTCTCGTCGGCTTGTTCTTCCGCACCCGCGAGCGCAGCGTGCAACTGCTGGTGGCCACGTCCTTGCCGATCATTTTCCTGTCCGGTTTGAGCTGGCCCAGCGAGGCGTTGCCGGCGTTGGTGCAGCCGCTGCGCTGGCTGTTCCCATCCACGGCGGCGATCCAGGGCTTCATCGCCACCAACCAGCTCGGTGCATCGCTGGGCGAGGTGAAGACCGAAGTGGCGGCGCTGCTCGCCCTGTCGGTCGTATTCATTGCGCTGGGATGGAGGAAATGGACGCGCTGATGCATTGAGCAACCAATAGGTTGCATTTTACCGAAACGTGCTCCATACTGAATGCGCAACCATGTGGTTGCGTAAGGGAGAACGTCATGAAGCATTTCCAACATACCTTGACGGTGGCTGCGCCGCCTGCCGCCGTCTATGCCGCCCTGAGCACCATCGATGGGCTGCGCCAGTGGTGGTCGCGTGATTGCGATGGCGAGAGCGAGCTTGGCGGTACAATCCGGTTTCGCTTCGGGGTCTGCCACAACGCGATGCGGGTCGACCGGCTCGTTCCCGGGCATGAAGTCGGCTGGCATTGCACGGACGCGCATACGGTGGGTGATTCTGTGACGCAGCCCGCCGAATGGGTGGGAACGGCGCCGCAGTTTCACCTGAGCGCCGCTGACGCTGACGCTGGCGGCACGCGCGTCGTCTTCGAGCACGTCGGCTTGACCCCGGCGCTGGAATGTCATGCCATGTGCGTGAAAGGCTGGACCCATTTCCTGGGCAGCCTGCAGCAGTATCTTGAAACCGGGGAAGGCACGCCGTACATTGGCGCCACCGTCCCCACGACGCCATCACTGGAAAGGAGTGCCGCAGCATGACGAGCACATCGGATACGGACCGCATCGAACGCAGCATCCTGATCGCGGCAACGCGCGAACGCGTCTGGCGCGCGCTGACCGACTCGGCCCAGTTTGGCGCCTGGTTCGGCGTCGACTTTGGCGCCCACGCGTTCGAGCCTGGCCGGCGCATGACGGGGCCGTTCACGCTTCCCGGCTGCGAGGGCTTGCGCTTTGACGCGGTGATCGACCGGATCGAGGCGCAGCAGTCCATGTCGCTGCGCTGGCATCCGTATGCGGTCGACATGGCAACGGATTACTCGCACGAGGAGCCGACCCTGGTGACCTTCACGCTGGCGGATGCGCCCGGCAACGGCATTCTGCTGACGGTGGTGGAATCCGGCTTTGACAAGGTCCCTGCGGCACGGCGCCGGCAGGCCTTTGAAAAGAACGGCAACGGCTGGGACGCCCAGTTGCGCAATATCGCCGCGTATGTCAGCAAGTAAGGCCCATGACGCGGCCAGCGCGCCGGCCGATCAGGATGCGCTGGCACACGTCTTCGCCGCGCTGGGCGACCCGACCCGGCTCAAGCTGGTGGCCGAGCTCAGCGCCGGCGACGCGCTGTCGATTGCCCATCTGACGCAGTCGACCGCCATCAGCCGCCAGGGGGTGACTAAGCACCTCACTGTGCTGGCCGAAGCGGGTGTCGTGCGCGACATCAAGATGGGGCGCGAGCGCCTGTGGCAGCTGGAACCGGCGCGCATCGATGCCGCCCGCCGCAGCCTGGAAAGCATTGGCCGCGACTGGGAACTGGCGCTGGGCCGGCTAAAGCGCTTTGTGGAAAAAGACGACTGATGAGTCCGATCACTCATGGTTTGCTGAGCTGGACGCTGCTCGAGCGCAGCCAGACCAGCCGGCGCGACAAGGCCCTGGTCGTGCTCGCTGGCGTGGTGCCCGATCTGGACGGACTGGGCATCGTCGCCGACTTTGCCACCCGCCTGCTGGGACTGGCGGAGACCAATTATTACCAACAATTTCATCGGATGGTCGGCCATGGCTTGCCTGCTGCGCTTGCGATTGCCGTCATGGCGGGTCTGCTCGGCAGGGACAAGCTGCGCGTTGCCGCCGTCGCGCTGGTCAGCGTCCATCTGCATTTTTTATGCGACCTGATCGGTTCGCGCGGCTCCACCGCCGACGATCTGTGGGGGATCTATTACTTCGCCCCGTTGGCGATGCAGCCGGAATGGCTGTGGGCCGGCCAGTGGCCATTGACAGGCTGGCAAAACATGGCGATTACTGCGCTGTTGCTGTTCGCTATAATGCGGCGGGCGACAGTCACCGGTTACTCCCCGCTGTCGCTGGTCAGCACGGCGGGCGACGGGCAACTGGTCGCCACGCTGCGCCGATGGAGAAGGCGATTGACCAGTAACCGGGACTGATAAGCGCGGCGCAGCGAGAAGATCCACCGCCTGGCGCCTCGTGTATTATCTGCAAAAAATCTGGAGAAACGATGAATAAGGTATTTCTTTTGTCCCTCATTTGCCTGGCTGGCTGCGGCAAGCTGAGCGCGGCCGATAGTCCGTTGGAATCGGCGGCGCGCCGTACCTGCATGGACACCATCGAGTCGCGGGCCGTCAACAAGAATTCGATTTCCTACAATACGGATCACAAATCTCGCGTCAACATCGCCTCCGACGGCAAGCTCGACCTGACGCTCAAATTTTCCGCCAAGAGCGAGCAGGGCATGGCGTCGAGTCTGGTGGCGCGCTGCGTGGTCAGCGCGGACGGCAAAAAGCTGGTCGATATCGACGTGCGCGAGGGTCGCTAAGGCACTGCCTGCAGGTCTGTTTTCGCCGTGGTATGCTCTTCGCTCATTGCTGCAGTGCAGTATATTTACGCGAGGAGTAGGGATGGTCAAGGTGGGATTGCTGGCCGCAGTGGCGCTGGCGCTGGCAGGTGCCGCGCAGGCACAGGAAACGATCCGGATCGGCCACGTGGCCGCCACGTCCGGGGCGATCGCCCACCTGGGCAAGGACAATGAAAACGGCGCCCGCATGGCCGTTGAAGAAATCAATGCCAAAGGCTTGATCATCGGCGGCAAGCGCTACAAGCTGGCGCTGCAGGCCGAAGACGATGCCGCCGACCCCAAGCAGGGCACTACGGTGGCGCAAAAACTGGTCGACGCCAAGGTCAACGGCGTGATCGGGCACGAAACCTCCGGCACCACGATTCCCGCCTCGCGCATTTATCACAGCGCGGGCATTCCGCAAATCTCTCCGTCGGCCAGCAATCCGCAGTACACGCGCCAGGGTTACAACACGGCCTTCCGCAACATCGCCAATGACGAGCAGCTCGGCGCCGCGCTGGCGCGCTATGCGGTCCAGAATGGCAAGGCCAGACAGATCGCCGTCATCGACGACCGCACGGCCTATGGCAAGGGCTTGAGCGACGAATTCATCAAGAACGTCAAACGCCTGGGCGGTGCCCGCATCGTGTCGCAGCAATACACGACGGACAAGGCCACCGACTTCGGCGCGATTCTGACCGCCATCAAGGCCACCAAGCCCGACCTGGTCTTCTTTGGCGGGATGGATGCCGTGGCCGGCCCGATGCTGCGCCAGATGAAGCAGCTGGGAATCAAGGCCAATTTCATGGGTGGCGATGGCATGTGTTCCGATTCCGTGCCGCGCCTGGCGGGCGATGGCATGTCCGATGACCAGGTCATCTGCGCCGAGGCGGGCGGTATCGAGCCCCAGCAGCAAAAAGGCATGGACGATTTCCGCGCCGCCTATCGGCGCAAGTACGGCATCGACGTGCTCACCTATGCGCCGTATGCGTATGACGCGCTGATGGCCATGGTCGACGCCATGCAGCAGGCCGGCTCGCCCGATCCGGCCGTGTATCTGCCGTTCCTGGCCAGGATCAGCCACAAGGGCGTGACCGGCACGGTGGCCTTCGACAAGCGCGGCGACGTCAAGGATGGCGTGCTGACGATCTACACCTTCCGCAACGGAAAACGGCACCGGCTCACCGTGATGAAATGAGGCTGGGGGCGCAGGTGTTAAACTACGCCCCTATTCCTTTGCGTCCAGAGCCATGTCGAACAAAAAACCACCCGCCGCCAAGCGCGAATCCGACGACCCCACCGGTCGCGGAGAGAATCCCTTCCTCGACGCGGCCTTCTACGGCCGCATGCGCGACTATACCGAGCGCGACGCGGCGTTCTCCAAAGAGCTCAAGGCGATTGCCGAACATGGCGCCGGCAAGAACAGCCCCGATGCGCGCATGGCCCCCTCGCTGGACCTGCTGCGCCGCGTGATCAAGAAGGGCTTGCCCCTGCACGAAATGCTCAACCGGATCGTCCAGGGCGTGGAATCGGGCCTGTGGGAACCGTGGCTGGCCGCATACGGCTTCGAGCTGCGCGGCGTGAACTACGCCAAGACAGGCGCGCGCAATGCCCGCCTCGCGCTCGACATCAGCCTCGCATCCAAGGCCAACGCCATGTTCTCGAATGCGGGCGTGGCCAACTGGCGCAGCCTGGTGGCCGACGATTGCGCCCAGGTGCAGATCGAAAAGCCGACCGAAAAAGAGCCTGCCAAGGCCTACGCGATTTTCTTCCTGGACGCCGCCAGCGCCGACTGAGCCGCCAGAGAGTGACCGTGGAACCGCTGCCGCAGGGTTTTCTGCTGACCCGCCACTGGCGCGATACGGCGGCCGGCACCGAAGTGAGTTTTTGGCTCGCCACCGACGCCGGTCCGCGCCTGGTGCAACTGGCGCCGCAAACCTGCGTCGCCTTCGTTCCCGCCGAATCGCGCGAACACATCGCGCAGATTCTGGGCGCGGAGCGGGGCTGGGAATTGCGTCCGCTGGCCCTGCATGATTTTCATCACCGGCCCGTGCTGGGCCTGTATTGCGGCCAGTACCGCCAATTGCAAAAGCTGGCCAAGCGGCTGCGCGAGTTCGGCATCGATGTCTACGAGGCCGATATCCGTCCGCCCGAGCGCTACCTGATGGAGCGCTTCATTACCGCGCCCGTCTGCTTTGGCGACGCCATGCTCAAGCCCGCGCCCGGCTACCGGCCAACGCTGCGGCTGGCCTCCCTCGACATCGAAACCACGGCCCACGGCGAACTGTATTCGATCGCGCTGGAAGGCTGCGGCCAGCGCCAGGTCTACATGCTGGGGCCGCCCAACGGGGTCGATACGGCGCGCGATTTCGATCTCGCCTATTGCGATGACCATGCCCAGATGCTGCGCGCGCTGAACGCCTGGATCGCGCTGCACGATCCCGACGCGATCATCGGCTGGAACCTGGTGCAGTTCGATTTGCGCGTGCTGCGCAAGCATGCCGAGCGCCTGGGCATCCCGCTGCGCTTCGGACGCGACGGCAGCGACATGGAGTGGCGCGAGCACGGCGGCAAGCAGCAGCACTTTTTCGCGGCCGCGGCGGGACGCCTGATCATCGATGGCATCGAGGCGCTCAAGTCGGCAACCTGGAGTTTTCCCTCGTTCAGTCTGGAACACGTGTCGCAGACCTTGCTGGGGGAGGGCAAGTCGATCGACAATCCCTACCAGCGCATGGCCGAAATCGACCGCCGCTTTGCCGAAGACAAGCCGGCGCTGGCGCGCTACAACCTCAAGGATTGCGAACTGGTCACGCGCATTTTCGCCAAGACCGAGCTGCTGACCTTTCTGCTCGAGCGCGCCAGCGTCACGGGCCTGGCTGCCGACCGCAGCGGCGGCTCGGTGGCCGCGTTCGAGCACCTGTACATGCCGATGATGCACCGCCAGGGCTATGTGGCGCCCAACCTGGGCGATATCGAGGGTGACAACAGCCCGGGCGGGTACGTGATGGATTCGCGCTCCGGCCTGTACGATTCGGTGCTGGTGCTCGACTACAAGAGCCTGTATCCCTCGATCATCCGTACCTTCCTGATTGATCCTGTGGGGCTGGTCGAAGGCATGCGTAGCGACGATCCGCACGCCACCGTGGAAGGATTTGTCGGCGCCCGCTTCTCGCGCGAGAAGCACTGCCTGCCCGCCATCGTCAAGCAGATCTGGGAGGGGCGCGACGCCGCCAAGCGCGAGCACAACAAGGCGCTGTCGCAGGCCCTCAAGATCATCATGAATGCCTTTTACGGCGTGCTCGGTTCCAGCGGCTGCCGCTTCTTCGATCCGCGCCTGGCGTCGTCGATCACGTTGCGCGGGCAGCAGATCATGCACCTGACGCGCCAGCTGATCGAGGAGCAGGGCTTCCAGGTGATTTACGGCGATACCGATTCGACCTTCGTCTGGCTCAAGCATGCGCACAGCGACGACGATGCCGCCGTCATCGGGCGCAGGCTGGTGGCGCACGTGAACCAGTGGCTGGCCCGCCATCTGCGCGAGCAGTTCCAGCTCGACAGCGCGCTGGAACTGCAATACGAGACCCACTATCGACGCTTTTTGATGCCCACCATCCGCGGCTCCGACGAAGGCAGCAAGAAGCGCTACGCCGGCCTCGTGCGCAAGGCGGACGGCAGCGAGCAGATGGTCTACAAGGGCTTGGAAACGGTGCGCAGCGACTGGACGCCGCTGGCGCAGCAGTTCCAGCAGGAGCTGTACGAACGGATATTCAAGGGCGAGGCGTACCAGGATTATGTGCGCGAATATGCCAACCGCACCGCCAGCGGCGAACTCGATGCGCTGCTGGTGTACCGCAAGCGCCTGCGCCGGCCGCTCGACGATTATGAGCGCAATGTGCCGCCCCATGTGCGCGCCGCGCGCCTGGCCGACGAATTCAATCGCCAGCAGGGGCGGCCGCTGCAATACCAGAGTGGCGGCTGGATCCGCTACGTGATCACGCTGGCCGGACCGGAACCGCTGGAAACCCAGCGCTCACCGATCGATTACCACCATTACCTTACGCGCCAGCTGCAACCGGTGGCCGACGCCATCCTGCCCTTCGTGCAGGACGATTTTACGGCGCTGACCAGTCGCCAGCAGTCGCTGTTTTAAGCATCGTCAGCAAGGCCTTGGCCGCTTCTTCGGACGAAGCAGGATTCTGGCCGGTGATCAGGTTGCCGTCGATGAGCACGTACGATTGCCAGTTGGCGCCTTTGGAATAGATGCCGCCATTTTCCTTGAGCATGTCTTCGACCAGGAAGGGAACGATCTTGGTCAATCCCACCGCTTCTTCTTCGGTATTGGTAAAACCCGTGACCTTCTTGCCGCTCACCAGCGGCTTGCCGGCCACGCCCTTGGCATGGCGCAGCACGCCCGGCGCGTGGCAGACCAGCGCCAGTGGCTTGCCGGCTGCATAAACGGCTTCGATCAGCGCGATCGAGTCGGCGCTCTCGGCCAGGTCCCACAGGGGGCCGTGGCCACCCGGATAGAACACGGCATCGAACGCGGCAGGCGCCATGTCGGCCAGGTGGTGCGTGGCCGCCAGGGCGGCTTGTGCGTCGGGATCGTTCTTGAAGCGGCGCGTGGCGTCGGTCTGGGCGTCGGGCGCGTCGCTTTTCGGATCGAGTGGTGGCTGGCCGCCAGCCGGCGAGGCCAGCGTGATGTTGGCGCCCGCGTCGCGCAGGGCGTAGTAGGGCGCGGCGAATTCTTCGAGCCAGAAGCCGGTTTTGTGGCCGGTGTCACCCAGTTTGTCGTGCGAGGTCAGTACCATCAGGACATGCATGTTGTTTCTCCAGCGATGTGAACAGACCGTCAGCCTAGCACTTTTGCCAAGTTTCTGACGCGCGTTGCGTCGGGCGTTACTGTTCCTCGGGCTTCATCGGCGCGTGCGGCGACCATTCCCGCTCGGGTTCAGGCGCTTGCGGTGGCGCCTGGCGCTCCTGCACGCGCGCGGGCGCGGCGACCTTTTCCCTGACGATCCTGGTCGTGTAATACAGCTGCACGCGGATCCCGGCCGTGGGCGGAAACGGCTTCGATCGCATGATGGCGGCCCTGACCGCTTCGTCGAGCTCGGGCAAGCCTGAACGGTGCATCGTGTTCATCCCGATGGGGTTTCCGGCATCGTCGAGGAAGACTTCATACCGCACTTCATACACGCCCGGCTTGGTCGACGGCGGTACCTTGAACTTCACGTCCTTGAAAATGGCGTCGATGAAGGTACGGTCCAGTTTTTGCGTCTGCTTGACCGTGCGTTCCGATTTGACCGGAACGGTGCGTGGCGTTCTCGGCCGGGCGCCATAGTCGTCTTCGGTCAATGCGGTGATAAAGACGACCAGGACCACCGCCAAGCCGATGATCAGGTAAATCCCCCACTCCCGGAAAAAACTCCTGGGGGCCGGCGCCGGCGCGAGCGGTCGGGGAATCGATTCCGGCGGCGGCTGCTTGAGCTCGAAGCCGCGCTGGGCGAACTCGTCGCGCCAGTGCTTGACCGTGTCGGCGCTGATACTCAGTCGCATCAGCGCGGGAAAGCGCGCCAGCATGCGCTCGACGTAAAACATGTCGCGCTTGAGCGCCATCGGCGTGATCGGCTGATTTGCACGCAGACGGTCGATGGTGCCGCGCTGGGCGACCAGTTCCAGTTCTTCCTGCATGAGGAACATGGTGCGTTCCTCGATGGCCTGGTTGACGGTGGCGCCGGCGTACCCGAACTGCTGCAGGCGGCGCTTGTCGTTGTCCCAGCTAAAGACCCGGCCCGCCGCCGCGAACAGGGTTTCCTTGCCCGGCGCCCAGCCTTCGGCCAGCCACGCGGCAACGCGGCCCTCGAACACGGTGCGCGCCGGGATGTTAAACAGTTCCTCATCCTGCAGGCGGCGCGCGATGGCTTGTTCCCACGCCGGCAAGTCGCCGACGCTGGCCGCCGTCACCAGGGCCAGGCAGTCGGCCTGCAGGCGCTGGAATACGGTGTCGGCCAGCGCGAAGGGGTTGTCCATTTGCGGCCCATCAGGCACCTGCGGCAGCGCCACGTCGCCGCCGTGCGCCGCCGGTGCGGCAGGGGTGCGGCCGATCAGGCGCGCCGCGACCGCGATCGGATCCATGTCTTCATCGACCACTATTGCGCCGCCAGGCGCGGACGGCGCATCCGCTGTTGCGGCAGGCAGATCGGACGCGGCCTGCTCCTGGCGCTCGCTTTCCTGCCAGGCGGCCCAGCGCAAGGCCGATTCGTATTCCTCGCGCAGTGCCTGAAAGCCGGCCGGATCGGCCTCCTGATCGATCAGTTTCAGTTCGCGCGCATAGGCGCGGCGGATGGCGCGGGCATCAGCGTCGAGGCCAAGCGAGAGCCGCTGCAGGCAAGATGGAATGGCGTGTCCGTTCATTTGACGGTGGCGGTGTAAATGAAGGGCGCGATTTTGCCTTGCAGGCTAGGGAAGGGTTGGGCACGCCGGATGGCGGCCTGGACTTCCTCATCGAGGCCGGCAAAGCCGGAATGCTGGCGGTCGAGAAAACTGAAGACCTTGCCTTCCTGGTCGAGAATCACGTCATAGTGGACCGTATAGGTGCCGCGTGCTGCAACGTCGGGGAAGGTGTAGTGTACTTCCGCGTTGATGGCATCGATCGCCGTCTGGTCGAATGCGCCATACGCGGCGGCGACGACAGGCGGCGCCGGCGGTGGTGGCGCCGTGTAGGAGGAGAACGATTCCGACCCGCCGCACATGCGCAGCAGCATGCAGGCAGCGAAGATGAGATACCACCACGGGAAGCTGCCGCCGCTGTTGTCCGGATCCGCTACCACATGCGTTGGCGTGATCACGCCGCCATTGTCGCGGAAGACGGCGCGCCAGCGCTCCACGGTCGCTGCATCGACGCACAGGTGCATCATGGCTGGAAAGCGGGTCAGCAGCTGCTCGAGATAGAGCATGTCGTAGCGCAGCTGGCCATACGCGGGATCGGGCGTGGTGCGCACGCGCTCGATGACTGCGCGGTAGGTGTCGACGTCGGCCATGCTCTGGCGCAGGAAGACGGTACGCTCGCCCATCGCTTCATTGACAAAGTCGCCCGGGTAGCCGAACTGGGTCAGGCGGCGCCCGTCCTGCTGCCACTGGAAGACCTTGGGCGCAACGGCGAACAGGTTTTCCTTGCCGGGAGCCCAGCCTTGCGCCAGCCACGCGACGATGCGTCCTTCGAACGCGGTGCTCGCCGCAAGGTTGAACAAGTCGCTGTTGCCCAGCTCGGCGCGAATTGCCTGCTCCCATGCGGGCAAGCTGCCCCCGCCGTCTTGTGCGACCAGTGTCTGGCAAGCTTCGGTCAGGCGCAGGAAGGCGGCGTCGGCCAGCTGTTCTGGATTGGGGCCGGTCGCGGCTGCGACGGGCTTGGCCAGCGAGACTGCGGCGGGGATGGCGACCGCCACGTCGCCAGCATCACTGGCGGGGGCATCGTCGGCATCGTCATCGCTGCCATGCACCAGTTCCCATTGCTTGAATTCGGCCCACTGCAGCGCCGATTCGTAATGCTCGCGCAGGGATTGGAAGCCGGCGGCGTCGCTTTCCTGGTCCACCAGTTTGAGTTCGCGTGCATAGGCGCGGCGAATGGCGCGTGCGTCGGCATCGGGGCCGAGCCCGAGCCGGCCGAGGAACGGAGGCAGTTCGGGTTTGTTCATCGCTTAGGTCTGCAGTGCGTCGTCGGGCGCCAGCAGGCCGTGGTGTTCCAGCTGGTCGAGCTGGACAAGGAAGTGTTTCAATGCGGGCTGGAAGATGCGCGGATCCTGGCTGTCGAGCGCGCGTTCGAATTGCATGATGGCGTCATTGAGCTGCTCGCGCTCGCTGCCGCGCAGCTGCTGGTACAGGCGTTCGGCGCGCGCGAGCTCGGTGCGGTGCTCCATGCGCTCGCGCGGGTGGATCTTGAGCTTGGAGAGGGCGGCCAGGCGCTCGGCAATCTCCTGCTCGGACAGCAGGCCGGGGTTGCCTTCGATGACCAGCACGTTCGTCTGCGCCGTCCGGATGTGGGTCACGTCAACCTGCAGCAAGCCATTGACGTCATAGGTAAAGCGCACGTCGATGCCATTGTCTTCGCGGCTGCCAGGCGCCAGGGGAATCTGCAGGCGCCCCAGGAAGATGTTATCGCTGGCCATGCGCGCCTCGCCCTGGTAGACGTTGATTTCCAGCTGGGTCTGATTGTCGCGCAAGGGGTAATAACGCTTGGTGCGGCTGATCGGCACCACACTGTTGCGCTCGATAAGGGAATCGAAATGGCCGTGCGAATACTGATTGTCGCCATACTCCATGCTGGTATCGATGCCCAGCGAATAGGGCGACACGTCGGTCATGACCACGTCGTCGAGCGCGGCGTCATTGGCGCGCAGGCCCGCCTGCACGGCCGCGCCCAGGGCCACCACTTCGTCCGGGTTGATGTCGCAGGAAGGCAGGCGGCCGAACATGCGTGCAACCATGCGCCGTACCACTGGCATGCGGGTCGCGCCGCCCGCGAGGACGATGCGGTCCAGGTCGGCGACCGGCATGCCGGCATCGCGCAGCGCGCGCTCGACCGGCTCGCGCAGGCGCGCCAGCAGGGGTGCGCAGGCTTGCTCGAGCGCCGCTTCGTCCAGGTCCATGGCGTAATCGGCTTTGGCGTGGGCGATGCGGATGGTGGTGCTGGCAGCCTCGCTCAGGCTGCGTTTGGCCAGTTCGGCCTGGGCGCTCAGGCGCTGAAGGAACTGGGCATCCTTGCGCACCGCCGCTGGCACGGCGCAGTAGTCGAGAAAGCGCTCGACCAGGCACGCCGTGACGTCTTCGCCGCCGAGGAAATTGTCGCCCGCCGAGGCGCGCACTTCCATCACGTTCTCGAACAGGTCGAGCAGGGACACGTCGAAGGTGCCGCCGCCCAGGTCGAAGACGAGAAAGCGCGATTCGCTGTCGCGCAGATGGACGCCGTAGGCGAGGGCGGCCGCGGTCGGTTCGTTGAGCAGGCGGTCGACGCGCAGTCCTGCCAGCTGGCCAGCGGCGCGCGTGGCCTTGCGCTGGGCGTCCGAGAAGTAGGCGGGTACGGTGATGATGCAGTCGGTGACGGGTTGACCCAGCGCCGCTTCGGCGTCTTCCTTGAGCGAGCGCAGTACCAGGGCCGACAGTTCCTCGGCGCGGAAGGCACGTTTGCCCAGTTTGATGATCTTGTCGCTGCCCATGTGGCGCTTGAAGGCGGCGGCGCTGCGATCGGGATGGGTTTGCAGCCGTTCGCGCGCGGCGCGGCCGACCAGGATGGAGCCGTCGTCGTCGATGCTGACGCAGGACGGGGTGAGCACGTCGCCGACAGCGTTTGGGATCAGGCGTGCGGCGCCATTTTGCCAGACTGCAATAAGACTGTTGGTGGTGCCCAGGTCGATTCCGACGATCATTTCAATTCCAAAGTGTCAATTTTTTGCTCAGCAACATAATACTGGAAGTCATTGCATAGTTGGCCAGAAGTTAAGCGTAATTGAGCTGGTGAAACAGAAAAACCACAGGCGGTTGGGCATCTTGTACACTGCCCGTTTCTCTTGTTTAAAATGCAAATATGAAATTGAGCGCTGGTGCGAAATGGTTGGTCCGCGTGACTGTCGGTCTGTTGCTGCTGCCGGTCGTGCTGTATTTGATTTTATTGGCGTTCAACCGCCACGATGAGCCGGCCGGACCGGAAGCGGCGCGATTCGAAGCGATGTATCGCCAGCGTGCGGCGATTGCCGAGAGGGACAACGCATACGTCTATCTGCTGGGCTGGGGGCATCTGCGTGACAACGATGCCGCGCACAAGACGCGCGACGTGTGGACCTATGTGACGCTGAAAGCGGCCTGCAGCGCCGCCGACCGTGCCTGCATGACCTTGCTCGAGCAAAGTCCGAAAGAAATCGCCAGGGCGCTGGACGATTCGTGGATGCAAGGGCACTATCGAAAATTGATCGCCCACCCACAATGGCAGGTGCCGATTCCCCTTGATGTGAATAGCACGTTTGCCAGCTACGTCACCGCACTGGACGGGCAGCGCTTGCTACTACTTAGTGCCTGGAAGCATGCCCAGACCGGTGACGCGGCCGCCGTTCAGGCCGAACTGGCGATGGACCACCGGTTTTGGCGCATGACGCTGGGCAGCACCGAAGACTTGATCAGCAAAATGATTGCCAGCGTGGCCCTGCGGCGCAATATGGAGTGGGGAAATATGGTGCTGGCGCAGCTGCCGCACGCGGCCCAGACGCAGGCCATGCCCGAACAATGGCAAACGCCCCTGACCTTGGCCGAACGGTCGATGCTGTTGCCGATGCTGGGCGAATACAAGTTCATGGAAAATAGCCTGACCAGTAGCGGTTTCACATCGCCAGCGGATGCGCTCGGCATGTCGGCGCTGTCCTGGTCGCTGATGTCGCCCCTCATGCAGCGGCAGGCCACGCTGAATCAATGGGCGCGGGCGAATGCGGCGCTGGTCAAGTCGATCGATGTCGAGATCGGCCAGTTTCCCGCCGCGCTCAAGCAGATGAAGGCGCTCGAGGGCGCACCAAAGCGAGCCTGGTCCTTGGGAAATCTCTACAACCCGATTGGCAAGGCTTTGGTCACGACATCGTCGGTGGTCTGGTCGTCGTATAGCGGGAGGACGGGCGACGTCGAGGGCGTGCGCCGCGCCGTTGTGCTGGCCGCGGCGCTACGCAGCGACAAGGTCGACAGCGCGCAGGCGGCGCAACGTATCGCTGCCTCTGCGCTGCGCAATCCCAACGACGCGCTGCCGTTCGGCTGGCATGCGGCGAGCCGCAGTATCGTGTTCAACGGCCTGGAGCAGGGTGCGCGCGGCCGCTATCGCTTGCCGCTGTGAGTCGCGCTGGCGGCAAGCCTGGCCCATGCCGCCGTGCCCGGTGCGCGGGAATCACAATCGGCGGCGCGCTGTGCCGCGCTGCGCGGGCCAGATCCTTCACCAGGGTCAGCGCTTCTGCGCACGCGCGTTCGCCGGCCGCCTGCGAGGCGCAGGCAACGATCAGCCGGCACTGCCCGGCCCGTCCCAGCACGGTGGCGGCAAACGACGACGGCGGCGCGGCGCCCGCGCGGCGCTGCAGGTCTTGCATCGCCATGCCCACCACCTCGGCCATGAAGCAGCCGCGGCGCAGCGTGTCGGCACAGTGGCGCAGGCCGGGCAGTGCATGCAGCAGGGCGTCGACGAAGCCCGGCACATCGCTGCTGAGCGCGTGCTGAAGGTGGCCCAGATCCAGCACGGCATGCAGGCAGCTGTGACGGCTCCACAAGTTTGGTACGGGCAGGAAACGCTGTTCGATGATGGCCATGGCGGCAGGTTGTCTTGGATTATGGAATTAATTATCCAGCGGACACAGTATTGCCACCATCGGCAAGAAAGCTGTGTCCGTGTAAGACAACGATTACGGCAGCGGCAGACCTGCGGCGGCAGTCACCTGGCACAGAGACAGAATGCGGGCACCGCCGAGGGCGGCCAGTGCGTCCGTCGTGCGCCGTTGCCCCGGCTCGCGCAGGACGCGCAGGATGACATCGTTGGGCACGTAGTGGGATGCGAGAAATTTCCAGGCAGCGACTGAGCCGTGGAGAAGATCGCGCGCCAGTCCCTGCTCCACGATCAACGACATGGCGGTATTGGTTCTGGCGTGCATGGCAGGTGCATCTCTCGTATTGGGCGAGGCGGGGAATGTACCAACAGTAACACTATTTTTTATACAGACAAATAAAACTTTTGCGTGAACAGGGCATGGGTCCCGGCGTGATAGCCTACGTGCAAGCCCTTGCCGCAATCGTTTGCAGATTAAAAGTTGACCAAAATCAAAGCTAATCACCTGCCTCCCCGTAATCTTACTACTCGGACAAATTCCCCTGCAATGGTGGGGGCGACAAGGGAGCGGGATCGCGGATGTGGACACACTCTTCCAGCAGGCAAGGGCAGCACGCATGAGGCGCTACACGATCACGCTGGGCGCCGCCACCACCGCTGGGGGCAAGGTCATCGCAGCCAGCAGCGATGGCAGTATTGACGGCATGCCGATCGCACTCGAAGGCGATCTGGTTACCTGTCCGCTCTGCCAGTCGGCCGGCAAGATCCTGTGCGTCGGCCCGCGCATTCCCGAAACCTGGAACGGCCGCAACGTCGCGCTCGAAAACGACTTGTGCATCTGCCGCTGTCCTACCGCGCCCAAGCTGCTGCCCAACCAGAACCTGCGCTGCCAGGTGATCAAGGATTCGGGGCGCGCCCTGTCGCAGCCGATCGATGCGGCGGTGGCGCGCGGTGCGCCAGCTCACCTGTTTACCGACCGCTATGTGCTGATCGACGAGCGCGATGGCACGCCGCTGGCGCGGCGCGAGTATGCGGTGGTGCGCGCCAGCGGCAAGCTCGAATTCGGCACGTCCGACGCCGAAGGCTGCACCCACCTGCTGTCGACCACGGCGCAGGCGGAATGCGTGGAAATCTATGCCCAGGGGCCGATGATGACGGCATCGCTGATTTCGCCGTCGGGCGCGGTCCTGCACCATCGGGCCCGGCGCCGGACCACACCGGCGACCGAAGCGGCGCTCAAGGAGGTGCGCTTTCTGGCGCAGCTGCCGCCGCTCTGGCGCGGTGTGCACGCCGACGAAGAAGTATTCGCGGCGCTACCGCAGCAGGGCGGCTAGTCGGCCAGGTGCCCGAGCAGGGCGGCGCCGTAGGAATTGTCGACGATGCAGCGCCACTGGCCGTCATCGCCGCGCCGGAACACGTAATTGGCGTTGCGTGTTTCGAGAATGGGCGCGGCGCTTTTCATGTTGGCGCGCACATTGGTCTGGGCGATGACGAGGGCGGTGTCGCCTGCTTCGATGACGACCATGTCGCCCTGCGTGACGTACAGCGTGTGCTGGTAGTGGGCGGCGATGGCCGCAAGCGCCTTGCGGATTTCTTCCTTGCCGTTGGCGGCGCGGCCGGGCACCACGACCAGGGTGGCGTCGTCGGTGTAGAAGTCCATCAGCGCGTCGAAGTCCTCGCGGTTGATCGCATCGTCGGCCGCTGCGATCAGGGCGTTTATCGGGTGTGCAGGCATACGCTCTTTCGGGTTCGGTTTAGCCAGCTGCTGGTAGTGTAGCAGGCGTTCGGGTAAGCTTCCGGTCTCTTGCACTCATGTCCGGACTCTCGTTTGACTCTCCCTACCAAGAAGCTGGCCGCCGCCGTGCTGTTCGCCGCCGCCGCAGGCGCCGGCGCTTTCCTGTATTTCAGCCAGAAGGGTGCGCCGCTGCGCGCGCGCGTTGCGCACCTCGCGGCCAGGGACAAGCCGACCGTGATGGGCTGGCCGGTGACGATCCGTACCGTGGCGGGCGGCTTTTCCGATCCGTTCGGCGTGGTGCTCGACCGCGCCGGCAATGCCTATGTGGCCGATGCGGGCGAGCATAACCAGATTCGCAAAATCGCGCCCGACGGATCGGTGTCGGTGCTGGCCGGCGGCGCCGAGGGCTTTGCCGACGGCAGCGGCGCTGCCGCCGCCTTTAACACGCCGTCCGGGCTGGCCATCGACGCTGCGGGCAATTTGCTGGTGGCCGACACTGGCAACAACGCGATTCGCCGCGTCACGCCGCAAGGCGTGGTCACCACGCTGGCCGGCGGCGGCGTCGCAGGCTATGCCGACGGTGCGGGCGCGCAGGCCCGCTTCAACGGCCCGCTGGCGGTGGCGCTGGACAAGGCGGGCAACGTGGTTGTCGCCGATACCTATAACGACCGCATTCGCCGCATCGGCACCGACGGTGTGGTGTCCACCATTGCCGGCAGCGGCGTACAGGGCGGGCTCGATGGCGCGGCGGCACAGGCCACATTCGACACGCCGACCGCGCTGGCGATCGACCGCAACGGCGTCGTGTTCGTGGCCGACGGGCGGCTCGGGGCGATTCGCCGTCTCGGCACGGACGGCCAGGTCGGCACGCTGGCGCTGTCCGATCCGGAGGCGGACGACGCGATGCTACGCCGGCCGCTGTCGCTGGCGATAACGCACGATGGCTTCCTGTACATCGGCGACATGGCGCGCGGCCGCATTCTGCAGCTCGCGCCGTCGGGCCGGCTGGGCGGGCTGACGGGGATCGGTATCGATATCAAGATCGGCGACGCCGCTGCGACCCGCTTTGCGCGTCCGGCCGGGATCGCGCTGGCGGCGGACGGCTCGCTGTATGTCAGCGATGCGGTGCAGGGCGTGCTGCGCAAGCTGGTGCCGCGTGGTGCGGACGTGGCGGTTAATCCGGCATCGGCGCCGCCGCCAGCGCCGGCCGCAGCGCCCCCAGCGGCCCCGACTCCCGCCGCGCCAGCGGCCAGCTTCCCTTGGCCGCTGGCCCCGCAGATGGGCAAGCACGAGGTGGTCGGCATCCTCGGCGAAGTGCGCGGCAGCTACGAGGGCGAGAGCCGCCACCATTTCCATAACGGGCTGGACGTGCAGGGCAACATGGGCGTGCCGGTGCTTGCGGTGGCAGCCGAAAAGGTCAGTAGTCCGCTGCCCAACTGGGGCTTTGGCGAGCTTGGCGAAGGCATCGCGCTGGACCGCTTCTCGTACATTCATTTGCGCGTGGGCCGCGACATCAAGAATGCGCCGCTCGATCCGGCGCGCTTTGCGCTGCTGGCCGATGGCACGGGCAAGATCGATCGCGTGCGCGTCAAGCGCAGCGCGCGCTTTGCGGTGGGCGACACGCTCGGCACCGTCAACCGCATGTACCACGTGCACCTGGTGCACAAGACGCCCCGGGGCGAAGCCAATCCGCTGGCGCTGCCGTTTCCGGGACTGGAAGACAACGTCAGCCCGCGCATCGACAGCATCGCGCTCGTCGACGCGGCTGGCGCCAGGCTGGCGGCGCGGCAGGGCAAGCGGCTGCTGGTGCCGCGCGGCGCCGGTCCCCTGTCGATCGTGGTCGATGCGTACGACCAGACCGACGGCAATGCCGCACGGCGCAAACTGGGCTTGTACAAGGCGGGCTTTCAGATTCTGGCGGCGGACGGCACGCCGCTGCCCGGTTTCGAGCAGCCGCGCATGAACATCGAATTCAATCGCCTGCCGCCCGACCGCGAGAGCGTGCAGGTGGCGTATGCCGACGGTAGCGGAATCACCGTCTATGGCAGCAAGACCACGCGCTTTCTGTATGTCGTGACCAACACCGTGCGCGATGGCGTTGCCGCGACTGGCGCCTGGGATCCGGCGTCGCTGGCGGCGGGGGACTACCTGATTCGCATCAGCGCCAGCGACTATGCAGGCAATCAGGCCCTGGCCGGGCGCGATCTGGCATTGACGGTCCGCTAGCGCGGCTCTTCGAGCGGGCGCAGATTGTCGTTGAGTACCTGCGGGGAATAGTAGCGCTTGTGGGCATCCCACCAGGTGCCGTTCTTGACCGACTCAGTCAGAGCCTGCTCGAGCAGTGCGCGATCGGCCGGGTTCAGCGATTTTCTTGACAAGTAGATCCCGCTGCGCATCCAGGGCATGTCGTCGAGCGGCTCGGAGCGTACCTTGTCGGCGATGGCTTCCGTGCGCGGGTCGCCTTGCAGGCCGCTGACAAACGCCAGCGACGTCATGATGGTGACATCGACGATGCCCTCGGCGAGCATGCGCGTGACGATGCTCGGGTGGGCTTGCATGGTCAGGCGACCCTGAGCACCCAGGGCGGCGATCAGCGCCTGATAGTGCGGGCCATAGTCATAGCCCCGCACCAGGGCGACGCGCAGCTCCGGCCTGGCCAGCAATTCCTGCATCGAGCGGACCGGTGCGCGCTCGCTGTGTACCGAGAGGAGCGTGGCGCGAGTGTCGACCACGGGCACGAAGATGCCGGCGCGGTCGCGTTCGGCAACTTCGTTGGCGGCGACCAGCATATCGGCCGCGCCCATCTGGAACATCGATTCCAGGCGCGCGCGCGCCACCGGCGACCAGACAAAGGTGCAGCCAATGCGCGAACCGAGCTGGTTCATGACTTCGGGGATCATGCCGCCGACCTGGGCGCCCGCATTGGTCACGGTCTGGCCGCTGGGCGCTGCCGGGACGTTGATGGGACGCGAACAGCCGGCGGCAGCGGCGGGCGGCAGAATCAGGCCGAAAAGGAGGAGGGCGGTGAGGCGGCTGGCAAGGATGAGCATGGCGGGAGCGGTTTTGCTCCAATACTAACGACTTGTATGTATCCGTGATCTGAAAATTTCAATAATGATCAGTGTCCAAGCGGAATTTGTTGTTTCTATACAAAAATCCCGGGGCAGGCCCGGGATGTCTGTCGTGCACGTGCCAGGCACGCTTACGCGTTTGCCAGGTCGAGTCGGCCGCTGCCGCTGCGACCGGCGTAGCGGCCGACCGACAGGTCGTCGAAGCGAATCGCCGGGCGCTTGGCCGACATCAGGTCTGCCAGCATCTGGGCCGAGCCGCAGGACATGGTCCAGCCCAGGGTGCCGTGGCCGGTATTGAGGAACAGATTGCCCAGGCCGGTGCGCCCGACGATCGGCGTGCCGTCCGGCGTCATCGGACGCAGACCGGTCCAGAACGATGCCTGGGCCGTGTCGCCGGCGCCCGGGAACAGGTCGTTGACCACCATTTCCAGGGTGGCGCGGCGGCGCGGATTGAGGCGCAGATCGAAACCGGCGATCTCTGCCATGCCGCCGACGCGGATGCGGTCGTCGAAGCGTGTGACGGCAATCTTGTAGGTTTCATCGAGAATGGTCGAGACCGGCGCGCGGCTGGCGTCGGTGATCGGCACCGTGATCGAATAGCCCTTCATCGGGTAGACGGGAATGTCGACCAGGTTCTTGAGCAGGGTGGTGGTGTGGGCGCCGAGTGCGACGACGTAGGCATCGCCCTGGACCAGTTCGTCGCCGCAATGCACGCCGGTGATGCTGTTGCCGGCCACGGCCAGACGGTCGATGGCGACGTTGTAGCGGAACTTGACGCCCAGCTGTTCGGCCATGGCGGCCAGGCGCGTGGTAAACAGCTGGCAGTCGCCGGTTTCGTCGTTCGGCAGACGCAGCGCGCCGACCAGCTTGCCGCCGGCGGCAGCCAGGGCCGGTTCGGCCGTGCCCAGCTGGTCGCGCGTGAGCAGTTCGTAGGGAACGCCCGAATCCTGCAAGACCTGGATATCTTTCTGGGCGCTGGCGAATTGCTGTTCCGTGCGGAACAGTTGCATCGTGCCTTGCTGGCGGCTTTCATAGGTGATGCCGGACTCGTCGCGCAATTGCTTGAAGCAGTCGCGGCTGTATTCAGCCAGACGCACCATGCGCTCCTTGTTGGTGGCATAGCGGTCGGCGGTGCAGTTGCGCAGCATTTCCCACATCCACTTGAGCTGGAAAGTGGTGCCGTCCGGGGTAATGGACAGCGGGGCGTGGCGTTGGAGCATCCACTTCATGGCCTTGAGCGGAATGCCGGGGGCGGCCCATGGCGAGGCGTAGCCAGGAGAAATCTGGCCTGCATTGGCGAAGCTGGTTTCGAGCGCGGGGCCGGGCTGGCGGTCGATGACCGTCACTTCGTGGCCGGCCTTGGCCAGATAATAGGCACTCGTCACGCCGATCACGCCACTGCCCAGAATCACGACACGCATGCTGTCTCCAATAAAATAAAGAGATGTTTCAAGAATTTCCGCTATATTATGTTGATTCAACCAGTGTTTGTTCACGTATAACTGCGCTTATTTAGTGGATTTTCATGAGAATTCATAAAGAATCGACCCGTTCCCTCGACAAGCTGGACCGCCACATCCTGCGCGTGCTGCAGGAAGAAGGACGCATTTCCATGAAGGACCTGGGCGAGCGCGTGGGGCTGTCGGTCACGCCCTGCATCGAGCGGGTCAAGCGCATGGAGCGCGACGGGGTCATCAGCGGCTACTACGCCCGCGTCGATCCGGCTGCCTTGGGCGCCAAGTTGCTGGTGTTCGTCGAGATCACGCTCAACCAGAAGTCGGCCTCGGCCTTCGAGCAATTCCGGCGTGAAGTGCTGCGCATTCCCGAGGTGCAGGAATGCCATCTGGTGTCGGGCGACTTCGACTACCTGATCAAGGCGCGCATCCACGAGATGGCCGAGTACCGCAAACTGCTGGGCGACATGCTGCTGGAATTGCCCGGCGCAGCCCAGTCGCGCAGTTACGTGGTGATGGAAGAAATCAAGGAAACGCTGGTCCTATCGACTGAAGCCTAGCGCAGCGGGGGGCGCCGTTGGCAGACTTGGTAGTAACCCCGCTTTTTCTGCCATACTCGGGGGATGCGCCCACCACACCACCTCGTCTTTGCCGCATTCGCGCCTGCCCAGATGCTCGACGTGACCGGCCCGCTCGATGTGTTCGCCGTCGCCAACGAACTTGCCCAGGCGCGAGGGCAGGCCGCGCCTTACCGGCTGACGCTGGCGGCGCCCCAGGTGGGTCCGCTGGAAACGACCGCCGGCGTGGCCCTGCTGGCAACGCACAGTCTGCATGATCCCGCGCTGGCGGCCGATACGCTGTTGCTGGCCGGCGGGTCCGGTGCCCGCGCCGCCTCATTCGACATGGCATTGGTGGCCGATGTGCGGCGCATTGCCGAACAGGCCGGACGTGTCGGATCGATTTGCACGGGCGCGTTCATGCTGGCGGCCACCGGCATGCTGGACGGCTTGCGCGCCACCACCCACTGGGGGCATTTCGATGAATTCGCCGGGCGCTTTCCACAAGTGGAAATCGATCGCGATGCGCTGTTCGTCGTGGATGGCAAGTTCCACTCGTCTGCGGGGATATCGGCCGGCATCGATTACGCCCTGTCGCTGGTCGAGGCCGATGCCGGGCGCGCCTTTGCCTTGGACGTGGCGCGCGAACTGGTCGTGTTCCTCAAGCGGCCGGGCGGACAGGCCCAGTTCAGCGCCCAGCTCGCCGCCGAAGCGGGCGCGCACGATCCAGACCGGTTTGCCGCGCTCACGCGCTGGATGGGCGAGAACCTGGCAAGTCCGCTGTCGGTCGACCTGCTGGCCGCGCGCTGCGCCATGAGCCCGCGCAATTTTGCCCGGCGCTTTGCCGAAGCCATGCGCATTGCACCCGGACAGTACGTGCAACTGCTGCGCGTGGATGCGGCGCGGCGCCTGCTCACCGATGGCGACATGCCCGTCGAGCGCGTGGCGGCGCGTTGCGGTTTTGCCTCGACCGAGGCGATGCGCCTGGCCTTCAAGCGCCATGTGGCCATTGCGCCAAGCGCATTCCGGGCACGTTTTCAGAAGACCTGAACGTTTGACGACAGGCGTGGGCGCCGGGTTCGACGTCGCGGGATGAGGCAAGTCAGCACGTACCTTGCATGCTAGACTAGTCCGCTCGCCAACGACCGACTCTGCCCCCATGCGCCCCTCCGTTTTTCTTGCCAGCCTGCTGTTCGTGTCCACCCCGCTGCTGGCCGCAGCCCCATCGGCCGACGCTGTCAGTACCGCACGCTACGCCGTCGACACTTACCAGGGTGCGCTGGTGGACAGCCTGGCGCGCATGGTCAGCTTCAATACCGTGGCCGACAAGGATGTGCCCGCCGAACGCAACCCCCAGCACCTCGGCTTCAAGCGCTATCTGAAAGAGCAGGCAGACCTGCTCGGCCTGGACTTTGCCGACCACGGGATGGTGGTCGTGATCGGGCTGGGCAAGGGCAGCGAACGGATCGGCTTCATTACCCATGGCGACGTGCAGCCAGTCGATCCCGCCAAATGGAAACAATCGCCGTTTGAACTGGACCGCACAAGCGAGCCGGGGCGCCTGCTTGGACGCGGCACTGAAGACGACAAGGCCCCCATCGCTACCGCGATGTATGCGATGAAGGCGATCCGCGACCGGCAGCTGCCGCTGACCCGGCGGCTCGAGCTGTATGTCTACATGGCTGAAGAGTCAGACTGGGATCCGCTCACGGAGTTCCTCAAGACCCACGTCCCGCCGCAAATGAATCTGACCTTCGATGCCGAGTATCCCGCCGTGATCGCGGAAAAAGGCTGGGGCGTGGTGCAGCCCTCCTTTGCGCCCGTATCGCCAGCCGGCGTGCGCGGACCGGTGCTGGTGACCTTTCAGGGCGGTTTTTTCGCCAGCCAGATTCCCGAAGACGCGCGCGCCGTGATCGCCAACGCGACACCGGCGCTGGTGGCGCGCATCCGCGCCCGCGCCGCGCGCCAGCCGGGCATGCACTACACCTTTGCGCTGCAGGGCAAGCAGCTGACGATCGGCGCGCGCGGGGTATCGGCCCACTCGTCCAAGCCGGAAGACGGACGCAATGCGATCAGCCAGCTGGCCGATGCGCTCCAGGTCCATGCCTGGCCGCCCCAGGGCGCCGGCGCGCTGGTCAATTTCCTCAACGAGATGGTCGGTACCGGCCTGTACGGCGAGCGCTTCGGGCGCATCGCCTACCGCGACGACTTCATGGGCCCGATGACTTTCGTGCCGACCGTCATCAAGGATACGCCGCAGGGTCAGGAATTGACCATCAACCTGCGTCGTCCGCGCGGCAAGAGCGGCGCCGTACTGGAAGCGCAAATCCGGGCCGCGGCAGCGCAGTGGCAGACGCGCCATCGCCCGCTGGCCGCGCTCAAGGTCCAGCTGAGCGAGCCGTGGGTGCAGGACGACGCGCCGCAGCTGCCGACGCTGCTGGGCGTGTTTTCCCATTACACCGGGGTGCGCGATCCGGCGCCGATCGCCATCGGCGGCGGCACCAATTCGCGCCTGTTCCCGCACGCGGTCGCGTTCGGTCCTGCGATGCCGGGGGCGGTCTATTCGGGCCACTCCGAGCACGAATTCATCACCACGCGCCAGCTGTTGCTGAACCTGGAGATGGTCACGGCCGTGATGATCGATCTGGCGCGCTAGGGCCAGGTACGGTTGGTGCCGGGCGCGCTCCCGGCTGAATGTGCACCGTAAAAATGCCGATGCATTGTGTAGGTCCTGCCCTACACAATGCAACCGTGTTCAATACCAACCCGGCAAATTGAACCCGCACTCCCCAGCACGATGTTCAACGCGCATGAAAGCATTGCGTGCGACTGGTCACAGGCACTTTTTTAGCGGAAATGGCGCCTGCTGAGCGTCGAACAAATCGGCAAAAACTGCGTGCTAGGATCGCCTCCCTGACCGCTATCGCCGACGCCATGCACAGTCTCGATCTGATCAAGCCCGATGGGCGCAGCATGACCTTGTACAGCACGGAGCCCATTGGCACCGGGCTCGCTGCGCCCAGCCCCTTTCCGCAGCCGCAACATGCCGACCCCCATTTGCGCTGGCATCCCCTGCGCGGCGAATGGGTCACGTACGCGGCGTATCGCCAGAATCGCACCTATCAGCCGCCGCCACAGTACAACCCCTTGGCGCCCATGCGCGACCCGGCACACCCGACCGAGATGCCGGCTGGCGACTATCAGATTGCCGTATTCGACAACCGCTTTCCGGCGCTGTCGGCGCGGGCCACTGCGGCGCCGGCGCTGACGGTACCGACCATGCCGGCCACAGGGCAGTGCGAGGTCGTGGTGTTTACGCAAGATGCGCTGTCGTCGCTGGGCGCGCTGCCGCTGGCCCGCATCGCGCTGCTGCTGCAGGTGTGGGGCGACCGCACGGTCCGGCTGGCCAGGCGCGACGACATCATGTATGTGCTGCCGTTCGAAAACCGCGGCGTCGAAGTGGGCGTGACCTTGCATCACCCGCATGGTCAGATCTATGCCTATCCCCTGGTGCCGCCCGTGCCGGCGCAAATGTTGGCGCAGGAAGGCCTGTATTACGACGCGCACGGCAGCACCTTGTTGTGCGACTTGGCACGGACCGAAGCGCGGGCCGGCGTGCGCGTGCTGTACCGCGATGAGCATGCGCTGGCCTTTGTGCCACCGTGCGCACGCTATCCCTACGAGGTCTGGGTCATGCCAAGCGCGCCGACCCCGGATTTCGCTTCTCTCACGGTACCGCAGCGCGACAGTCTGGCGCGCGCGCTCAAGACCGTCCTGCTCAAATATGAGCATCTGTGGGACCGGCCGTTTCCCTACCTCATGGCGTGGTACCAGGCGCCGACCGATGGGCGCAGCCATCCCGAGACCCAATTGCACGCGCAGTTCTTTCCGCCCTACCGCACGCGCGATCGCCTCAAGTACCTGGCGGGAACCGAGCTGGGCGCGGGCCTGTTTGCCATGGACGTGCTGCCGGAGGCGAGCGCGGCCGAGCTGCAGCAGGTGGCGGTCAGTCTGGAGGCGGCATGAGTCACCTGCTGTGGCTGGCGGTGCCGCCATGCTGAGCGCCGCGCAGTTTCTGGGCGGGGCGCCCGATGCCCACGAATCGGCGCCCGGGCGTGTCAATCTGCTGGGCGAGCACACCGATTACAACGATGGCTTCATGTTGCCCGTCGCCACGCCGCAGCGCACCGAGGTGGCGCTGGCGGTCGGCAGAGACGGCGACTTCACCCTGTATTCCGCCAACCTCGACAGCACGGTGCGGTTTGCGCGCGGCGCGGCCGCGCCGCCCGGGTTCGGCAGCTATGTCGAAGGCTGCATCCGTATGGTCGAGGGCGAGGGCATCACCGTGCCGCCGCTGCGCGTACATGTACACACCACGCTGCCAGTCGGGGCAGGTCTGTCTTCGAGCGCAGCGCTGGAAATTGCCATGCTGCGCGCGCTGCGCAGCCTGCTTGGTCTGCCGTTCGACGATATCGCTCTGGCGCGCATGGCCCAGCGTGCCGAAATCCAGTACGCCAAGGTCCATTGCGGCATCATGGACCAGATGGCGGCCAGCCTGGCCAACCGCGATCACATGCTGTTCATCGATGCGCGCAGCCTGGCGCACCGGCTGCTGCCCCTGCCTGCCGCCAGCGAGCTGATCGTCATCGATTCCGGCGTGGCGCGGACTTTGGCCGGGAGCATGTATAACACCCGGCGCAGCGAATGCGACGCGGCAGCACGCCAGCTGGGCGTGCCCCGCCTGCGCGACGTGCATGATGCGGCCATGGCGGAAGCGCTGGCATCGCCACTGCGCGAGCGCGTCCGCCACGTCGTGCGCGAGAACGCGCGCGTGCTCGAGGCCGCTGGCGGTGTCGACGCACGGCGTTTCGGCCAGCTCATGAACGAGTCGCATGCCAGCCTGCGCGACGATTACGCCGTGTCGATTCCCGCGCTCGATGTACTGACCGATCTGCTGCGCGCCCAGAGCGGCGTGTATGGGGCGCGCCTGACCGGCGCCGGATTCGGCGGCGCCTGCGTCGCGCTGTGCGCGCGCGGCATGGCGGCGGCCGCAGGGCAGGGCGCCCTGGCCGCCTACAACGCCGGCGGCATGCAGGGCCGCCTGCTGATTCCTGTCCCGAACGAGAAAGAGAGTCGCGATGAGTGAGTTTGCCTACCCGCGCCCGCAGCTGGTGCGCGAGCACTGGATGAGCCTGAATGGCCCCTGGAAGTTCCGCTTTGACGATGAACGGCGTTGCCGCATGCCCAATGGCGGCATGGCGTGGACCCATACCATCGACGTTCCCTTCGCGCCCGAGGCAAAGGCGAGCGGCATCGGCGACACGGGCTTTCACACGGTGTGCTGGTACGAGCGCGAGTTCGATCTGGAGCCCACGGCCGGCCATACCATCCTGCATTTTGGCGCTGTCGATTACCGCGCCCGGGTATGGGTCAACCAGCACCTCGTTGCCGAGCACGAGGGCGGCCATACGCCATTCTCGGCCGACATCAGCAGCGCGCTCCAGGCCGACGGCAAGCAGGTCGTGACGGTGTATGTGGAAGACGATCCCCATGACCTGGCCAAGCCGCGCGGCAAGCAGGACTGGCTGCTCGAGCCGCATTCGATCTGGTATCCGCGCACCACGGGCATCTGGCAAACCGTGTGGATCGAGCAGCTGGCCTCCACCTACATCCAGACGCTGCGCTGGACGCCGATCTTTGAAACCTACGAGATCGGCTGCGAAATCGTGGCCACGGGCGACATCAGCGAAGACCTGTTCGTCGAGGTAAAAATCTGGCATGGCGACAATCTGCTGGCGGATGACCACTACAAATTGCTGGGGCGCGAAGCGACCCGCAAGATCGTGCTGTCCGATCCGGGCATCGACGATTCGCGCAACGAATTGCTGTGGAGTCCGGAACGGCCCACCCTGCTCGACGCCGAGGTGACCTTGCACCATCACGGTACCGTGCTCGACCGCATCGATTCCTATACGGCGCTGCGCTCGGTGGCGATCAACCGCGACCGCTTCATGCTCAACGGACGCGCCTATGCGCTGCGGCTGGTGCTCGACCAGGGATATTGGCCCGATTCCCTGCTGACGGCGCCGTCGGACGCGGCGCTCGAACGCGACGTGCAACTGGCCAAGGCCATGGGCTTTAACGGGGTGCGCAAGCACCAGAAGATCGAGGATCCGCGCTATCTGTACTGGGCCGACCGGCTGGGCTTGCTGGTGTGGGAAGAAATGCCATCGGCCTACCGCTTCAGCCCGCGCGCCATCACGCGCATGGTGCGCGAATGGACCGAAGCCATCGAGCGCGACTACAGCCATCCCTGCCTGATCGTCTGGGTCGCGTTCAATGAATCGTGGGGCGTGCCCAACCTGACGCTGACCCAGGCGCACCGCAATGCCGTCGAGGCGCTGTATCACCTCACGCGCACGCTCGACGCCACGCGACCGGTGATCGGCAACGATGGATGGGAAGCCTCGGCCACCGATATTCTCGGCATCCATGACTACGACTGCAACCCCGAGAAAATCCAGGCGCGCTACACCACGACCGAGCCCACGCGCACGCTGTTCGACCAGCGCCGCCCCGGCGGGCGCATCCTCACGCTCGATGGCTTCCCACATCGCGGCCAGCCCATCGTCCTGACCGAATTTGGCGGGATTGCCTTCGACAAGGGCGGCGCCGGGCCGGGGAAAACCTGGGGCTATTCGCGCGCGCACACGGAAGAAAGCTTCATCGACCTGTACCGGCGCTTGCTGGAAGTGGTCAACACCACGACCATGTTCAGCGGCTTTTGCTATACCCAGTTCAGCGACACGTTCCAGGAAGCCAACGGCTTGCTGTGTGCCGACCGCACCCCCAAGGTCGCGCTTGAGCTGATTTACGCGGCAACGCGCAACAGCGTGGAAGAGGAGATCAAACCGGCCTGACGCGCTGCACTGCCCCAGCGGCCCTGCGCCGCCATCACCATCATGTCAACGCACGCCCGTTGGGCGAAAGGAGCCACCATGCCACCCATTATCGTGTTCTGCCACCTGCGCTGGGACTTTGTGTATCAGCGGCCCCAGCAGTTGCTGTCACGCCTGGCGCAGCACTATGCCATCCTGTTCATCGAAGAACCCGTCCATGATGCCGGCCCCAGCCACCTGGAGCTGTCGCAGCCGGTGCCGAACGTGACCGTGTGCCGCCCCCATACGACCAGCCATGCGAGCGGATTTCATGACGACCAGATTCCCCTGCTGCAGCCCTTGCTGGCGGGATTGCTGGCGCCGGACGAAGCGCCCATCGTCTGGTTCTATACGCCCATGGCGCTGCCGTTGCTGCAAGCGCTGCGCCCCAGCCTGGTCGTGTATGACTGCATGGATGAGTTGGCTGCCTTCAAGAATTCGCCTAAACAATTACTGCAGCGCGAGACGGCGCTGCTGAACCTGGCCGATCTGGTGTTTGCGGGCGGGCCCAGCCTGTACGAAGCGAAGCGCCAGCGGCATGGCAATGTGCATTGCTTCCCCAGCAGCGTGGACGTGGGTCATTTCCGGCGCGCGCTTGCGCGCAGCGCCGATCATCCGGCGCAGGCGGCGCTGGCCCATCCGCGGCTGGGGTTTTATGGCGTCATCGACGAGCGTTTCGACGGCGCCCTGGTGGCCGCCGTGGCGCAGGCGCGCCCGCAGTGGCAGATCGTGCTGGTCGGTCCCGTCATCAAGATCGATCCGGCCAGTCTGCCGCGCCATCCGAATATCCATTACCTGGGGCAGTGCGGCTATGACGCGCTGCCTGCCTTCCTGGCGGGCTGGGATGTGTGCCTGCTGCCATTTGCCCTCAACGAGGCAACCCGCTTCATCAGCCCCACCAAGGTGCTGGAATACATGGACGCCGAGCTGCCCATCGTCAGCACGGCAATTGCCGACATCGTCAATCCGTACAGCCACGTCGTTGCGATTGCTCGCGATGCGGGCGCGTTCGTGCGCGCCTGTGAAGCGGCACTGGCAATCGATGGCCAGGGCCGGGCCGCCATGCGCGCCGCCATGCGCGACATTGTCGAACGCACGTCGTGGGAGAGCACCGCTGCCGCGATGCGCACGTTGATGCAGGCAAGCGCGGCCCGTGCTGGCGCCGGCCCCCGCCGCGCCGCCCTCGCAGGCGCGACGGTACCCGCCACGGTGGCTGCCACCAAGGTCAATGCCTTGCGCGCGGCCGGCGGCGCCCAGCCGGTGCGCACGGCCATTATCGGTGCCGGTCCAACCGGCCTGTCCGCCGCTTTCCACCTCGGTGCCGATGCCATCCTGCTTGAAAAGCAGGCCAGCGTGGGTGGATGGTGCCGCTCCGTCAACGAACACGGATTCACGTTCGACCATGCTGGCCATATCATGTTCTCGAACGATCCCTATGTACTTCAGCTGTACGACATGCTGCTGGGGCCGAACCTGCACTGGCAAAACCGCGAGGCATGGATTTACAGCAAAGGCGTGCACACGCGCTATCCCTTTCAGGGCGCTCTCCACGGGTTGCCGCCCAAGGTCATTGCCGAATGCATTGTCGGCGCGGTGGAGGCACGGTTCGACAGTCTCGACGGCAGCACCGTTGCGGGGCCGTGCACCCTCAAGCCGGTCGACGATTGCTGCGCCGACGGCAGCGCCGACGTTGCCAACACGGCCAGCATGGCGCCGCGCCGGCGTGACAGCGAGCATTTCGAGGCATTTATCTACCGGGTGTGGGGCAAGGGGATCGCCCGCCATTTCGCGATTCCCTACAACCGCAAACTGTGGACCGTGCCGCTCGATGAAATGGAAACCTCCTGGCTCGGTGGCAGGGTGCCACTGCCCGACCTGGAACAAATCATCGAAGGTGCGCTCGAGCCGGCCGGCAAACCGATGGGCCCGAATGCGCGCTTCGGCTACCCGTTGTCCGGCGGCTTCCAGGCGCTGATGGCGGGCTTTCTCCCCCATCTCAAGGGCCGGATCGCGCTGAACGCGACAGCAGCGCAGTTATTGCCGCGCGAGCATCTGCTGGTCATGGCCGATGGCAGCCGCTACCGTTACGAACACCTGATCAGTACCATGCCCTTGCCGGAACTGGTGCGGCTGATCGGGGCCGACGCACCCGCGGAGGTAGGGCAGGCCGCACAGGGCTTGCGCCATATTTCGGTTCGGTGCGTCAATCTCGGCGTGGCGCGCGAGCACCTGACCGACAAGCACTGGATCTATTATCCGGAAGAGACCATCTTCCATCGCATTTTTGTACAGGGCAATGCCAGTCCCCACTGCAACCCAGCCGGTGGCTTCGGCCTGACCTGCGAAATTTCCTATTCGCCGTGGAAGCCGCTGCCGCTGTCCGGACAGGCACTGATCGACCGCTGCATTGCCGATTGTGTGGCCGTTGGCATGTTGCGGCCCGACGACCGCATGATCACCACAAGCGAGGTCGACATGCCCTATGCCTACGTCGTGTACGACCATGCGCGCGCCGACAACGTTGCCACCATCAGGGCATGGCTGGCGCGCCACGATATCGTGCTCGCGGGGCGCTACAGCGAATGGGAATACTATAATTCCGACCACGCTTTTTTGGCCGGCAAGAAGGCGGCGGAGACGGTACGCCGCTTGCAGGCCGAGGGCGCCCGCATCGCCGGGTCCGAGTGAGCAGCGGCGCATAGCGCGCGCGATCCTGGCGCAGGATTTCTCGTACTTGCAAGCAAAATCGGCGTTCGTTGCGTGGACGCCGCATCGTCTTATCAAGCCACCATCGCTTTGCTGTTTTTTCCGCGTCGCGTGTGTACCGGCCGTACTTACTGGATTAGACTGCGGTCCGATACCTAATGTTCCGGCTGGAAATTTTTTATGCCCCTTCGCCCCCTGGCCCTGTGCTGGCTTTTGTTTGCATGCCATTGTTTCGCGCTTGCCGCCGAGGCAGGTGCAGCTGCGTCCGTGCAGACCGTCGGTGCTGCCACATTCACGGAACAGCGCGAGGAGGACAGCGCCAAGGGTGCGCTGTTCAAGGTCAGCGGCGGTGGTGGAGTGGTGTACCTGTTCGGCACCATCCATGCCGGCAATGCATCGATGTATCCACTCGCGCCTGCCATCAGCCGTGCCCTCGCCGGTGCGGATGAACTGGTGCTGGAACTGGACACGCGCGATGACGCGGCATTCCAGCGCGCGCAAGTGCGCTATGGCCACTACAGTGGCGATGACACGATCCGCAATCATGTGTCGGCAGCGACGCTGAAGCGGCTGACGACGGCGTTGCGTGGCCACGGCATTCCGCTGCTGCACGTCGACCGGCTCAAGCCCTGGCTGCTGGCCAACTATTTGATGGGGCTGGAATTGCAGCGTAGTGGCTTGGTTCGCGCCCAGGGTAATGAAGCGTTTTTACTGGAGCAGGTAAAGGCGCGAGGAACGGCGGTCACGCAACTCGAAAGCGCCGACTACCAGCTCGCCTTGTTCGATACGCTGGACCAGGTTGGGGCCGAAGCGTACCTGTGCGAAACGTTGGACCAGCTAGCCGATGGCCGCTCCATGCGCCGGGCGACGGCGACGATTGCGGCGTGGCGCTCCGGCGATAGCGCGGCGCTCGATGCCGTCATTGCAGGCGAGGTGGAGGGCAGTGCACCGATTGCCGAATTTACCAGGCGCATGCTACTAGGCAAGCGCAACCCAGAGATGGCAGAGCGCATCGAACATATCATGAAGCCCGGTAAGACCGCCTTTGTCGGGGTCGGCCTGCTCCACTTGCTGGGCGCAGACGGCTTGCCTCGCCTGCTCGCACAGCGAGGCCTTTCCGTACAGCGCGTCAACTGACGCTAGCGCTGAATACTGCCGCTCACCAATCGCACGCGGTCCCCCGTAGCAAAGGTGGGCGCCCACTCCTGGGTGACGATCTGGGTATGTCCATCGTCCGTGCGCAGCGTGATGCGATAGAGGCGGTCGCTGCTCATGCTCGACCCGGTGGTGCCGGTGGTGCTGCTGCCGACCGAGGTGCTGCCGCCTGACGACGTGCTGCCCAACGGGCGTTGCACCACCTCGATGCTGGCCACCGTGGCGTTAGGCGCGGCGGCGGCCGATGCGCCGCTGCCAGCCTGGCTGTGGCTGCTGCCGGTGTCGGCCATGCTGCCGCTGCTGCTGGCGCTGCCGGCCCCCATGCTGCTGCCCATGCTGCTGCCCGTGCCGGCCGCCGTACTGCCCATACTGCCTGTGCTGCCGGTATTGCCGGGCACGTCGCTGCTGGCCGTGCCGCTGCTGGAACCGGTGCCGCTGTTAGCCATGCTGCTGCCCGCGCTGTCGCCGCTACCGGTGCTGCCGGTACTGGTGCTGCCCATTGCCGCGCTGCTGTCCATGCCACTGCCGCTGCTGCCCGTTGAACTGCATGCCGCCAGCCCCAGTGCCAGCAAGGCTGCCAGCAGCACGCTTTTTTCTTGACGCTTCATGATCCACTCCTTTGGTTGGGTACGTTGCCGTGTGCGTGACAATCCGCGTGCCACCGGAGTAAGAGAGTGGTTGTTGAACGATGTTCCTGTGGCACTGCGCAGGCGTGAGGCAGGTCAAAGCGGAGGGGAATTTATCGGCGCTGCGCCGCGACGGGCGCAGTCCGCTGTTCAGGAAGCCGGGCGCCGCACTGGTGCGGGCAGAAAGGCCCACAACAACAGCGCGCACAGCAGCGACGCTGTCACATCGACCGCCCAGTCGGCGAAGGCCCCGTGGCGGTAGGGGAGCAGGGTTTGCACCAGCTCGTCGAGCGCTCCCATCAGTGCAATCGTCAGCACAGAGCGCAGGGCACGCGCAGAAGCGCTGCCCGTACTGCCTGTGTACACAAGAAACGTCAGGACGGCGTAGGCGCAACTATGCAGGATGATGCCTCGTGCCACCAGTCCGATTTCTGCCCGCGCGCCGGGAATTGAACCGGCAATGATGATCAGGGTGAACAAGGCCAGCGCGGCCTGGAGACGGCGCGCGCGCAGGCGCTCGTCGAGGACCAGCAAGGTCAGAAATTGTTGCATGAAATGTGGCGTGGGCAAAAGGCGCCACGATAGCACGGGTGCCCGTGTTGCGCACCTGTGCTGTGCTGGGACGGCCCTAAATGGTCAGCGCGGCGGCGCCGTTGGCATAGTGGGCGTCGAAGCAGCGCTGGCAATCGGCGCAGAACAGGTGGGCAAGGCGTACCTGGCGCTGGCGGAGCACGAGCTTGAGATGGGATTGATGACAGGCAGGGCAAATTTCCCTGACCGTGCCAAAGGTGATCAGCTCGACTGGTTCGGCTTCGCCATCGCCCTGGTCGATGACCTTGGCAGCGGGCAATTCGCTCAATACGAGCTGTTCGAAGGCGGGATTGAAGTGGCGCCGGCGGGCGCCGTGATCGGTACGCTGCTGGGTTTCCGGCTCTAGCAAATGTTCACTCATTCGATGTCTCCCCTGATGGTGTCGGTAGATGGAGCGATGCCGCAGGATATTCATGATAGTTGAATCCCCGGCAGCTTCAAGCGACTTTTTGCTGGTCTGCCGGTCGAACAAAATTGGTGCAAGTAGGAAAAAAATTGCCCGCTTTTGGGGCGGGCGAAACCCAAGAAACAGGGCCAAGAGTCAAAAATCGGTTGGCGTGCTGCCGTGAAGGTCAGCACACCTGGCCTTGTCACGCATATCGGTTGCATGTACAGAAGCTGGTACCCAGTATAGGAGAACAATGTGACGCAGCTATGACATGGCTCAATATCGACTCCGTTCGGTTGAACAAATCGACCGCCAAAAAAAGGACAAAAAAAAGCCCGCTGGTGAAAGCGGGCTTAAACTATCTTCTTGGAGGAGAATAGTGGAGACAGGCACTATTATGGTGCGGAGCATCATATTTGTCTAATTGCCTTTTCTCATATCAGATATTGCTAAGCGATATAACTTAGCCCTTCACGCTCAAGGTCACGTCGATATTGCCGCGCGTAGCGTTCGAGTACGGGCATACCTGGTGGGCTTTGTCGACCACTGCCTGTGCTGCCGCCAGGTCCATGCCCGGGGTCGTCACTGCCAGCGCCACGGTCAGGCCGAAGCCGCCACTGGCGTTCGGGCCGATACCCACAGAAGCGTCGATGCTGGCATCGGCCGGAATCGGCGTCTTCATCTGGCCGCCGACCAATTTCATCGCAGACAGGAAGCAAGCGGCGTAACCGGCTGCGAACAATTGCTCGGGGTTGGTGCCGGCACCGCCTGCGCCGCCCAATTCCTTCGGCGTCGACAGGGCGACATCGAGGGCATTGGTGCTGGAAACTGCGCGGCCTTCGCGGCCACCGGTGGCGGTTGCGTGTGCGGTATAGAGTACTTGCATGACTTGCTCCTTGGTTGGGTGAGGGCGGCAATGCGTTTTGCCGATGGAAGAACTATAGCGCACAATTTAATTGTGTGCAATTGAATATAGCTATCGGAGCGTCGCTCTTAGCACTATCTCAGTCGTCGCCCTCGAGGGCCTTGAACAAATCGTCACGCACACGCGCCAGTTCGCCGCGCATCCGGCTCAGGGCGGCAACCTGCTGGCCGCTGGCGCACAGCACCTGTTCGGGGATGTCCTGGGCGGCCTGACGCAACGTGCGCCCGGCCTCGGTCATGAGAATGCGGACCTGGCGCTCGTCATGGGGATCGCGGTTGCGCGACACCAGTCCGTTGGCTTCGAGTCGCTTGAGCAGCGGGGTGAGGGTGCCTGAATCGAGGAACAGGCGCGCGCCGATATCCTTGACCAGGATGGCATCCTGTTCCCACAGCACCAGCATGACCAGGTATTGCGGGTAGGTCAGGCCGAGCCGGTCGAGCATCGGCTTGTACGTCTTGGTCATGGCGTGCGAAGCCGAGTACAGCGCGAAGCAGAACTGGTTGTCGAGTGCCAGCAGGTTCAGTGCAGGCGCGGCCTGCTTCGGCTGGTCGCTCATTCGTTCACCGGGACCGTGTAGTTGAGCGCAAGGCGTCCGCCATCGACATACATGGTCTGGCCCGTCATGTAGGACGCGTCGTCGCTGGCCAGGAAGGCCACCACGGAACCGATTTCTTCCGGTTCGCCGCAGCGCCCGGCAGGGGTGCGCGAGAGGATGGTGTGGCGCGCCTCCGGGCTGGCCAGCACGGCCTTTTTGGCCAGTTCGGTCAGGATGGTGCCAGGGCCGACGCCGTTGACGCGGATGCCGTGCGGTGCCAGGTTCAGTGCCATGACCTTGGTCAGCTGGTTGATGGCGCCCTTGGACACCACATACGGCACCTGGTTCGGAATCGCCAATTGCGCATTCACGCTGGACATGTTGATGATGCAGCCGCTCTGCTGAATGACCATCTGGCGCGCCGCCGCCTGGCTGCACAGGAACATCGATTTGAGATTGATCCGCAACACGCGGTCGAAATCGTCTTCCGACAGGTCGAGGAAGTCGGCAGCATGGGTCACGCCGGCATTGTTGACGAGGATATCGATACGGCCGAACGCGGCCATGGTGGCGGCGATCATCGCATCGACGTCGACCTTGAGACTGACGTCGGCGGCAAAGAAGCGGGCCTGATCGCCCATCGCGGCGGCAACGGCCGCGCCTTCCGGTTTGATGTCGACCAACATCACGCGCGCACCTTCGGTCAGCAGCCGCTGCGCGCAGGCCAGGCCGATGCCCTGGGTCGCGCCGGTGACGATCGCCACTTTGTCTTGTAATCTCATTGCATGCTCTCAGGCGGTGGGTAAGTGCGAATTTTAACCACTTGCGCGCCTTTCATGTGATCAAAGCACGATCGGCCGATCCGGCAATTCGTTGGGGCGCGTCCCGTTGGCAGGGAAATGCGTCTCCAGCAAGGTGTTGATGTGCTGGATCGCTGCCAGCGTGCCAGCCTCGAATTCACCCTTGGCAAAGCGCTCGGTCAGCCCGCCGCAGACCTGCTGCCACACTGCCGCGTCGATCTTGCCGGCAATTTGACGGTCCGCGACAATCTCGACCTTGCGCTCGGCCAGGTTCAGGTACAGCAGCACGCCGCAATTGTCCTGCGTATCCCACACGCCGTATTCGGCAAACAGGGCCAGCGCGCGCTGGCGGATCGTGACGTCGTCCCAGATGGCGTCCGAAGGCAGGGCGCGTTCGACGATCAGCCGCACCTCGCCGCGGTGGCGCTGTTCGCCCGCAGCAATGGCCGCCCCGATTGCGCTCAGTGTGGTGTCGGGAAACATGGCGCGGGCACTCGCCGCGCTGCAGCTCCAGTGGCGCCACTGGCGCCGCAGTCGTTCATTCAGGCCCGCCATCACCAATCCCCCGAGGCGCCGCCGCCGTCGAAACTGCCACCGCCGCCGGAAAACCCGCCGCCGCCGGAAAACCCGCCACCGCCACCGCCGCGCCCCATATTGCCGACGATATTGCCGAGGATGAAGCCAGTGGCGCCGCTGCCCCAGCCGCCGCGCGCGAGCCGGGCGCGCCCTGGCCGCATCATGCGCATCAGGATGATGGCGCCAAAGAACAGTAACGGCCACAGCATGGACATGCCGCCGTCCGATTGCTGCGCCCGCTGCGGCGCCGGCGCTGCCGGGAAGGCTTCCTTGTTGAGCAGAGTGGCGATGGCGCCCACACCGGCAACCAGGCCATCGTAATATTGTTCCTGCTTGAAGTGGGGGGCGATGATGTCTTGCAAAATGCGCTTGGACTGGGCGTCGGTGAGCACGCCCTGCACGCCACGGCCCGCTTCGATGCGCAGGCGCCGCATGGCAGCCGTGTTGCCGGGTGCGACGAGCAGCAGCACGCCGTCGTCGACGCCCTTGCGTCCCAGCCTCCAGGCATCGGCCACGCGGATGCTGTACTGCTCGATCTGTTCCGGTGCCGTGGTCTTGACGGTCAGCACGGCAATCTGGCTGCCGGTCTTGCCTTCATACTCGGTGAGCACGGCTTCGAGGCGCTGGCGCTGGTCCGCGCTCAGCATACCGGCCTGGTCCGTCACGTGTCCGGACAGGGCCGGCACGGGCACCAGGTCTTGCGCGTGGGCAGCGCCGAGCACGCACACCAGAACCAGCAGCCACCAACTGCGTGCCAGCATCATCTTATTTGCCGAAGTTGACGGCGGGTGCGGTCGAGATGGCCTTTTCGTTCTCCACCGTAAACGAGGGCTTGACGCTGTAGCCGAACATCATCGCCGTCAGATTGGTGGGGAACTTGCGAACCTGCACGTTGTAGTCTTGCACCGTGGTGATATAGCGCTGGCGGGCGACCGTGATGCGGTTCTCCGTGCCTTCCAGTTGCGACTGCAGGTCGCGAAAACCGGTGTCGGCTTTCAGGTTGGGGTAGGCCTCGGCCACCGCCATCAGACGCGACAGCGCGCTCGACAGTTCACCTTGCGCTTGCTGGAACTTCTGGAAGGCTGCAGGGTCGTTGAGCACGGCCGGCGTGACCTGGATACTGGTCGCGGCGGCACGGGCGCGGGTGACTGCTTCGAGCGTGTCCTTCTCGTGGGCGGCGTAGCCCTTGACCGTATTGACCAGATTGGGAATCAGGTCGGCACGGCGCTGGTACTGGTTGACGACTTCGCCCCACGCGGCCTTGGTGGCCTCGTCCTTGGATTGAAAATCGTTATAGCCGCAGCCCGACAGAAGGGTCGAAAACAGCATGGCAAAAAACAGGGGAGCCCAGCGTTTGATTACTTGGGTGGTCATGGTCGCTTCCGTAACTAGTTGTCTAATAACTAAAAATATACTCCAAATGCGCCGAACATGCGCATTTCAACGGTGTACGCGACGCGGTACAATGCCGGGTTAGCAAAAGTCAGGAGGGAGCGCCGTGAATTTCATCGATCAATTGTCTGCAGCGTGGACCAGCAACGCGTCGCTGCTGTGCGTGGGCCTGGACCCGGATGTCGAACGCCTGCCGGCCCGGCTGCAGAATGAACCGGATGGCATCTTCACCTTTTGCAAGGCCATCATCGATGCCACGGCCGATCTGGCCTGCGCGTTCAAGCCGCAGATCGCCTATTTTGCCGCCCTGGGCGCCGAGCGCCAGCTGGAACAGGTATGCGCCTACCTGCGGGCGGCCTATCCGCACATTCCCCTGATCCTGGACGCCAAGCGTGGCGACATCGGTGCCACTGCCAAGCAATACGCCCGGGAAGCCTTCGACCGCTACGGCGCGCACGCCGTCACGGTCAATCCCTACATGGGCTTCGACTCGGTCGAACCCTACATGGAATGGACCGACCGCGGCGCCATCGTGCTGTGCCGCACGTCCAACGCGGGCGGGTCCGATTTGCAGTTTTTGAGCGTCGATGGCAAACCCCTGTACCAGCACGTGGCTGCGCTGGTGGCGGGCAAGTGGAACCGCAACGGCCAGTGCGCACTGGTGGTCGGGGCAACCTTCCCGGAAGAGCTGGCGCAGGTGCGCGCGATTGTGGGCGATATGCCGCTCCTGGTACCGGGTGTGGGCGCTCAGGGGGGCGATGTCGAGGCCACTGTGCGCTCCGGCAAGACTGCCGCTGGCGCCGGCATGATGATCAATTCCTCGCGTGCGATCCTGTACGCGGCGCCCCAAGGCAATGAAGATTTTGCCGACGCGGCGCGCCGGGTGGCGCTGGAAACGCGCGACGCGATCAACCTGTATCGATAGGCAGGGGTTTCCCGGTGGACGCAGAGATCAATTTGGTCAAGCTGTGGGCCGATGAGGACATGCTCGCATTGCATGTCGAGGTCAGCGACGGCAAGTCACGATTCGCTCATGATGTCCATGTGGGACATCTTCATTTGAAGAATACGTTGGCCGGATTGGATGGGTTCAAGGATCAGGTGTACGGCGGTATATATGACCTGCGCTTTGGGGAATTCGGCCCCGAATTTGCGTCTGGCGCATTCCATGCCCGACTGCATTTTCAGGATAAGGGAAAACTGCACGTCACCGTGAAAGCCGAGTCCGAGTATTTTGATTTTGGAAAAACGCACATCGCCAGCCAGGCCACCCTGTATCTGAATGCCGAGCCTGCGCAACTGGACGATTTCTTACGTGAATTGCGCGCGCTGAGCGACGGGTACAGTGACGACGCCAGATTGCGTGCGTTGCCACCGCAGTAAACGCTATGCGCACCACGCCACAACTGAGGCTCGGCTAACGCGCTGACCGTTCAAGCACCTCGGCCTCACTTGCCGCTGCGCCGTGCGTGCAATCACAATATTTTCATTTTGCCCAGCCGGGAAAAACCGTACACTGGCGGTTTTGATGTGGCGGTTCTGTCAATCTTTCATTGGCCGCCATATCGATCACGATGGGGGCGGCCTTTCAGTTGCCTCGAACCGAACCGGGGGCAGTTCGTTGAATTTTTCTCGTACCAGACCACCTCGCCACTTCGGCATACTTTGTCTGATTGTTGCTGCACACGTAGCGGGCGTGCTCCTCTCGCCGGTGCTGACCGCGCGCAAACTGCCGCCGCAACGCGATCCGGCGAGCAGCACGCTGTTACTGGTGCCGATGTCACCGAGCGGCGGAACCAGGCAGATAATCCGGCCTGTGCCGCCTCGCACGCCACCTGTTGCGGTGCGCACGACCCGCAACGTGCCCCTCGCGCAGGCGCGCCCCGCCAGGCCGGCCGATTCGACCGTCACCTCCCAGGCACCGCTGCCCGCTGCAGTCGCACCCGATGCAGCCAGGCCCAGCGCGTTCGATCCGCCGCCATTGCCCAATCCCGATCGTAGCGCGGCCGCCAGCAATGTCCCGCTGCGCGACCGGTTGATCGCCGAATTCAGGCGTGACGGCGGCAGCATCGACCGTCAACTGCGCCGCAACAGCGTCAATCCGGCCGTGCGCACACCCGAGGTGAAGGAGACTGCCATCGCCAGCGCCATCGCCGCAGCCTATATCGACCGCGCCCCGGCCCGCCAGGAAGAAGTTGTACTCAGCGACGGAACACGTGTCACACGTATCGGCAATATTTGCTACATGAAGGATAACGGCGGTCGAACCCGTGGCATGGATCACATTTCACGGGGCACGCCGACCGTGGCGCGTGCGTGCTGGCAGGCAGGCCTGCCCATGCGGTAAAGGGCGGCATTGCACCATCTACAGAAATTTCTAGCACGCATTCAATCTCAACTGGAAGTCTTTTAGTGCAAAAATATAAACGTTGTTTTTCAAGTACATTTATTGACTAGACAATATTGTAAATATACATTGGACATCGTCAACATGTCGTTGGCACTTAACTCTGGAGATTTACATGAACGCAATGCAAAACGTAGTTGTAGAGCAAGAAGTTTCCGAAACCGTCGCTCTGGAAATCACCGAAATCAGCCGTCGCGAAGAGATGGCTGAAGATATCTGCATCTGCCGCACCTGGTTCTAATCGCGTTCCCGTGAGCTGGATTTTGTAAACGATCCAGCTCCGTCACATCACAATTTCACTAGGGGTACACCATGGAAGAATTGAACATCGTTGAAGTCGCACTGAGCACCGTCGAAGTCGAAGCGCCGACCGCTGGCGCAATCAGCATCGACGAAATCGCCAAGCGTGAAGAACTCGTCTGCAGCTGCATCTGCGAATACAACGCGTAAATCGTCAGTCAGGTGACTCGTCGGATTTTTTAACTGCTGTTGAGGTTGAAGTGAAAAAAACAAGTACTTTGGATCGTGCACTCGCGATTGCGAATTTGGTTAACCTCGGCAGGTCAGCGACTGAATCCTTCGACATCTCGCGGGACTGGGCCCAGCGTCAGCTAGCCCAGTCCCTCCAAGCCGTTGACCAACTGGTTAGCGAATCCTCGACCGAGATGCCGTGGCCCGACGCGCCGCTGCCGGGCAGGATGTTCGCTTCCTTCCATTTCTCTTTATACGCACTGCTGTACAGTGCGCTCGGCCAGCGCAGCGGACCGCGCGTTGTCTACAGTCTGATCGGCCAGCAGGACGAAGGCCACAGGAACGCGTTGAAGGCGATCGCCGTGAAGCATGGCTTCCAGATCGAATTCATCCAAAGCAACCTGGGCATGGTGAAAAGCCTGCGCCGCGCTATTGCCGACGGTATCCCCGGCATCTTGCTGCTCGACATACCGTGGACCCGCCAGGAAAGCGAGCCCGATGCACGCTACCGGGTGACCGGCGGATGCTTCAAGGGATTGTCATCGCTGGAGCGCTTGCTCGCGATGATCGACCCGGCCTACGAAATTCTGGTGACCCGACGGGTCGGCGAAAAATTTAAGATCGACAATGCGGGCCATCTGACCCTGCAAGACGCGTTCAAGGTGTTTGGCCAGGCGCTGGACGCCGATCCGGCCGACTATGAGCGGCTGCACCAGTTCCATCGCTTTTTCGAATTCGACGTGCTGCAAAATTGCGCCGTCACTTTCTGCATCCAGAACAAACGCTATGTGCTGTACGCCAAAACCATGCAAGCGTGGGAACTGTCGTCAGGCCTGAAGTTCGAACAGCTGCAGGACGGTGTTGACGCGGTCTGCAACGACCCTGCCATCGTTGCCGCCATCTCTAAAGAAATCAAGCATGAACTCGACTACGTTATATCAATTTGATGTCGATGACATTTCCCTGGGCGACGCCTTCGCAGTGCTGAGCCAGAGGGGGCGACGCTTGTTGCTGAAGAATTTGCGGGCGGACGATGTCGAGTTCCTCAAGTTTCTCAGCAAAAACCAGCGCTTCTACCGAGAACAGATCTCGGAAAAGATGTTCACGTCGTTGACGTCGGCCGGGTTGATCCTCGACACGCCTAAAACGCGTACCTGGTCCGAGCGCATGGCCGGCTGGATGACGATTTCGTCGAAGGTTGTGACCAGTCTGGCACGACCGCTGCGGCCGCTGTTTTCGCCGGCCGGCCTGCTGTTCATCGCGGTCGGGCAGATTGTGCTGTACATGATGCCGCACGTGCACATGGCCAAGGCCCAGGATTTTGCCCATTGGGCCACCAATGTCAGCCTGCTCGATGCAGCCATTACGCTGGGAATCATCCTGCTCAGCATGCTGATCCATGAATTCGGGCATGCCACTGCCTGCCTCAGAATGACCGGCGCGACGGGGACGATCCGGATCGCCAACTACCGCGGTACGCCTGCCATGGCGGCCGACGTTTCCAGCATCTGCCTGACGGACGAGCGCGGCAAGGCGATTGTCGCGATGGCGGGGGCCACGTTCCAAACCACGTTTGGCGTGCTGCTGCTGGCCCTGGGGCCCGACTGGATGCGCATGGGGGCAACCATGGCCGTGCTGGGCGGATTGTTCAGCATGAGCCCGCTCCCCAATACCGACGGCTACTGGCTGATACGCGATTTGTTCAATCTGCGGCTCAAGCCGCGACTGTGGTACAGCTGCCCCGGTCTGGTGTGGACCGATATCGTCTATGGCTACGTGCTCCTGGCGGCCACTGCAGGCTTCGGCTTCATGCTGCTGCGCCAGTGCCTGTATCTGTTTCACAAGATCGCGCAAAGTCCGGTCTATTTGACCTTCACCAACGTGGCAATCGGCGCCTTGCTGGTCTACCTGTTCATTGTGTCCAATATCTTCATCTGGAAAAATCTCAAGCTGTTCAGAACCGACGGCGACAGCAAGTAAGGCATTCTCTCAACACGCGTAACGGAACATATACGATGAAGTTCACAACACTCTTCTTTTTCGGTCTGCTGGCCGCCGCTGTCGTGGCCGAGGCGCAGGAGACGACGAGCCCGGAGCCGGCTCCGCAGGCGGAGCCAGCCGTGCAGTCGGTCGAAGTGAGCGGCATGAAAAATCCGGAATTCAAGCCGTACCGGCAAATGCTGAAAGGGATCGACGCCTTCGACCAGTTCCGCGAACTGGCGCCGGCCGCGCCCTTGAAGTTCCAGCTGGTCTCCGACAGCACGCCAATCGCGTTTGACAAGGTCACGCTGCGCATTGCAGGCGAGAACACCGCCGTGCCACTGGCAGTCGACACCGACGGCACCTTCGTCCTGCCGCGCTTGACAGCTGCGGCCGACGACAATGCAGAAATCATCTCCAACTTGCGTAAAGGATTGCTGCGCTGGCGCAGCGACATCCACAGCCCGAACGTGCCGGCCAATGCGCGCCGGCTGGGCGACCTGCGGCTTGAATGCGAGATCGGCTGGGCCATCAACCGGCAGGACATGTCGTTTGTTGCCCGCAGCAGCTTGTCGATGATGGGCGGTCTGTGCCATGCAAAAATGGTCGGGTTGCGCTATCAGGCACCGCGCCCATTGGCGGGCGTGTCGCTGGTGTCCGGCGAACGCAAGCTGGCCTTGCAGATCGACCCGAAATCGAAGCGGGTGTTCTGGCCACCACTGGCCGACAAGAGCTGGGACAATGAAAGTCTGGTCGTCTACGAATACGAGGCCGCATCATCCGAATAAATGCCGTGCCGTCGTGGTATGGCGGATCGCTGCCACCGAACCAATCGCCGGAGGGGACGTGACGCTGCGCTTGCTTCGTAATGGCTTGCTTTGGCTTGCGGGCCTGATTGCGGTCGGGGTAGGCGTTCTTTACTGCATGGCCCTCTACGCGAATCGGGATCGGGTAAGCAGTTTCTATATTGTTGGCGCTGAACTGAGCGATCCGATTTATTTGGACGGTCTGGAACGCCATCCCGCAAAAGCAACCGTCGATCGGGAGCAATTCGGCTTCAATGTCCACCGCTTGAAGAGCGGTCACGGACTTGTTCTGGCTCACCGGGTGTTTTTGGGCGGAGGCACCGCGATTGACGATGAGTTATATGCAAAGCTCACTATCTGGATGCCGGCCGAGCGTGCACCAGGTGAACAGCAGACATTGCAATCTTCAGATACAGCGTTGATCGTCTATTCGTCGGGAGCCTCGGCGTGGCCGCGTAACGACTGTTCAGGCAACGTCAATGGCCGCATTACGATTGTCCCCCAGGGGCGGAACCTCGACGTGACAGTCGAGGGGGAATTCCAACCGAATAAAAAGATGGCGCTCTCGCATGACTGCAAGGCCAGACCGTTGTCGCTGACGTTTCGCGCTGTGCCGGAGCGCTTCGATCAGCTTACTCCATGGCAGGGTGGAATCGGGGCGGAGTCGCCGTATGACGAAACCTATCCTGGCGCGCGAAAAGCGCCGGCGGAAAAATAGCTTCTTTCAGCACGATGAACGCGATTTCGGAATACAAAAGCACCATCATCTTGTGTGGGCTAACCGCTTTCGTTGCGTCGCCGATTCACGCCGGATTCGTCCTGCTTTTTCTGGTGCCAATCTTTATTTTCTGGATTCCGTACAGCCTGTTTGTAATCTGGCGACAGACCGATCGCCGACGGACGCAGGCAGTGCGGCTCATCATGTGGGTGCTCGTACTCACGCTCATTAGCGGTGTGCATTGGTACTACGCTTATGCCGCGCGCAACGACGCGCAGTTCGTTGTGCGGCAGCTCTTGCTTTACAAAGAACAGCGCGGCATGTTTCCGTCCAACCTCGACGAGGTCGGCATCGATGCACTTGCTTTGAGAAAGCGCTGGATGCTCCATTATTCAAGGGATCAGAATCAGCCTGCACTGTTCTATGCGACCACGTTCACTGCCTTCGAAACGTACTCGTATGATTTCAAAACCAAGGCATGGCATGACAATTCCGATTGATTCGATTGTCATGCAGTAAGTTTGCCGAAAACAGGCTTCAAGGCAGAACCTTCTAAGACGCGGCATTTCTCATGCTGGGTCACCGCTCCACCCCGATCACTGCCGCGACGGCGCAATCATCTCCGCATAGTCATACAGCGCCCCCAGAATCTGCTCGGCCCGTTCATCGGCTTCTTCCGAGAGGGTATCGATCTCCGCGAACAGTTGCTCGATGGTCCGCGCCCCGGCTTCGCCATCGAACAGGCGCGCTGCACGGTGCTGCTCCCAGTGGGCCGCTTCTTCCGCGCTCAGCGATTGCGGGAAGTTGCGCGCGCGGTAGCGGAAAAATAGTTCGCTCAAACGCTCGTCATCGAAGGCGGGACGCGCCGTGGCCAGCCGCTCCGGCTTTTCGGCGCGCAGCGATTCGAGCTTGCGTTTGTCTTCCCGGCCAATAAAGCCGCCGTACAAATCTTCATCGACATCGGCCTCCGCCGGGGCAGGGCGGTGATACACCTGTTCCCACGTGGCGGCCATGTCCGGCCCCGCAGCGACGGCCTGGGCGTGCAGGCGGCCCTGGTCCAGATCGAGCTCCCAGCGCGCAGCCATGGCCGCCGTCAGCGTCTTCAGGTTCGACACCAGCATGGGCGACTTGTTCATGTGAATGCTCTTGATCGGCAGCCGCGTCATGCCTTCCGGCAGATCGGCGCTCTTGCTGAACATGCGCAGGCGGATTGTCTCCGCATCGAGGCCAAACAATTCGGCCGGATCGTAACGGCAATCCCAGACCAGGACTTCATTCTTGTTGGTCGGATGGGTGCCCAGCGGGTACACCAGGCCGATGCAGCCGCGCTCGGCCGGGAACATGCCGCTCACGTGCAGGAAGGGCTGGCGCTGGTCCGGTGCCAGGTGCATGCCGATCTCGCTGGCGACCTTGTCTTTCTTGTGCAGCGCCAGGCAGAAATCGAACAGCTTGGGCTGGCGCTCGCGGATCAGGCGCGCCAGCGCGATGGTGGCGCGCACGTCCGACAGTGCGTCGTGGGCCGCTTCATGCACCAGGCCGTTGGCCCGCGCCAGGTGTTCGAGCTTGAAGCTGGGCTTGCCATCGTCGCGCAGCGGCCACTCGATGCCTTCCGGACGCAGGGCATAGGTCATGCGCACCACGTCGAGCAAATCCCAGCGGCCGCAATTGTTTTGCCATTCGCGCGCATAGGGATCGATGAGATTGCGCCAGAACAGGAAGCGCGTGACTTCATCATCGAAGCGTATCGTGTTGTACCCGACGCCGATGGTGCCAGGCTGGCTGAACGCCGCTTCCACCGTTGCGGCAAACTGGTGCTCCGGCACGCCCCATTCCAGACATTGCTGCGGGGTAATCCCCGTGATCAGGCAGGATACCGGGTCGGGCAAGAAGTCAGGTGCCGGCTGGCAATACAGCATGATGGGGTCGCCGACTTCGTTGAGCGCCGCATCGGTGCGGATGGCGGCAAACTGGGCCGGCCGGTCGCGGCGCGGCTGGGCGCCGAAGGTTTCATAGTCGTGCCAGAGGAAAGTATGGGAGGTCATGGATAATTGTTTCTGCAGCGAGGCTACAGCTTCTGGCTTTGGTGCCGATAACTAACAGTGGATGTCTGCAACTGGATGACTGCGCTGCGATTTGGCGCCTATGCTGGACTAAGGAGAACAACCATGTCAATCCCTGTTTCTGTTACTGGTGGAAAACTTTCCACGCCTCCCGGACTGGACAATGCCAACAAGGTCAAGGATGGCACCGAGTCGAACAAGGTCAAGGAGACGGAAAGCCCGGCCGCGGCCGTCGCCAAGTCGCGCGCTGCGGCCAACAGCGCGATCGTGCAAACTTCGCTCAATGTTGCCATTTCGGCCGGGAACGATCCGCTGGCCCTGCTGCTCAAGTCGGCCATCAATGGCATCAACGAAGAGCTTGCGCCTACCCTGGGCAAAGATGCGATCCAGAACGCCGCCGCCACCCAGGACAATTCACCCGAAGCGACAGCCGGTCGCATTGTCCAGCTCTCGACCGCCTTTTACGATGCCTTCCGTCAACAAAAAGGCTTGGATGACAGCGAAGAGACGCGCAAGCAATTCATTGACGTGATTCAGGGCGGCTTTGAAAAAGGCTTCAAGGAAGCGCAGGATGTGCTCGAAGGCCTCAAGGTGCTGGGCGGCGACGTGGCCGCCGGCATCGACAAGACCTACGGGCTGGTCTTGAAGGGGTATCAGGACTTCATCAAGCCGCCACAGCCCGCCGAGCTACCGGCAAGCACCGGCGCCAGCGCCGCCGGTACCCTCAACGGCCGCCCGATCGACAACGGCATGCGCATCGATCAGCCAACCGGCAAGAGCAGCGGCGCGGCGAAATCCTAGAGCGCGACCTGGTCGCGTCCGCCGTGCTTGGCGCGGTACAGGGCGGCATCGGCAGCGGCGATCAGCGCATGATCGTCCATGCCGCCGGTCAATACGGCCACGCCCACCGAGGCGGTCACGTGGGGCAGCGGCAGGCGCATGTCCGGGAAGATCGGCGCTTCGCGCATGCGCGCGACCAGACGTTCGGCCACCATCACCGCCAGCAGTTCGCTGGTCTCGGGCAAGATCACCATCATTTCCTCGCCACCGTAGCGCACCGCAAAGTCGGACGGGCGCAGCGCCACGCTGATCACGCCGGCGGCGGCGCGCAGGGCGTCGTCGCCCGTCAGGTGGCCATGGGTATCGTTGAACATCTTGAAGTGATCGAGGTCTATCATGATCAAGGCCAGCGAGGTGCCGGCGCGGTGGGCCGTGGCCACCATCTTGGGCAGCATGTCGTTGAGCCAGGTGCGGTTGTACAGGCCCGTCAAGCCATCGTTCATTGACAGCTGGCGATAGAATTCGCCCAGTTTCTGGCGCCGGCGCAGCAGGGCATTGGCGGCGCGGATGCGGAACGACAGCGTGCGCAGCAGGTTGCGCGCCAGGCCGGCGGACAGGTCGATCATGGTCCAGACCAGGGCGCCATCGATCACCAGCACTTCCGAATCGACGATCGCGGATATGGCCGCCAGGTTGACCGTCTCGTCGAGCACGGATTGTTCACCCACGCTCTCGCCGGGCAGGATGCGGCTGACGCTGCCGTCGGCCATGCCGCTGTCGGCATCGGCCGCTACCGCCAGCGCGCCCGACAGCACGATGTACATGCGGGCGTGGGCGCCGTCTTCGACTGGACGCCCGGCCGCGAAATGCATGACCGGGCAATCAGCGAGCAGGGGAGCGAGCTGTTCATGATCCGCTTCGCGAAACAATTGCAGGTCGGCGATGCGGTAGCGCGATTGTCCGAAGGTGCCGGTCTGTTCCAAGGTCGTCCTCTCAGGTAAATATGGCGGGGTATTGGCAATGTCATCATATCAGTGTTCCAATGGCACCTACGCCCGTTTCAAGACTCCATCATGACATTGACAGATTCTCTCGGCACAACCCATGCCGCAGCACCGCAGGCACGCATCGTCTCGCTGGTGCCTTCGATCACCGAACTGCTGTGCGACCTTGGCCTGGCCCCGCAACTGGTGGGGCGCACGGGTTTTTGCATTCATCCTGCCGAGACCGTGGCCGCCATTGCCAAGGTGGGCGGCACCAAGGATGTCAATCTGAACAAGATACGGACGTTGGCGCCCACCCATGTCATCGTCAATATCGACGAGAACAACAAACCGGATGCGGACGCACTGGCGGCGTTCGTGCCCAACGTGATTGTGACCCATCCGCTGGGCCCGCGCGACAACCTGGATCTGGCGCGCCTGCTGGGCGGCATCTTTTGCGTGCCGGACCGGGCGGAAGCCTTCTGCGCCCGGTTCGAGGCGGCCTGGACCCGTCTGCAGGCCGCGCCCAAGGGCCCGCCTACCACCGTGCTCTACTGCATCTGGCAAGACCCCTGGATGAGCATTTCTAGCGACACCTATATTGCCCGCATGCTGGCCGAGATCGGCTGGACCATCCCGACGCTGGGGGGAGCGCGCTACCCGGCATTCAGCTGGACGCCGGCATTGGTGGAACAGATCGATGCCGTGCTGCTGTCAACCGAGCCTTACCGCTTTACCCAAGCGCATGCGGACGCGCTCGAGCGCCAGCTCGGCAAGCCGGTCCAACTGGTCGATGGGGAAATGCTGTCGTGGTATGGCAGCCGCTCGGTCGCGGGGCTCGACTACCTGCGCATGCTGGCGCAGCAAGGCAGGCGGGGATAAGGGGTGGTGCAGCCTGGCAGCGCTTGCGGCCGCCAGGCGGTGCTGATCGACCGGAAAGCTTATTCGCTGACCTCGTCCGGTTCATCAACCAGGGTTGGCGTGGCATGGAGCTGCTTGTCGTGCAGGCGGCCCAGTGCGCTGTCGATGGCGCGCTTGAGTTTGTCCGCCGCGCCGCTGATGGCCACGTGCAGGGAAACGTCGTGATCGCTCACGGCGATCGGCTGGTAGCCATTGACGCGGGCTTCGAGCAGGCAGCGGTTGCCGCCATCGGCCGACTTCTGGCTGTTTTCATCGCTGAGGTGGACTTCGACGCGAGTGATGTGATCGGCAAAACGCTGGACCGCGGCTGACACCACGGCTTGCACATGATCGTCCAGCCCTTGATGGCGCTCGATCGTTTTGTCGGTATTGATGTTAATTTGCATAAGCTCACTCCCGGTTGTTCAAACAAAAATCACTCCGGCCGTTCGTGTGCGGCGGGCGCGCTGGGCGTGCTGCCGGAGCCGGTGACATCGTTGCGCACACAACTTATCTTACACCTTTCAGCAATCTTGTTCAGTTTCAAGAAAGCGCGCCTAGGCGCCGCCGCGCTCGGCCGCTTCCTTCTCGTGATGCGGGAAGCGGTCCATGCGCGAGAGCACAGGAAAGCGTACCATCCACAAGGCAGTGACAGCGAGCGTGGCGATGCCGCCGAACAGGATGGCCCGCACCAGCCCGAACCAGCCTGCGGTAATGCCGGACTCAAATTCGCCCAGCTCGTTAGACGCGCCAATGAACACCGAGTTCACCGCGCTGACGCGGCCGCGGATCTCGTCGGGCGTTTCAAACTGCACCAGCAGGTGGCGCACATACACGCTTACCATGTCGCCCGCGCCCAGCAACAGCAGCGCGATCAAGGCCAGCACCAGATTGTCGGTCAAGCCGAGCGCGACCGTGGACAGCCCGAACACCGCCACGCCGCCAAACATCCAGGCCCCGACACGGCGTTCGATCGGCATCAGCGTCAGCGCCACCGAGCACAGGGCCGCGCCGACGCCGGGCGCCGTGCGCAGCAGGCCAAGCGCGGTCGGGCCAACCTGCAGCACATCATGCGCGTACGCGGGCAGCAGAGCGGTGGCGCCGCCAAACAGCACCGCGAACAGGTCGAGTGAAATTGCGCCCAGCATGATCGGACGGGAAAACACGAAGCGCAGCCCTTCGAGCACGGTATGCCAGGTGGCCGGCTCGGTGCTGATGACCTGGGGCGCGGCGCGCGTGCGCGCCATCAGCAGCACCGACAGGATCAGTAGCGTCACCGCCACCACATACACCGTGGTAGGACCGGCCAGATACAGCAAGCCACCGATCACCGGACCGGCAATCACCGCCACATGGAAAGCCGACGAGCTGAGCGCGACGGCCGCGCCGAAGCTGTCGGCGGGCACCAGGTTGCGCAACACCGCCTGGGTGGCCGGCATCATGAAAGCGCGCGCGCTGCCGAACAGCGCCAGGATCGCAAATACCGGCCACACCACGCGCGTGCCCGACAGCGTGAACCCCAGCAGCAGCGCGCCGCACAGCAACTGGGTCGCCAGGCAGACAATGATGATGTTGCGGCGGTTGTAGCGGTCGGCCACATGGCCTGCCAACAAGATCAACACCAGGAAGGGCGCGAATTGGGCCAGCCCGATCAAGCCCAGGTCGAACAGGCTGCCGCTGATCTGGTACACCTGCCAGCCGATGGCCACACTTTGCATCTGCACCGCGACCGTACCCAGCAGGCGGGCCGCCAGATAGAACGAGAAGTTTCGATGGCGCAGCACGCCGAAGCCGCGGGAAGGGGAGAGCACAGACATGAGGAATTTTCCGGGAAGGACATGCTACTGGGGTAAAATAATGCCTTAGAGAACCATTTCACCTATTGTGCCCGATGTTGGGCGCGCCTGCCGAGGCGCCCGTCGCGCCGCTGTCGCCATGCACCACACCATTTTTGAAACCCCTATCATCAACCGCGCGATGCGAGCGATCTCGCACGGCGCCATGCGCCTGACCGGCTGGCGGACCGAAGGCATGACGCCGGACGAGATTGAAGCGCACCCGAAATTCATCCTGATTGCCGCGCCGCACACCAGCAATTGGGATTTTCCGATCACGCTGATGCTGTGTTTCGTGCTGCGCTTGCGGGTCTACTGGATGGCCAAGGCCAGCCTGTTCGTCGGGCCGCTGGGGCCGCTGTCGCGCTGGCTGGGCGGCATCGCGATCGACCGCAGCGCGTCCAACAACACGGTGCAAAACACGATCGCCGCCTTCGCCGCGCGCGAGCGCCTGGCCATCATCGTCGCGCCGGAAGGCACGCGCGGCAAGGTAACGCACTGGAAGACCGGGTTTTACCACATGGCGTGCGGGGCTGGCGTGCCGATCGCGCTGGCCTACCTCGATTTCCGCCACAAGACGGGCGGCATCGGCCGCATGTTCATGCCCACTGGCGACATCGGCGCCGACATGGCCGAAATCCAGCGCTTCTACGCCGGCATCACCGGCAAAAACAGCGACCAGTTCGACGCCAGCACCGTCAAGCGCCGCTAACATCGCGGTCAACTTCGGGGTCAGACCCCAACCCCCAACGTCGGGGTCAGACCTCAATTCTGGAATTATTTCGCGCGATGCCGTCGTCGCAGCCGTCGAATGATGCGACGACGCGACAAAACACGCGCACAGATGCGCGTGCGGCACCAAAACATTCCAGTTTTGAGGTCTGACCCCGACGTTGGGATGTGAGGTCTGACCCCGGGTGGGAGTTAGTTGTGGAGGTCGGCTTCGCTGGTGAAGGCGTCGGCGTAGAATTCGTCCGCCGGCAAACCGCATCGGGCGACATAGTCGCGCCGCGCGCTGTCGACCACCACCGGGGCGCCGCAGGCGTACACCTGGTAGCCTGACAGGTCCGGCAAGTCGGCCATTACCGCCGCATGCACGAAACCGGTACGGCCCGTCCAGTGGTCTTCCGGCAGCGCGTGCGACACCACGGGGATGTAGCGCAGGTGCGGCAGCGTCGCCGCCCACTGTTCGCACAGCGCGTTCATGTACAGGTCGAGCGGGCGCCTGCCGCCCCAGTACAGGTGCACCGGCCGCGTCGATCCCAGGTCGATCAGGTGCTCGACCAGCGCCTTGATGGGCGCGAATCCCGTGCCCGAGGCCAGCAGCACGATCGGCTTGTCCGATTCTTCACGCAAGAAGAAGCTGCCGTGCGGCCCCTCGAAGCGCAGGATGTCGCGCTCTTTCATGGTGTTGAACACTTGTTCGGTAAACAGCCCGCCCGCCATGTAGCGGATGTGCAGCGTCAGCGGCGCGTCCAGCGAGGGCGCGCTGGCCATGCTGTAGCTGCGCCGCTTGCCGTCGCGCAGCAAAAATTCGATATACTGCCCGGCACGGTAGGCAAGCGCTTCATTGGCCGGCAGTTGCAGGGTGATCACGGCCACGTCCGGCGCGACCTTCTCGATGCTGGCCACGCGCGATGGCATCTTGCGCACCGGGTAGTCGCTGTTGCCGCCCACTTCGCGCGCTTCGATCACCAGGTCGCCCGCCGTGGTGGCGCAGCAGAACAGCGCCATGCCGGCCGCTTTTTCTTCGTCCGTCAGGGCGCGCTGCTGGTGCGCCTTGTGCGTGACGGTGCCGGACAGGACCTTGCCCTTGCACGAGCCGCAGGCGCCATTCTTGCAGCCGTACGGCAGACCGATGCCGGCGCGCAGGGCGGCGCCAAGGACGGTGTCGTCCGCCTCGCAGGCAAATTGGTGGCCGCTGGGCTGAACGGTAATTTGGAATGTCATACTATCCTTACATGAAACAAAACAAGATCAGTTTTAAACGGCCGCGCCTGCTCATTCTGGGCTGCGGCGATGTCGGCATGCGCTTGCTGCCGCTGGTGCGCGCGCGCTTTCGGGTGTTTGCCGTCACCAGCGATCCGCAGCGCTGCGCCGAGCTGCGCGCGGCCGGGGCGATTCCGCTGGTGGCCAATCTGGACCAGCCCGCCACGCTGGCGCGTCTGGCCGGCCTGGCGCAGCACGTGCTGCACCTGGCGCCGCCCCAGTCCGAGGGCGTGCTGGACCGCCGCACCCGCCATCTGTGCGCCATTCTACCTGAGGGGGCCCGCGTGGTTTATGTCAGCACCAGCGGCGTGTATGGCGATTGCGGCGGGGCGCTGATCGATGAAACGCGCCCGGTGGCGCCGCGCAATGCCCGCGCGCGCCGCCGGGTCGACGCCGAACGGGTGCTGCGCGACTGGGCCCGGCGCCGCGGCGGCCATCTGGCCATCCTGCGCGTGCCCGGCATCTATGCGCGCGACCGTCTGCCGCTGCGCCGCCTGCACGAGGGCACGCCGGCCCTGCTGGCGGCCGAGGATGTGTACACCAACCATATCCATGCCGACGACCTGGCCGGCATTGCGGCGCTGGCTTTGTTCAGGGGTTTGCCTGGACGGATCTATCATGCGGTGGACGATACCCACATGAAAATGGCGGACTATTTCGACACCGTTGCTGATGCATTCGGCCTGCCCCGGCCGCCCCGCGTGGCGCGCGCGCAACTGGCGGCGAGCGTCTCGCCCATGCTGCTGTCGTTCATGTCGGAGTCGCGCCGCATGGCCAATGGCCGCCTCAAGGCTGAACTGGGCGTGCGCCTGCGTCATCCCGAGGTGGGACCGGCGGTGGCCGCCATGGCGCTGGTAAAATGAGGCCCCGCGACCGCTTGCCCATGAGAGCACCATGACTTACGAAGAATACCTCGACGAAGTGACCACCCTGATCACCGAGAAATACAATCTGAGCGATGCCGCCGCCATCAAGCTGGTGGTCAAGGCCCAGGATGCGGAATTTTTCGTGCCCCACGACCAGGACGAGGCGCTGCGCAATCTGGACCGCGCCCATCAGGACGCCAAGACGCTGTTCCAGGCCAGCCAGAAGAAATAAGCCCGCGCCCTGCGCGCGTTTGCTTTTCCTCAAGTGAAATGTCGCAGCGGGCCGTATCGTGACCGATGTCGTCACCGATCCCTGGCCATGTGCTAGAGCCCGCTATGCCGCACCAGATCATTCAACCCAGCAAGGAACAGGTCCGCGCCTACATGGCCGCGCGCGAGGCCGCACGCCAGCCGCCACCCCCGCCGGCGGAAATCCGGCGCCAGCTGGGCTGGCGCCTGCAGCGCACCGATGAGCACGCAGTACTCGTACAATTCTATCTAATTCCCACATCCTGCACCCAGCTCGCTACCCAGCTTGCATGCGATTGGCTGCTCGCCACTATGAGGCAACTGTCGCACCTCCGTATCGCACGATAGAAACTTTTTCCCTTTCGTGCTATTTTGTGTGAGAATGTCACAGCTTGAGCAAAAATCAACACGAGCGTGTTTGATCTTGCAGTTCGCGCGGAGGCCCACCTTTCCCAGGCCGTTTCATCGGCAAATGCGGGCTTTTTACTGTTAGGCAGCGCCGCTGGCAAATAAGCCACGGAATGTGATTTTTTGAAAGAATTGACTCATGACGATACGCCACGTGCCCACCGAACCGACTTATGATCCGAACAAGGTCCTCGACGCGATCATGGAAAAGTTGAATCTGAAAAATGACGCCGCACTGTCGCGCGCCCTCGAGGTGGCGCCGCCGGTCATCAGCAAGATCCGTCACCGTACCCTGCCGATCGGCGCCACCATCCTCTTGCGCATGCACGAGGTGAGCGAGTTCAGCATCCGGGAATTGAAATCCTTGATGGGTGTGACGATCAACCCATTCAACGCCGCCGGCTGACGCCGGACGGGGCGGGCGCGGCCTTCGGGCCGGCCCGCCATGCGCGCTGCGCTCGCGCGCAGCCCCGCAACGGCCGCCGAGTGCGGCCGACCTTCTCTTCAGGCCACCAGTTCCGCGTCGGCCTGCTTGCGCACACCATTGCCGCGTTCCGCCGCGCCGGGCTTCGCGCTGCCCGGACGGTACATGCAATACGCCGCCGCCGTGCGCTGATCCATGGCCTGACCCGGCCGGTACATGCAGTAGGCCGCGGCCGCGCTGCCGGGCCGGACCATGCAATACGCCCCCTGCGCCACCTTCTGGTCCGGATCGAGCATGCAATATGCCGCCTGTGCTCCCTTGCCGTGCGCGCTGCCGGGCCGAAACATGCAATAGGCCGCGCTGCCGTAGGCCTCGGGGCGGATGTAGTCTTCGCCAAACGTGGCTTCGTACAATTCGCGCATGCGCGCGCCGCCGCGCTGCTCGGCACCCTCGTCGCCACCGTCCATGCCCAGGTAGGGATAGTGGTGCAGGAAGTAGCCGAACAGCTGTGCGCAGTCGGCCGCGTACTTGGCGGTGTCGAGAATGTGGTAATGCCAGAACGTATCGACATCGACCGTGGGCGCCATTTGTTCGTCGGGAAACGCGTGGGTCAGATACAAAAAGCGGCGGTACTCGTTTGCCATCGCATCGGCGCGTGCCCGACTCCAGCCTTCGCCCGATGCATGGTGCATCAGCTTGGCTTTGATCGGCTCCAGGTCGAGTGCGGCAATGGCTTGGAAGGTGGCATCGTGTTTCATCTTAAAAACCTCTTTTTTCTAGAGTGTGATTGTGGTTACTGCATCCCTGGTCGAACGGTTACCGCATGCGATCGGCGCGCCTCCTTTCCTTTAACCAGCAAGAATAATTTCCCAACGAAAGTTGGTATCCGTAACTAGATGAGGATGGTGCGCCGGACCCTGTGGCCCCGGTTGACAAAGCTCAAAAAACGAAACTTTTTATTCCTGGTGCATATCGCAACAAGTGCTCTGCATTGCGCTGCATCTGTTCAGGACAATGTGCGGGCTCAAACGCTGGCCTCGTGCACCGGGCGCGCTGGCGTCGCGTGCATGCCCGTCTGGCCCGTTTCGACTGACAGCGGCACCGATACGCACACGGTGGTGCCTTCGCCATCGACGCTGCTGATGGAAAAGCTGCCACCGAGGATGCTGATGCGCTCTTCGATGCCGACCAGGCCGAAGGAGCCGACCTTGCAGCGCTCGCGCGCCCCCAGGCCGATGCCGTTGTCGCTCACCGTCATGGTCAGCTGGCGCCCGTTCGAGCGCAGCTCGACGCGCACACTGCTGGCATGCGCATGGCGCACGATGTTGCTGAGCGACTCTTGCAGGATGCGGAAAAAGGCCGTGGCCGCATGGTCGCCCAGCAGCACTTCCTTCGGTTCGTCGATCAGTTCGCAAGCGATGCCGGTGCGCCGCTTGAACTCGGCAATCTGCCACTCGACCGCGGCCGACAAGCCCAGGTCGAGCACGTTCGGGCGCAGATCGTTGATGATCTGACGCACGCTCTTGATGGTCGCATCGATCTGCGACAGGGTCGAGCGGGCCCGCGTGTGCAGGCGCGGGTGGCGCTCGCGCGTGCGCGTGGCCAGCATGTCGGCTTCGATGCGCAGTGCCAGCAGGTTCTGGCCCAGGTCGTCGTGGATTTCGCGCGCGATCCGCTTGCGCTCGCCTTCCTTGATCTGGTCGGCGTGGGCGGCCAGGCGGCGCAGATTCTGGTGCGACTGCTGCAGCTTGGCCTGACTTTCGCGCAGCTCGCGCGTCATGCCCTTGGCCATTTTGATGGCGCGCAGGCGCGACGACGTGAGGGTATGGAACAGCGCGTACAGCAGCATGGTGCTGACGAAGCCGGCCAGCATGCCCAGCCAGGGCACGAATTCCTCGAATCCCGTGTACAGGTCGCGCGCATCGACGCTGAAGGTGGCATCCCAGGCGCGCCCATTGAAGTCGATCGGCACCGTGTGCGAAAAGCGGGCACGGCGCAAAAAGCCGCTGGGCCAGCTGGACGACGCCGCGCGCTCGGTATCGAACAGGATGCGCCCGCGTTTGCCATCGATGCTGATGGCATTGTCGACCAGCGTCATGCGCACATGCCGCACCGGCATTTCATCGATCACGCCCAGCACCAGCTTGTCGACCGAGAAGGCGATCCCGACCGAGCCGACGAAGGCATCGCGCCGCTCCTGCATGGTGCTGGTAGGGGCATGCGGCAGGTAGATCGGCAGGCGCATGCCCAGGCCGGTGCGGTTGCGCCCGGCCATCGCCGCGATCGGCATGCCGGACGAGATGAGCTTGCCGCCATCGCGCAGCGCCACATGGTTGGCATGCTGCAGGGGATTGGCTTGCAGGTCGAAACCGGTCACCTTGGCGCCCAGGTCGAGCGGCTCGATCAGGGTCAGCACGCTGTATTCGGCGCGCCGCCCGGACGGGTAGATCTTGAAGGGCTGGCTCAGGTCGTTGTCGGTGGTCAGCTCGCGGTTCATGCGCCGCTCGAAGGCGTCGCGCTCGTCGTCCTTGACGTACTCGGCAAAGCTGATCGCTTCGATGGCGGGAAAATATTTGGGAATGTCGAGACCGCTCACATAGCCATGGAACTGGCGCCGCGTGAGCGGATAGCTGGTCTGGAAAATGCTGGAGGTGCCGCGCAGCACGTCAGTGTAGGACTTGATGCGCGCCACGATGATGTTGCTGGCATTTTGCGCGTGCGCGCTGAAGCGCTCGCGCGAATCGGACTCGATCGAGCTGGCCGTGGCCACGTAAAACACCAAACCCACGGCGACCGACAGCGGCAGGCCGACGAGCAAGAGCGGCCTTGTATTGGACAACGCTTTCAACGATGAAGTGAGGTTACGCATTGCGCGTTGCAATCCTTCCGGTAGCCGCAAATGGCGATGCATGGTTTGATCTAAGTTAACGCATGGAAGCCAATATAAGTACCTATTGGTACTGATAGGTTCCCAACCAAAAGAAATTGATGAATATCAAAAAATCCCGCTGCAGCGTGAGCCGGAGCGGGATTGTGGGGGCGATTTGTCGCGCCAAGGCGACGTGGCCTACCTGTTATTTCACCCAGCTATCTTTCAGCGTGGTGACGCGATTGAACACCGGTTTGCCAGGCTGGGAATCGACCCGGTCGGCCACAAAATAGCCGTGGCGCTCGAACTGGAAGCGCTGGTCGGCCATCGCCGCGCTCATGCCCGGCTCCAGGTAGGCGGTGACGACTTCGAGCGCATTCGGGTTGAGCGCGGCCATGAAGTCCTTGCCGCCGGCGTCGGGCTGGGCATCGGTGAACAGGCGGTCGTACAGGCGCACTTCGGCGGCCAGTGCGGTGGCGGCGCTGACCCAGTGAATGTTGCCCTTCACCTTGTAGTTGTTGGAGCCTTCGGTGCCCGATTTGCTGTCCTCGAAATAGTTCACGTGGACTGCCGTGACGGCGCCGCTGGCATCCTTGTCGAAGCCGGTGCATTCGACCACGTAGCCGTGACGCAGCCGCACGCGGCTGCCGGGCGTATCGCCCACCGGCGGGTAGAAGCGGAAGTAACCCTTGCTCGGCACTTCCATGAAGTCGTCCTGCTCGATCCACAGTTCGCGCGTGATGGGGAAGGTGCGCAGGCCCCGTTCCGGGAAGTGCGGGTGGACGGGCGAGGTGCATTCGACCGAGGCGTCGGCGGGGAAGTTATCGATGATCAGCTTGAGCGGACGCAGCACGGCGGTGGCGCGCGGCGCTTTCGGGTCGAGGTCGTCGCGCAGGGCGCCTTCGAGGATGCTCATGTCGATCCAGCTGTCGGCCTTGGAGACGCCGATGCGTTCGCAGAACAGCTGGATCGCTTCGGGCGTGTAGCCGCGCCGGCGCAGACCGACGATGGTCGGCATGCGCGGATCGTCCCAGCCGCTGACGATGCCTTCATCGACCAGCTGGCGCAGCTTGCGCTTGCTGGTAACGACATAGGTCACGTTCAGGCGCGCAAATTCATACTGGCGCGGCACGGGCGGAGTGAAGAAGCCGCCCGGCGCCAGCGTGGCCAGCAGCCAGTCGTAGAACGGGCGGTGATCCTGGAATTCGAGCGTGCATAGCGAGTGCGTGATGTTTTCCAGCGCGTCCGAGATCGGATGCGTGTAATCGTACATCGGGTAGATGCACCAGGCATCGCCCGTACGGTGATGGTGGGCGTGGCGGATGCGGTAGATGGCCGGATCGCGCATGTTCATGTTGGGCGAGGCCATCGCGTCTTCGCTGATCTTGGCGCGCAGGATATGTTCGCCATCCTTGAACTGGCCGGCGCGCATGGCGCGCAGCAGGGTCAGCGATTCTTCGGGCGGACGGTTGCGGAATGGCGAATTGGTGCCTGGCGTGCCGAAATTGCCGCGGTTTTTGGCCATGTCGTCGGCGCTCTGGCTGTCGACATAGGCATGGCCATGGGCGATCAGGTATTCGGCCATCTGGTACAGCTTCTCGAAATAGTCGCTGGCGTAGTACAGGTGTTCGCCGTCAGCCTGATTCCAGTCGAAACCGAGCCATTTGACCGAGTCGATGATGGTGTCGACGTATTCGGTATCTTCTTTTTCGGGATTGGTATCGTCAAAGCGCAGGTGGCAGCGCCCGGCAAAGTCACGCGCCAGGCCGAAATTGACGCAGATCGACTTGGCGTGGCCGATATGCAGGTAGCCGTTCGGCTCGGGCGGGAAGCGGGTAATCACTTGCGGCAAACCGGGGCGCACGTGGGTGCCGGCCGCCAGGTCGTTTTCGATGATGCCGCGCAAGAAATTGGACGAGGGCGCATTCGCCGGTGCTGCGGCTGCTTTGTTTTTATCGTTGCTCATGAAATAGGCGTGAAGTGATCAGGTTGCGGGCATTTTACCGTACCCGGCAGGGTCGAGACGTGGTCGTTTGCCGGGACGGGCGGGCGAGGGGGGCGGCGGCCGGGTAGCCAACCCCCAAACACCTGATTCCCCGCTTTTCCCGGACCAACCCGTTCTATAGGATAATCCTGCTTTATAGTTTGGCTGCAGCCGGAGTTGCTTCATGGACAATTTATACGCAATCCTCGGCGTGGCGCCCAATGCCAGCGATGACGAGATCAAGAAGATCTACCGTTCGCTGGCCATGCGCTACCATCCCGACCGCAACGACGCGCCAGGCGCCGAGGTGCGCTTCAAGAGCATCACCAAGGCCTACGAAATCCTGTCCGACCCCGTCAAGCGCGACGAATACAACCAGAGCGTCAACCACCGCATCATTCTCGATGCCGAGGCCGAAGCCTTCGAATTGTGGCGCTCGGTCTTCCAGTTGAATGGCGTGGTCTTGCCCGCCTAACTCCGTCACAGCAATACCAACAGGACCAGAACATGAGAAAAGTACATCCCGAATTTGCCTACCAGTCGCGCGAACTTGGCGGCCAGATCGACGGCATTTTGGGCGATCCGCCGAACCGCAAGAACTACGAGATGATGCAGGCCGCCCTGATCGGCGAATATGCCGACGGCGGCGGCATCGAAGACGTCAACATGATGAGCTTTGCGCTGGTCGACCACATCACGTTCAGCAACACCAAGGGTTTGCTGGCGGAAGCGGCCGAATACGATGGCGGCAACCCATCCAAGGTGTTCGCCATGGCCGCATGCGAAGGCGAGGCCGCGGCCATGTACGCCGCCATGACCGACAATCATCCCGACCTGGCGCGCCAGGCCATTATCACGGCCTTCCTGTTCAAGCACCCGCGCATGTGGGACGAGGAAGACCAGTCCTTCGACCAGCTGGGCGAAAACGACGATGGCGACGACGTGGCCGATGAAGACGGCGTGTCCGACGACTTCGCGTCCATGTTCGATCAGGAAGGAGAATAAATGAGCGAGAAATCCACTCTCCCAGCCTTGCACAAGCAGGTTACCGAGCTGGTGCTGGCCGGCTCCCTGCACCACGCCGAGCAGGCGTTTTCCGAAGCGGTCGAACAGCACGGCGACCTGGCCGTGGTCGACGTGCTGGGCCAGCTGCCGCCCCAGGTCACGGCCTTGCACCTGTCCGGTTTTGACGGCGGCAAGACCAGCCTGGCCACGCTGCTGGTGCCGCCCAAGGCGTGGGCCGACAGCCTGGCCTTCTTCGCCGCGACCTGGTCCGACGACATGATCGAGGACGATCCCGAGCGCGTGGCCGAATCGCTGTTCGCGCACGTGCATGGCATCGTGTTCTCCACCGACGACGTCGAACGCCGCCACGAGCTGCTGGCCGAAGCCTCGGCCAGCGACCATGGCGCGACCGTGTTTGCGATCCTGTTCTCGATGGCGCCGCGCGACATCCTCGAAGTGGCGGGCGAAATCCTGGCCAAGGGCCCTTACATCACGGGCCAGACCTCGTCCGACAGCGACATCGTGCCGCTGGCGATCGAACTGGCCAAGGCGAGCGAGGACGGCTGGGACCGTGCCCTGTTCGAGCTGTTCCCCGATTTCCGCCACAGCGGCGATCTGGCCGATGCCGAATTCTCCGACGACCCGGACGAAGAGCCCAAGTTCCTGCAGCGCTCGACCAAGGAACTGCTGTACCGCCTGCGCAAGCAGGTGCCGTCGGCCCGCAGCGCCGTGCCCAAGCGCGGCAACCGCAAGAGCATCGGCACGGGAATCTTCTCGTGACAGGGGCGTCGCCAGCCATGCTGCCCGCCCTCGTCGTCGAACGTCTGCCGCGCCTGACCCGGGCGCTGCGCGTTCTCGGTACGCGCCCGGTCGACGACGATGCGCTGATCCTGGCCGACGAACTGGCCGGCATCACCGCGATGGTGGCCGAGAAGTTCACTAACGATAAGACTGCCGAAGGCATCCAGAAGGCGCTGTTCCTGACCGTGGGCGGCGTCTCGCTCGGGCTGGAGCACGAGCTGGTGCACGAAGGCGACGATGCCGCGCTCGACTTCCTCATCGAGCACGGCGCCGAGCATGTGTTCCAGGCGGGCTTTCGCCTGATCCGCGACCTGTCGGCGTTGCCTGAGGATTCGCTGGTGGGCGAATACGACCAGGATCCGGTGTATCTGCAGCGGCGCCTGAAGGAACTGTTCGTCGACATCTGCAACGCCGATCCGGGCCAGAACTGGGCTGGCTACGACAAGTACGAGCAGCAGCATGCCCAGCGCAAGCAGGTGCAGGCGATCGTGCGCGCCGCCGGCTGGCTGCGCCGCCATCACTACGCCGGGCCGATCAACGATCCGGATCTCAACGCCGAAGGGGTGATCGCGGTGGCGATCATCTCGGCCATTGAAGGCGGCGGGCGCATCGTCGCGCGCACCGGGCAGAAGGAGTTCGAGCGCATGGTCAAGTCGGTGCGCAAGAACAAACCCGACTACGAAGCTGGCTGGGCCGCACTGCTGGCCCAGGTGCCTGTGCAGCACCAGGCCGTGATCGCCGAGCGTATCGACGCTTACCGCACCCACTGCACCGTGATCCAGAAAATCCCGACCCGGACCGCGATGAAGACCCTGTTTGCGGAACTGGAAAACTACGCAGGATCCGAACTGGACGCCGACTACGGTTAAGCGCCATGGGCACCGCCGCGCCGCGCAAATGCTGCCGGCGCGGCGAGCCTGGCGCCGTTACAGCGCCTTCAGAAACGCCGCCAAATCCCCCGCCTCCTGCGGCGTCAACCCCATCCTGAAGCGCCGGTCATAGAACTGCACTACCGCCTCCATATCCGGCGCCGAACCATCGTGGAAGAACGGCGCCCGGGCCGCCGCACCGCGCAGATTCGGCGTTTTGAATTTGCCGATATCGGCCCACTTCCCCGTCACCATGGCCACCCCCGGATCGCTGGTCTGCACCTCGGCCCCGGTCACCGCATGGCGCAAGGTATACAGTGGCATGGCTGCCGTTCGGCGCAGCGCCGCCGACACCCCGGTGTTAAACGTGCGCATGATCGAATGCGTACCGCTGTTGGGCGCGTTGTGGCAGGTGGTGCAGCTGCCGCGCGTATCGGCCATGCCTGCCACCTGGACAATGTTAAAGGGCCGCGTATTGAACAGGTTCTCGCCACGCGCAATCGCCATGCGGGCCTGGTCTTGTGTGGTGCCGGGCGCCGGCAGATTGCGCCACGCGCCAAACAACGTCATGACTGTGCGATTGAAGGGCGCATTGGTGCGGTAGTCGCCGGTCAGCGTGTCATTGATCCCGAAGTAGAAGTCCTGGCTCGCCAGCAGGGCCGGCCCGCCCAGCGCGCCGCCGGTGCGCAAGTCGCCCGCGCTGGTCGACTGCGACTGCGCAGCGAACAGCGACTTTTCGAACTCGACAATGCTGCGTTGTTCTGCCGCACTCACATCCTGCGCGGCCTCGGCGTGTCCTCGTACCGCGCTGTTGGCCTGGTGGAGCAGGTTGGTGTCGAGACTGGCGAAGCATTGCGCCGGCAACGCAGCGCGGATGCACAGCGCCCCGTTCGCGTCCGCCGGGGTTTCGCGCGCGTCCCACATCACGGTGCTGGCGAACTTCAGGTTGGCGCTGGGGAGTGGACGGCGAAACAGCGACAGTTCGCGCGCGCTGGCAAAGCTGTAGGGATCATCGACCGCATTCAAGGTGAATTCGGCGCCGGCTGGGACCGGCAGGCCAATGCGGATCACGCCGCGCGTGAGCAGCATGCTGTAGGCCGCGCGCTTCTGGGCCAGCGTATCGGCGGGCGCGCGTGGAGAATTGGCAGCGTCGATCAGACGGAACACCGGGTCGGTGCCGGCACTGGCGGCAAAGCGCGCTTGCAGGCGCGCCGGCGTCAGGCTCCAGCCCGCACCCTCGTCATGGCAGCTGGCGCAGCTGCGCCCGTTGCCGAAGGCCTTGAAGAAGGGATTGGCGCGGTCGATGCTGCCCGATGCAGTAGAAGTCAGGGCCGCGCCGTCGGGATTGGCTTGCGCGAGGATTGGCGCTGGCGCCGGCGCTGGCACGGGCACGGGCACGGGAACCGGCGGCGGCGGCGTGGTGGCGGTCGTGGCCAGTACTTCCGTTGTCGGGGCGGGGGAACCGCCGCCGCAAGCGCTCAGCAGGACGGCTGTCAGCAGCGCGGTCGCGCGGAAAAGTTGTTTCGATGTCATGCCAGCTCCTCGGTGTCTTCACGCGGCTCAGCATGACAAGCAAACGTGCAGCAATAATGGAGCTTATTCGGAGGCCGCCGCCATCGCCAATGCGACGAAGGCGTCGACCAGGGCATTGCGCTCGTCGCTGCGCCGCGCCAGCAGCAGCGTGGTGGTGGCGCCGGCATCGGTGATCGGCCGGTAGCACACCCCGTCCATCTGGATCCGGTTGAACGAGGAGGGCAGGATCGATACCCCGCAACCGGCGGCCACCATTCCGATGATGGTCGTCGCTTCGCCGGCCACATGCCCGATGGTGGGCGTAAAGCCCGCCGCCCGGCATAGCCGGAAGATTTGCGGATAGATGCCCGTACCCGCGGTGGGCGGGTACATCACGAATGGCGCGTCCTTCAATTCGCGCATCGCCACCGGCCGCCGTCGCGCCAGCGGCGACGCGGTCGACAGCACCGCCACCAGCGCATCCTCGCGCAAGGCATCGAAGGCGATATCGGGCGGCGCCGGCGTCTCGGTCGGGCGCACAAAGCCCAGGTCGAGCGTACGCTGCGCCAGTCCATCCAGCTGCGGCAGGGTGGCCATTTCGTGCAGCTTGAGGCTGACCGCCGGATACTGCTGGCGGTAGCGGTTGATCACGGTGGCAAACAGTGGTGTGAGCGGGGTGGAAAAGGTAAAGCCGATGCGCAGTTCACCCGCTTCGCCGCGCTGGGCGCGCCGCGCGGTGTCGGTCGCTTCCTCGGCCAGCGCCAGAATGCGGCGGGCGTCATCGAGGAACAGCTTGCCCGCCCCTGTCAGCCGCACCGAGCGCTTGGTGCGCTCGAACAGTTGCGCGCCGATATCCGCCTCCAGTGCCTGAATCGCCTGGCTGAGCGGCGGCTGGCCGATGTGCAGTCGCTCGGCAGCACGGGTGAAGTGCAGCTCTTCGGCGACGGCGATAAAGTAGCGCAGGTGGCGTAATTCCATGATTAATCGATTTTTTAGATTAAATGTGAGATAAATATATATTGGACAGTATTAATGCGCAATCCTAAGATGGCGTGGACCGCTCTCCAAGGAATCGCCCCATGTCCCACGCCGCCGGCAGCCCCGCCTTCCAACGCATCAATCGCGCCATGCTGTACGGCGGCTTTTCCGCCTTTGCGCTGCTGTACTGCCTGCAGCCGCTGATGCCGGTATTGGGGCACGCCTTCGCGCTCACGCCCGCGCAAAGCAGCTGGGCGCTGTCGGTGTCGACCCTGTGCATGGCCATCGCCTTGCTGCTCTCCGGTCCGGTGGCCGAGCGCATCGGCGCGCGCCGGCTGATGTCGGGCGCGCTGGCTGCGGCGGCCGTCATGACGCTGCTGTGCGCCTACGCCCAGACTTTTACGCAGCTGCTGGTGTTGCGCGCGCTGCTCGGCTTTGCCCTGGGTGGCATGCCGGCGGTAGCCATGGCTTACCTGGCGCGCGAAATCGACGCCGCCTCGCTTGGTCTGTCGATGGGCCTCTACATTGGCGGCACGGCGGTGGGCGGGATGGCGGGCCGGGTCGCGGCCTCGCTGCTCAGCGACGTGTTTTCGTGGCGCGTGGCGATGGCCGTGACCGGCGCCGCCGGCATGGCCGCGGCCTATGCGTTCTGGCGTAATTTGCCCCCACCGTCGGCTGAGCCGCAAAGGCAGGGCGGGGGGCTGGCACTGCTGCGCGGCGCCCGTTCGCACTGGCAGGACGGCGGCATGCGCTGGCTGTTCCTGCTTGGCTTTCTGCTGATGGGGGCATTTGTGAGCCTGTATAACTACATCGGGTTCCGCTTGCTGGCAGCGCCGTTCGCCATCGGCCAGAGCGCGGTGGGCCTGCTGTCGCTGCTGTACCTGATCGGCATGGTCAGCGCCGTCTGGGCCGGCCGCCTGGCGGACCGGATCGGCCGGCGCCATGTTTTATGGATGGTGATGGCGGCCATGCTGGCCGGCCTGCTGCTCACGCTGTCGGACGCGCTGCCTGTCATCGTGGCCGGCATGGCCCTGTTCACCTTCAGTTTTTTCGGCGCGCATTCGGTCGCCAGCAGCTGGGTTGGACGGCGCGCGCGCGGCGCCAACGCGCTGGCCTCGGCCCTGTATCTGTTCTTTTATTATCTTGGTTCGAGCGTGATCGGTCCCTTGTGCGGCCTCCTGTGGAGCGCGGCCGGCTGGTCGGGCGTGGTCGCACTGCTGGCGCTGGTGCTCGGCCTGGCCCTGGCAGTCGCGCTGCATTTGCGCGGCTTGACACCGCTGGCGCCCGCACAGCTGCTGCCGGCCTGAATCCATCGTTGCTCCACATTTGGCGGGTATGATGAGGGTTCGACCGGTGACCAAAGGGCCACAGTGAACCGCAACCATCCCGCTTTGCCATGCGCCTGACGATCGCGCGCAAGATCGCCCTGGCCGTGATCGCGATCGTGATCCTGTGCGTCGGCACCATGGCCTGGATCACCAGCGTCAATCTGCAGCGTGGTTTTGTCGTCTACCTCAACCAGATGCAGACGCGCGACCTGGAACAGCTGAGCACCCTGGTGGCCCAGCGCTACCGCGAGGAGGGCAACCTTGAATGGCTGCGCCACCGCCCGCGCGCCATCGGCGACTTGATGCGCCAGATGACGCCCCAGCTGCAAACCGAGGGCGGACCCGCGCAGCGGCGCCGCCGTCCGCCGCCGGACCGCATGGATGCAAGACCTGATGACCGCCCCGATGATCGCCGCGACGACCGCCCCGACGAGCCGCGCGAACGCCCTGGCGCACGCGACCCGATGGGCATCGCCCCGCGCGTTTCGATGGTGGACGCCGCGGGCGAACCGCTCTTCGGGCCACCCGAAACACTGCCAACCATCGATCAGCCGGTCATTGTCGACGGCGTCACCGTAGCCACCATTCGCCTGCGTCCGCTGGTGCAGGCTGGCGGCGCCGATGCCTCGGCCACCGTGTTCCTGCGCCAGCAGGTGCGCGACATGGTGCTGGTCGCCTGCGCATTGGTACTGGTGTCGATTTTGCTCGCCGTGTGGCTGGCGCGGCATCTGCTGCGTCCCGTGGCCGCGCTGCGCGATGTCACCGCGCGCCTGGCGCGCGGGCAGTTCGACGCCCGTGCCCCGCTGCTCTCGCGCGACGAACTGGCAGAGCTGGCGCTGCACGTCAACTCCATGGCCGAGGCGCTCGAGGCCAGCGAAAGCAAGCGCCGCAAGATGCTGGCCGACGTGGCGCACGAACTGCGCACACCGTTGACCGTGATCCGCGGCGAAATCGAGGCCCTGATCGACGGTATCCGCACGGCCGACTCCCATGCCCTCGCTTCCCTGCATGGCGAAGTCCTGCACCTGAACAAGCTGGTGGACGACCTGCATCAGCTGACCCTGGCCGATGCGGGCGATTTGCACTTCGACTGGCAGCAGGTCGAACTGGGCGCCTTGCTGGCGCCCCTGGCAGAGCGTTACCGGGAGCGCGCCGCCGGCGCCGGCCTCACCCTCGAGGTTACGCTGGCGGAGCGGCCGCTGACGGTGCGCGCCGATGCTGGGCGGCTCACGCAATTGCTGGTCAACCTGTTGGAAAACAGCGTACGCTACACCGACCGTGGCGGACGCATCGCCGTGCGCCTGGCGCAGGACGGCGCCTGGGCCAGCCTGACGGTCGACGACAGCGCACCCGGCGTGCCGCCATCCGCCCTGGCCTCGATGTTCGAGCGACTGTACCGGGTCGACGCGGCGCGCACGCGCGAGCGCGGCGGCAGCGGGCTTGGCCTGTCGATCTGCAAGGCGCTGGCCGCGGCCCACGGCGGTGCGATAGGCGCGAGCCCCTCGGCGCTGGGCGGCGTGCGGATCGAATTGCGTCTGCCCTTGCAAGGAGCTGCTGCATGAACCGGAAACAGATCCTCATCGTCGAAGACGACCCCAAGATCGCGGCCCTGCTGGCCGACTATCTGGAAGCGGAAGGCTACCGTACCACGCGCATCGGTGACGGCGCCGAGGCGCTGGCCCACTTGCGAACCAGCCCGGCAGACCTGATTTTGCTTGACCTGATGCTGCCCGGACTCGATGGCATCGCGCTTTGCCGCCAGGCGCGCGCCTTTACTCAGGCGCCCATCATCATGATCACCGCGCGCATCGATGAGGTGGACCGCTTGCTTGGTCTCGACACGGGCGCCGACGATTATGTTTGCAAGCCCTTCAGCCCGCGTGAAGTGGTGGCACGCGTGCGCGCCCACCTGCGCCGCGCCAGCGTGGCGCCCGCCGCGGGAGCGGCCGTTGCGGTCGACCGCGCCGCCCTGCGCATTTCGCACGGCGCCGCAGCGCTGCCCCTGACGCCGGTCGAATTTCGCATTCTGGCGGAGCTGATCGAGCATCCGGGCCGGGTCTATTCGCGCCAGCAGCTGCTGGACCTGGCGCACGAAGACCAGCGCGACATCAATGACCGCACGGTCGATTCCCACGTCAAGAACATCCGCCGCAAGCTCGCTGCCGTGCCGGAACTGGGCGACTGCCTGCAGTCGGTGTACGGGGTAGGCTACCGTTTCGATCTGCCTGTGTAAGGAAAGGCCAGCGCCGTCCGACCAACAGGAAACGAGGGAGGTGGGCATGAAAACGATACTGGCAGGTACAACGATCTGGCTGGCCGCGCAGGCGGCCCTGGCGGCCGGCTGCAGCGCAGTCAGTCCGGCGCACACGGTGGCGCTGGTGGAGCTCTATACGTCCGAAGGCTGCAGCAGCTGCCCCCCGGCCGACAGCTACCTGAGCAGCCTGCGCGGCGCCGGGCTGCGCGCCGATCAGGCGGTGCTGCTGTCGCTGCACGTCGACTACTGGAACTACATCGGCTGGAAAGACCCGTATTCGCGCAAAACCTTTACCGAACGCCAGCGCTGGCTGTCGGATCTGGCGCATACCCGCACGATCTACACGCCGGAGTTCTTCGTGGCCGGGCGCGAACTGCGCAACTGGAGCGGCGGCCTCGATGACGTGGTCAAGCGCATCAATGCGACGCCGGCGCGGGCAAGCATTGCCATCGGCCTGGGGCAACCCACTGCAGCCGGCGTGCCGCTGCAGGTCAAGGCCAGCGGGCAGCCGGGGGCGTCGCTGTACGTGGCGCTGGTGCAAAGTGCGATTGCGACCAAGGTGGGCGCCGGCGAAAACAGCGGGCGCACGCTGCGGCATGATTTCGTGGCCCGCGAGTGGGTCGCGCCGGTGCAGTTGGGCAGCGATGGCAAGGCCGAGCTGACCCGCACTCTGCCGCTGCCTGCCGGCGCCAGCCCGGGCGTGAGCGCCTTTGTCCAGACCGCGCAAGGCGAGGTGCTGCAGGCGCTGGCGCTGCCGGCCTGCGGCAGCGCGCTATAGCACGCCCTTGGCGCGCAGGGCGGCGATCTCGGTCGCGCTGCGCCCGAGCACGTCGCGCAGCACTTCGTCGGTGTGCTGGCCCAGCATTGGCGGCGGCAGCGCCGCTTCGGCCGGCGTGACCGACAGCTTCATGGGGCTGCGCACCAGCTTGACCTTGCCCGCAGCCGGATGGTCCATCTCGAAGGCGATGTTGCGTGCTTTTACCTGGGGATTGGCGAAAACCTCGCCGATATCGTTGATCGGGCCGCACGGCACGCCAACCGCTTCGAGCTGGGCGATCCACTGGTCGCGCGTGCGCGTCTTGACCATCGCGGCCAGCAGCGGCACCAGCACGTCGCGCTGCTGCACGCGCTGGGGGTTGGTGGCGAAGCGCGGATCGCTGGCCAGCTCCGGGCGTCCGCCCGCTTCGACGAATTTCTGGTACTGGCCGTCATTGCCGGTGGCGACGATGATGTGGCCATCGGCGCAGGCGAAGGTCTGGTAGGGCACGATGTTGGCGTGGGCATTGCCCCAGCGCTTGGGCGCCTTGCCGCTGTTGAGGTAATTGCTGCCCATGTTGGCCAGCATGGCGACCTGGGTGTCGAGCAGCGCCATGTCGATATGCTGACCCTGGCCGGTGCGGTCGCGGTGGGTGAGGGCTGCCAGTACCGCGACGGTGGCATACATGCCGGTCATCAGATCGGTCAGCGCCACGCCCGCCTTTTGCGGACCGCCGCCGGGCAGGTCGTCGCGCTCGCCCGTCACCGACATCAGGCCGCCCATGCCCTGGATCAGGAAGTCGTAGCCGGCGCGGTGGGCGTACGGCCCATCCTGGCCGAAGCCGGTGACCGAGCAGTAGACCAGGTCGGGCTTGATGGCCTTGAGCGCGTCGTAATCGAGGCCGTAGCGCTTGAGCTGGCCGACCTTGTAATTCTCCAGCACCACGTCGGCATGGCGCACCAGGTCGCGGATGAGCTGCTGGCCTTCGGCGCTGGCAATATCGACCGTCACCGAGCGCTTGCCGCGGTTGGCGGCCAGGTAGTAGGCCGCTTCGGTGGTGTCGTTGCCATCGGCATCCTTGGCATACGGCGGGCCCCACGCACGCGTATCGTCGCCCACGCCGGGACGCTCGATCTTGATGACATCGGCGCCCAGGTCTGCCAGGTTCTGCGAGCACCAGGGACCGGCCAGCACGCGCGACAGATCGAGGACGCGGATATGGCCCAGTGCCTTGGGCATGGTGTCGAATGCTTGTGTCATCGGTGTGCGAGAAAGGTTGCCAAAGAGGCAGCAATTATAACGGGACGGCTCCGCCCCTGGCGATCGTTTGCACGATCGACGACACCGGTCCCAGCGCCGCTTCGATCACCGCCAGGGCCAGTGCGGGGCGCGCGTCGCCGCACATGAAGATGTCGGCGGCGGCAAAGCCGAATTCGGGCCAGGTATGGATCGAGATATGCGATTCGGCCAGCAGCACCACGCCGGTCACGCCCTGCGCGTTGCCGAAACTGTGAAAGTAGCTGTGCAGGATGGTGGCGCCGGCGGCCTGCGCACCGTCGCGCAGCAGGCGGTCGATGGCCTCGCACGAGACCAGCGCCGCCGGCGCGATGCCGTAAAAATCGGCCAGCAGGTGGGTGCCGGACGGGCGGTGCGCGCCGCTGTTCATTTGTGCCCACCCCCGCCGCCGCCCCAGCCGCTGCCGCTGCCCGAACTCCAGCCGCTACCGCGTCCGCTGCCATGGTTGCTGGACGAGGCGAGGAAATTGCCCCAGTTGATGAGGGAGATGACAGCGGTCAGCAGCACCGCATAGGTCAGGTATTTGCCGTTCATTTTTCGTCGCCCTGGAAGTAGCTGGCCGGGTAGAACAGCGCCACCAGCGCGATCACGGTCAGGATGAAGGAATCGCCGAAGTTGAACAGGAGCGGAATCGCATTCAGGCCCAGGATCCACCAGACGAACTTCATCTGGCTGTCCAGCAGCGAGGCGGCCGGCTTGGCCGCCGGGCCGCTGCCCGTGACATCGGCGCCGAACCAGGCCTTGATCTGGTCGAAGGCCACCGGCGTCGAGCGCGACCAGGTCAATTCCTGCGCCGTCATTTCGGCCGCAAGCGAGGTCTGGCCGCTCTCGAATTCCGACACGCGCACCTGGTCGCCAACGGCCACGCGCCAGTTGAACGCGCCGGCCGCGTAGCGCACCGTGGCGGTGTAGTCATAGCGCTTGGTGTAGACATGGTGATCGAGCTTGACGGAATTGGCGCCCGGGGCAGCCGGGTCCGGCCAACCTGGCAGCACGGCGGCGCGGAACCAGCCATCGTCGGTCTCGACCAGCCAGAAAAAGCCGGTGCGCGCCCCGTACACCAGGTACTCGGTCCATTCGGTCCCCTCGTCATCGGTGCGCAGCATGGTGCCGATGACGGTATGGGCGCTGCCGGCGATGGTGGCGGTCGCACCCAGCGCCAGCGTGTTGGTCACTTGCGCTACCGCTTCGCCGGCGGCCAGCACCGTGGCCTCGGGCCCGGCTGCGTCGAGCGCGCTGCCGCAGCCGGGGCAGACCAGCTTGGCGGCGGCGCCAGGGATGTAATTGATGGTGCTGCCGCACGAGGGGCAGTCCAGCACATCGAGCCGGCCGCGGTATTTGCCGGTGCTGGCCTTGATCTGATCATCGTCGCGCAGCAGCTGGCAGCGCAGCAGCGGCAGCAGCACGGCCTGGCCGCTGTAGACCAGGGGAATGGCGCCGTCGGTGTAGTCCAGCGTGATGAATTGCTCGCCGCTGCGCAGGTCGGCCACCCGGATGCTCCAGCCATCGCCGACGCGAAACGGCAGTTCGCCTTCGCCGCCGATGCATTCGGCCTCGCGTTTTTCGGCCGCGGTGTAGCGCTCGGCGCCGATCTGGTAGCTCTGGCCTGGCACCAGTTCATGGAAGTCGGGCAGCGGCGGCGCCACCGCGCGCACAGTGGTCATGGTGTACAGGCCGGACGAGTCGCCCAGCCAGCCGCCGCTGCCATCGTCAAACAGCACATACCATTCGTTCCACAGGCCCTGGGCATAGCGCAGCTGGATGCGTCCCACCACGGTAAAGCCGCGCGTGCCGTGGATGCCGGCGGTGCCGATCTGGATCGGCGAAAAATCTTCGAGCACGGCCGAGATCTTGCCCAGATCCTTGACGGCATCGGCATCCTTGATGACGGCGGCGCGGCAGAACCCGCACACCGCCATGACGGAGGCATGCGAGCGGAAGTCGACCGGCGCGCCGCAGCTAGGGCAGGAAACAGTCTGCATGTAGCGCCGGTCAGCCGATCAGCTTCTTGAGCAGTTCGGCCTTGGTGCTGTCATAGTCGGCGGCCGAAATCAGACCCTTGTCGAGCAAGCCCTTGAGTTTGGCCAGGCGTTCTTCGATCGAGGCCTCGGCCGGCGCTGCCGGGGCGGCGGGCGCGGCCTGCTGGCCCGTCACGCCTGCCATGCCCTGCGCCATGGCCTGGCCCAGCATGGCGCCCGCGCCCAGGCCCGCGCCGATCCCGGCCAGGCCGCCTTCGTTCTGGGCTGCCAGCGGAATGCTGCTGGCCACATTGAACTTGGTGAAACCGGCCATTTTGTCGGCCGACAGGCCGCCCTTCATGCCGGCCGAGATGCGCTCGTCCAGCGCGGCCTGCAGTTCTTCCGGCAGGCTGACGCTGGCGACGTTGAACTCGTCGAGGCCGATGCCGTAGCGGGCGAAGGCGCTGGCCAGGTCGCCCTTGACCGATTGCGCCATCAGGGCCTGGTTGGCCGCCATGTCGAGGAAGGCGACATTGCCGCCGCCCAGCGAGGAGGCCATGGTCGCCATCAGGATGCCGCGCAGCTGTTCCTCGACCTCGTCGCGGGTATAGACTTCGCGCGTGCCGCTGATCTCGGTGAAGAACTTGCGCGGATCGGCCACGCGGTACGAGAACATGCCGAAGGCGCGCACGCGGATCATGTCGAAGTCCTTGTCGCGGATCGTGATCGGCTGCGGCGTGCCCCACTTGCGCCCGGTCTGCAGGCGCGTGCTGAAGTAGTACACGTCCGACTTGAACGGCGAATCGAAGAACTTGTCCCAGTTGCGCAGGTTGGTCAGCACCGGCAGGGTCTGGGTGGTGAGCTTGTGGGTGCCGGGGCCGAACACGTCGGCGATCACGCCTTCATTGACGAACACCGCGATCTGCGATTCGCGCACATTGAGGATGGCGCCGTTCTGGATTTCAAAGTCCTGCATCGGGAAGCGCCAGGCGAGCACGCCTTCGGTCTCCTCGTTCCACTGCAGGACGTCGATAAACTGCTTCTTGATGAATGAGCCGAGTGACATGAGAGCCTCCGTGCGGATTGGATCGGTAAAGTGTCAGGAAATGGCGCCGGCGTTGACCAGGCCGATGGAAATGGACAGGGAGCCAAGCAGGCCGCCGAAGGCCGCGTTGTTCGCTTCGATCTGGTCCTTGGACATCTTGAGCAGGCGCGTGGCGATCTGGAACACCAGCACCTGGACCAGCATCGCGCCGCCCGCCCAGCCCAGGAACTGGACATAGTCCTGGGTATGCAACAGGGCCGAGGCAATGGTCAGCGAAAAGCCGACCAGCGTGCCGCCCAGCGACAGCGCCGCGGCGTGATTGCCTTGGCGGATCAGCGCCACTTCATCGTACGGGGTGATGCGCACATAGATGACGAAATACGCCATCACCAGCGCGACCGCGGTTGCAAGGTGGAGCAGATAGTTTAGGATGGCGGGCACGCGGACCTCCCCGGTTAAAATAGTCAAAATGACAGCATTTGCGAATCATAGTTTAAAAGACGATACATGACCAAACGAATTCTTATCCTTTCCGTCTTTATCGTCGCCTCCTGCGGGCTGGCCTACGAACTGATCGCCGGGGCGCTGTCGAGCTACCTGCTGGGCGACTCGATTCTCCAGTTTTCGACCATTATCGGCTGCTATCTGTTCGCCATGGGTGTGGGCGCCCATCTGTCCAAGTATGTAAGCGACGACGACGTGCTGGCGCGCTTCATCGACATCGAGCTGGCGGTGGGGCTCATCGGCGGCGTGTCGGCCGCGCTCCTGTTCATGACGTTCTCGTGGATGACGGCGCCGTTTCGCACGCTGCTCTATGTGCTGGTGTTCATGATCGGCGCCCTGGTCGGCATGGAAGTGCCGCTCGTCATGCGCGCCCTGAACGCGCGCGACACCGCCTTCAATGAACTGGTCAGCCGCGTGCTCACGTTCGACTATCTGGGCGCGCTGGCGGTGTCGCTGCTGTTCCCGCTGGTGCTGGCGCCGTACCTGGGCCTGGTGCGCACGGGCTTCTTGTTCGGGATGCTCAATGTCGCTGTCGGGCTGTGGACGCTGTACGTGTTTCGCAACGAGCTGCGCGACACCGGCGCGCGCGTGCTGCGCGCCTGCGCCGTGATGCTGGCGCTGGTGATCGGCTTTGCCATGTCGGACCGAATGGTGCAGTGGGGCGAGCATGGGCTGTTCGGCGACCAGGTGGTGTACGCCACCACCACCCCCTACCAGCGCCTGGTGATCACGCGCTGGAAGGACGATCTGCGCCTCTACATCAACGGCAACCTGCAGTTTTCCTCGCGCGACGAATACCGCTACCACGAGGCGCTCGTGCATCCGGCCCTGCAATCGCTGCCCTGGGCCAGGCGGGTGCTGGTGCTGGGCGGGGGCGACGGCCTGGCCCTGCGCGAAATCCTGCGTTACCCGAACATCGCCGCCGTGACCCTGGTTGACCTGGACCCGGCCATGACGGCGGCGTTTCGCGACCGTCCCGAGCTGGCCCAGCTCAACCGCGGCTCGCTGTCGGACAAGCGCGTCACCGTCGTCAACGCCGACGCCGCCATCTGGCTGCAGCAGACCCAGGACATGTTCGACGCCGTTATCATCGACTTCCCCGATCCGTCCAGCTTCGCCCTCGGCAAGCTGTATTCAGTGCCGTTTTACGGCATGGTGGCCAAGCATGTGGCGGCCAACGGCCTGGTGGTGGTGCAATCGACCTCGCCGTTTTTCGCCCCCAACGCCTTCTGGACCATCGATGCCACCCTGCGCGACGTGGGCCTGCGCACCTGGCCGTATCACGCCTACGTTCCGTCGTTCGGCGAGTGGGGCTTCATCATGGCCTCGCCCCAGCAGAACTTCACGCCGCCGACCCGCTACCGGCTGCCGATGCGCTACCTGAACGAGGCGACCACGCGCGAAATGTTCGACTTCCCGCCCGACATGCAAAAACGCGAGCTGGCGCCCAACCGCCTCAACACCCAGTCGCTGGTGCATGAATTCGAGCAGGACTGGCGCAAGGTGATCCGCTGATGCAGCGCCGCTCGTTTCTGGCGATGGCGGGCGGCGCCGGCGCTGCCCTGGCCACGGGGGCGGGCTTCGTGCGCTGGCAGGAGATCACGCCCACCGTGCACTATCCTGGCCGCGACGAGGGGCACTTCCTGCGCGACCGGCGCGCCTTGCCGGCACCGGCGCGCACGATCGATACCGATGTCGTCATCCTCGGCTCCGGCATCGCCGGGCTGGCCGCGGCGTGGAAGCTGAACAAGGGCGGCCACCGCGGCGCCCTCATGATCGATGGTCCCCAGCCTTTCGGCAATGCCGCGGGCGGGCACTTCGGCGACCTGGCCTATCCGACCGGGGGGCATTACCTGCCGCTGCCGTCGCCCGAATCAGTGCATGTGCGCGAGATTCTGTCCGACCTGGGCATCATCACGCGCGATCCGTTTGCCGACAGGCCCACCTACGACGAACGCTTCATCCTGCACGGGCCGGAGGAGCGCTTGCTGTTTAACGGCGAGTGGCAGGATGGCTTTCTGCCGACCGCGGGCGTCGAAGCGGCCGAACTGGCCGAACACCGGCGCTTTTTCGACGAGGTCGAACGCCTGCGCCAGCTGCGCGGCGCCGATGGCCAGCGTGCCTTCGTGTTCCCGACCGTGCATTCCTCAAGCGACCCGCAGTTCGATGGCCTCGACCGCATCACGCTCAAGACCTGGCTGGAGCAGAACGGCTACCACTCGCCGACGCTGCACTGGTACCTCAATTACTGCTGCCGCGACGATTACGGCACCCGCTACGACCAGGTCTCGGCCTGGGCCGGTCTGCACTACTACTGCAGCCGCTGGGGCAAGGCCGCCAACGCCGGCAATGGCGCCTGGCTGACCTGGCCCGGCGGGATGGCGCCGGTGGCAGCGCAGATGGCCGCCGTCGCGGGCGTGCAACGCCAGGCCGGCACCGCGGTTTCGCTGCGGCGCGCCGGCGGCGGCGTCGAGGCGCTGTGCTTTACCCTCAAGGATGGCGTGGCAGAGACGTTCCTGGTGCGGGCGCGCAAGGCCGTTTGCGCCATGCCGGTCTACGTGGCGGCGCGCGTGGTGCAGGACATCGCCGCCCTCGGCTTCGCCCCCAAGCTCCACACACCCGCTTATGCGCCGTGGATGGTGGCGAACTTCCTGATGAAGGGCTTCCCCGCCGAGCGTCCGCAGGCGCCACTATCCTGGGACAATGTGGTGTACGCGGAGCCGGGACTGGGCTACGTGGTGTCGACCCACCAGGATATTCGCGCCACGCCGCCGGCCAAGACCGTGTTCTCCGCCTATGTGGCGCTGTCGGACCGCACGCCCGATCAGGCGCGCAAATGGATGATGAAGGCCAGCCCGGCGCAGCTGGTGGAACTGGCCAGCGCCGACCTCAAGACTGCCTACGGCTGGAAGTTCGCCGCCAATGTCGAGCGGGTCGACATCACGCTGCGCGGTCATGCGATGGCCGCTCCCTTGCCCGGCTTTCGCAGCAATGCCGGCCTGCGCGCCCTGCGCGAAGCCGATGGTCCGATCCTGTTCGCCCATGCCGACCTGTCGGGCTTTTCGGTGTTCGAGGAAGCGGCGTGGTGGGGCTGCGAGGCCGCCCGCAAGATTCTCGCTTGAATCCTAGCGGTACGCTTGCAGCGCCTGCTGCCAGGCCGGGTCGTCGCGCAGTTTGCGTATCGCTGGCGCCAGTTGTGCGTGGATGGCGGCGTCGCGATGTTGAACCAGAAAGCGGCGCTCGGTGGGCCGGGCCGGCAACGGGTACAGGCGCAGGCGTTGTTCCAGGTGGTGGGTACGCATGAAATAGCGGGCCATCGATTCGGCCACGACCACGCAGGCGATGCGCCCGCGCAGCAGTTTTTCGATATTGTTTTCATCGCTGACACCGCCGCTCGGCTGCAGCCCGGCATGCGCCATCCACTGGTCCAGGCCGGGATACACATACCCCATCGTCACGCCCACGCTCTGGCCGCGCAAGCTCGCCGGCCGTGCCGGATCGATGGGCTGCGCGGCCAGTGACACCAGCGCAAACTGGTCGGTATCGAAGGGCAGGGTCCACAGGTATTTTTTCTGGGCCGCGTCGCCCAGCCACTCGGGCATCATGCCGATGACGATGCCATCGAGGCTGCCGTCTTCGAGCTTGACCTGCAGGCGCTTGCGCGGCAGGTAGTGCAGCTCGAACGTGAACTGGCCGATCTTTTGCTGGTTGAGCCAGACCACCAGGTCCGGATAAATGCCGCGGCCATCGGCCAGCAGCAGAGGCGCGAAATTGGCCGAGGTATACACCTTGACGACCTCGGCCCAAGCGCTGCCAGTCAGCAGCAAGGCGGACAACAGGACCATCCGGACGAAAATGTTGTGCATGTGAACATGATAGCACCGGGCCGCCGGGCGCCCGGTGATGCCGGCTTCAGCCGGCGTAATGCTGCTCCGGGGCGCGCCACGCGTCGGCAACGAACAGGCGCTCTTCCTGCTCGCGCGCTTCGGCGCGCATGTCGATAAAGCGGGCCAGCGCCGTGTCCAGGGGCGGCAGCAGGATCGCACGCTTGCTGCGCAGCGCGCTGTAGCTGGGCCGGCGCGCGCGGTAGTGGCAGTCGGCGGCGCGCCGCAACTCGAGACGGCTGGCATCGACGCCCGCATGACGCGCCGCCGCGTGCGCCAGCTCGCCCCAGGTCAGCGCGGTGGCGTTGGTCAGATGCCAGACCCCCGCCTCGCGGTCGATGATCAGGTCCAGGCAGGCGTGCACCAGGTCCGGGACGTAGGTCGGCGAGACGGTAATGTCGCTGGCGGCCGTGAAGGGCGCGCCGCAGACCAGCGCGTCGAGCGCGCGGCTGACAAAATTGACCTGGTCCCATGGACCGAAGAAGGAACTGGTGCGCACCACCAGGGCGCCGGCATGCCGGGCCAGCACGATCTGCTCGGCCGCCGCCTTGCTGTGGCCATAGATATTGAGCGGGGCCACGGCGTCATCTTCCTGATACGGTTCGCTGCGCAATCCGTCGAACACCAGGTCGCTGGAAAAGGTGGTCAGGTGCACGCCGCGGCGCGCGCAGGCGCGTGCCAGCGTGGCCGGGCCGTGGACATTCTCGCGGTAACAGCGGGCAATGTCGTGCTCGGCATCGTCGACGCGCACGTAACCGCTGGCATTGATGACGGCCCAGGGCTGGTGCAACTGCAGGGCATGGTCGACGGAGGCAGGATCAGCAATGTCGAGCTCGTTGCGCGTGAGCAGGCGGTAGGCCAGATTGCGGTGCCGGCAAATGCGCGCGAAGGCGCGGCCCAGCGTGCCGGTCGCACCGGTAATGAGGATGGGCGCTGGCGCCTCGCGCGGGGCGGCTTGCGCGGGCGCGGCGGCCGTGTGCATGGCGGCGACGGGCGGGCAGACGAAGCGCCCGTCGCGCCGCCACCAGCCCCGACCCCGCAGCACGGGATGCGATGGCGCCGTGCCGGCGGCCAGTTCGCGCATCATGGAAGCGAGCGCCGTCGGCCGCGGCAGGGGCGAGCGCACATCGAAGGGACCCGGCTCGTAATACCCGAGGTTGCGGGTGACCAGGCTGTTCCAGTCGAACGAGCCGAGCAGGGCCCACGCGGTGACGGCGCGCAGGTCGACCCCGCTGGCGCGTGCGGCCTGGCCCGCTGTCCAGATTTCTTGCAGCCAGCGCAATTGATCTTCGCGATTGGCGTCGATATGGGCTTCCGTGACGGCCAGCGGAATGCGGTAGCGTTCCCAGATGTCACGGAGCAGGGGGCCGATGCCGGGCGTGGGCGGCGCCAGCACGCGCGCCGTTTCAATGTCCGCGCACGGGCGCGCGCCGGCCCGGCCGCGGTAGTGGGCGGGATAGCGCTCCGGCCGGTGATCGAGCCAGCGCTCGCTGGTGACGTAATAGTTGACACCGATGAGGTCGGGCGCGCAGGGCTGGTCGTGAAACCACAGCAGTTCGGCGGGGGCGATGCCGTTGTGCGTGAGGTAGTCCCACAGCGGATGGCCGACGACCACTTTGCCGCATAACAGGTCCCAGGCCAGCCAGCGCCGCTCGTTGTAGAACGCGGCGGCCGCGCGCATGGGACCGGTGCTGTAGGTTTTGCCCAGATCGTCGGTCTGGACCAGGCGCGCACGCGGGTTGACGGCACGGATCGCCTGCATGGACAGAACGATCGCCTTGCACTGGATGAGCAGAGCGCGCAGGAACTGGGCATCGCTGCGCCGGTGGGGATACCATAGCCCGTACAGGCAACTGAAGCGCGCCGTGGTCAGCGGTTCGTTGACGGGCGTGTAATCGTCGATCCACGGATAGCGGCGCGCCACGGCGCCAGCAAAGGCGGCCAATCCGCTGGCAAAACCCGGATCGAGCAGGCTGGTATGGGGCGGCCCGCTGCCGTGATGCACCAGCCCGGCGATGGGCCGAATGCCGCACTCGCGCAGGGCCAGCAGGCGCCGGTCCGGCCATGACCAGTCTGCCGTGGCAGGCCCGTCCGGCGCGGTGCGCTCCCACAGGACCGGGTAGCGGATGGCGGCGATGCCCAGCGAAGCGAAGCGGGCGATATCGTCGTCGCGCCCGGCATGGCCACTGCGTTCGACCTGGTTGTGATACGCGCCCTCGATACGGTTGACGGTGCATTCAAGACCGCCCCAGAGCTGCAGACGGTCTGGCGGCAGGACAAGCGGAGCTGGAGTCATGAAACTGTCCGGAAGTTATTGAACGGTCACTCTGAAAATTAGAGAGCCATCAAAACCGGAAAGTTCGTCGCAGTGCCCCGATGCTGACCCAGCGCAGTCTCGCTGCAGGAAAACCTTGGCGCGGTAAGGCTAGCGTGCCTTGGCCTGGAACAGTCCCAGGCGCGCAAACAGTTTCTCGTTGTTGATGTTGTACAGGACTGGCAGCGCGCCCAGCGTGGCAGGACAAGCCAGTTCGATGTCCGTGCCATTCTTCACACCCAGCTTGACCTTGCCTTCGGCCTTGCAGGTATCGATCACGTAGCGCAAGCCGGCGATGTCGGTGAACAGGTTCTTGCCGCCCGCGCTGTTGATGACCATGCCGGGGCGCAGGGTGGCGCAGGTGGTGATGGTGGCGATGCCTGCCGCGTTCTGGTAATGATTGACATCGAGCGCGCCCTTGCAATCGTTGGCCATGAGCTGGTTGAACGTGCCCCGTGCGACGCCGCGCACCTGGTCTTCGGACCAGGTGGTGGCGGGGGTGAACAGACCCGTTTCGGCCGCGAACTCGGCCACGACGGCGGCAAACGGCAGGTCCGGGCCCAGCGCGCGCGCAATCCAGCGCGACGTGCAGCCCGGCAGCGCGCCGCATTCGAGGGCCTGGGCAAAATCGGTGGCGCCGCCCTTGCTCACCGCAAGGTAGTAATCGCGCAGCAACCGTTCCGGACGGCGCTCCGTGCTGCGGCCGGCCAGGCCCATCAAATGCAGCGTCATGCCGCAGTGGTAGGGAATGCGACCCCATTCCCGGTTGCTGACCTGTTGCCAGTTCTTGCCACCCAATTCGGCCAGGCAGCCATTGATCATCAGCGCTGCCTGGGCACTGGCCCTGGCCTCGGTATACCAGCCCAGGCGGCTGGCCGCGTTCCAGCTGATGAAGTCGGCGCCACCTTCCATGATGGTATTGCGGTCCGCGCGCCAGCGGTCATGCTCGACGTCGCGCTGGAGCATATGGCCGTTTTCGTGGGCAATAAATTTATGGATGTCGGCGGCAACGTCGGCGTTCGACAGGGGCGGCAGCATCAGGCGCATGGTGGTGCGCTTGGCCACGTCGCCACCGAAATTGTTGGCGTCCGGCGCGGCGATCGCCACGGTAAATGGCGGCAGGTAAGCGATGCCGGGATAGGCTTCGCGGAAATGGCGCACCAGCGCCTGCGTCGTATCGGCCAGGAAATAGCGCCGGTCGGCCGGCATGCTGGCATCGACATGCGTGCGCCCGTCCGCACCGTTGGGCAGAAAGACCACGGCCAGATAGCCGATGTCGCTGGTCGCGGCGCTGCGCGTGGCACGTTCGCGCTCGACCTTGCCGTCAACCACGACCGCGCCGCCCGGCATGGCAAAGCGCCATTGCACGGGGCCGCAGGAGGGCGTGACGGCAAAGGCGCTGGTATGCGAAAACAGGCCAGGCTCGAGCGGCTGGGCCCAGGGATACACGCGGTCCAGGCTCTCGTTACTGGCCGGCACACGCAAGCGTGCACTGGTGCACGCCGGACCGGTCAAGGTCACGCCCTTGGCATCGACGGTGGCGCAATCGTCGAGCGCTTTCCATTCTGCGCGCATGGTGGCGGCTGCAGCGGGTTCAATGCCACTGTTGATGAAGTCGAGACGGGTGCAGCCGGGCGGCACATCGTAGCGCACTTCGAGGGCCTGGTCCGCCACCATGGTCAGGCTGGTCGTGACCTGGCTGGCGTTCGTGGCTGCGTGGGACGTGCCGAAGCACAATGCCAGCAGCGCTGGCAAAGCGGATTTCATCATGGATCGAGACTGGCCTTGGCTTATTTGACGCGGCGCACGGTCGGCGTGACGGTGCTGCCTTCGAATTTCATGTAGTGGCCGCTCAAGACGCCTTTTTCGATGCGTACCTTGACGTCCTTACCGATAAAGAAGGCAGAGCTCCCATCGACGACTTTCCAGATCTGGCCATTGGCGAGGGTAAATTGCTGACCGGCGTTCCAGCCTTCAAACTTGCCGGGAATGGTACTTTCGATGGCATTGACCGTGACCGCTTGCTGCTGACCAAACGCTTGTTCGGCGACCTTGCCGGTGACTGGCGCGCTCTGCGCGGCGGCGGTGGCCGGCTTGGCTGGCACCACGATACCGTCGTAGCAGGCCAGGCGCTGGACCGGGTCGGTCAGGTTACGGCAGGTGACGACAGCAGCATCGTCGGCAAATGCCGTGCTCGATGCAAGCAACATTAAAAGCAGCAGTGGTTTCATGGGTCTCGATCGTCAATGGGTTACGGCCGTGCCTGCGCCGGCATGGCGAGTATTCCACGGGCAATTGCCCCGGTCAAGCCGGGACGGTATCGGATTCCGATGCCTGCCGTCCCGAACGCCGCTGCCCCCGCCGCGCGACTGGCCGCGGGCGCGTAGCTGTGCCATGCTGCAGTCTTTATCGTATCGAGGACACATCATGAGCAAGGGATTGCGGCTGACGCAACAATGGATGCAGCGGGGACTGTGGCTGGTGGCGGTGGTGTTTGCCGGGTTCCTGATCGGTCTGGGCGGCAAGGTGGTCGACAATCTGCGCGACGTCGAGGCGCCCCTGACGCTGGAGCAATTCATCGATCCGGTCCAGGCCACCCGCGTGCGCACCGAATCGGAACGCGCCGAACTGGCCCTGCGCCGCGCCACCGATGCGCGCGACCAGGCCCAGCAAAAGCACGCGGCCGCGCAGGCCAACTCGCGCCAGGCCCAGCAAACCTTCGGCAACTGGCTTGCCACCCGCCACGTGACGGCGCGGCCCGAGCAGGACGCCGAACTGATCGAGCGCACCCGCGCGCTGGACGCCATCAAGGCCAGCGAACGCACCGCCCTGGCGGCGGTCGAAGCCCAGGAACAAGCCATGCTCGATGCCAGCCAGGCCAGCCGCGCCGCCGCCGATGCCCGGGCGGCGCTGGAAAAGCCGGCCCGCGCCGCGTTCGCCAGCGCCGCTTCAGCCCGCGAATTGCGGGTATTTCTTTACCGCCTTGCGCTGACGCTGCCTTTGCTGCTGCTGGCCGGCTGGCTGTTTGCGCACAAGCGCCACGGCAATTCCTGGCCGTTTGTGTGGGGTTTCATTTTCTTTGCCCTGTTCGCGTTCTTTGTCGAACTGGTGCCCTACCTGCCAAGCTATGGCGGCTATGTCCGCTACATCGTGGGCCTGGTGGTGACGGTGCTGGCCGGGCGCTATGCCATTGCCGCCTTGCAGCGCTATCTGGCGCGCCAAAAGCAGGCCGAGGCCATGCCCGACGAAACCCGGCGCGCCACGCTGCGTTACGACATGGTTTATACCCGTCTGGCCAAATCGGTGTGCCCGGGCTGCGAGCGCCCGGTGGATCTGAAAAATCCCGCGCTGGACTTTTGCCCGCATTGCGGCATCGGGCTGTTCGACGCCTGCGTGAAGTGCCACACGCGCAAAAGCGCCTTTGCGCGCTTCTGCTTTGCGTGCGGCACGCCCAGCCAGGTGACGCTGTCCGACTGACGCTCAGTCGCGCAGGTCGGCCGGCACCTTGCCGCCGTTGGCGGCAAGCTTGTTCATGACCTGGCGATGCAGCCAGATGTTCATCGATGCCGAATCGCTGGTGTCGCCCCGGTAGTCGAGTTCGGCCGCCAGGTCCTTGCGGGCCTGCAGGCTGCTGTCCAGATTGAGCAGCTTGAGCAGATCGACGATGGACGTGCGCCAGTTCAGCGTTTTACTCTGTGGCATGCCATTGAGAATGGCTTCGACGTCCACCTCGTCCATCGGTGCCGCTGGCGGCGGCGCGCTGCGCTGGACGGGCGCAGCCTGCGGCGCGCCCGATTGCATGGAAGCGCCCGGCGCCGCCGGCGCCGGCGCTTGCACGGCAGGGTGGGACGTTGGGAAGATTTTGTGGAATATGTTGCTGAGAATACCCATGATAGACCTCGTTGTTGGTGTGGTTAATGACGCATGCCTTCGGCCACGCGGCCGAGGACGATGGCAAGCGCGGCGCCGCCGATGGTTTTGACCAAGGTCGGATGCTCCGCGTAAAAATCGCCCATGCGTTCGGCGATGGTGGGATTCTGGCGTTCCGCGTCGTCGGCGATCTGACGAACCTGCTCCGGTGTCAGCTGGGCAGCCTGGTCGGGCGTGATGGCGGCGGGCGCCTCACTGCCGGTGACGAGGTGGCCGAGCGCGCCGCCTGCAATCGAACTGAGGACGCCGGGTCCGATGCCGCGCAACAGTTGGTTGAGCATGCCAGCGCGCTGGGTTGGATCGCTCTTGTCGAACAGCTGGCTGACCATCTGGGAAAAGGGGGGCGTCTGGTCCGAGCGCAGTGCTTCGGTCACGCCTTGCGCCAGGTTGCTGCGTGGCGCGTTTTGTGCGACCTGGTCGAAATCGTCCAGGGCGCGCCCGGCGTTGACATTGGGAGTGCCGCCGAGATATTGCTGCAGTAAATTGCCGATATCGAATGCCATTGCTGTCTCCACGTGGAAGGCTGAAATCACGGCGCGCGGCGCGCACCGGTTTCAACACGCAAGACTAGGGGACATGGCTGCCGCGCTCTGTACGGCATCACACCCCCGGCGCAATGGACTGCGCTCAATCGCCGATCAATTGTGCAGCGTCCACTTTCTTATAGCCGTGGTGCATGTTATTGGCGATGGTGTATTTGACCGCCTTGACCTTGTAGGGGGTTTTTTCGAAGGTGCGCACATACCAGGTGCGCGGGCCGCGTTCGTCGCGTTTGCCATCGGGCACGCCGCTCCAGACGGTGTTCCACTTGCCGTCGGTATCTTGCAGCTCGACCTTGTTGATGGTGTCGATGCCATCGCCTTCTGGCACCACCAGCCGCACTTCCGTTGCCTGCACGGGCTTGTCGTAACCCAGTTCGATCCAGTCGAAGCCGATGGTCTGGTTATTGTTGAGCCAATCGTTGCCGTCCACCTTGCCGATGGCGTTCTTGGGCAGGTTGCTGTCGGACGGTTCCGGGTCGCCGAAGGTGCTGCTGGCGCTGGCCGTGCTGGCCCACTGGGCGCGCGCATCGTTGATGTATTTGTCTTCCATGGTGGCGTAATCGAGCGCCTTTTGCTTGTCGGCCAGGGCGCGCTGTTCGTCGGTTTGCTGGGCAGGATCGGGCGTCGCGGCCGCGGCCACGGGCGCCGGGGCGGGCAGCGTGGCGGGGACCGTGGTGTCAGCGGCCTTCTTGCCGCAGGCGACCAGGAACAGCGGCAAAAGGAGCAGGGCAGTGCGGGTCAGTGTGGTCATGGTGAAAATTTAATCTTATTTAAAAGGCAAATATCGCACAAAGTGGAAAGGTCGGCAACAGGCGCGGTCGAACCGTGCGGAATGGTTGGACAGCGCTGGCGGGCCGGCATACACTTGAAGTTTCCGCGCATCAATAATTCGCCATGCTCGTACTTGCCCTGCTTGCCTTTTCCGCCGCGCTGGGTGGCGCCATTGCTTGGTGGGGCATGTCGCCGTGGATCGTCGCGCCGTATGCGCTGGCCAGCGTGGTCTGTTTCGCCATGTATTTTGCCGACAAGGCCGCCGCCCGCGCCGGACGCTGGCGCACCTCCGAAAACCTGCTGCTGATGGCCGGCCTGGCCTGCGGCTGGCCCGGTGCGGTGCTGGCCCAGACCCTTCTGCGCCACAAATCGAGCAAGCCATCGTTCCGCGCGCGCTTCTGGGTCACCGTCGTGTGCAATGTCGCGCTGTGCGCGTGGCTGCTATCGCCCTGGTCGCCGCTGCCGCACCTCCAGCGCTAAGGCGCATCAGAACGGGATCGTGCGCGCGGCCAGGCGCTGCGCCGCCTGCTGTTCCACCTGCGCCACCGCATCCTTGAGCAGCTGGGGCTGGGCGTCCGGGGTGCCGGTGCCGAACGGCGGTGCAGGGTAATACTCGATCCCCAGCTGGATCGCGCGCGCCAGCGTCTCGCCGCCGAGCTGCCCGGCCAGATAGAGTGCGGTGTCGATGCTGCTTGACACGCCTGCGCCTGTCAGCAGGCGGCCTTCGCGCACATGGCGCTCGGTGACTACCTCGGCGCCGAATGCGCGCGCCTGCTCGCGTGCAAAGTAGTTGGTGGTAACGCGCCGTCCGGCCAGCAGACCGGCCGTCCCCAGCAGCAGCACGCCGTTGCAGATTCCCACCGTCCACGGTGCGCTGGCCGCCATCCGGGCGATGCAGGAAAGCAGCGCGCGATCATCCATGGCCGCTGCCACACCGGGACCGCCCGGGACATACAGAATGTCGCATGCTTGCAGGTCGTTGTACGCGGAACTCGCCATCAGGCCGAGCGCGCCGCTGTCGGCCGCCACCGGGCCGGGCGCGGCGGCCACGAATTGAAGCGTCATGCCAGGCACGTTGGCCAGGACTTCGTAGCCGCCCACCACGTCAAGCGCGGTAAAGCCGTCGAACAGCAGAATCGAACATTTCATGTCGCAGCTCCTGGCAAAGGCTCGATTGTCGGGCCGGGCGCAGCGCAATGACAGTGGCGAAATCGCCAATTTTTATGGCATGATCGCCACCATGACAACCCACGCCATTTCGCTGCTCGCCTATCCCGGTTGCATGGGCATGGAGATTTTCGCGCTGTGCGACACCCTGTTGCTGGCCAACCGGGTGGCGCAGGCCATCGAGCCGGGCAGCCAGCCCTTGTTTGCCGTAAACATCATCAGCCTGGCAGGCGGGCAGATCGCCGCGGCGGGCGGGCTGTCCATCGGCAGCGCGCGCGCCCCGCGCCGCGTGCGCGGCTTGCTGGCGGTGCCGGGCATGGATCTGGGCGATCGTGGCGCCTGCCTGCTTGCGCAGCGCCAGCTGGCGCCGGAAGTGGCTTACATCGCACGCGCCTTCCAGCGCGGCACGCCCGTGGCCGCGATCTGCGTGGGCGCCTTCCTGCTGGGGGAGGCGGGCTTGCTCGATGGCCGCCGTGTCACCACCTCCTGGCTGTTTGCCGCCGAGCTGGCGCAGCGCTTTCCGGCGGCGCGGGTCGATCCTGCCGCCCTGTTGCAGGACGATGGCGGCGTGACCACCACCGGCTCCTTCAGCGCTGCCTTCGACCTGGCCCTGCACCTGATCGGCGTGCGCGCCAGCGCGCGCGTGCGCCGCGCCGTCGGCCGTATGGCCTTGCTCGATCATCGGACCAGCCAGGGCCCCTGGATCGACACGCGCCTGCTGCCCGCGCCGCCCGCCTCGTTCGCCGCCAGCGTGGCGCGCTGGCTCGACCAGCGCCTGGCCGAGCCCTACGATCTGGACACCCTGGCGGCCGCGTTTCACGTCAGTAGCCGCACCCTGCTGCGCCGCTTCAAGGAGGCGACCGGACATGCGCCGCTTGCCCATTTGCAGCAGGCCCGCATCGGCAAGGCCAAGCAGCTGCTCGAAGCGGGCACGCGCAGCGTTGCCCAGGTGACCGAAGCGGTCGGTTACAACGATGTGGCCACCTTCGGCGCGCTGTTCAAGCGCCATGTGGGCCAGACCCCGGCAGCCTACCGGCGCCGCTTCAGGACAGGGCCGGCGCGATAGTGCTAGGATGGCGGCCATGTGGACCTATCCCCGATTCCTCGCGCACCGTGGCGGCGGCAAGCTGGCGCCCGAAAACACCATCGCCGGCCTGCAATGCGGCCTCGATCACGGCTACCGCGCCGTCGAATTCGACGTCATGCTGGCGCGCGACGGCGTTCCCGTCGTGATGCACGATCCCTACCTGGGGCGCACGGTCGCCGGCAGCGGCAATGTATTCGATTACGACGCCGCCGAGCTGGTCGCCATGGATGCGGGCAGCTGGTTCGGCGCGCGCTTTCAGGCCGAGCCGGTACCCCTGTTCAGCCAGTTTGTCGACTTTTGCCGCACCCATGGGATCTGGATGAATATCGAGATCAAGCCGGCCGACGGCTTCGAGGCCGACACCGGCAGGGTGGTGGCCGCCATGACGCGCGCCATGTTTGGGCTGGAAATCGCGCGTGACGACCCGATGGTTCCGCTGCTGTCGTCGTTCAGCACCGTGGCGCTGGCTGCGGCGCGCGATGCCGCGCCGGATCTGCCACGCGCCTTGCTGATCGATGCAGTGCCGCCCGACTGGCTGGCCCAGGCCAGTGCGCTCGGCGCCGTGGCCATCCATACCAACCACAAGCACATGACACCCGCACTGGCGCAACAGATCAAGGAGGCCGGTTTCGGGCTGTTTTGCTATACCGTCAACGACGCCGCCCGGGCCAGGCAGATTCTGGCGTGGGGCGTGGACGGCATGTGCACGGACCGGATCGACCTGATCGGCCCGCAGGGCCCCGCGCCGCTGCCTTAGCCCGGCGGGCGCCGCCCGCCCCTCTATGCCCGCCCCTCTATATGACCCGGATCGACTAGGCTATAATCGTTTTTTTATAGCATGCTGCTCAATCTCGCCCAAACGACATGAAATCATCCGAAATTCGCGACAAATTCCTTAAATTCTTCGAATCCAAAGGCCACACGATTGTCCGTTCCAGCTCCCTGGTGCCGGGAAATGATCCGACCCTGTTGTTGACGAACAGCGGCATGGTGCAGTTCAAGGACGTATTTACCGGTACCGACAGCCGTCCGTACTCGCGCGCCACCTCCGTGCAGCGCTGCGTGCGCGCCGGCGGCAAGCACAACGACCTGGAAAACGTCGGCTACACCGCGCGTCACCACACCTTCTTCGAAATGCTGGGTAACTTCAGCTTTGGCGATTACTTCAAGCGCGACGCCATCAACTACGCCTGGGAACTGCTGACCAAAGTGTATGGTCTGCCGGTCGACAAGCTGACCGTCACCGTCTACATGGAAGACGACGAAGCCTACGACATCTGGGCCAATGAAGTGGGCGTGCCGAAAGAGCGCATCATCCGCATCGGCGACAACAAGGGTGCGCGCTACGCCTCCGACAATTTCTGGCAGATGGCCGATACCGGTCCATGCGGCCCGTGCACCGAGATCTTCTACGACCACGGCGCCGACATTCCTGGCGGCCCGCCCGGTTCGCCGGATGAAGACGGCGACCGGTTCATCGAAATCTGGAATCTGGTGTTCATGCAGTTCAACCGCGACGAAGCGGGCGTCATGCACAAGCTGCCGAAACCTTGCGTCGACACCGGCATGGGCATGGAACGCCTGGCGGCCGTCCTGCAGCACGTGCACTCGAATTACGAGATCGACCTGTTCCAGGCGCTGATCAAGGCCGCCGCGCGCGAGACCGGCGCCACCGACCTGGAAAACAAGTCGCTGCGCGTGATCGCCGACCATATCCGCGCGTCCGCCTTCATGATCGTCGACGGCATCATTCCGGCGCCGGAAAGCCATGGCTACGTCCTGCGCCGCATCATCCGCCGCGCGCTGCGCCACGGCCACAAGCTGGGCCAGACCAAGCCGTTCTTCTACAAGCTGGTCGAGGACCTGACCATCGAAATGGGCGGCGCCTATCCGGAACTGGCCGAGGCCAAGGACCGCGTGGCGCAGGTGCTCAAGACCGAAGAAGAGCGCTTCGGCGAGACGCTGGAAAACGGCATGAAGATCCTCGAGGCGCAGCTGGCCAAGGACAGCAAGAAGCTCGACGGCGTCACCGCCTTTACCCTGTACAGCACCTATGGCTTCCCGCTCGACCTGACCGCCGACATTTGCCGCGAACGCGGCATCACCCTCGATGAAGCCGGCTTCAAGCTGGCCATGGAAGAAGACCAGAAGACCGCCAAGGCCGCCGGCAAGTTCAAGGCCAGCGCCAAGGTCGAGTACAGCGGCGAGAAGAACAAGTTCGTCGGTTACGAACACCTGACCCATGGCAGCAAGGTCGTCGCGCTGTACGCCGACGGCGTCTCGGTGCAGGAACTGAAAACCGGCCAGGCCGGCATGGTGGTCCTCGATACCACGCCGTTCTACGCCGAATCCGGCGGCCAGGTGGGCGACCAGGGCGTGCTGACCGGCGCCGGCATCGCGTTCGAGGTGGAAGACACGCTCAAGGTCCAGGCCGACGTGTACGGCCACCATGGCGTGCTGCGCACCGGCGTGCTCAAGGTCGGCGACATGGTCAACGCCAGCGTCGACGAAGCCAAGCGCGCGCGCACCATCCGCAACCACTCCGCGACCCACCTGATGCACAAGGCGCTGCGCGAAGTGCTGGGCGGCCACGTGGCGCAAAAGGGCTCGCTGGTCGATCCCGACAAGACCCGTTTCGACTTCTCGCACAACGCCCCGCTGACGGCCGACCAGATCGCCCAGGTGGAGACGATCGTCAACCGCGAGATCCTGCAAAACCATGCCACGCGCGCCCAGCACATGTCGTTCGACGACGCGGTCAAGCATGGCGCGATGGCGCTGTTCGGTGAAAAATACGGCGACGAAGTGCGCGTGCTCGATATCGGTTCGTCCAAAGAGCTGTGCGGCGGCGTGCACGTCGAGCGCACCGGCGACATCGGTTTCTTCAAGATTACCGGCGAAGGCGGCGTTGCCGCCGGCGTGCGCCGCGTCGAAGCGGTGACGGGCGAGGGCGCCCTGGCGCTGGTGCAGTCGCTCAATCGCCGCCTGCAGGACGCGGCCGGTGCACTCAAGACCAACCCCGAGGAACTGATCGGCCGCATCGGCCAGGTGCAGGAGCATGTCAAGGCGCTGGAGAAGGAACTGGCCGCGCTCAAGTCCAAGCTCGCCGCGGGGCAGGGCGATGAACTGGTGACCCAGGCGGTGGATGTGAACGGCATCAAGGTGCTCGCCGCCACGCTCGACGGCGCCGATGTGGCGCGCCTGCGCGAGACCATGGACAAGCTCAAGGACAAGCTGAAAACGGCCGCCATCGTGCTGGCCAGCGTGGCCGACGGCAAGGTCAGCCTGATTGCCGGCGTGACCGCCGACGCCACCTCCAAGGTCAAGGCCGGCGAGCTGGTCAACTTTGTGGCCCAGCAGGTGGGCGGCAAGGGTGGCGGGCGTCCCGACATGGCCCAGGCTGGCGGAACCGATCCGAGCGGACTGCCTGCGGCCCTGCAAGGTGTCGCTGCCTGGGTGGCGCAGCGCGCGTAGGCGCCGTTGCCGCACCTCCGACGTCGTCCGCGCGCGCTGCGCACGGACGACGTCGTCGTTTTAGAGCATGGCAATTGCGACATGTCCATTGTCGTTGTGACCATGCAACAAAAAACTTATATATTGGTGCGGTGCGTCAAAATTACGGATTTCAGGTATATTGACTTCCGTGAGCACGACAACCAACCCAGCAGAGCACTCGATGAGCGATACCACGTTCGACAACGACATCATGGAATTTCAAAAGGAACTTGATGCGCGCGGTCTCAACTGCCCACTGCCGATTTTGAAAGCCAAAAAGGCGCTGGCGGAGATGGCGACCGGCGAAGTACTGAAGATCGTCGCAACCGATTCCGGTTCCGTGCGCGACTTCCAGGCCTTCGCCAAGCAGACCGGCAACGCCTTGTTGTCGCACTCGCAGAACGGCTACGAATTCACGTTTTTGATGCGCCGCAAATAAATCCTTCCGCGCGGGGCAGGGCTGGATCGCCTCCGCACACGTTTCCAACAAAATACCGGGTCAAGAAATTAGGCGTTTTCCTCTAGCTAAAAATCGCACGATCGTGCTTTAATTTAGTGTTGAAACGATTTTCCTCTTATAATCTAGGCCACTTTAGCAAACGTCACTCATTACATTTCCCAAAGGCATACCTATGAAAGTCCTGGTTCCCGTCAAACGCGTTGTCGATTACAACGTCAAAGTACGCGTCAAGTCCGATGGCAGCGGCGTCGATATCGCCAACGTCAAGATGTCGATGAATCCGTTCGACGAAATCGCACTCGAAGAAGCAGTGCGCCTGAAAGAAGCGGGCAAAGTGACCGAAGTGATCGCCGTCTCGTGCGGCGTGACCCAGTGCCAGGAAACCCTGCGCACCGGTATGGCCATTGGCGCCGACCGCGGCATTCTGGTGGAAACGGGCGCCGATCTCGAGCCGCTGGCCGTGGCTAAGCTGCTCAAGGCGCTGGCCGACAAGGAACAGCCGCAGCTGATCATCCTGGGCAAGCAAGCCATTGACGACGACTCCAACCAGACCGGCCAGATGCTGGCAGCCCTGCTGGGCTGGCCGCAGGCGACCTTCGCCTCCAAAGTCGTGCTTGACGACGGCAAAGTGACCGTCACGCGCGAAGTCGACGGCGGCCTGGAAACGCTGGCCTTGAGCCTGCCGGCCATCGTCACCACCGACCTGCGCCTGAACGAGCCGCGCTACGTGACGCTGCCGAACATCATGAAGGCCAAGAAGAAGCCGCTCGATATCGTCAAGCCGGAAGACCTGGGCGTTGACGTGGCCGCGCGCCTGAAGACCCTGAAAGTTGTCGAGCCAGCCAAGCGCTCGGCCGGCATCAAGGTTCCGGACGCTGCAACCCTGGTTGCCAAGCTGCGCACCGAAGCCAAAGTTATTTAATAAAAGGACAGATCATGGCCGCATTAGTCATCGCCGAACACGACAACGCCTCCCTGAAGGGAAGCACCCACCACACCGTTACCGCCGCTTCGCAGTGCGGTGGCGAAGTCCACATCCTGATCGCCGGCAGCAACTGCGGCGCCGCCGCCGCGGAAGCGGCGCAGATCGCCGGCGTCACCAAAGTGCTGGTGGCCGACGCTGCCCACCTGGCCGATGGCCTGGCCGAAAACGTCGCCGAGCAGGCACTGGCGATTGCCGGCGCCTACTCGCACATCCTGGCGCCAGCGACCGCCTACGGCAAGAACATCCTGCCGCGCGTGGCCGCCAAGCTGGACGTGGCCCAGATCTCGGAAATCACCAAGGTCGATTCGCCGGACACCTTCGAGCGCCCGATCTACGCCGGTAACGCGATCGCCACCGTGCAGTCGCTTGATAAGGTCAAGGTCATCACCGTGCGCACCACCGGTTTCGATTCGGCTGCCGCCACCGGCGGTTCGGCTGCCACCGAAGCGCTGACCGCTGTCGCCGATTCGGGCAAGTCGTCGTTCGTGGGCCGTGAACTGGCCAAGTCGGACCGTCCTGAACTGACCGCCGCCAAGATCATCGTTTCCGGCGGCCGCGGCATGGGCTCGGGCGACAACTTCAAGATCCTCGAGCCGCTCGCCGACAAACTCGGCGCGGCCATGGGCGCGTCGCGCGCCGCGGTCGACGCCGGCTTCGTGCCGAACGACTGGCAGGTCGGACAGACCGGCAAGATCGTCGCGCCGTCGCTGTACATCGCCGTCGGTATCTCGGGCGCGATCCAGCACCTGGCCGGCATGAAGGACTCGAAAACGATCGTGGCGATCAACAAGGATCCGGAAGCGCCAATCTTCTCCGTGGCCGACTACGGCATCGTGGGCGACCTGTTCGAGGTCGTGCCGGATCTGGTCAAGCAACTCGGCTGATAAAACCAGCGAAAACGCATTCCACCATGAGGCAGGTTCCCATGGCGGGATGCGTTTTTTTTCGTCGTTACTGAAAGAATCAGGAGAATCAGGTGAGCTACAACGCCCCTATCAAAGACATGCTGTTCGTGATTAACGAACTGGCTGGACTGTCGACCGTCAACGCGCTGCCCGGCTGCGCCGACGCCACCGCCGACACGGTTGAAGCCGTCCTCGAAGAAAACGCCAAGTTCTGCAGCACCGTCGTGGCGCCGCTGAACTGGCCGAGCGATAAGGACCCGAGCTTCTGGCACGATGGCCAGGTGACCACCGCCAAGGGCTTCAAGGAAGCCTTCAAGGCCTTCGCCGAGGCGGGCTGGCAGGGCGTGCAGCATCCGACCGACTTTGGCGGCCAGGGTCTGCCCAAGCTGCTGGCCACGCCGTGCATCGAGATGCTCAACGCCTCGTCGATTTCGTTCGCGCTGGTGGCGCTGCTGTCCGATGGCGCGATCGAAGCGCTGCTGACCGCCGGCTCCGATGCCCAGAAGGCCACCTATCTCGAGCCGCTCATTTCCGGCAAGTGGACCGGCACCATGAATCTGACCGAACCCCAGGCCGGCTCCGACCTGGCCGCCGTGCGCACGCGCGCCGTGCCGCAGGGCGACGGTACCTACAAGGTATTCGGCACCAAGATCTACATCACCTACGGCGAGCATGACATGGCCGAGAACATCGTGCACCTGGTCCTGGCGCGCACGCCGGACGCGCCCCCGGGCGTGAAGGGGATCTCGCTGTTCATCGTTCCCAAGTTCCTGGTCAACGCCGACGGCACCCTGGGCGAACGCAACGACGCCCACTGCGTCTCGATCGAGCACAAGCTGGGCATCAAGGCCAGCCCGACCGCGGTACTGCAGTTCGGCGACCATGGCGGCGCCATCGGCACCCTGGTCGGTGAAGAGAACCGCGGCCTGGAATACATGTTCATCATGATGAATGCCGCGCGCTTCGGTGTCGGCATGCAGGGCATCGGCCTGGCCGACCGCGCCTACCAGCAGGCAGTCGCCTTTGCCAAGGACCGTGTGCAGTCGCGCGATCTGGCCGGGTCGCCAGGACCCGTTTCGATCATCCATCATCCGGACGTGCGCCGCATGCTCATGTCGATGCGTTCGCAGGTGGAAGCGGCGCGCGCGCTGGCCTATTTCGGCGCCGGCATCAGCGATATCGCCCATCACGACGCCAACGCGGACACGCGCGCATCGAATCTGGCAGTGTACGAATACCTGGTCCCGATCATCAAGGGATGGTCGACCGAAATGTCGCAGGACGTCACGCGCGACGGCGTGCAGGTACACGGCGGCATGGGCTTCATCGAAGAGACGGGCGCCGCCCAGCACTACCGCGACGCCAAGATCCTGACCATTTACGAAGGCACCACCGCGATCCAGGCCAACGACCTGGTGGGCCGCAAGACGGTGCGCGATGGCGGCGCGGTGGCCAAGTCGATCCTGGCCCAGGTCCGTGCCACCCAGGCGCAGCTGGCAGCGGCCGATGGCGCCGATTTCCAGGCGATCAACCGCTCCCTGACGGACGGCAGTGCGGCGCTGGAAGCGGTCATCGACTATGTGGCCGGGAACATGAAGTCCGATATCAAGGGCGTGTTTTCGGGCAGCGTGCTGTATCTGAAATTGGCCGGCATCGTGCTGGGCGGATGGATGATGGCGCGCGCGGCACTGGTGGCGCAGCAGCGTCTGGCCGAAGGCACGGGCGACGCGTCGTTCTACAAGGCCAAGATCGCCACGGCGCGTTTCTTTGCCGACCATATCCTGAGCCAGGCATCGGGCCTGCGCACGGCGATCGTGGAAGGCAGCGCAGGCGTGCTGGCGCTGAGCGAAGACCAGTTCTAAGCGCGACCCGTCGCGGATAAAAAAAGGCCGGGGGCTGCTTGCAGCGCCCGGCCTTTTTTCCATCGTTCCAGCGGAAATTACATGCGGGTAATCGACCTGCCCGCATTGCGCACGCGGTCGCCGCGCTGCATTTGCGGATCGTGGCTGAAGCCGAAGGTGCGGCGCTTGCCGTCTTCGTATTCCACTTCCACATTCCATACCTTGGTCGAATTGGCGTTTTCCTGGATCTTCTTGCCGGCATACGCGCCACCGACGGCACCGGCCACGGTCGCGACCTTCCGGCCCGTACCGCCGCCAACCTGGTTACCCAGCAAGCCGCCGACCACGCCGCCGCCGATCAGGCCCAGGGCATTGCTTTCGCCCTTCTTGGTTGCGACATTGACCGCGATGACGCGGCCGCAATCGCGGCAGGCAGCGCCGCGCTGATTGTCGTTGTCCGGACCGCGGCGCGCGCTCGCTTCGGCCAGCATCTTGTTGTTTTCTTCCTTGGCGGCGCGCAGGCACTTCATGCGCTGGCCCTGATTTTTCTCGTCATTGCAGATGGCGCGGTCTTCCGCATAGCGGGCCGCCGCTTCGCGGGTATCCGCCTCGTACTGGTCGCGCGGCGATGCCTGGGCGCTCAGCATGAAAAAACCGAGAATGATTCCTAGAAAATATGGACGTTTTAACATTGTTGTTCTCCTGAATAGTGTATTGTTACGGGCCAAGCAAAATCCATTGTAGATCACATGTAACTGGGGAAATACTCTTGTTTCGTCTGCTCACACATTCGTGCGCGACAATATAATGGTCTGTGGCACAGTTCGTTACGTGAACATGAACAACCCTCTCTGTCAGGAAAAAGTCGTGAAATCTAAATTTGAAGTTATCCGCCTGCCGGCGGCCCTCAGTCTGACCTTGTCGCTGGCCGCTTGCGGCGGTGGCGGTGGTGGAGATTCGACGCCGCCGCCGCCCCAGCAGCAGACCTGTACCGGTATCAAGATCGTGGCCGACGCCACCGTCGCGAGCGGCAAGGTCGCCGGTGCCTCGGCGTTGTCGTGCGGTGCGCCGCTCAAGAGCGTGGTGTGGAGTCAGGTCAGCGGAAACTTTGTCGTTCTCAACGCCGCCCGCACGCCGACGGTGGCCATTGAAACGAAAGGCATCACCGGCATTATCCGCCTGCAGGCGGACGCCGTACTGGCCGATAACACCAGTGTCACCGCCACCACCGACATCACGATCGGCACCGCGCCGGCGACGAGCTTCCTGACCTTGCGCGACGACCACTCCGTGCGCCCGGCCACCGATACCTCGATCCGCGCCTGGCCGACCCTGACCGTCACGGGTGAAACCGTCACCAACATCACCTGGACCCAGGTTGCCGGCCCGACCGTGACCATGGATACCACCGACAAGCAGCTGCTGACGTTCAAGTCGCCAGCGCTGGGCGCGGTGCCGAACGATATCGCGCTCAAATTCCGCGCCACCATGACCACCAGCGCCGGCCGCACCGATTCGGATGAGGTCATCGTCAGCGTCGACCGCCAGCCAGCCACGCCGGACGGCTATATCTTCGAGCAAACCGCGCGCGTGCATCCATTCCGCCAGGTCAGCGCCTATGCTGGCACCCTTGCGCGCTGCGTGTACGAAAACAACCTGTACTTCCGCTCGTCCAATGACAACAATCTGTGCTCGGCCGGTACCCTGCCGCTGCTGCAGACCGAAGTGGGCATCGGCAACGTGCCGACCACCGAGCAAATCATGGGCCGCGTGCTGGTATCGCACGATTTCCTGGGCACGAACTTCGAGAACTTCCTGAACAATCAAGATCCGAGCGGCGACTTCCACCGCCTGCTGGGCGGCGTGACCGCAATCGTGATCGGTTCGCATGTGCGTCCGAGCTTCTACACCGCCGGTACCGGCGCCATCTACCTCGACGCCAACAACCTGTGGTTGACGCCGGAGCAGCGCGACGTCGTGACCGAAGTGCCGGATTACCGTTCCGCCTTCGACGACCAGCTCAACTTTACCGGTGTGGGCCGGATGGTCAAGGACAACGATTACGCGATCGACAGCTATCCGACCTACGACCGTCAGCCCCGTCCTGCCGCCGCACTGCAGTACGTGCTGGGCCGCCTGATGTACCACGAGCTGGCACACGCGAGCGACTTCTTCTCGCCAACCGACCGCAACCTGAACACCGCGCTGGGCATTTACCTGAACGTGGCCCCGCGCATCGCCAGCCTGTCGCTGCCATCGGATGCACTGGCTGCGCAATACCCGCTGACGTCGCCGGAAATGAAGGGCCTGGGCCAGGTCATGTACCAGGGCGCTACCCCAAACACGTTGCAGAAATCCTACACGGCTGCGCAGGTGGGTAACTTCTTCAGCCTGGACGTCGCCAACGACGACTATGCCTATTCGACCAGCGACGGCGCCAATTCGCGCGAAGACCTGGCCATGCTGTTTGAAGAATTCATGGTCAACTACCGCTACGACGCCCAGTACGATGTCGGCTACACCAATGTGTACCGCGACGGCATGACGGCGGACGATCTGATCGTGGCATGGGGCCAGCGCGGCCGCATCGGTGCGCCAGGCGTCAAGCCGCGTATCAAGCTGGTCCTGCAAAAGATCGCGCCATGGATCCCGCTGAGTGCCGTCGACAGCCTGCCGGCACCGATCCAGATGCGGGTCGGCGAGAGCTGGACTGCCAACCTGGTCCAGACCCCTGGCATGAACGCCGGCAATCCACGCCCGGCGAACTTCTCGGCCAGCCTGGCTGCCAAGGTGACCCAGGCCCGCGACGACGTGGCAAGCCGCCGCCGCGCACACTAAGTTCTACTGACGTGAACGGCTGGGCCTTCGGGCTCAGCCGTACGCGCCGCCGGTTGCCTGCAAGTCCACCAGACGTGCCATGGTGTACACCAGGGCCGTCATCCCCAGCAGCATCGTTCCCACCAGTATCAGCGCAATCACCCAGCTCGTATCCGACGTGCGGCCCGAGCCGGCGTTGAATGCCGCATCGAATTTCTCGTCCGGCATCACGCCCAGCACGAGCGTTTCAATAAATCCCACCAGATACGACACGCCGATCGGCAGCAGCTTGTAATACGGGTTGGCGTCGGGCGCCAGGCCGATCACCAGGCCGGCAATGGGGACACACGTCACGTGAATGAGACCAATCTTGTCAAGACTGCCACGCAGGTAGAAACGGTGGGCGCCAAGGCCGCCGGCAAACATGGCGAGGAAGGCGGCGAAACTCTTGTTTTTATGGGAATTGGACATGGAAGGAGGGTGCGTAGCGGTTCGGTCAGCAATAAAGGCGCAAGTATCGGTCAAAACAGCGACGCAAGCACGACTTTTGCCATGATGACAGGCCCGTGGCATTGGCGCTCGCGGCCAAAATAGGCGATAATGCTCGATTCTTCCCGATGTGCGCGCCTTGTTGTCTTTAACGCTTGCTGCTGTGCGGCGTAGCGCGCTATAATTGTCGGCTTTTTCCGCCCAGCACAACTTTTTGGA